>Ga0182735_1001183_pt1 | contig 18014 bp, 23 predicted proteins | sample eDN5th30CKraftMG_FD_128524 | JGI IMG/M metagenome (GOLD analysis project Ga0182735, IMG submission 128524) | Enriched Miracle-Growth compost microbial communities from Emeryville, California, USA - eDNA 5th pass 30_C Kraft MG (version 2) (version 2) ... | reverse complement strand
GTTCATGAAAATCCGGCCGAGACGCGAATCGCGCGACGTGTCGATGATCTCCGGCTCGCCGATGGCTGCCAGCAGCCGCTCCGGCGCGGATGCGTGCATCAGCGGATCGTTGCGGCATCCCAGCAGATAATCCTCGACCGACATTTCGGCCTGATGCCGGTCGTCATATGCCCGCAAGAAACTGGAAAACAGTTCGCCATTCGCCATGTGTCGACTCCCGCAGCGGCAGTGGTCACGATGCAAGCATACCCCACCGAGCCTTGTAAAAACAGGGTGATACGGAAAATAACGGATTTGGCGCGCCTTGACGGGATCTGCCGGCTGCGAAAGATGACAACTCGCGGTCGGAAGGCCGACATATGCCCGCATTGACCTTAAGCATGGAGCTATTGCCGTAGGCTTCCCCCATATAGGGTAACGCGCTGCCTAGCGCCGCATCGCCGCCGATGCCCAGAAAGCCGTGGTGCCGCTTACAGGACTCGAACCTGTGACCCTCGCATTACGAATGCGATTTTAGGTGCATTCTTCACGGAAAACTAGGCCAAAAATGGCGGGTTTTCCGTGAACAAGGCGGGAACGGATGGCAATCTGTGATCCCGGCGCGATCCCAGATGTGGCGCGGGCGTGGATGAAGCGCCCGCCCCTCCCTGCCCATCGTCTCTGCTTGATGCCTCCCCTGTTGACGATTTCTGAACCCGTCATGTTCATGGTATGATCTCACCGAATCGAGAGGATCAGTCCAATGCCCTTGACCCGCAGCCCCATGCTGGAAACCGACCAATGGATTGCAGCAGCGCAACTGATCGAGGCTTATGGCGAGGGGGTTGGCGATTTCCTCGTCGCCCACATCCGATCCCTGATGGACGCCGGCGATCATGTAGGTGCCAAAACTTGGCTGGGCATCGGCAAAAAGGTGCAGTGGCTATGGTGCCCCTGCGTCACGGTTCATTGAAACCGCTATCCGATTGGGAGCTATGGGCCTGCGCGCAGCAGGTGATCAAGCAGCACGGTAGCCGCGCGCCAGCCGCCGTTGCCGCGCGGATAGGCGAATTGGCGGCAACCGGCGATCTGGAAGGCGTGCAGGCTTGGCAGGGGATTGCAGAACGTGTCGACCAGTTGGTGGACTATCGGTCAGGCAGGCCGCTCAGCAAGCAATAGGCCCTACCATCCGCGACGCGGCTCGCAGGTTATCCCGTCCCGGTTGCAGTCGAGTTCGATGCGATAGCCCGGTCTCGCCCTGATAGATCGGAGCCGTTCCCACCGCCTTCGCTTCGCGGCATGACAACCAGTAATAACCTCAGGAACGAACCGCTGACCATCACGTTTAGGCAACGGCTGCGCGACTGAATGTAAAGTAAACGCGCACTGCCTAGAGAATGGAAGGATGCCCCGATGATTAAAACCGCGCTAAAGGCGGGAGGGATGGCTTGCGCCCTTCTTCTGGCTTCGACAGCATTACCGGCCTTTGCCCAGACGAACGAGGAAATCATCGTCACAGGGCGATACGGGACGGCACCGGATAGCGTTCAATCTCTATCCCAGAATGTGAGCTATGCAGACCTCGACCTGAGCACAAAGGCGGGCAAGGAGGAATTGCGCCGGCGTCTTTCGCTGACCGCCCGATTCTTGTGCGACAAGTTGGGTGAGCCCACAACTGCATCGCCGCCTGTACCCTCTTGTCGTGACGCGGCGACAAATGACGCAATGCAGCGTGTCGGCACGATAGAAGCCAGCTTTGCGCCGCGCGGCACCGGTTGGGTTGCTCCGTCTCCTTGGCAAGCGCCGTATCCTGCCGAATGGGCGAAGCGCTATCCGTAAAGCAGCATTGAGGAGGGGTGTTGATGCGCCCCCAAAAGCAAAAAGGCCGCCCCGGTAAGGGGGCGGCCAAGCTGCACTGCGAAGACTGCGAAACTTCAGTGCAAAAGCTGTTCTTAGAAGCGGTAGGAAACGCCCAGCGAAAGCTTGTTGTTGTCGACGCGGATGCCGTTGGCACCGAGATCTTTGTTCAGACCGGCGCTGCCGAAATCCTCGATCAGATATTCAACGCGGATCGAGGTCTGCGCAGTGACGCGGGTTTCAAGGCCGGCGCCATAGACTAGAGCATCTTGCGTGTCCTTGGAGTGATAGCTGTCCACGCCGTCGAACGCGCTCAGCTTGAACTTGGTCGACTGCCAGCCGCCACGCGCATAGAGGGCGGTGCTGTCCGAAACCATGTAGCCCAGACGGGCACTGGCACCGAACGATTCACGTGCGCGAACCTTGCCGCTGATGGTGTCGGTGCCGTCGGTCAGCTTGGCCGAAGCGCTGGCGCTGCTCAGGTTGAAATTGGCTTCCACGCCGAAAAAGGCGCTGTCCGAAAGAGCATAGTCATATCCGACATAAATGCCACCGCCGACACCGTTCGCGCTGATGCCGTCAAACGATAGGTCGACGCCGCCGAGATCGGTTTTCTCGGTCTTGACCTCATAAGCATCGCGGCTGATCTGCGCGCCGATGAAAGGACCGGCAAAGACTTCCGCATAAGCAGGCGCAGCAGCAGTGGAAGCCGCGATTGCGGAGGCGAGAAGGATTTTCTTCATGAAAAATAACACCCTTGGAAAAGCTATTCGAAATATTTTGCGCGCGTAACGAATACGCGAGGGCGCGGCTAGAGCCTGTATTACGTTCTGACAAGGTCATCAGTGCAGATTCGCAACGAAATCCAAACCGATGTCGCAATTTTATCACAGGGCCGGATTCCATACCAGCGTGATCGAGGAGGGCTGACTATTCATCCCCCATTGCGGGTTGGATGATCACACCGGCCTGTTCCTCAACCCATTTCCGCAATGCGACCAGATTCCACGCCTGCCGCTCTGCTATAGCGAGCTTGGCAAGAAGTCCGTCACAATCGGTCCCTGCATAAGATCGGCAGGTGGCATCGCTAGCGATGGACACTGGAGCGAGGTCGGAACTGCTGAGATCGGTGCGGGCGGCGAGTTCTGCGCGCACGCGCTCATAGCGAGCATCAACAGAGGCAAGGCGGGCCTGATAGTCATTGAGGGTCCTTTCGGTGATTTGAGCCTGCTCCGCCTTCACGCGCTCGACATTGGCGGCAGCCTGCCGCTGCGCTTCGGCGCTGGCGGTGCGATAATTGGCGATGGTCTGCTGGTGGGCCTGCTGTTCGGCGGCAAAGTCCGTTCGTGCCTTGTCCCGTTCGGCGGTGCGGAGATCGGCCTTCATGGCGAGCAGCGCGACGGCGACGACGAGCGCAGCGATTACTGGCACCCACCAGAAGCGGCGGGCGAGGTCGATGGCGGCGGTCCAGTTCATGCCGCGATCCTCGCCAGCCAGCCATAGAGGAACGCTTCATTGGCGCTGCGTCCCTCGCAAAGCGACAGATAACGCTCGCCTTGAAGCGCATTGAGAAGAGCCAGCAGGCGGATTTCCCCTTCCTTGCCGCGCTTCTTGAGATAGGCCGATAGCGCATCCCGCGTCTTCTGTCCGGCCACGCCGTCGACCAGCAAGTCAGGATAATCGCGCCCCTGATTGTTCAAGCCATTGAGCGCGCGCTGAAGGAAGGTGCTGGCGACCTTCGGCCCCATGTTGACGCCCGTGTCCACCAGTTCAGCCGCGAGCGGCATGGAGATAGCCGCGATCTTGTCGAAGCCCGGCGCGACGACATACTGCTTCATGTAGACGCTGCGCGCGAAATCCCGCGTCATTGCCTTCATGGGGCCGGTGTATCCATTGGCCCGCGCCGTCGCGACAGTGATGCCGAAATTGGTTTCGCCGCCCCGGTCCCGGCTGTCGTTCACATAGCCGCCTTCGTTCGTCAGCACTTCCTCGATGATGCCGTTGATCGTCGCCATCTCATTTCCCCATGAAAAAGGGCACCTGAACCGTGTAAGGTTCAGACGCTCGCTTGATTACCGTCGTGTCAGTTTGGCTCAGCCGTCGAGCGGCCGCTTGCCGGTCGCGATGTCGTGCACGACGCGTTCCGCGCTCATCTCGGTTTGCACTTCTTCCCGGATCGCCGCCTTGTGCTGGACGACGCTTTCCATCAGCGCCGCGTCCACCTGTCGCAGGAAGCGGTCGGTATAGAGTTTCACCACACGGTCAGCCCCGACCGTAGCCGCCGCCGTCATCAACGCCGCGCCTTCGCCATGCACGCCCGCCTGACTGACGAGCCAGAAGGCGATGAGCGCGACCATCGGCAGCAACAGAAGGTCCGCCAGCACAAGGACCGGCTTGATCTTCACCCCCCGCTTGATGAGCAGCGCATATTTCGCGGCCAGCCCGAAAGTGAGGCCGATCGCGATCCAAGCATAACGGTAGCAGGCGGCTTCCAGCCAAGTCATTTGCTTTAACTCCAATAACGAGGCGTGTTGGCCGTTGATTGCACTGTTGGTTTTGGGTAAGATTGCGTAATGAGAAACTTGACCGGGCATAGGTTCAATTACTTCACCATTACCGCTGATTATGAACGAAGGACTGGCGGCGTATTTTGGCGGGCCATATGCGACTGTGGCAATGAACGGTGGATAGTCGCCAACCGTTTGATAACGGGGCGGAGAAAGTCTTGTGGCTGCATGAGGTCCGCACTCTGCGCTGAGCGCGCTACCAAACATGGGCGCGGGAAGGCAGGTTCTCGCAGCCGCGCTTATCGCGCTTGGGATGCGATGAAGTATCGTTGCCACACGCCGTCGAGCAAATCCTACGCCCGTTATGGCGGGCGCGGCATCACTGTCTGTGATCGCTGGCGAAACTCGTTTGAGGCATTTCTGGATGACATGGGCGAACCGCCAGAAGGGGCAACCCTTGATCGGATTGACAACAGCCGAGGATATAACCCGGACAACTGCCGCTGGGCGGACGCCAAGGAACAGGCGAGGAACCGTAGGAGCAACCGGCTTACGGCGGATGACGCAATGAGGATTAGGCAGGCCCCTAATTCCATGCGAACCGCTGACATCGCTCGCGATATTGGCGTTAGCGCCACCTTGGTTGGTTACGCTCGCCAAGGTAAAACTTGGGCTTGATTGAGCCTCAGTCCATGGCGTCATCGCCGCATTTCCTTGTGCCATTTGCGGTCCCCCGCGATGCCGATATTATGCTGCGGGTTCTTCCGGCTGCGGCTCGACCAGCGCTTGCACCCGCGTCACTTCGCGGTCGAAGTGGGCGGCGACCTGACGGATGACGCTCACGACATTCGACGCCTGATTGCGGGCGGACCCCAGCGCGGGATCGGCGGGAAGCTCTGGCAACAATGCTTCGATGTCGGCGGCAAGCTGCACGGTCGGTTCAGCCGACAGCAGCGCCTGCACGGCCTGAAGCTTGGCGAGCGAGGCAAGATCGCGTTGACACTGGAGGTCGGCAATCTGCGCGTCGAGTTGGGCGATTGTGGGTTCAGTCATGGTCAGCTTCCTTTCACTGTGATATGCCGCGACGGCAATTCGCGGAGGACGAGATGTTTGGCTGGTGGGAAAAGCGGCGACGTGAGCAGGCGGAGCGTCGCGCGTTTGAGCAGCGGATGCTGGACCAACTGCTGCTGTCTCTCCCGAAAGAGTTGGCCACGCAGCCCGGCGTCATTTCGTCCTTGCCGAGTTCCATTTCGAGCGTTGCGATGCCGCTATTCCGAAGCCAGAACGACTGACTTCGGCTTAGCCTTCGCCTTGCGCGCGGGCTTGGTTTCCGGCTCCACGCCGTCCATCTCATCCAGGGTATCGGCCACCTGAAGCGCCATGGGCTTGCCCAGCAGATCGACATAAAGGGTGGCGTTGACGCCATTGGGATCGCCTATCTTCTCCTTGCGGCCCACGATGCGCAGGCGGCTGAAGAACATGCGACCTTCCTGATGGGCGATGACGGCTTCGTCGCCTTCCCCGACCTGATGTTGCTCGATGATCCGGACTTCGAGCGGATTGACGATGGCGGCGCTGTCGATCGCCATCTTCTTGATGTGCCCATATTGATCGGCAAGCTGCTCGATCTGCGGGCCTGATCCCATGTCGTAGATCAGACCGGACGGGTTCACGCCGTCGCTGGGCTTCATCACCGCGATGATGGCGCTTTCGGGGATTTCGAGGCGTTCTTTATTCGCTGTTTTCAGGTGTAGCATGGGGGTTTCCTTATGCTGAGGGTTCGGCAATGCAGGGCTGGCCATCGACCAGCCGCCAGAGGGACAGGTTGGCCATGTCGCTGGTTCGTTCGAAAGCAATTTCGCCATCTTGGGCCTGCGTCTCGGCCTCATCGGCGGGCACATCCATCCCGCGCAGCGGCAGCCCCGTTTCCAGCGAGAAGATAACCAGTCTGCACATCATCGTTTGATCTCCGTGACTTTGAAATTACTGCCCGCAGCGGCGTAGAGCGTGCTGCCGCCACCATTCCTTTGGAACCTGATGGAGTAGGTCCGGCTCCCGGTCCCGGTGGCGGTATCGACAAACGAGAAGGCAAGGGGCGCCTTGAACGTGCCACCGCTGCCATTCATGAAAACTTCGATCTGATCGATGTAGGACGTGCCATCATGCAGGTAGGCCGTACCGCGGACATCGTCCGACGATGTAAAGCGGATATTAGCGATGATATCGATGACGCTGTTGCTGATGCTTTTCGTGACCGTCGCCGAAAGGATTTGCGTCATTGTCGTGTTTGGCAGCGTGAGCGCGCCGGCCAATGTCGCGAAGTAGACCCGCTGCACCGCGAACTCTGCAATTTTTTGGGTGCCTATCGAGAGGTCCTGAATAACGGCCGTCTTGATGTAGGTGACGCCGCTAATGACCTCAAAGGGATAGGCGGTCCCAGCGCCAGCCGACGACGTGATGGCGAACCGGTCGGCCCGGACGATTAAATCCGACCGCGACCCGTTATTGTTCGTGGTTATGCCACTGACATAGCCGTTGACATCAATCTCGACACCCCAACGCCCGAACAGCGTCGTCACATTGTTGTTGATCGTCGTGATCGCGGTCTGCTGGCTGGTGATGGTGACGCCCTGCGTCGATACCGTGGACGACAGCGAGGCGTATTGCGTGGTCAGGGTAGAAAGGGTTTCGAAGGATTGAACGATGCTGGCTTTGTTGCTGCCGTGCGAGAAGGCGCGGGGCGATGGCGCGCCTGCGAACGTCTCCACCACCTGCGGGCGAAGAAAGCGCGCCCACGAATCGCTGCCGCTCGTGGTGCCGTTCTTCTGCATAGCCATGCGCATTTTGACCGCGCCAGCAGGAGCCTGTCGTACCCATTGATAGCGCGCGTAATTATCGAGAGCCTTGCCACCGTTGGGAGGCGCCCAGGAAGGTCCATTCTCACCAAGATTCGTGCCGGCGGCGTCATAAAACCATGTCCGGATCGCGACGGTGCAGCGATTTGCGGCCGCCCAAACCGATGCTTCGTAATATTTCCCTGCTTCGACAGCGAAGTCCTGACCGAAGCGAGACCATCCCGACGCCACGTTCGTCGATTGCACGATGTTAATACTGTTCTCGCCGTCCGGGACACCGGTTGAACTGCTATCGGACCAGCCGAAGGTAATGCCGGTGATACCGCCTCCGCTGGACGTTCCCCAGCCGTCCCAGCCATTGTCGAACGATGTGTTCGTCAGCAGATTGCCCGTGCCGCTCATCGAGGCGGTGAGCGTCGTCGTCAGGGTCGCCGTCGAACCTTCGAGCGTCGTGATCGCGCTCTGCATCGTCGTGATGCTCGCGCCCTGCGCCGCGAGGGTCGAATTGATCGAGGCGACAGAACTGTTGAGGCCTGTGATCGCGCTGCTGTTGGTCGAGATGTTCGCATTCGCGGTGGATAGCCCGGTCTGGATCGTGGCGATCTGCCCGGCTTGCGTCGAAGACGCGGATTGCAGGCCCGTAATGGATGCGCCCTGAACGCCTACAGTGGTCGACAGGGCAGCATATTGACCGTCGAGGGTGGAGATCGCCGTCGCGTTCTGGATGATGCTGGCCTTGCCGGTCCCATGCGAGAAGGCGCGGGGCGATGGCGCGCCTGCGAACGTCTCCGCCACCTGCGGGCGAAGAAAGCGCGCCCAGCTATCGGAGCCTGAATTGGTGGCGTTTTTGCGAAGCGAAATCCGCATGGTCACAGCGCCAGCAGGAGCATCGCCCGAAACCCGGAATATCCGGGAGTAATTGTCCAGCGAGAGGCCGCCGCCGGCAGGCGTGTAAGTCGTCGAGCCAGTGGACCCGATGACGGCGCCCGCCGAGTCAAAAAAGGCTTGGGTAACGGAAACTGTGCACCGCGCCGCAGCGGCCCATACGGAGAGTTCGTAGCGCTTTCCGACTTCGACTGCTATGGTCTGCCGATATTCGGCCCATCCCGCAGCCGTTGCGCTTGCCTGGTTGATGAGCAGGCAGTTCTCTCCGCCCGGTTTCAGGGCACTGCCGCTGTCCCAACTGAAGGTGATGGCATCGATACCGCTGCCGCTCGCTGACGCGTAGCCCGCCGATCCGGTGGCCAAATCGGTGTTGGTCAGCAGGTTGTCGGAACCCTGCATGAACGCCGTGATTGTCGTCGTGAGGGTCGCGATAGAACCGGTGAGGTCGGTTGCGGTCTGCTGCAAGGTTGTGATTGCCGCGCCCTGGCTCGCCACCGTGGATTGTACCGTGGCGATGTCGTTCGCATTGGCGAGGATCGCCGCGCCCTGCGCCGTGATCTGCCCCTGCGCCGTCGTGAGCGCCGCCTGCATCGCGGCCGCGTCGGATTGCATGGAGGTGATGGTCGCTTGAGCAGCGGCGATATTGGTGAGCGCGGTAGCAGTATCGGCGTCGAGTTCAGCCAACTTGTCCTTTTCGTAGGGCGATGCCCCATTGGTCGCGCCCGGTTCCGCAGGCTTCAGTTCCTCAACCGGCGTGCCATCCTCATAGGTGATGTTTCCGGCGGTGATGTCGTCGGCCAGCCGATACCAGTTGGCATTGCCCGGCCCCGGCGTGGAGCCTGTCGCGGGCGTGGTGCCGACGAACAGCCACTGCGACCCATTCGGCAGCGTCACCATATCGCCTTCGCGATAGGTCTCTGCCGGGTCATAAGGGCCGCGCGGGTTGAGCGGCGCGTTGAACGCTATGTCATTGAGGCCGTGGACCTGCCAAGTGACGGCGGCCCCCTGCGCGAGCTTCCAATAGGGCGCGGCAACCGCCACCTGCTCGACACTCGCGACAGGCGGCAATGCGCTGCCGTCGGACGCAAGGGTCAGGGACGCCGTGCCGATGCCGATGGGAGCGACCCGCAACTGCCCCAGCCAGTCGACAAAGGCCACGGCGTTGACGCTGGCCGCAATCCGCTGGATCAATTCGCGGGCCGTGGTCTGCGCCGTCACCATGACGGACAGGTTCCATGGGCGCGAGGCGTTGAGCGCCGTCATGTCGCTGGCGGAGAATTTGCCCGCCCCGCCGCCGATGGTCGCGATCCGTGCAATGATGTCGCCGGGCTTGCGGCTCCAGCCGCCCACCGCATCACCCTGCACATGGAAGGACAGCAGGCCGTCAGGTGGCGCGCCAAAGCGGACATATCCGCCAGACAGGCACGTCGCCCACGCACCTGGGGCGATGGTCGCCGCCTTGAGCGACGCGAAGTTCGCGGTATTGCCGGTGGGCGCGCCGAAGCGGTTCAACCGCTCGAACGCCATCTCGACGGCGTTGATCGCGCCATAGCCGGAAAGTTGATAGATATCGTCGACCGCATCGACCAGAACTGCGGGTGCGAAGCGGGGAGCGCCCAGCGCCAGCGGCTTGACTTCGCCCTGAATGTCAGGAGGCCCGTCAGCGCCGCCAGTCCCGCCATAGGTGGCGAGCAAGGGCTGATCCAACCAGCTATCATCCACGCCGAACTTGAGCGATGCGATGCCTTCTGTCGTCGCGGGTTGCTCCTGCACCCGCCCATCGAACATCAGGGAGAAGCCGCCCCATGCGTCGCCCAATTCGCCCCGCCAGATGCGGATGCGGGTGTCGTGCAGGGAGAGCGCGGGAAGCGTCGGTATCGCATTGAACGCGACAGACATGTCCCCGCTGGGAGAGGTGATGCTGCCCGCATCGAACGCCCCGTCGAAAAAATCATACCGGAGCGTCGGCAGCGCCGCGATGGCAGGCCACCATGTCTTTCCGTCGAGATGGCACAGCCGCTCGTCATTATGGCTGGCGAGGCGCACCGGGGCGGCGGTCGAGCCGCTCCATGCGTCGATCTGGATCAGATACGCCTTCATGCGCCGAGGTCCACGATATTCGCCCGCCATTCAAAGCCGGTGGGATTGGCCCATACCGTGCCGAGGTCTCCGATCATGGGGCCGAACCAGATACGGTTCTGACGCTGCGCGTCGGCATCAGGATCGAGGATGAAGGCCAGCGCCCCCGTGTTGCCGAGTTCTTCCAGCAGCGGATGAACATAGCTTTCCACTTCGGCGCGGGTCGCAGCCGGATAGGTGATGTTGACCGTCCGCAGCTTCGCGCCCGCCTGACGGAGCAGGATGCCCCGGCGGCTGAAATCCACGCTGCCAAGATCGCGCACGCCGAAGGACGCACCATAGACCACATTACGATCAAGCTGGATTTTCCGGCCCACCACAAGCCGGGCGACGGTCGCGGCGGCATTGGACAGGCCGCCAATCGTAAAGCGCCAGTAGCGTGATGCGGGAGGCGGTGAGGCCGGGGCCTGCCAGAGCGCCTTTCCACGCCCCGACGATGGCATGGCAGTGCCAGCAAGAAAGGGCAGCGTGGCCCCCGTCCATGAACCGGCTGGGAAAGTATCGCCCTGCGCTGCCGTGGCCGCTTCGACCTTCAGCGTCCAGCCCGACGCCGCCCCGGTGCATCCCAGCATCAGGGCGGTATCGATGACCTCGTCCGCGCCCATGTCCAGGATAATCGTGCGGCTCGCCGCGCCCGTGGCGCTTTTCCACACCACGCCTATATGGTCGTTGCCCATATAGGCGGCGTCATAGCCTGCCGCCGTCGAACTGGCGGTTAGAGCGGCGAAGGGAAGCGGCTTCACGACGATGGAATTACTCACCCGAAATACTCCATCTGCGTGGCGTCCTGCTCCAGATCCACTTCGATCCGCGCCAGCAGCATCGAAGCGTCCAGGCCCTGTTCGGCATCGATGATGCGATGCGTCGGGATCGTGCCCGCCGCCACGTCCACAAGGTCCGCAACCTCCACCACAAAGCGCCGCCGCGTTGCCCCGATCAGGGCGGCACGCTGAGCGACGGCGGCCTGTGCGTCGGTCGGGCTGTCGAAAAAGCCCTCTGCCGGATCGGAACTATTGTCCCGCGCGGAGGGAAAGCGGGCTTTGATCGCGGCGTCTTCGGCGGACACAACAATCTGTGGCCGCAACGCTGCGGCGATGTCGCTTGGTAGTGCGGGCATTATGCGTAGTTCCGGTTCGTGCCGATGAAGCCGCTGTCGGCGGTCTGGGTTTTGTCTTCCAGCGCGGCGCGGATTTTCTCCAGCAGCGTTACCATGTTGGATGTGTCCGCCTGCATCGACTTGGTTGCGTTCGCGGTTTCCTCAATGAACGGGTCGGCTTCCGTGCGGATCGGCGCGACATTATCGACGGCTGCAATGGCCTTGTTCGTCGCATCCTGAATTGCATCGAACGCCTCGAAATATTTAGCGGTCGAGCCGTAAATCTGCCGTTCAATGTCGAGATAGGTTTGCGCCGCTTCGAGATACTTGTCCTGATTGATCGTCTGCCCGGCGTTGATCTGGGCAAGGAAAGGATCGAGCAGGGCTTTTGCGGACGCCTCCTGAGAGCGCAGCGACAGGGGCGAAGACGAACCCATGTTCATCGATTTCAGGAAGTCCTTGAGCGCGCTGCTCGCATCCTCCATCGCGTCCTGACGCTTGAGCGCGAACAACTGCTCCAGCTTGGCATATTCCTCTGTCGTCGCCCCCGCTTCCTCGAAAATCTTGCGGAGGGAGTCGAACTCCTTGCTCAGCTTCTCCAGCGCATATCCGGTCGGATTAAGGCGCTGCTCCAGTTCATCGAACACGCCTTCGAAGGACAGAGCCTTGCTCAGTTTCGTCTGGAGGTCGCCCGACGCCTGCAACAGCTTCTGGGTGGATGCCCGGATGCCGCTAATCGCGCCGCGCTGGATCGCGATCTGGATGGCGTAGGCGATGGCCCCTTCGGCATCGTCGTCGAACTCGGTGGCGCCTTTCTTGATCTTGAGAGATGTGCCGGTGGCGTTGACGCGCCAGTCGCCATGCCGCTGTCCAACTGTGATGTTGCCAAACGCGCCGACGCTGCCACCGAGCGCTTCCGCGATCTGGTTGAGCGACGCCATGATATTGTCGCCAACCGAGACAGCCGCCTTTTCGGCAGTGCTGCTGTTGCCGCGCGATGCTGAGACGCCGCTGGATGAAATATCGACCGCGCCCCATTTGACCTTCTTGAACAGGCCGCCAATCGCGCCGCCGAGGACGCCGCCCAACATCGAGCCGAGGGGACCGGCGAAGGAGCCAAGGCCGTCGAATACCTTGTTCAAGCCGCCTTCCAGCGCCTTGTTGAACAGCCCATTCTTGCCAGTCAGCGCACCGCCCAGCATCCCGCCGAGCGTGCCGCCAAGCTTGGACCCGCCTGTCAGTCCAGCCGTGGTGCTGCCGATGGCGGCGTTGGCGAGGACGTTGGAAAGCCCAGCAAAAAATGTGCCCTTAGGGTCGAAAATCTGCTTCAGTTTGTCACCAAGCGTTTCGGCAATGACGCGCCCGCTAACAGGATCAATCTTAGTCCCGCCAGTAGGCAAGCCGAGCAGTCCGCCAATTTTGCCGCCAACGCGAGAGAAGTCGCCTGTTTTCATACCCTCCAGGGCGCCAGCTAGGGTCCCGAAAATGCCGCCCATGCGACCGATAGCGTCGAGTTGTTGGAGATAGATATCGAGAAGCTGTCGCTCACCTTCCAGTTGGGCTTCGCGCAGTTTCTCCCTCTCCTTGTCCTGCTGGATCATCTCCGCGCCAACGGTAATCTGTCCCTTCCCCCATTCGCGCTGCCGCTTCTCCATCTCCTGTGCGAGTTTCCAGACGTTGCCTTGTGCCTGCGCGCGCGTGTCTTCTACCCACTTAGCGAGCTTCACCGCTTCGTCAGCCGCATCCTTCGCCGCCTTGGAAGTCTTGTCCTTGCGGTCCTTGATGAGTTCGTCCGCCTGCGCTTTCAGGCGCTTATTGCGATTGGCGATTGAGCGATCCTCCCACGCATCGAACGCCCCCATTGCCTGTTGCTTGCGGGTGTTAAAACTGTCCGACCAAGCCGCCGCCGCCGCTGTGCCCGCCGCGCTATACTGGATTTTCAGATCAGCCAGATTGATCGGCTTGATGTCAGCAAAGCTGGTCCCGAATATGCCGTTTGACTGCTTGGCGAGCCAATTCAATGCGGTGATCGCGCCGTTGACCATCGATTCAAGAGCCTCGATAGTTTTATTTGCCGCGAGGCGCACAGCATCGCCTAGCAAAGCCGGAAGGTTCTTCCAGATGAGACCAATGTTGTCATACGTGGCAGCGAATGCAGCATAGACCGACGCGGTCGCATCCTTGAACTGGCTGTAAAGCCATTTCGCGGCGTCGCTGACCCAGCCTTTGACGGTCGAGAACACGTCCTCCAGGCCGAGCGCTTCCTTTATCATGTCCCACGCGGCGCCTGCCGCGTCGCCTAGCGTAACATGCGTATCGGTGAGCTTTTTCGCTTCTTCTGCGGTCATCCCCAGAGTTTTGATGTAGTCGTCGACCGGGGCCTTGTTTTCGAGCGTGTCAGCGAAGCCTTTGAATGCAAGCGCTCCCGCGCTCGCCGCCGCTGCGACAGCAATGATGGCTGGATGCGCCACCAGAAAGCTGCCCACAGCACCGGCCATCTGCTTGGCCATCGCCCCGATGCCTACACCCGCCTGCTGACTTATGCCGACGATCTGACTACCCTGCTGAAACAGCGCCATCATCGCCATCTGAAGCGGCTTGGAGGATTGTGCCGCCATCGCGAATTGCAAGCCCAAATCCTGAACCTGATACGACAGGTTGAGCATCTGGTGACTGGCGAGGCGAGACTGGCCCGCCGCCTTTGCGAAGCCACTGCCCATCGACGCAATGTTGTCGTTTGCGGCTCGGGCGCTCTTGGCGATGTCGCCAGAGGCGGCATTCACCGCGCGCTTCGCCCGGTCCAAGTCTTGTTGCAGACGGGCGATTTCCGCCACTATCTCGATGGAAAGCCTGCCGGCTGGAACGCCACCCGCCATAGAATTTGCTCCATAGAAAAAGGGCGACCCGTGAGGATCGCCTTGATAAGCTGCCCGTTCGGCGCAGACCCTTGCCGCGCCCGTCTGTCACGTAAGGGGGAAGAATATGACGGTGTTTCGATATGCTTTAATGATGGTCGCGGCGCTGCCGACAACCGCTTTAGCGGCGTGGGAGTATAAGGAAAAAGCCGATCCCATGACCGATTTTACGCGCGGAATTGCGACAGCATCATCCGGCAAAGAAGCAGTAATCGTCAAATGCGACGGCGATGGTAGCCATCAGGTCTATGCAGACATTTACGTAAGCAAATACCTAGGTAGAGGGCGTAGCGCGTTTCGCGAGATCGAATATCGCGTCGATAAAGGAGAAATCCAGAAACTTCTCGCTTATCATAGCGACAATTCAATCGCCGTTATGAATAGCGGCCTCGGAAAATCTCGCGACATGTTCCTACCGGCCATCGCAAAGGGATCGTCTCTCGCGCTTCGTCTGACGACATTCGATGACGAGGATTATACTACTGTCCTTGATATTAGCGGCGGACGGGAAGCCATAGCTAAGGTCATTGAAACGTGCGGCGACAAAACGGCGCCCCCTCTTTAGATTTAAGCATGGTGAGCAATCATCGACGCCCGCCATCCCCAAGCTATGCGCAAACAGCCTAGACTTTCTTTCGTCTGAAACCCTAGCATTCCCCGGTTCGAATCGGGGAATGCAACATGCCGGACAAAACAGCCTTAAGCTATGCTTTGGACATGTTCACTGTGCCGCTTCACTGTCATTGCGGCAGGTCGTGGCAGATAAAATCAAAAAGGATCAGGCCCCAGCTTCAAACCGTTTGTCCGGGCTGTCGCGCTGTCAGTCACATTGATGCGCCCACAGCAATCCGCATCAATCAAGAACTGAACGACGCCATGAGGCAAGTGGCGGATCGTCTTGGCGTGCAGCATGTTCCTATCCCAATACCCAAGCATCGTGCAGCGCGGGCAATTAAGCCCCGTGAGCCAAAAGGCTATCCAGTCGGCCTAGTGGGTGAGAGTTTCTATCAACCAGCAATCCATCAATGCCATCCCGGCGACCGCGTTCAGTTGATCCCTGAACCAACGAATCCTCACGATCCTCGTGCGATCATGGTCGTCGCACGCGATTCAGTGATCGGATACATTCCGCGAAGCAGCTTCGTTCAACGGCTGATTTACGATGAGCGCGGCGAACATGATGCCACCATCTTGAGCCTAAAGAATGACGATGACGGCGGCCATATCGGCGTGGTCATCGACGTCGAGATTCGATAACCCGCATTCCCGCCTCCCTGAAAGATCAAGAAGGATGTATGCCGCAGCGAGAGCACGCGATCAACCTTTCCTCATCGCCCCCATCATCGCCTTGAACTGCTCCGCCACCTTATCCTTGGCCTGCGCCTGTTCCTCCGACGCGGTGTAGGGCGGCGCGCAATGCGGCCTCCGCGCCTCATGCTGCTGCGACAGGAACTCGCGTGACATGCGGCGGATGGCCTGCGCTTCCCATGGGGCGATGGCGATGCCCAGCGCCTCCATATCGTTCCTGATCTGAGCGATGGGAAGCGGGGCATCGCCCATCCCGCCGGGCGCGGTTGGGCCAATCTCCAGCCACCAGCCGATCAGATACCTGTGGGCGACCGGGGGAAGCAGCGGATGCTCGCCCCGGTCCTCCATGGCCTTCAATCGGGTGATTGGCTCCGGCCTTTTGCCTGTTCCCTTGTGTTCAACCTCTGGGGCAGTGTTCAGCCAGGCGAGTTGCCGGGCGTAGAGGGCGAGGCCGTCGATGCGCTCCGATTGAACGCACTCCAGCCGTTTCCCTCAACGGCAAGCTGATCGCGGATATAACCGATGCTGTCATCCGCATAGGCGGCGCGGAACATGTCCTTCTGCGAGGGGAAATCGCCGGGATAGACCCAGCCGTTGAAGGACACGGTGATCGCGACAAGGAAATCAATCTCGTCATCACGGCGATGATCGATGATCGTGCTGGCGATCCGGCGCGGGTTCTTCTCAGCGCGGGATGCCTGCTTGCGGCTGCGTTCGGCGTCAGCCTGCTGCCACGTTTTCGAACCGGGGCCGCAAAGCGTGACCGACAGGCGGTTGCCGTCATCGTCCAGCAGTGGCGCGCCTTCGCCGTCCGTCAGGTCGATTTTGGCCGTTTCGAGGGCGCGCTTCTTCGTAATATCGAACATAGTTTTTCCTTTCAGGGAAGGTTGCCCGGCCCACCGCCCTGACGGCAGGCCGGACGCAAGGGGACGAATTATTCAGGGGCGACGACGACAATGCCGTCTGTGGTCTGGTCCACGATGGTGTATTCCAGCGTAATCTGGCGGGTGGCGACGGTGTTCACGTCGCCGTAATTCTTCGGCCCGCCCATCACCAGCGCGCGGGCGTAGATGGTGCCAAGCTGGGGATGGCCGATCTTGACCGATGCCGGGTTATCCGAATTGGTCAAGGTATCGATCAGGGTCTGGCCCGCGTCGTCTGCGTCGATCCCGACCGTGATCGTCTGGCTACCGATCTGATAGCCGCCCTTGAACTTGCGGGTGCCCCGTTCCGCGATGGGGTTCCACGTTACCAGTTCATAAATCCGGCTGGGAATGTCGCCCAGGTCGCTGACCTCGCCAATGCTGGTGAAGGTCAGGGCTGCATAGCCCGCTTCGGTATAGGTCGCAGGCGCTGCCGCAGAAATGCCGAGGGTTGTCCCGGCCGACGTTGAAACCGTCATCTCAGTTCTCCATTGAAAAAGGGCTGCAAAAGCAGCCCTGCGTCATTGCCGGGAGCGGCAATCTTGTGTCAGCCAGCCTTCGCGGGCTTGGCTTCGGGCTTCTCAGCAGGCGCGCGCTCGACCATGCCGGTCGGCTCAAGGTCGTTGAACTGCTGGGCGGGCATCTGCACCTTGTCGCCCTTCTGATAGGTCTTGCCGTTCAGGGTCATGCGGCGCTTTGCAATGGTGTCGATCATCATCGTGTCTCCAGATACTTGGTGCGAAAATCCTGCGACGAGCGCCAGCCCGAATAGTCCTGATCGTAGAAATCCGGCCCGGCGCTATCTGTGTGGATCGTGACGCCGGATATGCCCGCGACTTCGGGGTTGATCTTGTCGGCGGCGGCGTGGCGAACGGCGCGCTGTAGCTGCTTCTGCTGGGGATAGTTCTGCGCGACGAATGTCACCTGCACGCGCTCAGTCACGAACCGCTGTGGGCCGGGAGACAGGATGTTCCGGTCAAGGATGGAGATGCTTTCCAGCATGACGAAGGGAAGCGCTGTGCCGAGCGGCGCGGGGCCTGCGAAGATGCGGGCCGCAGGAACAAGAGCGATCAGGTCGGCGTCCGCGACAAGCACGGACCTGACGGCCGTCACGCCGTCCATCAGGCGGCCTCACCGACTTCGACATAGGGAGCCAGCAGGCCGGTCTTGGCGTGAAGGTAAATCTGCACCTGATCGGCAAATGCCTCTATTGCCTGCTTGGCCCTGTAGTCGAGCGCAGGCCGCATGAACGGCTGCGCGCTATGGCCTGGGTGACTGATAATGCCCGATACGAAATCATCTCCGATCTTCATCACGCCAGCATTGATCGCGCCTTCGCCGGTCGCTGCTTTGCGGACGGCAACGCGGCCCTCGCCTTTGCCAGTGCTGGCGATCAGATGCGGTCGGACCCCAAATTCCTGAAAATAGGCGGTATAGGCATCATAATACTTCCGCTCATCAACATAGACCCTGATCGAGAACGTGCCGTCTTCATTCTGCCGTGCCGAGCCAACGGTAATAGCGCTTGGGATACGGCCTTTCGCTCGCAT
>Ga0182735_1001182_pt1 | contig 18015 bp, 14 predicted proteins | sample eDN5th30CKraftMG_FD_128524 | JGI IMG/M metagenome (GOLD analysis project Ga0182735, IMG submission 128524) | Enriched Miracle-Growth compost microbial communities from Emeryville, California, USA - eDNA 5th pass 30_C Kraft MG (version 2) (version 2) ... | reverse complement strand
GGACTCGACCCCGCCATGACGGTCGCCGCGACCATCCCGCTCAACGCAACGAGCGATCCGACAGAAAGATCGATGCCGGACGTGATGATGACGAACGTCCCGCCCACCGCCGCGATGCCGACCACAGACACCTGCACCATGATGTTGGTCAGCGTGCTCGTCGTAAGAAACTCGGGCGATGCAATCGACAACGCAATACAGATGATGACGAGCGCCGCGAACAAAGGTCCGATGCCGCTCCTCAACTGACGGATCACACGGCGCGACAGCGCCTCCGTATCCGAACGATCGGCTGCCGTGGAGGTCATGCGCCTGCTCCTGTCGTTGCCCACTGAATGACCGTTTCCGAATCCGCCTTGTCGCGCGCGATCTCGGTCACGATGCTGCCGCGATACATCACCAGCACGCGATCCGACATGCCCAGCAACTCCGGCAGCTCCGAACTCACCATGACGACCGCCGCGCCCGCGCGCGCCATCGTCACCATGTGCGCGTAGATCTCCGACTTCGCGCCCACGTCGATGCCGCGCGTCGGTTCATCGAGCATGATGACGACCGGACTCGTCGCCGTCGCGCGGCCGAGAATCACCTTCTGCTGATTGCCGCCCGAAAGCGTTCCCGTGATCTGCAACACCGAAGACGCACGCACGCCGAAGCGCGCACTCGCTTCCTGCGCGAGCCTGCGCTTCTTCGCGCGGCTCACGAAGCCGCCGCTCGCCAGCGCCTTGAGGCTCGACAACGCGACGTTCTCTTCGATATTCGCCTCCAGCACCAGCCCTTCGAGCTTGCGATCCTCCGACGTATAGACAAGCCCATGACGCACGCCTTGCGTCGGCGAATGATTGCTGACCTTCTTCCCCTTGACGAGGATCTCGCCGCTCGTCACCGGCAACGCGCCGAAGATCGTCTTCAGCAGCTCGGTGCGCCCCGCACCCGCGATGCCCGCAATGCCGACGATCTCGCCCGCGCGCACCGTGAAGCTCGCATTGCGCAGAAGCGGCGCGCTCGCGAGATTGCGCACTTCGAGCACGACCGGACCATACTCGCGCGGCTCCCACGGATAGAACGATTCGAGATTGCGCGCGACCATCGCCTGCACGAGATCGGCTTCGGTCCATGCGGACATCGGGCGCGCGCCGACGGTCGCGCCATCGCGCATCACGACAGCGGAATCCGCAAGCTCGAACACCTCCTCCAGATGATGCGAGATGAAGATGATGCCCATGCCTTCCGCGCGCAAGCGGCGCACGACCGCATACAGATTCTCGATGTCGTGGCTTTGCAGCGCGGCAGTCGGTTCGTCCATCACGAGGATGCGCGCATCGCGTGCAATCGCCTTCGCCACTTCGACGAGTTGCCGCTTGTTCAACGGCAGATCGCCGAGCCGCATCCAGGGCGGCACGTTGTCGAGGCCGACGCGCGCGAGCGCTTCGCGCGCCATCGTGTTCGCCTCGCGCATCATCACGAAGCCGTTGCGCGAAGGCATGCGGCCGAGGAACAGATTTTCCGCGACCGTCATGTCGTTGATGAGCGAAAGCTCCTGATAAATGACGGCCACGCCCGCATCGATTGCCGCATTCGTGCCACGCGCGAGCGGCATGCCGTCGATCTCGATCGTGCCTTCGTCGGGTTCATATGCGCCCGACAACACCTTCACGAGCGACGACTTGCCCGCCCCGTTCTCGCCGACGATCGCCATCACGTGACCCGCCTGCAACTCCAGGCTTACGCCACGCAGCGCCTTCACGCCGGGGAAGCTCTTGACGATGCCCTGCATGCGCAACAACGGCTTCGCCTCGTGCGAAGCCGTGTGCGCGAGTGCTGCCGTTTCGACTGTCATGTCGCGCGTTCCGGTTGGCCTTACTGCTTCACTTCCTCGGACCACAGGCCGTACTTCTTCACTTCGTCCGAATCGATGTTCGACTTGTCGATGAGCATCGTCGGCCACGCATAGTTCGCGGGCACGTCCTTCTTCGCGTTGTAATCCGCGATGAACTGCAGCGACTTCGCCGCCATCTGGATCGGGTTCTGCGAGATCGTCGCATCCTGCTTGCCCGCGCGAATCGCGGACAGCGCCTGCGCGGTGCCGTCCGCGCCGATCACGAGAATGTGCTCCTTGTCGCCCAGCGGCTTGTAGCGGCCCGCATTGTCGATGGCCTTTTCCGCGCCCACCGTGTTGTCATCGTTGGCGCCGAACACCGCATCGATCTGCGGGAATTTCTGCAGGATGCTCGTCATCGCGTTGAGCGACTTCTCCTGGTCGAACGCGCCTTCCTGACGCGCGACGACCTTGATGTTCGGATACTTCGCGATCTCTTCGCTGAAGCCCTTTTCGCGATCCGTCGCGGCGGTCGTGCCGACAAGACCGATCAGGTCGACCACGTTGCCCTTCTCTTCGCCATAGCGCTTCTTCAGTTGCTCGGCGATCCACTTCGCTCCCGTCTGCCCGAGCGCGACGTTATCCGATGCAACGAAGGACGTGACCTTGCCGCCGTCCGAGCCGCGATCGAGCGTGAAGACGGGTATGTTCATCGAGTTGGCTTTCTCGACAGCGGGAATGATCGCCTTCGAATCGATCGGATTCAGCACGAGCGCCGTCACGCCCTGACTCAGCAGATTGATCGCATCGTTGACCTGCTGCTGCGCGTCGCCGTTCGCGTTGGTCTGCACGAGCTCGAAGCCCTGATCCTTCGCGCCGCGCTCCACGCCCGCCTTCAATCCGACGAAAAACGCGTTGTTCAAAGTCGCGATCGAAAAGCCGATCTTCGTCTTGCCGCCCGCCGAGGTTGCGGCCGGCGCACTCGCCGGCGCGCTAGCCGCCGCGTTCGCGCCCGATGCCGCGTTGGTGCTGCTTGTCGACGACGAGTTGTCGCTCTTCGAGCATCCGCTCAACGCGGCCGCCGCGCAGAGCAACGCCGCGCCCGTGGATTTGCCGAACGTTCCCCAACTGTCGAATCTTGCCGAGCTCCAGGCCATGACTGTCTCCGTTGTACGAGTTGTTCAATGCGATTTGTTCTTGCGATGAGGCATCGCTTCCCGTCACGCGCGTATCAGCGATCCTCCGTATTGCGCTTGCCGTATGTCTTGAACTTCTCCAGCACTTCTTCCATCTGTTGATCGGAAAGCAAAGGCGGTGCGCCGATCTGCAACGCCAGCAGATATTGCTTCGCGAGCACTTCCACTTCATGCGCGAGCCACACGGCGCGCGAGAGATCGGTGCCGAGCGCGATCACGCCATGATGCGCGAGCAGACATGCGCGACGCTCGTCCAGCGCGGCAAGCGCGTGATCCGACAATGCCTGGCTGCCGAAGATCGCATAAGGCGCGCAACGTATCGACTTGCCGCCCGCCGCCGCGACCATGTAATGCAGCGCGGGAATGTCGCGGCCATGAATGGCGAGCGCGGTCGCGGCGATCGAATGCGTATGCACGACCGCATGAATATCGTCACGCGCGCGCAGGATGTCGCGATGAATGCGCCATTCCGACGACGGCCGTGCGATACGAAGAATGTCGGCATCGTCGGTAACGTCGAGCGGCAGCCACACGATCTGTTGCTCGTCGAGCTCGCGCGCCGACACGCCGCTCGGCGTGACAAGAAAGCCATCGCGATACCGCGCGCTCACATTGCCCGAGGTGCCCTGATTGATGCCGAGCCGCTCCATTTCGAGCGACGTATCGACGATCGCGCGGCGCAACGCGCTTTCATCGGCCGCGATCATGCGGCGGTCCCCTCTGCGTCGAACAGCGTGCGCAACGAGCGCTCGAACGGCGCGCGCACGATGCCGCGTTCCGTGATGAAGCCGCTGACGAGCGCATGCGGCGTCACGTCGAACGCGGGATTGCGCGCCTGCATCGCATCGGGCGCGATGCGTCGTCCGGCGAGATGCGTGATTTCCTCGGCGTCGCGCTCTTCGATTTCGATGCGCGATCCGCTTGCCGTTTGCAGATCGAGCGTCGATGAAGGACACGCGACATAGAACGGAATGCCGTAGTGATTCGCTGCGATGGCAAGTCCGAGCGTGCCGATCTTGTTGGCGAAATCGCCGTTCGCCGCGACGCGATCCGTCCCGACGATCACGAGATCGACGAGCCCTTGCGACATGATCGATGCGGCCGCGCTATCCATGATGAGCGTGACGTCGACGCCCGCCTGCTGCAGTTCGAACGCGGTAAGCCGCGCGCCTTGCAGAAGCGGACGCGTTTCATCGGCGTAGACCTTGAACGCGAGGCCCGCGCGACGCGCCGCATAGATCGGCGCGGTGGCCGTGCCGATGCCCGTCGTCGCGAGCGCGCCCGCATTGCAGTGCGTGAGCACGCCGATGCCTTCGCGTATCAACGGCATGCCATGCTCGCCGATGCCTTCGCACAGCGCGCGATCTTCATCGTGGATTCGCTTCGCTTCTTCGACGAGCGCCGCGTGAAGCGTCGCGCTATCTTTCGCGTCGATATCGCGTGCGTGACGCAGCATGCGCCGCACGCCCCAGCTCAGGTTCACCGCGGTAGGCCGCGCCGCTTCGAGCCAGTTCGCATGACGTTCCAGCTCCGCGCGATACAGCGCGACGGGAAGCGTCGTCGAATCACGCATCGCGATGCAAAGCCCGTACGCCGCCGCCACGCCGATAGCCGGCGCCCCGCGCACGCGCAACTCGCGGATGGCGCGCCATACCGCTTTCACGTCGGCGATGTTCTCCACGACGATCTCATGCGGCAGACGCGTCTGATCGAGCAGCAGCAGATCGCCGTCGCGCCATTCGATCGTCGGGGGAAGCGTGCTGAACAAGGGCTGCGAAGCCATGAAGTCTCCTGTCACATCGTCGCGGTGTCGCGCTGAATTTCGCGCGCGAGCACCGCAACGTGTTCGATATCGCCGAACGTTGCGCGTCCAACGAGCAACGCTTCCGCGCAACGCAGGCAACGCACTTCGATACGCGCGCGCGCCTCGACATCCGGAATGCGCGTGATCTCCGCCACCTTCGCCATGCCGACGATGCGGCGAATCATCTTGCAGCCCGCGAAGCCCAGCGTATCCGCCAGCAAACGCCGCATGAAATGCGCGCGATACGCGCTGAGCGCGCGGCTTTCCGCTTGCCCGCCGATGAAGCGCCGCTTGCTGCGGCTCTCGTGATCGCGCCACAGTTCGAGGAACTGCGCGCTGAAGCCGGTCCAGATGCGCGTCATCTGTTCGAGCAGCCATTCCTGATACGCGACGGGATCGCGTCCGTCGATGCGGCCGTGCCAGTCGCGCGAGAAATATGCGAGCAGCAGATTCGCGATGAGCGCGCCGACGTCGAAGCCCATCGGTCCATAGAACGCGAACTCCGGATCGATCACGAAGGTTTCGTCTTCGTTGACCATGATCGAGCCGGTATGCAGATCGCCATGCAGCAAGGTCTCGGCGTGATTTATGAACGCCCACTTCATGTCGGCGGCCGCGATGCGCAAAGGCTCGTGCGTTCGCAACCTTTCGATCGCGGCCTTCGGCAAGGCGGGGCTATACATGTTCGACGGATGATCCTCGAACGGATACGTGAAGACGAGATCCTCGGTGATCTTGCATAGCTCCGCGTTGACCGCGGCGCTCGCGGCCTGCTTCTTGATATCGGGCGCGAGAAAGAGATCTGAGCCGTAGAACAGCGTATGCGCGAGATAGCTCGACAGATGATTCGCGAGACGCGGATACGTCGTGCCATCCATCAGACCTTGACGCAGAATGCGATGCGACGCGAGATGCTGCATCACCATCAGAAAGCGCTTGCTGTCGGCGTGATAAACCTTCGGCACATGCTGCGGACACAGCGCGCCGAAGCGCCGCAACGCCGCGACTTCATGCTCCATGCGCTGACATGAAAGCGGCCACGTCTTGCCGACGAGCCGCAGGAACGGCGGCGCCTGCTTGACGACGACACTGCGCTGCGGCGTCTTCGCGTTGGTCACGAAGTACACATAGTTCAGATTGCCATCGCCGACTTCGACGACTTCGAGATCGTCGGGCTCGCCCAGCAACGCGCGCACGTCGGGCACGCCGCCGAGATAGGCAGCGAGTTCCTGCGCGGTGAAAGCTTCAAACTCCATCGGTGTCTCCTCCGATGTTGCCCGTGCGCGCATCCCAGTCAGCGACGCTTGCGCACCAGATCGAACTTGAAGATGCTCGTGTTGTAGTAGTCGTTGCTATAGCAAAGCGGCTCGCCGCTCTGATCGAAATCCACTTCGTCCAGCAGCAGAAACAGACCGAAACCGTCGCCCAGTTCGGGCAGATCGCGCGGCGTGAGAATGGTCGGCTGTATCGACGTATGTGTATGCGACAGCCGCCGTCCCGTGCGCTCGAACATGCCGAAAAGCGATTCGCCCAGATCGCCTTCGGCCGCATCGAACACGCGCTTCGGGATCGTGTCGATGCAATACGCGGCGATGGCGTCGTCCGCGCGCCGCACGCGCTCGATTCGCACGCATGGATCGCCGGGCCTGATCGCGAGCTTTTCCGCGAGACTTTCCGATGCGGCGACGGTGTCCGTGTGGATGCGACTCGTCGATGGCACTGCGCCCACGCTGCGAATCATGTCCGTCACCGACATCAGATCATCGAGTCCGCCGTGCAGCTTCAGCGAAATTTGTCTGATGAAGGTGCCCTTGCCTTGCTGACGCGACAGCAAGCCATGCGAGATCATCTGCGCAACCGCTTCGCGCAAGCTCGACCGTCCGACGCCGAGCAGCTCGCAAAGCTCTATTTCAGTGGGAATCTGGTCGCCGGGCTTGAGCTTGCGCTCGCGGATCATGGCGAGGAGCGACTCCTGGATCTTGTCGCTCATCGATCGCTCGACGCTCAGTCGCATGAGGCTCTCTCGGATGACAGTCCATGAAATATACATCAGACGTCTGATGTTTCCGTAGGGACTTTCCCGAAGCGTTTACTGCTTTATACAAGCGGCTTTCTTTGCGCACGTGCAGCATGAAAAAGCCCGTCGCGCGCAATGCGACGGGCTTTGCGGTGCACGATTTTTCGCCGCTCAGGCGAGCCAGGCGACGTCGATGTAAGGCGCGATGTTTTTCATCGCGCGCTCGACGTAGTCTTCCTTCTCGCCGACGGGCGCGACGTAATGCATCGCACTGCGCGCCGCTTCGACGCCTTCGAACCGCGCGATCACCCACGCCGCGAGATATTGCGATGCGAGGCACCCACCCGCCGTCGCGACATTGCCGTTTGCGACGAACGGCTGATCGAGCGTGCGCACGCCCGCTTCCTCGACCCACGGCTTGGTCGTCAGATCGGTGCAGGCGGGGACGTCCCGAAGAAGTCCGAGCTTCGCGAGGACGAGCGTGCCCGAGCATTGCGCCGCCAGCAACTGACGCGCGGGATCGAGCCTGATGCGCGCCATCAGCGATTGATCCGCGACGACTTCGCGCGTGAGCATGCCGCTGCCGACGATCACGGCATCGGCATGCGCGGCGTCTTCGAGCGTGGCTTGCGCTTTGAGCACGACGCCGTTCATCGAACGCGCTTCGTCCGATGGACATGCAATCGACACCTTCCAGCCAGGCTTTTTCACGCGATTGAGAATGCCGAGCGCGATCAGTGAGTCGAGTTCGTTGAAGCCGTCGAACGTGAGAATGGCGATATGCATGATGTTCTCCTTTCATCGCATGGAACGCATGAGTGCATGCTACGGCGCGAGACGAATACAATCAAACAATTGTCATGGATACATCGGGAATGGGCGCTCATGCCGAAACCACCGCGCTACAAGCAGATCGTCGACAGGTTCGTCGATGACATTCGTTCCGGCCGCCTCAAGCCCGGCACGCGTCTGCCGACGCATCGCGAGCTGGCCGCGCGCGAGCGGCTCGGCATCGTGACCGCGACGCGCGTGTATGCCGAACTGAACGCGATGGGACTCGTCAGCGGCGAAACGGGACGCGGTACGTTCGTGAAGGAAACGACGCTTTCGCGAGCGCTCGGCATCGATCAGGTCGCGATCGCCGCGGACATGGTCGACCTCGACTTCAACTACCCCGCGCTCGCCGGCCAGGCGGAACTGTTGCGCCGTGCGTTGCGGCAGTTGTCATCGGCGGGCGATCTGGAAGCGCTGTTGCGCTATCAGCCGCATGGCGGACGCGCACGCGATCGGGCGACGGTCGCGCGTCATCTCGCGCGCCGTGGTCTCGATGTGAGCGCGGATCGCGTGATGCTCGTCGATGGCGCGCAGCACGGCCTCGCCACGACGGTCATGGCGCTCTTGAAACCCGGCGATGTGGTCGCGGTCGATACGCTGACCTATCCCGGCTTCAAGCTGCTCGCCGACGCGCACCGGATCGAACTCGCGCCGATACGCGCATCGGGCACGGGCCCCGATCCCGACGCGCTCGAGGCGTTGTGCAAGCGGCGCCGCGTGCGCGCGGTCTACACGATGCCGACGCTGCACAATCCGCTCGGCTGGGTGATGACGGCGACGCGGCGCAGGCAACTGGCAGCGCTTGCGCGCAGGCATGGCTTTTTCATCATCGAGGATGCGGCCTATGCCTTTCTCGCCGATGACGCTCCGCCGCCGCTCGCCGCGATCGCGCCGGAACTGACGGTGTACGTATCCGGCTTTTCGAAGAACGTGGCGACGGGACTGCGTGTCGGCTATGTCGTCGCGCCATCCGAATGGGTGCCGAAGATCGAGCGCGCCATCCGCGTGACGACGTGGAACACGCCGGGCGTCATGACGGCCATCGCGTGCGGCTGGCTCGCGGACGGCACGGTCGAGAGACTCGAAGCGGAAAAGCGCGCGGATGCGTCGATGCGCCAGCTCATCGCGGCGCGTGCGTTGGGGCGTTTGAAGCGCGTGACGCATCCGGCGTCGTACTTTCTGTGGCTGCCGATGCCCGAGGAAGTGCGCGCGGATCGCATCGCGGCGGCGCTGATGGAAGAGCGGATTTCGGTATGGACGGCCGAGCCGTTTTGCACGGCGGCGCAGGTGCCGCATGCGCTGCGGCTGGCGCTGGGATCGGTGGATGTGGCGACGTTGGGCGACGCGTTGGGGCGCGTCGCCGAAGTCGTGGCGAGGTATGCGTATTGAACCTGAAGCAACCGCAAAAGCAATAGCGTAATAATCGCCCAATAAACCAATTCGGCGAACCGCATTTTCCGGATAACGAAATAAACTATCCGCCGCGAGGGGTCCTTTCCCGCATCGCAAATCCGAACGCGCGAAAGAAAGCAAGCCGAATTTACCGCCATCCGCCCATCGGCACGGAATTAATACTCACGCAATAAATCCGCGAATGCACAACCGGTCATTTGTCGTACTTATGCCCATAACGGCTTACGATCCAGTCAATAATCCCCGGCATGCCGCCCCGACGCGCTTCATCGGCGGCCCAAGCCTCTAAAAATCTTCTCGAACAGCAAACGATTGCGGCCGTATTTGTGTTCCAATTGAGCGATTAATCCGTCGCAAAAAACCCGATATCTCCGCGACTCGAAGATCGCGAATCCATCGATTGGAAATACCCTATGCGGACTCAATACGAGGCGTCGACACCGGAAAAGAAAATCAAGGCGGAACATACGCGTCAGGCGCATTTCCAGCGATGGTTCGCCACGTTCGCCAGCCTCGCCCATTCGCGGCTCCCGCTTAACGCTTATCTGCAGAAAGTCACTGACACGCTGAGAGAAGTCGCGGGCGTCGCGTCCGCCGTCGTGGAATGGATCGAGGGCGACACGCTCCACTACCGCGCGGCAAGCGGCAAGGCGGCGGCGCACATCGGCGTGCGGCTGCCCACGGCCGGCAGTCTGTCCGGGCTTTGCATCACGCGCCAGCAAGCGCTCATCTGCCGCAATTCGGCGACGGATCATCGCGTCGACCGCGCGGCGTGCAAAGCCGTCGGCGCCGTGTCGATGGTCGTCGCGCCCGTCGTCTACGAAGGCCGCTCGGTCGCCGTGCTGAAGCTCATCTCCGGTGAAGTCGACTATTTCGGACATTCGGACATCAGCATCCTCGATGCGTTTTGCGCGTGCATCGCGGAAACCATCGCGCGCGAGGAGATCGCGCAGGAAAATCGCGCGCTGCTGCGGGAGAAAGCCAGCGTCGCCGCGGATCTCTCCGTCGAGTCGTCGCTGCGCATCGAATACGAGAAGAAGCTCGCCGACGCCCTGCGCCGCCGTCAGACCGTGCTCGACAACGCGCACGTCGCATTCGTATCGATGGACGAAGCCGGCATGGTCGTCGAATGGAACGAGGCCGCGAGCGTGCTTTTCGGCTGGAAACATCGCGAAGTCGCGGGCCGGGAACTCGCGTCGTTCATCGTGCCGGAACGCTTTCGCGACGCACACCGCACGGGCCTCACGCGCTATCTCGCGACGGGCGAGGCGCGCATCATCAACACGCGCGTCGAGTTGCCCGCGCTGCGCCGCGACGGCACCGAGTTCGCCGCCGAGCTGACGATCAGCGAAGTCTGGTACGAAGGCCAGCGCCAGTTCGCGTGCTTCGTGCACGACATCACCGACCGGCACGTCGCGAACGAGGCGAACGAACGGCTGCGCCTGCTCATCGATTCGGTGAGCGACTACGCGATCTGCATGCTCGACCAGAACGGCTACGTGCGCTCGTGGAACGAAGGCGCGCGCGAGATCTACGGCTTCACGGCGGCCGAAGCGATCGGCCGGCATTTCGCGCTTTTCTACACCTCGGACGAACACGGCCGCGACCGTCCGACCGACGATCTCGCGCTCGCCGCGAAGCGCGGCCGCGTCGAACACGAGGACTGGCACGTTCGCAAGGACGGCACCGAGTTCTGGGCGCACGTCATGCTGAGCGCGCTGCCCAACAAGAACGGCGGCGCGCAAGGCTTCGTCAAGATCACGCGCGACATGACCGCGCGGCGGCGTCTCGAAGAACTCGAAGCGTCGAGCCGGCGCATGAACGAGTTCCTCGCGCTGCTCGGCCACGAGTTGCGCAATCCGCTCGCGCCGATCCGCAACGCGGTCAGCATCCTCAAGCTGAAATCGTCCGACGACGCCGACGTGATCCGCAGCCGTCAGATCGTCGACCGCCAGCTCGCGCATCTGACGAAGCTCGTCGACGATCTGCTCGAAGCGGGGCGCGTCAGCTCGGGCAAGATCCGTCTTTCGACGGACATCGTCGATATCGCGGATGTCGTGCACCTGAGCGTCGAGGCGAGCCAGCCATCGTTCGACGAGCGCGGACAGCGCATCGACATTCAGGACAGCGGCCAGCCGCTTTTCGTCAACGGCGATCCGACGCGGCTCGTGCAGGCGCTCAACAATCTGCTCAACAACGCGTCGAAATTCAGCCCGCACGGCTCGACCATCACGCTCGAAGTCGGCCCGCGCGGGGGCACGGTGCTGGTGCGCGTCATCGACGAAGGCCGCGGCATCTCGCCCGAAGCGCTCGGCACGGTGTTCGATCTGTTCGTGCAGGAGCATCCGCCGGGCGCGCATGCCGACGAAGGCGGGCTCGGCATCGGCCTCACGCTCGTGCGCGCCATCGCGGAACTGCACGGCGGCCACGTCGAGGCGAAAAGCGGCGGCGCCGGACGAGGCAGCGCGTTCTCGCTGTGGCTGCCGCTCGCCGAGCCGCCCGCGCGCGGAACGCCTGCGAGCGGCACGCCGGCCGCTACGGCGGGACGTCAGCTCGATGTGCTCGTCGTCGACGACAATCGCGATTCCGCCGACAGCATGACGCTGCTCGTCGACATGCTCGGCCACAACGCGCGCGCCGCCTACGACGGGTCGCACGCGCTCGAATCGTTCGAAGCGGCGCGGCCGCAGGTCGTGCTGCTCGATCTGTCGATGCCCGGCCTGACGGGTTTCGACGTGATCCGCCGCATGCGTGACGATGGCAAGCACGTCATCGTCGCGGCGATGACGGGCCTCGGCTCCGACGAGGACATGGCCCGCACGCGCGCCGCCGGTTTCGACGCGCATCTCGTCAAGCCGGTAGATCTTCCGGAGCTGGAGCGCGTGCTGGCGCTGGCGGGGCGCGTCTGACGCGTTGCGGCGCGCCCGGCAGGGCGCGCGCGCGCGCGGGCGTTTTCGTCAGCCGATATGGCAGCTTCAGCACAGGCCAGAACCTGCCGTTCGCATCGCGCGCGGACGAGAGCACGTCGGCGAGGAAATCGCTGTCGTCGAGAAATTCGTCGACGCGCATCGCCGGCGCGGCGCCCGCGATTGCCCTCGCCGCCGTCGCTTTCGGCCGAACGGCGGATTGCTTTCGCGCGGTCATCCGGTCGGCGCGACCGGGCTCGCGCAGATCGTCGAGTTGACGCAGCAGTTGCGCGGCCGGGCGGGCGCGCGGCAACGGCCAGACGCGAAAGTCGCGCTCGCCGAGCATAACGGCGGTCAGCTCGCAGGCGATTCCGCCGTCGCGCTGGTCACGATTCTTTCGACGTAACCTGCGCCGTCTCCACCGTCACATTCCCCCGCTCTTCGAAGCGCGCGAGCACCGGCGCTTCGGCCCATGCATCTGTGACGAGCGTCCAGTTGCGTTCCAGCGGCGTCCAGTGCTGCTGATTCGCGCGCTCCAGCTTGTTCGACGTGACGAGCACGAACACGCCCGCCGCCTGGCCCGCGATGCATTCCTTCAGAAACGCCTGCTCCGCCGTCGCCTCGCACAGCCCGCGGCCCGCGACGACACCATCCGCGCCGAGAAACGCCTTGTCGAACGTGACGCGCGTGAGCGCCACCTGCGCGATCGGTCCGAGCGTGCTCATGCTCGATGGCCGCACGTCGCCGCCGATCAGCGTCACGCGCACATCCGCCGCCGCGAGCGTGTTCACCGCCAGCAGATTGTTCGTCACGACGTGAATCTCGGTGCGCCCGGCGAGGCAGCGCGCGAGCGCGGCGGTCGTCGTGCCGCCGTCGAGAAAGATCGTGTCGCCGTCCTGAACGTGACGCGCCGCCGCGCGCGCGATCGCTTCCTTCTGCTCGCGATAGCTCTCGCGCCGCGTATCGAGCGATTCTTCCGGCTCGTGCATCCCGACCGACGCCGCGCCGCCATACGTGCGCACGATGCGTCGTTCGTCGGCGAGCGCGCGCAGGTCGCGGCGCACCGTCGCCTCCGACATGCCGAAGTGCTCGCACAGCGCGGCGACATCGTTCATGCCGGAGAGCACGGCCTTCAACATGGCTTCGCGGCGTTTCTCGACTTTCATCCTGTTCCTTTCTTTTGACGGTTCTGGCGGCGACGCACAGTGTAGCGAACCGGCCGGGTCCGTCAAATGCTCGCGGTTCGTGTCGAGCGCACGGCCGATATTTTGATCGATTTGGTCATTCGAACAGTCGGAATGATCGACATCGATCAGAGTAAACGCCTAGAACGACCAAATTGCGCAAAACCGACGGGAGGACTACACTGCGCTTTGATCGATTCGATCAATCGATGATCGAATCGGACAAAGACCACTCAGGAGACTTCATGGCTCAACTTCACATCAAGCGCGCCGTCGAGCGCGTTCCTGGCGGGATGATGATCGTCCCGTTGCTCATCGGCTCGCTGATCGCGACGTTCATGCCGGGCATGCCGAAGTTCTTCGGCTCGTTCACGAACGCGCTCTTCACCGGCGCGCTGCCGATTCTCGCGGTGTTCTACGTATGCATGGGCGCCAGCATCGACGTGAAGGCGACGCCTTATCTGCTGAAGAAAGGCGGCGCGCTGTTCGTGACCAAGGTCGGCACGGCAATCATCGCGGGCATCGTGCTCGGGCATTTCCTGGGCGAGCAGCCGATTTCATCGGGACTGTTCGCGGGCATTTCGACGCTCGCCGTCGTCGCCGCGATGAACGACACCAACGGCGGCCTCTACATGGCGCTGATGGGCCAGTACGGCCGCTCGGAAGACGTGGGCGCGTACACGATCATGTCGCTCGAATCGGGCCCGTTCCTGACGATGGTCACGCTCGGCGTCGCCGGTTTGTCCGCGTTTCCGTGGCCGACGCTCGTCGGCAGCATTCTGCCGCTCGCGGTCGGCATGCTGCTCGGCAATCTCGATCGCGAGATGCGCGAGTTTCTCGGCCGCGCCGTCCCGGTGATGATTCCGTTCTTCGCGCTGGCGCTCGGCGCGAGCCTCGATCTGCACAAGGTCTGGCAAGCCGGTTTGCTCGGCATCGGACTGGGTTTCGCGGTCGTCATCGTGACGGGCATTCCGCTCTATTTCGCGGATCGTCTGACGGGCGGCACGGGCGTGGCGGGCGCGGCGGCAGCGAACACCGCGGGCAACGCGGCGGCCGTTCCGGCGCTGATCGCGGCGGCGAATCCGGTGTACAACGAGGCGGCCAAGTCGGCGACGCTGCTCGTCGCGGCGTGCGTCGTCGTGACGGCGATCGTGTCGCCGATATTGACCGCATCCATCGCGAAACGCGTGAACGCTCGGCGCGATGCGGGTTCGTCCGCGAAGGCTCGGGGGGCCACGCAATGAAGAGTTTGCTGATCGTCGCCGACGATCTGTCGGGCGCGGCCGATTGCGCGATCGCGTTCGCGGCGGCGGGCCGCAAGACGGTCGTGTCGCTCGACGCGGGCGCATCGGACGCGAACGCGACCGTCGTCGCCGCCGACACCGACACGCGCCGCCTCGCGCCCGCCGACGCCGCGAAGCGCACGGCCGACGCGTGGCACGCGTTGCGCGCGCCGGGCCGGCGTCTCTACAAGAAGATCGATTCGACGTTGCGCGGCAACTGGGCCGCCGAAGTCGCGGCGCTGACGCGCGTCGCCGGTCCGGCGATCGTCACGCCCGCGTTTCCCGCGACGGGCCGCACGGTGCGCGATGCGCGCGTGTTCGTGCGCGGCGTGCCGCTCGAAGACACGGAAACGTGGCAGCTCGAACACGCCGGGCAGCATGCCGGCTTGCGCGAGTTGCTGGACGCGGTCGGCCTGCGCGCCGCGCATGTTCCGCTCGATGCGTTCCGCGCCGCGCCGCAGGAAGTCGCGCTGATGATCGCGTCGGCGGCGGCGTCGGGCAATGGCATCGACGCGATCATCGTCGATGCCGAAACCAGCGACGATCTCGCATCGCTCGCACGCGTGAGCGCTTCCGTCGATGAGCCGTTCTTCTGGGTCGGCTCCGGCGGACTCGCCCGCGAACTCGCCGCGCTGCCCGATCTCTTCGATACCGACGCTTCCACGCAGTCGGCGAGCATTATCGAACCGGCGCAAGGCCCGATTCTCGCGCTCGTCGGCAGCCTGTCGGCCATCTCCGAACGTCAATGCGCGCTGCTGTGCGCCGAAGCCGGCGTGTGCGAAATGATCGTGCCGCCCGCCGTGTTGCGCGACGGCGCGCGTCATCCGCAATGGCAAACGTGGAGCGCGCGCATCGGCGACGCGGTGCGCGGCAAGGAAGACGCGATCGTGCGAATCGGCCGCGACGACGCGTTCGATCCCGCCGAGGGCGCCCGCTTGTCGAACGCGCTCGCCGCGCTCGTCGCGCCGCATTTCGATGCGCTCGGCGGGCTGATCGCGACCGGCGGCGAAACGGCGCGCGCGATGCTCGCCGCCGCGAACGTCGGCAGCCTCGAACTCGTGCGCGAAATCGAAGCGGGCGTCGCGCTCGGACGGCCATCGAACGGCAAAGGGCCGTCGGTCGTCACCAAGGCCGGCGCGTTCGGCAGCGAGCACGCGCTGCTCGGCGCGTACCTGCATTTGCGCGGCGCGGATATTCCCCTCGCGCGTTGAAGCGCGTTGAAAACAGACATCACCAGACGAAAATCATGAGCAACTATCTCCCCGTAATCGGCATCACGATGGGCGACGCAAGCGGCGTCGGACCGGAAGTCGTCGTCAAGAGCCTCGCGCACGACGCGGTCTACAAGCAGTGCCGTCCGCTCGTGATCGGCGATGCGCGGCGTCTCGAACGCGCCAACGAAATCGTCGGCGGCAAGGCGACGGTGCGGCGCATCAAGGACGCGACCGAAGCGCGCTACGAGCCGGGCGTGATCGACTGCATCGACCTCGGTCTCATTCCCGACGACCTGCCCTTCGGCGAACTGTCGGCCGTTGCGGGCGATGCGGCTTACCAGTACATCGCGCGCGCCGTGGAACTGGCGCAGGCGAATCAGATCGACGCGATCTGCACCGCGCCGCTCAACAAGGAAGCGCTGCACGCGGGCGGCCACAAGTTTCCGGGCCATACGGAAATGCTCGCGCATCTGACGGGCGTGGAAGAAGTGTCGATGATGCTCGTCGCGCCGCAATTGCGCGTGATTCACGTGACGACGCATATCGGCATCATCGATGCGATCCGCAAGATCGAGCCGGGTCTCGTGCAACGCACGATCGAGCGCGGCAACGCGACGCTCGTGAAGGCGGGCATCGCGAAGCCGCGCATCGGCGTGTGCGGGATCAATCCGCACGCGGGCGAGAACGGTCTGTTCGGTTACGGCGAGGAAGAGGAAAAGATCATTCCCGCGGTGAAGCTCTTGCAGGAACGCGGCCTCGATGTGACCGGCCCGCTGCCCGCCGATACGCTGTTCTATCGCGCGGGGCGTGGCGACTTCGATCTCGTCGTCGCGATGTATCACGATCAGGGTCACGGTCCGGTGAAGGTGCTCGGTCTCGAAGCGGGCGTGAACGTGACCGTCGGTCTGGATGTGATCCGCACGTCGGTCGATCACGGCACGGCGTTCGATATCGCGGGCAAGGGCATCGCCGATGAAGGCAGCATGCTCGAAGCGCTGCGTCAGGGCGCGGAGCTGGCGACGCGGCGTCAATGACGCATATGGCGTGATAATGGGCGCTCCATCGACTCAGGAGCGCCCGACATGACTTCCTCTCTCGATACGCTGCGCAGCCTATGGCGCATCGCCGGCTTGCCCGACGATGCGCTTTCTTTCATCGACCTTCCGGGTCGCGATCCGGTTTTCCCTTCCAGTTTCGCTGTCGGCACGGCGGCGCAGGCGACCGTCGGCGCGGCGGCGCTCGCGGCGTGCGAGCTTGGTTTCGCGCGCGGCGTGGAGCGGCAGCGCGTGTCCGTCGACATGACGCACGCGGCGGTCGAATGCACCGGCGCGTTCACGGTGGACGGCAAGGAGCCGGAGACATGGGGACGCTTCTCCGGTCTCTATCGATGCGCCGATGGCTACGTGCGGATTCATGCGAACTTCGAACATCATCAGGATGGCGCGCTGCTTCTGCTCGGGCTCGATCCGCGCACCGCGACGCGTGAGGACGCCGAACGCGCGCTGCTTTCGTGGCGCGCGGGCGACTACGAGAACGCGGCGGCGGAGCGCGGTCTCGTCGTGACGATGCTGCGGACGTTCGACGAATGGGATGCGACGCCGCAGGGCCAGGCTATCGCCGCGCAGCCGTTGATGACGATCACGCGCATCGGCGATGCGCCCGCGCTTGCGTTGCCTTCTTTATCGGCGGATGCGCGTCCGCTCGATGGCCTGCGCGTGCTCGATTTCACGCGCATTCTCGCGGGGCCGGTCGGCGGGCGCGCGCTCGCCGCGTTCGGCGCGGACGTGATGCTCGTGAACGGGCCGCATCTGCCGAACATTCCGGCTATCGCGGATACGAGCCGCGGAAAACGATCGGCGCTGCTCGATCTTCGGTCGCCTTCGGATCGCGAGACGCTCTGGCATCTCATCGATGACGCGCATGTGTTCGCGCAGGGGTATCGGCCGGGCGGGATCGCGTCGCTGGGATTCGGGCCGGATGAAGTGGCGCGGCATCGGCCGGGCATCGTTTATACGTCGTTGAGCGCGTATGGCGCCGAGGGACCGTGGGCCGCGCGACGCGGTTTCGATTCGCTCGTGCAGACCGCGATGGGCTTCAACGCGGCGGAGGGAGAAGCAGCCGGCGAGAGCAAGCCGCGCGTCTTGCCGATGCAGATGCTCGACATGGCGAGCGGATTTTTGATGGCGTTCGGCGCGGCGGCGGCGCTGTGGAAGCAGCAGCGTGAGGGCGGAAGCTGGCATGTGGAGGTTTCGCTCGCGCAGACGGGACATTGGTTGCGCGGGCTCGGGCGTGTGGACGGCGGGTTCGCTATCGCAAAGCCGGATCTCGCGCCGTATATGGAGCGG
>Ga0182735_1001181_pt1 | contig 18020 bp, 19 predicted proteins | sample eDN5th30CKraftMG_FD_128524 | JGI IMG/M metagenome (GOLD analysis project Ga0182735, IMG submission 128524) | Enriched Miracle-Growth compost microbial communities from Emeryville, California, USA - eDNA 5th pass 30_C Kraft MG (version 2) (version 2) ... | reverse complement strand
GTCCTTGGTAAGCGACGTGTAGAGGTACTTCTTGCCGTTCTTGTCGGCCATGAACTTGAGGTGGTCCATGGCCACCGCAACTTCCTTCGCGCCGATGCCGAGGAATCCGCCCACGTCCACGATCACCGCATCGACCTTCTGGTCGGCCGACAGGGCGACATCGCCGATCTCGCCGATCTTGACGTCGTCGGCGCCATAGACCGTGGTGCCGACCAGATCCTGGCTGCGGATGTCGCCGACCGGCATCTCGGCCAGCGTGGACTTGTCGATCGCGGCCGTTTTGGTCTCGTCGGTCCCGGCCTCGGTGCCGGCGGTCTCATTCGTAGCCGTGCCGGTTCCGGTCTCGGCCGGCGCATTTCCGGCCGTATCGGTGGAAGGAGCCGCCGGCGACGTCTCGGCCGGGGCCGCAGCGGTAGGCGCCGGGGCAGCCGTGTCGTTCGACGCGGCGGCCGGCGTGCCGCCCGGATCATAGGCCTTGCGGTTGAAGTCAGGCAGTTTCTCCAACTGCTCCTTGCTGGCTTCGACCACCAGCCAGCGGTCGCCGTTCTTGGTCGCCCACTGGGCCTTGTCGTAGTCGAAGGCGACGCTTTTCTGGCCCATGCCGAGGAAGCCGCCGACGCCGATGATCAGCGACTGCGCCTGGTTGTCCTTGTCGAGCAGGATGTCGTTGACGTTGCCGATGTTCTGCGCGTCGTCGCCGGTGCCGTTATAGACGTTCTCGCCGATGATCTGGCTGGCGAGGTTCCCTTCCGCTGCGCCGGCAGGAGCCGGGGCCGGTGTCGACTGGGCCGTATCCGAGGAAGGCGCCATGGTACCGGCCGGGGCCGTTCCGTCATTGGGCGCCATCGCGTTGTCGCCCGCAGCCTCGCCGGTTCCGGCAGGCTGGTAAGGCGCCGGATCGAACTCGGGCTGGGCCTGCAGCGCCTCCTTGGTGGTGTCGGCGACCAGCCAGCGGTCGCTGCCCTTCTCGGCCCATTTCAGCTTGCTGAAGTCGTAAGCGACCTTCTTGTCGCCGACGCTGAGGAAGCCGCCGACGCCGATGACCAGCGACTTGGCCTTGCCGGCATTGTCGAGGATCACGTCGCTGACCTTGCCGATGCTTTGGGCGTCGTCCGCCGTGCCGTTATAGACGGATTCGCCGATGATGTTGGTGACGATGCTGCCATTGTCCAGCGTCACGATCTTGGTGGGGGCGGATTGCTCCATCGTCGGGGCGGCCGGAGCCGGTGCGGTAGCATCCTGCGCATAGGCGCCCGAAACGAGAAGCGTCGCCAGTGCCGTTGTAGCCATAAGTTTCCGCATCATGGTACTCTCTCCTTGTGCAGGTAAAAATGCACGCCGCGCCCGGCTGACCTGTCGCTGGGGATGTCGGACACGGCATCGGTGTGTTCACAACGTCGCGATTGGCATCTTGTTCCGAACGCAAAAGAGCGGTTTCGGAAAGCCGGGTCGGACCTCTTGCAGGCAGAGATAAACGCCCATTGCAGCCAAGAGCGGCGTCAGGCCGCCCCTGGCACGCGCGCCGAAAAGATCGGCATCCGCGGGCTATTCCGGCTTTTTCGAGCCGGAATCCCCGTCAGGCTTGGTGTTTTCCTTGTAGATCGCATAAGCGGCCGCAGCCAGCGCCGGCGCAAGCAGCGCGCCGAGGCCGCCCTTGCCGCGCAACAGCGTCGGCAGCAGCGTGAGCGCGGTGGTGACCCCGATCGCGGTCATGTCCGCCTTGCGCCGCTTCGACCGCTCGGCCTCGCGGCTGCCGGCCGAAAGCTTGTAGACCAGCAGGACAAGGCCGCTCAGAACGAGAAAGCCGACGCCGAAGCCCAGCGCCGCATGCATGGAACCATAGCGGTACGACGCCGCAATGAAGGCGGCGCCGACCAGGAAGCCGACGCCGCAAAGTGCGGCCGTACCCGCGAGCAGATAGACGATCGCGGCCACGCGCGCCCGGCGGATGGCGGCGGCGGTCTCGCCGGATGCGAGCCCCGCGATCAGCGATGTGAGCGTCCCCATCAGGTCAGCTCCGCTATGGTCAGCGACGGGACAGGAGCGCGAAAAGGTAGCCGACGCCCGCGGCGATCGCCAGCGAGGTGATCGGCTTCTCGCGCACATGGGCGGTCACCTGCGCCTCGATGTCCTCGGCACTGCCACGCAGCCCGCCCAGCGCCGCCTCTCCACGCGCCCGCAACTGCTCCACCCCTTCCGCTGCCGCCCGGCGGGCCGCGCCGTAGCCGTGCTCGCCGGTCGCCGCCAGTTGCGCGGCAAGCTTTTCGATATCCGCCTTCAGCTGCCGGATATCGGCTTCGAGGTCCGGGTTGACGCCATTGTCGGGGGTGATCTTGCCTGCTGCGGCCATTGCCTGCTCCCTTGGTGGGCATGTCTTGCCGGAGCCTCGACGTGAGGAAGACATGCGCGAAATCAAAAAATGAAGCGCATCGCCGATCGGGAAGATGGCGACACGCTGGCGGTCGGTAGGAACGCACCGCACGCACGAAAGTTCCAAGACCGGCCGGCCGACGCCGGACTCAGCGTCACGTGTTTTAGATTGAAGCAACTTGTGATCCGCCTGCGACAGTTTTATCGGACGCCTCGCGCGTTATGGGCCATGAAGGAGTTTGGCAAAAAGGAGACGCCCTTGGCCCTATTGCTTGACGGTCTGCGTGTCCTCGTCCTCGAAGACGAAGCCTTGATCGCGATGGATGTCGAACAGCTTTGCCTGGAACATGGCGCAAGCCATGTGACCGTTCTCGGCGATCTTGCCGAAATCGATGCAGAGGCTGCCGCATCCGGCTTCGATGCCGCGATCGTGGACCTGATGCTCGGCGGCGTCTCGACGCTCGATTTCGCCCGGCAGCTACGCGACCGCAAGGTGCCGTTCGTCTTCGCCACGGGACATTCCGAGACCGAAGAGATCAAGCAGGCGTTTCCCGGCGTCATCCTGGTGGGCAAGCCCTATTCGGGCCTCGACCTCATCGAGGCGGTGGCGAGGAGCCGCGGCGCCCCCGCGCCTCAGGAATTCGGCGACGCCATCACCTGAGTGGAGATCGCGTCCGGGCCGTACTCGTCTTCGCCGGAAATTTCGAGGATTTCCTGCAGTTTGGCCCGCGCGCGGCTGACCCGGCTCTTGATCGTCCCGACGGCGCAGCCGCAGATTTCGGCGGCTTCCTCGTAGGAGAAGCCGGATGCGCCGATGAGGATGATCGCCTCGCGCTGGTCCTCCGGCAGGCGCTCGAGTGCGGCGCGGAAATCCTTGAGGTCGAGCTGCCCCTGCTGGGCCGGATGGACGGCAAGGCGCGCCGTCATGATGCCCTCGCTGTCCTGGACCTCGCGGCCGCGCTTGCGCATCTGCGAATAGAACTCGTTGCGCAGGATGGTGAACAGCCACGCCTTCAGGTTGGTGCCCATCTGGAAGCTCTCGTGCTTGTCCCACGCCTTGACCAACGTTTCCTGCACCAGATCGTCGGCCCGGTCAGCGTTCTGGGCCAGAGAAACCGCAAACGCTCTCAAGCTTGGAATGGCGCCAAGCAAATCCGTCTTAAACCCCTGGGAAACGGCCATCGCTACCCCTTTTTCGCAGATGGCTCGGCCTGTTCCAACTGCGCTAGCAACTGGGCGAAGCGGTCCGGTACTTCATCGGATACCAGATCATCATAATATTGCTTGAGCTTGCGCCCGACTTCCGAATTCACGCCCAGTGGATCGCCGGTTCGCCGTTGCCTGGCAACGTCGTCCGCCGATTCCCGCTTGTTTTTTTCCTTCATGATCTCCCCAACCACCCCGACTTCCACTTTTTTTCACGCACCTGCCGCGGCAGGCCTCCTCGTCCAGCCACCGATCGCCTTACAACGCCGTCGCCGGAAATTGGTTCCGGCCGCCCGGAACTTTTTCCAGAACTTGACGTTTATGCCGTCGGGGCTTGCATTTCGTCCAGCCTGCATCTTATGCAAAGACGTCATCTGAGGGAGATGGTCATCATGGGTTTGTCCGCAACAATCGCGCCGCATCTGCCGTACCTGCGCCGCTTCTCGCGCGCCGTCTCCGGATCGCAGGAAAGCGGCGACGCGCTCGTCGCCGCAATGCTCGAGGCGATCATCGCCGATGTCGACATCTACCCGCAGGCCTCCAACGACCGCATCGCCCTCTACAAGATATTCGCCAAGCTGTTCACCTCGGTGGCGATCCGGGTGCCGCAGGAGGAAGCGCCGTCGGCATGGGAGCAGCGCGCGGCCGCCAATCTCAATGCGCTGGCGCCCTTGCAGCGGCAGGCTTTCCTGCTGGTCGCCGTCGAAGGCTTCAGCGAGGAAGAAGCGGCCGAAATCCTCGATGTCGACGAGGACCGTTTCTCCGACCTCCTGGCGCAGGCCAGCAACGAGATTTCGCGACAGGTGGCGACAGACGTCCTCATCATCGAGGATGAGCCGCTGATCGCTATGGATATCGAGGAAATGGTCGAAAGCCTCGGCCACCGCGTCGTCGGCACGGCCCGCACCCACGCCGAGGCCGTGGCACTGTTCGGCAAGGCCCGGCCCAAGATGGTACTGGCCGATATCCAGCTTGCCGACGGCAGTTCCGGCATCGATGCCGTCAACGAGATTCTGGCTTCGACGCCGGTGCCGGTGATCTTCATCACCGCTTTCCCCGAGCGCCTGCTGACCGGCGAGCGGCCGGAGCCGACATTCCTCGTCACCAAGCCTTTCAATCCGGACATGGTCAAGGCGCTGATCAGCCAGGCCCTGTTCTTCGAGCGTCAGGCAAAAGCGGCCGCCTGACGGCTCTTCTTTCCATGACAAGCGGAACCAACGGCGCAACGTCGCGTTTTCCGACCCAAAGGGAGTTTGGCGATGCTTTACTGGACGCTTGTATTCCTCGTGGTCGCGATCATTGCCGGCGCCTTGGGGTTCGGCGGGATCGCAGGCGCATCTGCCGGACTGGCGAAGATCCTGTTCTTCATCTTCCTGGCTTTCCTGGTGATCTCCCTGATCGCCGGCATTTTCAGGCGAACGTGAGAAGGGCCGCCGACAACTCGCCCTCCACTGGAAGCCGCCTCCAGCAGACGGTTTCCAGGTACCAAGCGCGTTCCATGAGTACCTCGCTCGGCAGGCTTCCGCCCGCATCGGCAGGGACGAAGCCCGGTTTTCCCGCAGACTCCCGCATCAACTCCAAAGCATCCGGTCCCATGGGGACCGGTGGGTTGGCTGGCCAATGAGTCCCGCAGACAGCAAAGTTCCGACATCACGCACCGCCAGTGCGGACATGATCACCCCGCCGGCCGACAGCAACGCCCAGGTCGGGCGCGCCCTGCTGCATGCCCTGCGCAATGCCGGCATTTCCGTGCTTTATCAGGACCGGACGCTGAAAACCGTGTGGGCCCGCAACATGCGCGCGCCATGGGAGGACAACGCCGGAGACGACGAGGGGGCCGCCCTGCCCGCGCTGCAGGCCGAGCGACTGGACGCGGCCCGCCAGCGCGTGGCCCGTTCATCCAATCCCGAACGGCTCGAACTCAACGTTCCCAGCCCGAACGGCATGCGCTGGTTCGAAGTATGGGTCGACGCCGATGTCGACGATAAGGGTGCCGTTCTCGGCGTCGTCACGACCAAGGTCGAAACCACGGAACAGAAGCGCCGCGAACAGACGCTGAAGACGCTGCTGCGCGAGGTCAGCCACCGCTCGAAGAATCTCCTCGCCATCATCCAGAGCATCGCCACGCAAACCGGCCGCTATTCGGGGACGCTGGCCGACTTCCTCGTGCGTTTCCGCGGCCGCCTGCACTCGCTCGCCTCGTCCCAGGACCTGGTCACCTCCTCGAACTGGCGCGGCGCCAAGCTGCGCGACCTCGTCTCCAATCAGGCCGAGCGCTATCTGGCCAATCCGGAACGCAGCTTGCGCTTCGACGGCGACGACCCCTACCTCAACCCCAACGCCGCGCTGCACATCGGCCTGGCCATGCACGAACTGGCCGTCAATTCCGTCAGCTATGGCGCGCTTTCGCAGCCGCAGGGCTTCGTTGAGGTGACCGCCAAGATGGTCCAGCCTCCCGAAGGCGACAAGACGCTGCTCCTGATCTGGGCCGAGAACATCGGCGCCCAGCACGTGCGCCAAAGCGCCAAGCGATTCGGCAGCGTCGCGCTCGAGCGCGTCGTGCCGACCTCCCTCAACGGGCAATCGTCGCTGGAAATAAAGGACAGTCGCCTCGAATACAGGCTCAGCGTGCCGCAGAGCAATTTCGAATCCGACTGAACCGGAGAGCCTGCATCGGCATCTGCGATGGAACCATGAGCGCCCGTTGGCCGTTTCCGCACGACAAGGGACCCCGCCATGGAACATATTGCAGCCCTGCTTTTGATCGTCGGATGCAACAACGGCCTCGACCAGTGCCGCGAGCTTCCCGCGCCGGTTTCCGTGTTCGAGACCGTGTCGGAATGCGCCGCGCAGCGTCCGAAAGCCATCGCGAGCCTCGCCCATGTCGAGCCGCGCCTTTTCAGTCGGTGCCTGGTGGTCGACCCGGCGCTGGAAGACGACTATGACCAGATCACCTGGAACGTGCGCGCCGACGGCACATTCGAGGCCGCTATCAGCGTGACGGGCACCGTGGTGGCGTCGAACGGCTACCCGTCCCGGCAACACCGCGCCGACTAGGGCGGTGTCTAGGCAGCGTCACGGCTCCCATGATATAGGCGAGACGGGACGTTAAACGAGGAACGTAAAGTGAGAGGAACAGACGAATGAAAAAAGTGGCTCTCGCGCTGGTCGCGGTGCTCGCGCTCAGCGGCTGCACGACGACCGAGCAGGATGTCGGCGTCGGAACCGCTGCCGGTGCCGTGATCGGCGGCATCGCAGGCGGCTGGAAGGGTGCGGCGATCGGTGCGGCCGTCGGCGCCGGCTCCGGCCTGCTGGTTCGCAATCTGCGCAACGGTTATTGCCAGTATCGCGACCCCGACACGCGGCGCATTTACACGCGGCGTTGTAACTGACGCGAAAAACCCACGGAAAAGGCCGGCAAACGCCGGCCTTTTTTGTTGGCCGGCATCAGGGTTTCAAACGGCAGGGCTACCCGGCAGCGGAATCCTGATCCTGACCTTGAGCCCGTCGGGGCGATAATCGCGGCTGATCTCGCCGCCCAGCTCGCGCACGATGTTGAGATCGATCAGCTTGGTGCCGAACCCGGTCCCGGAGGGCGACTGCAGGTCCGCCTGCCCCGTCTCATGCCAGTCCAGCGCCAGTGCGCGGCTGCGGGAGCGGCCTTCCAGGCGCCAGCGAATCCGCAGGGAACTCACCAGGCTGCCCACCTTCCCGTATTTCAAGGCGTTGGTCGCCAGTTCATGGAACGTCAGGCCCAGCGCCTGCGTCGTCGTCTCGTCCAGCAGCACCTGCGGCCCATCGAGCAGGTCTTCGGGCAGTTCCTTGCCGAAAACCTGGCCAAGCTCGATGCGCAGCAAATCGCCGAGGTCCGCCTTCTGCCAGCGCGAACGCGTCAGCATGTCCTGCGAGGCGGCCATCGCCTGCAGGCGCGCGGAAAAGGACGAGGAGAACTGGCCGATGTCGTCCGCCTGCGCGGCGGTCTGGCGGGCGATGGCCAGCACGCGGGCAATCGAATTCTTGATGCGGTGCTTCATTTCCTGAAGCATCAGCTCTTTCTCGAGCAGGCTTTTTTCCGTCGTCTCGTGCAGCGTCGATGCCGCTTCGAGGGCTTTCTGCTGATAGCGCAAAAAGAGCGCAATCGCTCCGGCCAGCAGCAACCCGAACAGGCCGAGCAGCAGCGGCACGGCGCGCGACGACGGCGAGGCGAAGGCGCTGGTGGGCCTAAACAGGACCGTCCATTGCCGGCCGGCCATGGTGAACTTGCGGACGGTAGCGAGGCTTTCCGCCAGCGGGGAGGAAGGCGGCGTTTCGGAGCGGAACATCAGCGAATCGTCGCCCACGTCGCCGTCATAGACTTCGACGCTGACCGGCAGCAGCGGCGTCTTGGCGAGCGCCGTCTGGAACAGGTCCTCGGCGCGAAACGCGTTGTAGACCAGCCCCGTGCCCGGCAAATCCGACGCCGCCTGGCGGGTCAGGCGGGTGAAGACCAGGAAGCCGGCGAAGTTGCGGCTGGCCCCGGTCTTGTCGCCCATCAGCACGCGTCCGGTCGCGTGGACCCCGTTGTCGTCCAGGGCCTGCTCGATGGCTTCCCGGCGCGCCGGGTCCACCATCATGTCGAAGCCGATGACGGGATCGCTGTAGCCGTCGTGCGGCTCCACCAGGACGGTGATGGCGCGCTGCGGCAGGCTGGACGGCGGATGGACCTTGCGATCGCTGCCGAGATTATCGGTGAGTTCGCGCTCGACGGCCGCTTCCTCTCCCGCCTTCACCACCCGGATGAAACCGATGCCGTGCAGGCCGGCGAAATGATCGGACACGTCCAGCGCCTTGTAGAAGGCCGCGTATTCGCTGGGGGAAACATCGCCGTCCTGCGATTCGAACAGCGCCTTGGTTGCCCGAAGCAACGACAGGTGCAGCTCCATCCGGCTCTCGATGCGGTCCTGCGCGTCGTTGACCGCCGCCACGAACTTGATGCGCGCGGCTTCCTGCGTGGCAAAACAGGCATAGCCGGCCATTGCCAAGCTGATCAGGGCAACGGCGACGAAGGCAGCGATCGGATGTATCTTCTTCAAGTCATTCCGCAACCTGGACGAGACCTGCCCTTCTTAGCGCGTTCGCGCGCCAACACAAGCAGGGGCGGCATCAGGGCGGCCCGGCTGCGCAGGCCGTGATGCAGGTGATGCCGGGCCGAGGCAGCCCGGATGCCCGTCAGGCGGCAATCTTCAGCGCGCCGGGACCGGGAACGGCGCCGGGCGGGCATTTGCCGAGGATGATCATGCCGAGGACCTCGTCCTGCGTCACGTCGGTGGTGCGTGCGGTGCCGACCACCTGGCCGTTCTTCATGACGCAGACGCGGTCGGCGAGATCGAAGACGTCGTGGATGTCGTGACTGATGAGGAAGATGCCGATCCCCTCCGCCTTCAGCTGCTTGACCAGTTCGCCGACCTGCGCGGTTTCCTGCGGGCCGAGCGCCGCCGTCGGCTCGTCCATGATCAGGATGCGGGCGTTGAACAGGATCGCGCGCGCGATCGCCACCGACTGGCGCTGGCCGCCGGAAAGCTTGATCACCGGGTCCTTGAAGCGCTGGAAGCGTGGGTTCAGCCGGCCCATGACCTTGCGCGCCTCTGCCTCCATGGCGGCGTCGTCGAGCGTGCCCCACTTGGTCATCAGTTCGCGCCCGAGGAACAGGTTGGCGGCGGCATCGACATTGTCGGCGAGCGCCAGCGACTGGTAGATCGTCTCGATGCCGTACCGCTTGGCATCGCGCGGGTTGGAGATCGAAGCCTCCTCGCCGTTGACGAAGATATGGCCGGCGTCGCGCCTGTAGGCGCCAGACAGGATCTTGATCAGCGTCGACTTGCCGGCGCCGTTGTGGCCGAGCAGCGCCACGACCTCGCCGGGATAGAGATCGACCGAGGCATCGTCGACGGCCCGGATGCCGCCGAAAGCGATCGAGATGTTCTTCATATCGACCAGCGGAGCGGCGCCGGCATATGCCATGTTCTCAGCCATTTCCTGCCTCCTAGACCCGCTTCCGGTAGACGGTGTCGAGCCACACCGCGATCACCAGCACCGTGCCGACGACGATCGATTGCAGCGGTGAATCGATGCCGAGCAACACCATGCCCGATTGGAGCGACTGCATCAGGAGCGCGCCCAGCATGGCGCCGATGATGGTGCCGGAGCCGCCGGCCAGCGACGTGCCGCCGATGACGGCGGCGGCGATGACCAGCAGTTCGTCCAGCGTACCGAGCGCATTGGTGGAGGCGTTGAGGCGGGCCGACGAGATCGCCGCGCTGACGGCGACGAGCGCGCCCATGATCATGAAGACCTTGACCGTCACCCAGCGCGTGTTGATGCCGGCGAGGTTGGCCGCTTCCGGATTGCCGCCGATGGCGAAGACATAGCGGCCGAAGCGGGTCCGGTTGGTGACGAAGGTCATGACGACGCCGACGGCCACCGCCATCAGAACCGGAATGGCGATGCCATGGGCGATGAACAGGCCGCCCTCGGGAACCTCGATGCCGTTCTGCTCGGCATACCGGCGAACGATGCCGACCGGCCAAGGATAGGAGTTGGCGATCCACACCGCCCCCAGGATAACCGCGCAATTGACCGCGCCGATGAAGGTTTCGGCCCATACCGGCCGCAGCGGGAACTTGAAGCGCTTGCGCTGCGCGCGGCCGTTGATGAGCATCAGCACGACGGCGAGGCAGGCGACGGCGGCAACGACCCAGCTCCATGTCGCGCCGATGGACCCGCGCGGCCCGCCGCCCATCAGTTGGAAGGTCGCGTCGAGCGGCGCCACCGTCTGGCCGCTGGTGACCCACCAGGCCGCCCCGCGCCAGACCAGCAGGCCGCCCAGCGTGACAATGAAGGACGGCACTTCCATGTAGGCGATGATGAAGCCCTGGAACGCGCCGACGATCAGGCCGGCGGCCACGCCGCAGGCGAGCGCGATGACCCAGATCCACGGATCGCCCGTCTGGATGCCGAAGACACGGATGAGGATGTGCACCTGCATGACGCCCATCACCATGCCGATGACGCCCTCCAGCGAACCCACCGACAGGTCGATGTGGCGCATGACGATGACCAGCACCATGCCGGTGGCCATGATGGCGACAGAGGAGGTCTGAACCGACAGGTTCCACAGATTGCGTGGCGTAAGGAACAGGCCGCCGGACAGGCCGTGCAGCAGCATCCAGATCAGGATCAGCGCCGCAACCATGCCAAGCATGCGGGTATCGAGTTCGGTCGCCTTCAGGAACCGGCCGACCGGTCCCAGTTCGGAGGCACGGGCGACCTCGGCCGAGGCGCTGGACGTCGTGGTGTCGGCCATGATTTCCTCCCACCGCGTTGGCTGGCTGCGATGTTATGCGCTTTTCGATTTCAAATGAAGTCGAACGATGCCGCCGCACCGCGTGGGCGCGGCGGCATCGGGATTACTGGAGGCCGGGCGCCTAGTTGCAGACGGCGACGCTGCCTGCCTTCACGCCGGCGCAGACCTCGTCCTTACTGATCCAGCCCGCGTCGATGACGACGTTGAGGTTGTCCTTGGTGATCGCGACCGGCTTCAGGAACACGGACTTGACGGTGTTGCCGCCGGGCGTCGTGAAGTCCTGCACGCCCGCGATGTCGGTCATGGCCTTGCCGTCGGCCAGTTGCGAGGCGATCTCGGCGGCGTTCTTGCCAAGGTCGCGGGCATCCTTGAACACCGAGACCGTCTGTGTGCCGAGCGCGATGCGGTTGAGGGCCGCATGGTCGGCGTCCTGGCCGGAAACCGGCACGGTGCCGGCAAGGCCCTGCGCCTGCAGCGCCGCGATCGCGCCACCGGCGGTGCCGTCATTGGCGGCCACCACCGCGTCGACCTTGTTGTCGTTGGCGGTCAGGAACTGCTCCATGTTCTTCTGGGCGTTGGCCGGCAGCCAGCCGTCGGTATAGGCCTCGCCGACATTCTTGATCTTGCCGCTGTCGATGGCGTCCTTCAGCACTTCCATCGAGCCGGCGAACAGGAAGTCGGCGTTCGGATCCGCGCCCGATCCCTTGATGAACACGTAGTTGCCTTCCGGCTTGACCTTGTAGACCTCACGGGCCTGCATGCGCCCGACTTCCTTGTTGTCGAAGGTCAGGTAGAACACGTCCTTGTTCTCGATCAGGCGGTCGTAGCCGACCACCGGGATGCCTTCGTCCAGCGCCTTCTGCACGGCCGGGCCGATGGCGGAAGCATCCTGCGCCAGGATGATCAGCGCGTTCGCGCCCTGCGAGATCAGGCTTTCGACGTCGGTAAGCTGCTTGGCGGCCGAAGACTGGGCATCGGCGGAGATGTATTTGTCGCCGTTGGCTTCCAGCGCCTTCTTGATCGCCGCTTCGTCGGTCTTCCAGCGCTCTTCCTGGAAGTTCGACCAGGAAACGCCGATCACCTTGTCCTTCGCCTGCGCGACCGAAACCAGCGTCATGGAAAGCGCGGCACCCGCCATGATGGCGGCAGTAAACTTCTTCATGATTTCCTCCCTACGCCCTCGTGGGGCGCGACCATCATGGCCCGGACAAGCCCGGACCCTAAAGTGAAGCTTTTATTTCGAGCTTCGAAAAAATACTCACCCAACGCCCCCGGCCTGTCAACAGGGATTCGTCCCGTTCCATAATTTTTTCGAAACCCGAAATAAACAATGACAGGGCGAAAGGCTTTCACTAAGGATTAGGCTATTGCCAGCCTCCCACAAAGTCACGAAACAGCGAGGAGCGCGGGGCCGGCAAGGTGGAGGAATAAGGCAGGATGGCAGCCGGAGTACGCCACGACGACCTGCGCCGGCGCAACCGCGCCCTGGTGCTTTCGGCCGTCCGTCGTTCCATCGGACAGGTGTCGCGCACGGCGATCGCGGCGGAGACGGGGCTGAGCCATTCGACCATATCGGCGATCTCGGCCGACCTCATCGCCGAAGGCATCCTCAGCGAAAGCAGGGACAGCGTTCCTTCCGCCAAGCGCGGGCGCCCGCAAGTCGGGCTGGCGCTCAATCCGCAGGCCTCCTTCGTGCTGAGCGTGGTCCTGTCGCTGAATTTCCTGTCGCTGGCCGTCATCGACTACACCGGTGGCGTGGTCGCGCAGGACGAACGGCGGCTGGATACGCAGTCCCTGTCGCGCGAGGACCTGATCGGCGAATGCGTCGCCTTCATACGGCGGCAACTGGAGGACCCGGCGCTCCACGCCAGGCGCGTCGCGCGGATCGTGCTTGCCGTCCAGGGCACCACCGATTCGGCGGCGCGCGCCATGCTGTGGTCGCCGATCACCCCGCAGACCGACATCCCCTTCGCCGCTATACTGGAGAAGGAATTCGGCATTCCCGTCGTCATCGAGAACGACTGCAACATGATGGCGGTGGCGCTGCGCTGGCGCGACCCCGCCCATTACCGCGACGACTTCATCGCTGTGCTTTTGTCGCACGGCATCGGCATGGGCATCGTGCTCAAGGGGCAATTGTTCACCGGCACGCATTCATCGGGCGGCGAGTTCGGCCACATGGTGCACAAGCCGGAGGGGGCGCTGTGCCGCTGCGGACGGCGCGGCTGCATCGAGGCCTATGCCGGCAACTACGCCATCTGGCGCAACGCCCGCCAGCACAACGACGACGAAGAACCTTCCGCTGACGTAACCGATGCCGACATCCGCGCGCTGGCGGAAATCGCCCGCGAACGCGACGGGCCGGAGCGCGAAGCCTTCCGCAAGGCCGGCGAGGCCCTCGGCTTCGGCCTCGGCAGCCTGTTCGCCCTCATCGATCCGGCGCCGGTCACCATGGTCGGGGTGGGCGCGAGCGCGTTCGATCTCATCGAGCCGGCGCTGCGCGAGGCGATCGCCAAGACCGCCGGCGGCCACCACTCGAAATCGATCAGCTTCGATACCGAGACCAACGAACTGCTGCTGATCCGCGAAGGCTGCGCCATGCGCGCGCTGGTGTTCGTCGACCAGGAGATTTTCGCGCCGGGGCGGCCGATGCCGCCGCCGGTCGGCGGTCAGGCTTCCCTGATCGCGTAGCCGGCGCCGCGGATGGTGCGGATGACGTCCTCCGCATGGCCGCCATTGACAGCCTTGCGCAGGCGCCCGACATGGACGTCGACGGTGCGCTCGTCGACATAGATCGACTCGCCCCAGACATTGTCCAGCAACTGCCCGCGCGAGAACACGCGGCCGGGCGAGCGCATCATGAATTCCAGCAGGCGGAACTCGGTCGGCCCGAGCTTGATCTCGCTGTCGCTGCGGTAGACGCGGTGGGTCTCGCGGTCGAGCACGATGTCGCCGACCTTCAGCACGGAGGACAGCACCTCCGGCTTGGCGCGCCGAAGCAGCGCCTTGACCCGCGCCATGAATTCCGGCGTCGAGAACGGCTTGACGAGGTAGTCGTCGGCGCCGGTCGAAAGCCCCCTCACCCGGTCGCTTTCCTCGCCGCGCGCCGTCAGCATGATGATCGGCAGGCGTTCGGTCTCGGGCCGCATGCGCAGGCGCCGGCACAGTTCGATGCCGGAAAGCGCCGGCACCATCCAGTCCAGCACCAGAAGGTCGGGCACGCTTTCCTGCAGCCTGATCTCGGCTTCGTCGCCCCGGGTCACCACTTCGACCTGGTAGCCTTCGGATTCCAGGTTGTAGCGCAGGAGCACGCCCAGCGGCTCCTCGTCTTCCACCACCATGATACGCGGTGCGATCATGCAATCCACCTTCCGTCTACCCGCTCACGCGGTCGGCGCCGCCATCTCGTCCGCCTTGGGGCGGTCTGCCGGGAGCTGTTCGCCGCTCAGCACATAATACGCGTTCTCGGCGACATTGGTGACATGGTCGCCGATGCGCTCCAGATTCTTCGCGCAAAACAGCAGGTGCGTACAGGCCGTGATATTGCGCGGGTCCTCCATCATATAGGTCAGCAACTCGCGGAAAACCGCCGTGTATTTGACGTCGATGCGTTCGTCGTCGTTGCGCAGCGTCGCGAGCCCGGCGGTATCGCCCGCGGTGTAGCGCTCGACGACGCCGCGAACCTGCTCCAGGACCAGTTGCGCCATGCCGTCGATCGAGTGCGAGAGCGTGCGCGGGATGGCGTCCTGCCCGACCGCGCCCACGCGCTTGGCGATGTTCTTGGCAAGGTCGCCGATGCGCTCGAGGTCGCCGGCCATGCGGATCGAGCCGACGACGGCGCGCAGGTCGTCGGCCATCGGCTGGCGCTTGGCGATGAGCGTGATGGCCCGGTCGTCCAGTTCGCGCTGGCGCGAGTCCATCAGCGCGTCGTCGGAGACGACCCGCTGCGCCAGCGCGTTGTCGCCGGCAAGCAGCGCATGGGTGGCGCTGCTCACCATCGCGCCGGCAAGTTCGCCCATGCCGTTGAGCAGGCCGCCGATCTGCCCCAGTTCCTCGTCGAAGGCGGTGACGGTATGTTCTTTCATGGTGCTGTCCGTATCCCTATGGCCGTGGCCGCCGCTCAACCGAACCGGCCGGTGATGTAGTCCTGCGTGCGCTTCTGGCCGGGCGAGGTGAAAATCTTCTCGGTCTTGTCGAATTCGATCAGTTCGCCGAGATACATGAAGGCGGTCTGGCTCGACACGCGGGCCGCCTGCTGCATGTTGTGGGTGACGATGACGATGGTGTAGTCGGCCTGCAATTCGTCGATCAGTTCCTCGATCTTGGCGGTGGACAGCGGGTCGAGCGCCGAAGCCGGCTCGTCGAGCAGGATCACCTCCGGCTTGACCGCCACGGTGCGCGCGATGCACAGCCGCTGCTGCTGGCCGCCCGAAAGGCTGGTGCCGCTGGCGTCGAGCTTGTCCTTGACCTCGTCCCACAGGGCCGCGCGCCGCAGCGCCTGCTCGACGCGGCCGTCCATCTCGCTCTTGGCGATGTTCTCGTAGAGCCGCACGCCGAAGGCGATGTTCTCGTAGATCGACATCGGGAACGGCGTCGGCTTCTGGAACACCATGCCGATCTTGGAGCGCAGCAGGTTGAGGTCCTGGGAGCGGTCGAGCACGTTGTAGCCGTCGAGCAGGACCTGCCCCTCGGCGCGCTGCTTGGGGTAAAGCTCGTAGATGCGGTTGAAGACGCGCAGCAGCGTCGACTTTCCGCAGCCGGACGGGCCGATGAAGGCGGTCACGCTGCGCTCCGGCAGGGACAGCGTGATGTTCTTCAGCGCCTTCGACTCGCCGTAGTAGAAATTGAGGTTCTTGACCTCGATCTTGGTCTTGGCGGCCTTTTCGGCAACGCTTTGCGTCATGGTCATCTCGGAAGCCAACATCTGTGCCATCTTGTCTTAGGTCCTGCGTCCGGTGAGGCTTCTGGCGAAGATGCTCAGGGCCAGAACCGTCAGGGTGATGATGAGCGCTCCGGTCCAGGCCAGTTGCTGCCATTCCTCGTAAGGGGAAAGCGCGAACTGGAAGATGGTGACCGGCAGGCTCGCCATCGGCGCGTTGAGGTTACCGGACCAGAACTGGTTGTTGAGCGAAGTGAACAGGAGCGGCGCCGTCTCGCCGGAGATGCGGGCGATCGCCAGCAGAATGCCGGTGACGATGCCCGACATGGCGGCACGGTAGCCGACCGAACGGATGACGATCCAGCGCGGCGCACCGATGGCGGTGCCTGCCTCGCGCAGCGCATTCGGCACCAGATTCAGCATATCCTCGGTCGTGCGCACGACCACAGGGATCACCAGGATCGCCAGCGCCATGGCTCCGGCGAGCGCAGAAAAGTGCCCCATCGGCCGCACCATCAATTCGTAGACGAACAGGCCGATGACGATCGACGGCGCCGACAAGAGGATGTCGTTGATGAAGCGCACCACCGTGGTCAGCCGCGAGAAGCGTCCGTATTCGGCCATGTAGGTGCCGGCGAGGATGCCGACCGGCGTGCCGACGAGAACGGCGATGATCGTCATGACGATGCTGCCGAAGATGGCGTTGGCGAGGCCGCCCGCGTCGCCCGGCGGCGGCGTCATCTCGGTGAAGACCGCCAGCGAAAGGCCGGCCGTGCCCTTGTAGACGAGTGCGCCGAGGATCAGCGCCAGCCAGGCGAGGCCGATGCCGGCAGCCCCCATGCACAGCGTCATCATGACGGCGTTCCTGGCCTTGCGGCGGCGGTGAAGCGAAGAGGATACGGACATCGTTCAGGCTCCCGCGCGCTTTTCGATCCGCGCCAGCATGTAGCGGGCGATGGCGAGGATGATGAAGGTGATGACGAACAGGATCAGGCCCAGCGCCACCAGCGAGGAGGTGTAGAGCTCGCCGTCGGCCTCGGTGAACTCGTTGGCGATGGTGGCCGAGATCGTCGTGCCGGGCGCAAACAGAGACGCCGAGATGCGATGGGCGTTGCCGATGACGAAGGTCACCGCCATGGTCTCGCCCAGCGCGCGGCCGAGGCCCAGCATGACGCCGCCCATGATGCCGACGCGGGTATAGGGGATGACGACGCGGCGCGTGACCTCCCAGGTGGTGCAGCCGATGCCGTAGGCCGATTCCTTCAGCACCGCCGGCACCGTGTCAAACACGTCCTTGGTAATCGAGGTGATGAAGGGCAGCACCATGATCGCCAGGATCAGGGCCGAGGTGAACAGGCCGATGCCGTAGGGCGGCCCGGCAAACAGGCTCGACAGGCCCGGAACGCCGTGGAACAGGTCGATGACGAAGGGCTGGACCGTGGTCTGCAGAAACGGTGCGAAGACGAACAGGCCCCAGATGCCGTAGATGATCGAGGGAATGCCGGCCAGGAGTTCGACCGCGATGCCGATCGGGCGGCGCAGCGGCCGCGGGCACAGTTCGGAGAGGAAGACGGCAATGCCGATGCCGATCGGCACGGCGATCAGTATGGCGATCGCCGCCGTCACGATGGTGCCGTAGATCGGCGCCAGCGCTCCGAATTTCTCGGTGACGGGGTTCCAGGACTGGGTGACCAGGAAAGAGCCGCCGAACGCCGACAGGGCTGGCCACGCGCCGACCACCAGCGAGATGCCGACGCCGCCGAGGATGAGCAGGACCAGGATCGCCGCACCGCGGGTTACCGCGCGGAAGACCGCGTCGGTAAGCGCGAAGCGCCTCACGGTGGCAGCCCTGGCCCGCATCTGTTCCGACAACGGCATGGCTTCTGAAGCAATCGTCATGGGCGTTCCATTCGCTGAGGAAAGGGGGCGCCGGGGCGCCCCCTCCAGACCTTACATGCCGTTATAGAGCGGCTTGCCGTCGCTGCCGACGATGTCCTTGGTCCACATCGCCTCGACGCTCTTGACGACGCTGACAGGCATCGGCACGTAGTCGAGCTCGGCGGCCATCTCGCCGCCCTTCTCGTAGGACCAGGCGAAGAACTTCAGCGCCTCGGCGGTGGCGGCCGTGTCTTCCGGCTGCTTGTAGACGAGGATCCAGGTCGCGGCCGTCATCGGCCAGGTCTCGGCGCCGGGCTGGTTGGCGAGGATGACGCCGTAGCCGGG
>Ga0182735_1001180_pt1 | contig 18030 bp, 17 predicted proteins | sample eDN5th30CKraftMG_FD_128524 | JGI IMG/M metagenome (GOLD analysis project Ga0182735, IMG submission 128524) | Enriched Miracle-Growth compost microbial communities from Emeryville, California, USA - eDNA 5th pass 30_C Kraft MG (version 2) (version 2) ... | reverse complement strand
TGTTTCGATCCGCGCCCGCGCGTGGCGGGCGACACTGGCTGGCTGCGGGGAGCAATCTTCCTTGTACCTGTTTCGATCCGCGCCCGCGCGTGGCGGGCGACACTAGTCGGAAACGATATGGCCGCCGGCAACGACGATGTTTCGATCCGCGCCCGCGCGTGGCGGGCGACACCCGCTCGAATCCATGGGATCGAGTTTGCCGAGGTGGGTTTCGATCCGCGCCCGCGCGTGGCGGGCGACACGCCCGAGCCGCTGGGAGCTATCGTTCCCCCCGAGGCGTTTCGATCCGCGCCCGCGCGTGGCGGGCGACACGGTCTGACGCGACACATCGACCGCGCCGGGAGGCGTTTCGATCCGCGCCCGCGCGTGGCGGGCGACACGCCTGATCGCCAGCAAGTTCCCGCAGGTGGCATCGTTTCGATCCGCGCCCGCGCGTGGCGGGCGACACACCAGTAGATGCAGAAGGATTCCCTCGGTAGACAGTTTCGATCCGCGCCCGCGCGTGGCGGGCGACACCGGCGGACCTGACTTTCGCTGGATTTCCCGGCAACGTTTCGATCCGCGCCCGCGCGTGGCGGGCGACCGCGCCGACCATCCACCTTCTGATAAAGATGCCACGGTTTCGATCCGCGCCCGCGCGTGGCGGGCGACACGGTGGCGAGGTCGATCATGGCACAATCGGCTCGCTGTTTCGATCCGCGCCCGCGCGTGGCGGGCGACACCGCGTGTTCCTCGAGGAGTGTCACGGGCTGGAGCGGTTTCGATCCGCGCCCGCGCGTGGCGGGCGACCTCACGCCCGTGACGCGGGCATTCTCGTTCATGGGGTTTCGATCCGCGCCCGCGCGTGGCGGGCGACACGGTATCGTCACAATCATTCAGGGGTTGGTGTAAGTTTCGATCCGCGCCCGCGCGTGGCGGGCGACACAGGGCCAGCACGGTTGTCGATTTCGCCAAGCCGAGGTTTCGATCCGCGCCCGCGCGTGGCGGGCGACACACGCGCAAATTCGATGGTGGATTCCATCGACTGCGTTTCGATCCGCGCCCGCGCGTGGCGGGCGACACCGGATTGGATGCTGTTCCGCCACGCGTTGAGCAGGTTTCGATCCGCGCCCGCGCGTGGCGGGCGACACCGTTGGCACGGAGCACCGCTATTACTGGTGCATAGTTTCGATCCGCGCCCGCGCGTGGCGGGCGACACCATGGTAGCCACCGCGCCCGTTCGAAATGACTGCGTGTTTCGATCCGCGCCCGCGCGTGGCGGGCGACACCACCGGGTTACTGCCATTTCGGCGGATGGATGGATGTTTCGATCCGCGCCCGCGCGTGGCGGGCGACACCCGTCAGCAATGCTGACACGGGCAGCGCAACGGAAGTTTCGATCCGCGCCCGCGCGTGGCGGGCGACACCGGGCAAGTTCGAGCGCGCAGTGGTCTTTGCTAGTGTTTCGATCCGCGCCCGCGCGTGGCGGGCGACACCTTGCGCCGGCCGTCGTAGCTGTCCGACTTGGTGCGGTTTCGATCCGCGCCCGCGCGTGGCGGGCGACACGAGCGTGCCGTGCTCGACCGTCATTTCGTCACGGGGTTTCGATCCGCGCCCGCGCGTGGCGGGCGACACGACCCGCACGAGCCGTGATCTTGTGGACATAGTGGTTTCGATCCGCGCCCGCGCGTGGCGGGCGACACGCGGCAGGCCCGACAACCTGCCGCCGTTTCGTGCACGTTTCGATCCGCGCCCGCGCGTGGCGGGCGACACACCGGCATGCTGAAACTCTTCTCGCCGCTTAAACGTTTCGATCCGCGCCCGCGCGTGGCGGGCGACACGCCAAAGGCCTCCGTGGCTTTGTCGCAGTCGGAAAGTTTCGATCCGCGCCCGCGCGTGGCGGGCGACACACGACCTGCCGCCGATCGACGTGCGCTGGCACGGTTTCGATCCGCGCCCGCGCGTGGCGGGCGACACTTGTCGAACGACGGCGTGTTGTCCCACACCTGGCAGTTTCGATCCGCGCCCGCGCGTGGCGGGCGACACTCACCGCGGCCGCCACAGGCCATTCAACGTTCGAGTTTCGATCCGCGCCCGCGCGTGGCGGGCGACACCGAGTTCATGCAACTCGCCTTCGGGTAACATCGGGTTTCGATCCGCGCCCGCGCGTGGCGGGCGACACAGCGCCCGAGCGGCGGCATCGGCATAGGGATTGTTGTTTCGATCCGCGCCCGCGCGTGGCGGGCGACACGAACGGCGATCCCGTCTGCCCTTGCCGGATGCCGGTTTCGATCCGCGCCCGCGCGTGGCGGGCGACACGTGCCACGCTAGCGGGCAGATTTGGTACGGCAGGTTTCGATCCGCGCCCGCGCGTGGCGGGCGACACCCTGAGAATTCGAACCCATTCGTGCCGTAGTTGGAGTTTCGATCCGCGCCCGCGCGTGGCGGGCGACACACCGATGTCTGCGACGACGCGCAGTGAGGAAAGCTGTTTCGATCCGCGCCCGCGCGTGGCGGGCGACACTCGACCAGGTGGCGATCTGCTTGCTTTCGAACCTGTTTCGATCCGCGCCCGCGCGTGGCGGGCGACACCCGCCCCGAATGGATCAGGCGGTTCCGAAGCGCAGGTTTCGATCCGCGCCCGCGCGTGGCGGGCGACACAGGCGCCGGAGTGATAGCGAACACGGCCACCCTGCGTTTCGATCCGCGCCCGCGCGTGGCGGGCGACACCGGCGGAGAATCCCGGCGCACGCCTTCTTCGACAAGTTTCGATCCGCGCCCGCGCGTGGCGGGCGACACGAGCGGGCGGACAGTGTTGCGAGGATCGCAGCAGTTTCGATCCGCGCCCGCGCGTGGCGGGCGACACTCTGTAATATCCAATCTGTGGCCAAGCGCGTCGAGTTTCGATCCGCGCCCGCGCGTGGCGGGCGACACTGCCTTCCTCTAAATCAGCGGAAGGCTTTGGAAAATAGCCGGCCCGTCGCGAAGGGTGCGGGCGAATGTGGTCCGCAGCGCGGCAAACCGGCCTTGCTGGTAAAAATTCTTCACGATTTCAAAGAGCTGGGCTCGGTGCGAACGTGCCGGGAAATACCGGCACGCTTGGGGTTCGCGCTCGCTTCTCCCACCGTTTCCTGTCGGACCCGATCCAGTCAGACGATGAGGGTGCCGCCGAGGTCCGCCGCCGGCTTGGCGCCGACATGCTCCACCTTGCGCTGCCAGTTTGCACCAAGATGATAATAGCGCAAGCTGTCCGTTGCCGGATCGATGATGCCTTCGAGCCGGGCTTTCAACCTCGTCCACTGTGCCGGATCGACCTCGATCTCGAACACCGAATACTGCACCCGCTGGCCGTAATCGCGGCAGGCCTTGGCGACGGCGCGCAACCGGGCAGCGCCCTTGTTGGTCGAGGTGGCGACGTCATAGGTCACGAGCACGAGCATAAACTACTTCCAGAACCAGGGCGGATAGGCGTCAAGATCACCGCGCAGATGGCGTGCCAGCATCTGAGCCTGCAGGTAGGGAACCAGCCCGAGCGGCGCCTTCTCCTCCAGGAAGGCGTGCTGGCGTTCTTCGCGCTTGCGCTCCTGCCATGCGCTGAGCACGGTCTTGCGCGCGTCGTCGGTAAGCAGCACCGCGCCGCTGTCGCTGCGGCTGAAATCGCGCGCCCGCAACTGGCGCCGGTTGATCAGCGACAGGGCCAGCCGGTCGACGAGCACCGGGCGCAACTCTTCCATGAGGTCGAGCGCGAGGCTAGGCCGGCCGGGCCGGTCACGGTGCAGGAAACCGACCGAAGGATCCAGGCCGACGCTCTCGCAGGCGCTGCGGCAATCATGCGTAAGCAGCGTATAAAGGAACGAAAGCAAGGCATTGAGCGGATCGAGCGGCGGCCGGCGCGAGCGGCCGGTCCAGCGCAGCTCAGGGTCCGGCGCGCGGATAAGATGATCGAAAACGGAAAAATAGAGATTGGCCGCCTCGCCTTCCGAGCCGCGCAGCCGGTCGATGTCTTCGCCGGCCAGTTCGACGCGCCGCATGATCTGCGCAAGCCGGCCGACGACGGTGGTAATGGCGTTTCGAACATCGCCTTCCATGTCCCCGCCATAGTCGCGCAACCCGCGCATCAGCACCGCGCGCTGGTTGGACACCTTGCCGACGACCAGCGAGCGCACGATGTCGTCCGGCCGGTCGGACATCCGGTACTGCGCCCGCCGCAGCAGCACATTGCCGGAAATCGGACCCTCGACGCGGGCCTGAAAGCGGCCGTTGCGGTCGAGGAGGGCGATGCAGATGCCGGCACCGGCGCAGGCGGCAATCAGGGCCGGCGACAGCAAGATCGGGCCGAACACAACGACCGCAGAGAGCATATGCAGCGGCACGCGGGCCTTCTCCTCGCCCTCCATCTCGGCGACCAGGTTCTCGCCGTCCTTGCGCAGCGCCGCGTTTTCCGTGGTGACGTAGACGGTATTGAGCAGCTTCTTCATGGAGCCTCCGCCTCGGTGGCTGCAAGGCGTTCCACCATGCGCGTTCGCCACGCCTTTGCCGGGCGCGAAACGGCATCGGGCCGGCAGATCTCTTTCAGCGAACACGCGCGGCAGCGTTCGCGCCTTGTCGTGGGCGGCGGCGTGACGCCGGAAGCGAACACGGCCGCGAAAGCGGCTGCGGTGTCCTCCGTCAGGCGGCGCAGTTCGGCATCGATCGGCACCACGACCCGCCGCCTGGTCTCGGCGTAGAACAGCGCGCCTTCCGGCACCGGCTGGCCGGTCATTTCCTCCAGGCACAGCGCCTGCGCACAAAGCTGCACCTCGTCGGCACGGTGCAGCTTCGGCTTGCCGCGCTTGTATTCGACGGGGTAAGGCGTCTCGCCGCCGTCCGGGCGCGAGTGAAACTCGACGAGGTCGGCCGTGCCGGCAAAGCCTAGCCGCTTGCAGGAAAGCGGCAGCGTCATCACCCGGCGCACGCCGCGCGCCTTGCGCGACCCGCCCTTGTCGGCGACGGCATGCAGCACGTGGCCTTCCGCCGTGTAGCGGTTGTCGGCCCAGGCGCGCTCGACATGGATCAAGGCGGCCTGGCGCAGGCAATAGACGGCGTGCTGCAGCGCAGAGAGCGGAAAGGGCTCGCTCTCCTGTTCCGCAACGACGCCGTCGCTCATGATGTCAGCCGCAAGGCTCGATGATCTCGACCCCTTCCGGCAGGTTGTCGCGATCGATGGTGACGGCGTAGTCGGAGAAGGCGCGGGCAGGCGGATAGTTGTCGATGTTGCGGTCGATCGGCTTGAAGTCGCCGTCGATGTTGCGGCCAACGCTGACCCGCTCGAACAGGGCGTGAGCCGGGGCGTTGCCCATGGCGTTGCCATGCTTGAAGACGATCAGCTTGCGCGTAGCCATCTCGCCGCGTGCGGCGGAATGGTCGTGCTCGAACATGCTGCCCAGCGCCTCGAACAGAAGGCCGAGATCGGCGTCGGAAAAGCCGGTTCGCTCCGCCAGCTTGGCGGAAATGAAACCGTGCGCGCGGTAGAGCGCATAGGGCACGATATATTTGCGGCCCATGGTACGGTTGTCGACGCGCTCGTTACCCTCTTCGCCGCCTTCCGCCTGCTTTTTCTTCTCCGCCTCGTTGGTCGCCGCCATGCGGGTAATGGAGATTTCCTGCGGCAGGATCGGCTCGATCGAATTGGCGAAGGTTATCTGGACCGGGCCGCGAACCTGGCCGGCATTGATGCCCGTGGACATAACGGCGCCGAACGTGCGCACGTCGAAGAAATTGCGGCACATGAAGTCGCGGATCTGCGTCGCTTCCGCATCGTCTTTCGGATTGAGCTTGGCATCCTTCTCCACCTTGGCATCGCCGGGCCGCAGCGCCTTGTAGGCCTGCCGATGCTTGTCGTTCAGGATCGCGCCTTCCTCGACATAGATATGGTGTCCCTCGACGCCGGCCTTCGCCAGCTCGACATAATTGCGCACCTTGCGTTTCAAGCTGACGTCCGACACCAGCCCATGGTTGGTTTCTGGATCGAGACGCGGCAGGTTGCCGGCATCGGGATCGCCGTTCGGGTTGCCCTTGGCGACGTCGAACAACAGGACGAAGTCGTAGCGGTTGGCGATGGCGGTCATTATGCAGTCTCCCCCGAAGCGTCGGTCTGGTTGCCCTTGCGGGATTTGAAGAAGTCGCTGTGCTGGTGGTGATAGCCGAGGCCGAACAGTGCCTGCTCGGTGGTGGTGAGCGATGCGGGAAATGGATCACTACCGGGCTCCATAGCTTCCATAATCGTGCCGATTTCTCTCTCCAGATTGTACCGGTGGCCGGGTTTTTCCTTTCCGATCTTCGACAGATGGTTGGCCGAACCTCGCTCCAGCGCCGCAAACACATTGCGCGGGGCGGCCGACGCTGAACCGTAGAATTTGTCCTTGATTGTCGCGTTGATCTTGTCGCCAAGCGCTTGTCTTTGGACACGCTCATAAACGGCAAAAAGCCGCCCGAGCAGATAGCCCTTGTTCCTGTTTTCAGGGTCTAGCGACACAGGAGCCTCCCTTTTCTTGTCACCGTTGTTCGGACGCATCCCATAATTGCGTACCAGCAATGCGCGCAGGATGCTGGCACGCAGCGCGTTGATTTCGCCATCGGCGCGGATGCGCGCGAGCACGCTGGAGAGTAGGCTTAGCGGATAGTTGGTTCCCGTTAAGATCGAACGCATCCATTCGCCGACGAGATTGGGCGGGATGTTCTCGCGTTTGCCCAGCACCGCCGTTTCAACCAGATAGCGCCAGAGCGGCGCATAGGGATCGCGCCACGGCGGCTCGACGCGCATGTCGTCGATGAAGCGCCGGTAGTTCGCCGCCAGTTCGCGAAAGTCGCTGTCGTAATAAAAACGGATGGAGATGCGCGCAGCGTTGGGTGCCAACCCCAGAACATAAAAGCGCACGCCCTTTTCGACCCTACGGGTGAGTTCGCTCGATTTCAGCGCCAGTTCCTCGCCGAGTTGCTGATCGCCTTTCCGCAAGCGTTCGAGCAAGATTTTGACGTCCGTCGTAGTCTCAGCCTCAACCGCGGCCGAATCGAAGAACCCGGGGAATGCGGCTTCAGCCAGCAGTGCGGCTTCCGCGTCTTCCGAATCCGCCCAGAACACGGTGGAGGCATCGCCGATCTGCAAGCGGTGCTTCTTGTCCGCCAGGAAGGTGTTCAAGGCGGTGGTGTAGGCAAAGGCCGCGGCTTCCGAAACGGGAGCGTTGTCGCCCTGCTCGTGGCCATAGGAGGTAAAGGCGTCGAGGTTGAAGGAGACGATTGAGCCGCCGGACGACTGGCCACCCCATACACCCTTGATAGCCGGGTGCAGCCGCGCCACCGGGCCGGATTGGCCGGTGACCAAGCAGATTTGCGGGCTCTCGCCACTTCCGCTCGATACACGCCCCCAAAGCTCCTTGGCGGCCGGGCGATCATGCAGCCGACGGTTTTGCAGGCGCTCCGTTTCAAGCGCGAAGACCACGTTCTGGTCCTTGAAGTCGTCGCTCCACAAGGGCGCCACGAACTGCTCCGGCGTCCATTGTCGCAAGAATAGCAGCAGGGCTTTCAGGCCGGGATCGTCGGTTCCCTCCAGTTCCTTCTCGTGACGTTCCTTGAAGGTCGCATGTTCCCGAACGGTGCGCTTACCTTCGCCAATGGTCACGCCTAACGTATAGGCGGTCTTGTCCCAGAGAAAATTCGCGACGGGCCCCGAGGTCCGCTTTACTGGTTGCGGCACCAGCATCAGGCGCGGCTTACGCTTCTTTCCCTCACCGTCGAACCAGGGCGAGACGCTCGCCACCGACCCGTCCCCGTTCAAGCCGACGATGACGCCGATCTTCTCCAGCGAGAACCCGAACGGTGGTGCGTTGGGCAGTCGCTCATAGGCGCGGGCAAGTGACGCAAGAATGCTCATCGGCGTATCTCCGGCGAGCCGGGTTTCGGCACTTGCATCACGCCGTTGCGCAGCACGGCGTCGAAGAACATCGAGGGCCTGCCCTTCGCCTGATGATCGATGTCCCAGAGCATGAAGCCCAGCTTGCGCTCGGTGCCGAAGCCAAGCTGCGTGGTCCGCTCCTCCGGTTCCGGCTCCGGCGTCGGCCCGTCCGGCTCGACCAGTTCGAAGCTCGCCGCGAATTCGCGCGTGCCGAGGCAGGGCTGGTGAAAGCACTGACCCCGCCGCGCCCGCCGGTTGAAGATGTCAAGATGCTTGCCCTCGCTGTCGTCGGCCTCGGCCTTCGCGGTCAGTTCGAAATGCGCGGCAATGACGTAGAAGGGCTTTACCAGCACGGTGGAGGCCCGCTGCTGGCGATCCTCGTCGACCAGAAGTTGCAGGCCCTCGAGATCGCCGCGCTTCATGGCGCTCCTGACCTTGCCCGCCGGCACCTTGGAGCCGACCTCGTTGCGGCGGATGGACTGGAATTGCGGTTTCTTCAGCACATGGATGGCATCCACCACCCAGCGGATCGCCGGCTTCCAGTGGATCGCCTCAAGGATGCCGCGCGCGGCCGAAGGCGTCATCACGTCATAGGAGACGCGCTCCACCTTCATTTCCGGCCGCGTAAAGCAGCCATAGTCGCCCCAGACCTTGAGCCGGATTCCGTAAGCCATCTTTTCCGCCCCCCGAAATCTCTTGCGGCCGCGTCTGCGGGCCGAAAGCGATCATATCAATGTATCCTCCGCCGCCAGGTATTCCGGCGTCTCCCAGAGAAGCCCCACCTCCGGGCCGTACAGGCTCCTCGTCTTCAGCACGGCGAACTGATCCGCCCGCAGCTCGGGCGATTCGAACGCGACGTGGCCGTAGCGAACCAGGAGTTCCCGCGCCCTCTTGGGAACCTGCACGACATAAGTCTGCAACTTCCGCGCGATTAAGCCAGGCGGGATTTTATCGATCCCGAGTTTATCCACCGCATCCTGGGCCTTCTCGTCCCAAGGTACGATAACCGGCACCATATCGCTTTCGATCATGCGGAATTTCTGCCCGACTTCGCGGAAGGCGAAATCGGTGCCGTTGCCGCCGAACTTGAAGGCGGGAACAATCTCCTTCTGATCCAGATCGGGCCCCGCGCGCCAGTAGACTTCTCCGAAGAATTTTCGGATCGCCGCAAGCGACTGCGCGTTGCCCTGAAAATCCTTCAGAGCGCGTGTCGTGTCGCCGATCAGAGATCTGATCTCGCGCGGCGGCGGATAGTCCGGCGCCGAAAACACGGTGACAATGCTGGTTTCCAGCGGTCGCCTGCCCTCACGATTGCACCGGCCCGCCGCCTGCATGACCTGGTCCCAGCCGGCTTCGGCACGCCAGACTCTCGGAAAATCCACGTCCACGCCGGCCTCGATCAGGCTGGTGGCGATGACTCGGCAAGGCTGCCCATCCTTGAGCCGGCTGCGCACATTGGCCAGAATCTCCCGCCGGTGCGCCGCGCATTGCCTTGTGGTCAGATGGATGAGCCCGTCCAGCCCCGCTTGCTCAGCCTGCCGGTAAAGCTCCAACGCATGCTTGCGGCTATTGACGATGACGAGCGCCTGCGGCTCGCCTTCGAGTGCCGTGACCAGCGCGTCGTTATCCAGTTCGCCGCCCGGCACGATGCGGGCACGGCGCAGCCGGGCGGCGAGTTCTTCGGGGTCCGGCGCCAGCTCGCGGCCGGGATCGAGGTCAAGCCCGTCCGGGAAGCCCGGCTCGCCGTCCGGCCCTGTATTGCCCAGTGCCGGCTGGGTCGCGGTGCACAGCACGATCGTGCAGCCGAACAGGCGGGCGAGCGAATCCAGCATCCGCACGCAGGGTTTCAACAACGGACGCGGGATGGTCTGCGCCTCGTCGAGGATGATGATCGAGCCGGCGATATTGTGCAGCTTGCGCGCCCGCGAGGTTCGCGCCGCAAACAGGCTTTCGAAGAACTGCACATTGGTGGTGACGACGACTGGCGCCGCCCAGTCCTCCATGGCGAGTTTCAGCTTGTCGCGGCTGGCCGGCCACTCGCGCCCTTGGCGGCGGGCCGCCGCCTCGTCTTCCTCGATGGCCGAATGGTGTTCAAGGACAACGTCGTCGCCGAGCACCCTGCGAAAAATATCGGCCGTCTGGTCGATGATCGACGTAAACGGGATGGCGTAGATGATGCGGCGGTGTCCGTGTGCGGCCGCATGGTCCAGCGCGAAGCCGAGCGAGGCCAGCGTCTTGCCGCCGCCGGTCGGCACCGTCAGCGTGAACAGGCCAGGCGGCAGGCCGGCCTTGCCACGCACATGGGCAAGGATGTCGCGGCGCAGCCGGTTGAGGTCGCCGTCCTGTTCCAGACCGGCCATGTGGGCACCGAAACAGCTGCGAAACGCCGGCAGCAGCGCCTGCAAGGTCGGCCATACGCGGTCCACCTCGCGCCTCTCCAGTCGGGTATAGAATTCTTCCGTATTCTTGAAATCGGCGTCGACGAGGCACGAAAACAGCATGCGGCCGACGACCGAAAGGTCGAAATCGAGACGCGGATTGTCGGGCCGGATCATCGGTTTCAGCCAGTCCGGCGCGATACCGTCGAGATCGACTTCGATCTCGTTCTTCCAGACAGCGTCGAGCCGCCCGTTCTGAAACCCCTTGATGCGCATCTCGTAGCAGGAAGGTTCCGAAGTGTTGCGGTCCGGCAGGCCGGCATGATGTCCCAGAATGGCGTAGGCGGCCATCTCCGTCACGAGCCGGCTGTAAGGGTCCATCCCTTTCGCCAGATCGCGCAAGACGACGGCGCCGGCGGTAGAATGATCGACCCGGATGTCCTTGCCCGCCAGACGCTCCTGAAAGCGCGGATCGTATTTGCCGAGATCGTGGAACAGCGCGGTTATGAAGGCCAGCCGGTCAAGCCCAAAGGGCGCGCCGAGCTTCGCCGCCAGACAGGCAGTATCCTTCAGGTGATCGGAAAGAAGTTGCCCATCGCCTTTTCCGGGCGAGCCGGAATGGGCCAAATAAGCCATATGCAGTCTCTACAAAAATATAAACAAAATGGCCTCTTGGCCCCTCCGAGAGGCCACGTATAGTTACTGTATCCCGGTTTATCGTATTGAAAAGAGAAATTTTTTGCACCGATACGTAAAATTATTGCATATGGGGCGAATTTCCGCGCGCGGCCAGCCCGACTGAAATTTCAAAATACTCGAAACCAGCCGACAAAGCGCACTATCCGCATCAGGGTCGACGCGGAAATGCCGATGGGCAAAATTCTACGAAACGAGCGATAGCTTCATGATGGCGGAGAGGGAGTCCGCCGTACTATTGGCTTTTGTCATTTCCGGTTGCCCATCAGTGTATTGAAAATACAACATTTTTCTTGCCATTGCGTTTCCTGTCGTCTCTAATAAACTCCTATTATCCCCAGAGCGGAATGGGGAAGAAAGTGGGAGAGTGATGGCAAGACCGCTGCACAAACTGACCGACGCCACGGTAAAATCTGATCATCTGAAGTCTGGCCGCCATGGCGACGGTGGCGGCCTTTATCTCAGCGTCTCGCCCAGCGGGTCACGGTCGTGGGTTTTTATGTGGAACAGGGACGGCCGGCGCCGCGAAATGGGTCTTGGCCCTTATCCTGCCGTCAGTTTGGCTTCCGCCCGTAAACGGGCCGGGGAATATCGTGTCGCGGTAGCCGAAGGTCGCGATCCGATTGCGGAGAAAAGCAAAGAAGCAGAACCGACATTCGCCGAGTGTGTGCGTCTGTTTCTGGATTCGATGAATGGGCAATGGCGCAATGAGAAACACCGTAAGCAATGGAACATGACGCTGACGGAATATTGCCGCCCCATCGCTTCCAAGAGGATTTCGGAAATCGATACGCGGGACGTGCTGAGTGTCCTCAACCCGATCTGGCAAACGAAGTCGGAAACCGCATCCCGGTTGAGGGGCAGGCTTGAACGGGTTCTGGATTATGCCCGGGTCAAGGGATGGCGAACCGGTGAAAATCCGGCGCTATGGCGCGGTCACCTGAAGAATGTCTTGCCAGCACGGCGTAAATTGACCCGAGGCCATCATGCTGCCATGCCCTACCGTGACGTTCCGGCATTCGTAAAACGCCTTCGTGCGGCTCCTGCAATGGCGGCACGAGCCTTGGAGTTCCTGATCCTTACCGCCGCCCGATCTGGGGAGGTCTATGGTGCTCGTTGGAGCGAGGTCGATCTCGACAGGAAGGTCTGGACGGTTCCGGCGGATCGTATGAAGGCCGGGGCAGAGCATCGAGTCCCGCTCTCGGACAGGGCAGTGGCCATTCTGTCCAAACTGAATGAAGAGCGCCTTTCCGAATATGTGTTTGCCGGGCAGCGGACAAACCGTTCGCTTTCGTCGTCGGCAATGGAGATGCTGCTGCGGCGGATGAAAGCCGATGCTTATACCGTTCACGGCTTCCGCTCGGCGTTCCGGGATTGGGCCGGTGATGAAACCTACTTCCCGCGTGAACTTGCGGAAGCCGCCTTGGCGCATCGTGTCGGTGATTCGACGGAACGCGCTTATCGCCGTGCGGATGCCATCGAAAAACGCCGCTCGCTCATGAAGGCCTGGGCCGAATTTGTCGGGTCGTCGCAATAAAACTAGTTGTAAATCGGAAATTCCGCATAAGTATTTGAAATTTATAGTTCCGCTTTTCGAAGAGAAAGCCGACCGGTTGTCGTTTTAATCTTTATCTTCAATGACTTGCTAGAAGTCAACCAGTGCGGTAATTTAGGGTGTCCATGATTGATCTTGAGTGAATCAGGACGATCTTCGCCTAACCCGACCTTCTCGGGTGCCTAGGCCCGGACCGGGCATCGGACACACGCACAAAACATCCGATCTCGATCTTCGCACCGATCAAACGCCAGTAGCGGCTTATTCCGATGAATACGGAGTGGGCTGATCGGTAAATCTGTGCCTTTGCAAATAGAGAGTACCGCGATGAGTGAAATTGAAAGCAAAAGAAACGCCTATACGATCAAAGAATTCTCCAGCATCTACGGCGTCAGCCGTTCCTTCATCTACAAAGAGGTTGCGCGGGGCAACCTCGAAGTAAGGAAGGCCGGCCGCCGCACCCTTATCCTTTCCTCCGTTGCTGATCGGTGGCTTCAGTCTCTCCCGTTCGGTGTCGCGTCGAAGAACGGACAGCATCAGGAAGAGGGCTTCGCTTCCGGCGCGTCGTCGTTCGCTGATCCGGCGCGCCCTTCCTCTGACGCGGGAGGGCGCTGATGGATTTCAGCAGCATCAATGACGCCGCCTTGGCGGCGTTGCCTTCCTTGCTTGAGGAATGGCTCCCGGATGGGCGGCGCATCGGCCGCGAATGGGTCGCCCGCAATCCCCGCCGCGATGACCGCCATGCGGGTTCGTTCAAGGTGAACATGACCACCGGCAAATGGGCGGATTTCGCCACCACCGACAAGGGTGGCGATCCCGTTTCTCTCCTCGCCTACCTGGAGGGCATCGGCCAGATCGATGCCGCGCGCAAACTCGCCGAAATGCTTGGAGTTTAATGATGAATATTCACTCGGATTTTCGGCCGTTGGCCGATGAAGAAGTCTCCGGCGCCTCATCCGCCGAAGACTGGCAGTGGGTTGGCCCGCTGGGCGAGGATGAACCTGCGTTTTCCGACGAGATCGCCATGAGTCATGCCCCGCACGGCTTTCTGTTTACCCAAAAGTGGGCCTACAGAAACGAGGACGGCAAACTACTGGGCTACGTCGTCCGGATCGATAAGCAGGCGACGGGTGCGCGACCGGAAAAAACGATTCTGCCCTTCACCTACTGCAAAGGGGTGGGCGGCGACTATAAATGGCGTTCGAAGGCCTGGCCGGAACCGCGTCCGCTTTATGGCCTTGGTTGCCTTGCCGCCAACCCCGACGCACCGGTGCTGGTGGTCGAGGGTGAGAAGGTGGCGGATGCTGCCGATAAGCGCTTCCCTGACCATGTTGTCATCACCTCGCCAGGCGGATCGGGTGCAGCCGGTAAAGCCGACTGGACGGCGCTGAAGGGCCGCAAGGTCACGATCTGGCCTGACCACGACGATCCCGGCAGGAAATATGCCGGTGATGTTGCCCGCCTTGCCACGGAAGCTGGCGCGGAGTCGGTTTCGATCGTGCAGGTGCCCGCCAACTTCTCGACTAAGTGGGATTTGGCTGATCCGAACCCGCCAGGCGTCACGGATGAACAACTCACCAATATGCTGAAATCCGCCAAAGCGGCAAACGGCTGGGAAGCACCTGCCCCAATTAAGTCGAGTCTGCCGAAGGTCGAGCCACTTGCGCCGGAGATGCTGCCGGAATCGTTTCGATCCTATGTTCTTGATGTGGCTGATCGTCAGCAGTCTTCCCCTGACTTCGTAGCTGTCGCAGCGTTGACCGCGACCGCCGCCGTAATCGGCAACCGCGTCCACATCGCCCCGAAAAGTCTGGACGATTGGGTTGTGGTGCCGAACTTGTGGGGTGCCCTCATCGGTCCCCCGAGCGCGATGAAGTCGCCGGCGATGCGATCTGCCCTCGATCCGGTCTACACTCTGGAGAAAGAAATGCAGGATGGCTGGGCGACCGCCATCGAAGATGCTCGCATCGACGGTTCCATGAATGAACTTACCGATAAGGAGGCAAAGAAGGAAGCAGCTAAGACGCTGAGGGGCGGCGATCTGGCCGGTGCTCGCGCCATCCTCGCCAAAGCGCTGAAGGACGATACTGAGCCTCCTCGCCCCCGCATAGTGGTCAATGATGCGACGGTCGAGAAATTGGGCGAACTCCTGAAAGAAAATCCTCGCGGTTTGTTGCTGGTTCGCGACGAGCTTGCCGGCTTTCTTGCCCGGATGGAAAGTGATGACCATGCCAGTGAACGTGCCTTTTATCTGGAGGCATTCAACGGCTCAGGCCCTTATACCTATGATCGGATTGGGCGTGGCACGGTAGCCATCCCTCATTGTACCTTGAGCATCATTGGAGGCGTGCAGCCGTCCCGCATTGCACCGATTGCACACGGTGCTATCACGGGCAGGAGCAATGACGGTTTGATCCAGCGGTTCCAACTTGCCGTTTGGCCTGATCTTCCACGTGCTTGGCAGTGGCAAGATCGCCTTCCTGACCACGCCGCACGCAAAGCCTACGAAAAAGTCTTCCACGATCTGCACGCGTTGCAACTCGGAACGCCCGAAAAACCGGCGGTACTGCGATTTTCCAAAGCTGCCCAAGGCTTGTTCCAGGTATGGATGACACAGACCCAGACCGAGGCCCGCAGCGGCAAATTGTCAACCGTTCTGGAAAGCCATTTGCTGAAGATGCCGGAGACGGTGGCGAGCCTCGCATTGATCTTCGAACTGATCGATGGCGGTCGGACAGAGGTGGGCGAGAAATCAACGCTACGAGCGCTGGCTTGGGCAGATTATCTGCGCAGTCATGCCGATCGTCTGTATTCGAACGGCAGCACCATGGCCGAAGATGGCGCCCGCCTCATCTTGGAGCGTAGGGATCAGTTGCCGAACGAGTTCTCGGTTCGAGAAGTCCACCAAAAGAGTTGGGCGGGCCTGACCCAACACGACATGGTGACGGCAGCGATCCGCGCGCTCGTCGCAGCACATTGTTGTCGAGAAGTATTGAAGCCGACCACTGGCACAGGCGGTCGTCCGACGACGATCTACGAGTGGAACCCTGCTCTTACGGGGAAATGAAGTGGGCAGATGGCTCGAGGAGTTAAAAGAATTCATCGAAGCGGAGGGAGACACCCCTCAAAACCTTCAGAACCCGTCCTCCGGGGGATTTGAGGGTTTTGAAGGCGCCAACCCTAATGCTGAGGGGAATGCTTTTGCTCTTGGTGATCTCTGCGAAGCAAAAGAGCCCGCGCAAGAGAAGCGCGAGAGGTGCTTTTCCGATGCCGAGATGTATGCAGATGCCCTCCGTGTTCATGGTCCGATGTCCTATGGCATGGCGATGGAAAAGCTGGGGTGGGGAGCGACCAGGGCAGGACAAGCTGAATCGGTGCTCCGGAACGCGGGCCATATACGGTTCAACGCGTTAGGCCGTGCCGTCCTTGCCGAAATAGATGAAGGTGACACGCGCTGAATAGCGTGGCCAGATTGCTCGTCGGTCATCCGAATTACTAAGGCTGCACGATAGAGGGCGCCGGTCTTTGGCCGGGGTGGGGTACGGTAGGTCATCCCCTCCGGCCTTATTTTAGAAGGGGTAGGTACTTGCCGGAACCAGCCCGAATTGGGAACAAGATGGGGACCCTTGCCGAGAAGAGTTATATTCTGAATATATATCAATAGGTTACCGATGATGTTCGGCGGAGAAGGGAACCGACGAATCCCCCCTCTGCACTATTCTTGTCTGAAGATGCCCCACTTCATGCCGAGTTGATAAAGGTCCTCCAGTCGGCGTTCGGTGTTGCGTTTCCGCTCCTGCGCCTCCTTGGTGTAACGGCCATGCCGGTAGTTGCCATTGCGCTCCCCACAGGGCGCACCAGCACGCCCGCCATGTAGCTGGCAGCGCGCCTTGCCGAACAACGCCGGCTTTTGGCAGGGGGATCCAGTGCGGGTCTTCGCTCCACAACGTCTGCCAGGCCATTGCGGCCCAAACCTCCAAATGGTCTTGGTCTCGCGCTTGTTCTCGTCCATGGCTTTGATAATTTTTTTAAAGTCGATGGTAACCTTACAACTGAAGATTAAAATTGGCCGATCAGGGAACGATAAATACCGTAGCTCACGACCACACCCGCACACATTAGCATAAATGCCGCCATCAGAACCAGTCTTGCGACAATCACCCAAAAGAATTCACCTTCATATTTCGAAGAAGCGCGCCAGGTTCCAATTATTAAACTAGAAAAAATGAATACGTGTATCAGAATAGATCCAGGGATTAGCTTTATCATATCCAAGCGTGTCGCCGGAGATACTGAAATGGCGATGGAGCTTATTGCCACGCTCGCGGCGCCATTGACCGCCCAATAGCCGACTAGGCCGAGCCAGAGCGTTTTTGCCAATCCAAAATCACCACGAACTAATCGCCTATAAAAGCCTGCCGTATCCTCAATAGGCGAACTTGATGAATCCTTGCCAGAACCAAGCTTCCCGCCTTGTCGACGCGCCACCTCTTTGATGTAGCTGTAACGCGCAACAAGTTCATCACCGTTCGCCAGTGCGAGGCACTTAACCCAAAGCGCGTGGTTGCGACTTTGCTCGAATTCCACGTTTGCCATCTCGAAAACATGATCGTCGGGTTCTGCGAAAGCACGTGGAGGTTTTCTCAATATGTTTGGCAGAAGCATCCCAAGAGAAACTCCGAGAGCGATAGCGATCCCCAGCACATCCTTCCTCTCGGTCACCAACATAGGCGCATATGCCAGAAAACCGGCGGCGGCGGCGGTAATTCCGTAAATAAAAAAGCCGATTACGGATGACCTTAGCGCTTTTCTTAAACAGAATCCGAATATTGATGAAATAAACAATGGGATAATTGTATATCCAAGCAAAGATGCTATTTGATTAGACATGAGAACCTCCGAATATTTATCTCTTGCTCCGCATCTATCCCCGCAAGATTACATAGGAATTGCCATTATTTACTATGGATGCGATGCCCCAAATGGCGTTCGGCTTGACGGTGAATTACATACTATAGTTGATAAATCTGATCGCTGGAAACTGCAATCCATCTCTCCATGGTGGACATGCGGAAACTGGTCGGGGAAAATTTCGCGCGCATTCGACGCGAAAAGGGCCTTACCCAGGAGCAAGTTGAACAGAGATCAGGATTTAGCCAGCAATATCTAAGCGGTCTTGAACGGGGGCAGCGAAACCCAACCATTGTGACGCTTTTCGAATTGGCACAGGCGCTGGAGGTCAACTACCTCGCCCTCCTTACACCTCCTCAAGAGGGCGAATAACTAGGCGGCTGACTGGTTACTGAGGCCTCTTAGAAAACCGCCTTGGCGGAAACAATGTCCAATGGCCTGACTATACGTCCAGCTCGACTGGTCTGCCCCCTGAAAAGTGGTCCTCTTTGAAGTAGGCTATTGAGCCTGAGAGAGGACGTTGGAATGCCCCAGAAGAAGCACAAGCCCGAAGAGATCGTCGCAAAGCTACGCCAGGTCGA
>Ga0182735_1001179_pt1 | contig 18033 bp, 16 predicted proteins | sample eDN5th30CKraftMG_FD_128524 | JGI IMG/M metagenome (GOLD analysis project Ga0182735, IMG submission 128524) | Enriched Miracle-Growth compost microbial communities from Emeryville, California, USA - eDNA 5th pass 30_C Kraft MG (version 2) (version 2) ... | reverse complement strand
TGACGGACTATATAGGTGCGAATTCCCGTCATCCCGATGACCAGACGGCTTCGCCCTTCAAAAAGGCGGGCGAAGCACAAAGGAGATTTGCCATGAGCAATGCACCGCTGATGCCCAAGGCGACGGCCGTATGGCTGGTCGACAACACCGCGTTGTCGTTCGACCAGGTCGCCGATTTCACCAAGATGCATCCGCTCGAGGTTCGCGCCATCGCCGACGGCGACGCCGCTCAGGGCATCAAGGGCATGGACCCGATCTCCACTGGCCAGTTAACCCGCGAGGAGATCGAAAAGGGCGAGAAGGATCCGGACTACCGCCTGAAGCTGCAGGAATCCAAGGTCGTGCTGCCCACGGCAGCCAAGAAGAAGGGCCCGCGCTACACCCCGGTCTCGCGCCGCCACGAACGCCCGAGCGCCATTCTCTGGCTGGTCCGCAACCATCCCGAACTGAAGGACGCGCAGATCATGCGCCTCGTCGGCACCACCAAGACCACGATCGCCAGCGTGCGCGACCGCACCCACTGGAACGCCTCGACACTCACGCCGATGGACCCGGTCACGCTCGGCCTGTGCACCCAGATCGAACTCGATTTCGAAGTGCAGCGCGCGGCGAAGGAAAAGCCCGCCAGCCAGGAATATGGCGGCGTCACACTGTTGCCGGCATCGGAGACCACGCGCCGCGAAGCCGAGCACGAGGCCCCGCTTTCCGCCAAGGAGCAGGAAGACATCAACGTCGATGCGGTGTTCGCCAAGCTGAAAACGCTCGGCCACGACAAGAAGGCCGACGAGCAGTAAGCGCATCCACGCACATAGTTGTCATTGCCGGGCTTGACCCGGCAATCCAGCTTTTTTGAAGATGGATGCGCGGATCAAGTCCGCGCATGACACACAAGATTGAAGCGCCGCGCTATTTCGCCGGCGCTTCTTTCGTTTTCGGCGCAGGCTTGCTCCTGGCCTTCGGGGCCGCCTTCGCCTTGCTCTCCTGCTTCGCGGCCTTGCGCGCATCGGCGATCGCGAGCTTGAACAGTTCGGGCTTCATGACGCCGGGAATGCGGAACGTGCCGACGATGAAGGACGGCGTGGAGTTGAAGCCGAGCCCTTCGGCCTGCTCGTTGTTGCGCGCGAGCAGCGCCTCGATCTCGGCCTTGTGCGTCTCGAGGTCGGCTTTCACCTTCGCCACGTCGATCCCCGCCGCCGCAAGCGTCTCGTCGATGGTGCTCGCGGTGAGGCGCCCGACATGCGTCATCAGCGCGTTATGCGCTTCGCCGAACTTGCCCTGATATTTCGCCGCCAGCACGAGGCGCGAGGCTTCCGGCGACGGCGGCCCCAGGATCGGCCAGTCCTTCAGCACCAGACGGACCTTGCCGTCTTCCTTGATGATCTTCTCCAGTTCGGGATGCAGCGTCTTGCAGTAGGGACACTGGTAATCGAACCACTCCACGATGGTGACGTCGCCGTTCGGATTGCCGAGCGCGGGAATCTGCGGATCGCGCAGGATGCGCTCGCGGCTGGTGACGTTGTCCGGTTCGGCACGCGCGTCCGACACCACGCCGGCCAGGAGCACGAAAGCCGCCATGGCAAGAGCCGAGGCGCGAAGTCCCGATATTGTTGTCATCATGATCCGTTCTACGGCGAAAACCTCACCGTGTTACGCATGCTCACCGGCCGTTGAGCATGTCCTCGGCGAGATTTTTGTGCGCGCGCTCGACGCCCGAGCCCGAGCTTGCCCGCGCCGCGCCGACATCGCGGTCACGGCGGCAGGCGACATAAGGCTGCGAGCCGGGCTCACCCTGCTTGCGGCAGATCGCATCGTCGTCCGTCGCCGCCGCCTGCGGCAGCGTCGTCCGGTCGAACTGCGCGCAGGCCGACAACAACAGGCCCGCGGCGAGCGCGGTGATGGCAAAAGCGGATTTCAAGATTGAAGCCCTATTCGAGGTCGATGCGTGCTTCCACGACATGGGTGAAGTCGATACCGCCGAGATGCAAGGTCATCTTGGCGGGGATTTTCTCGTTGCCTTTCAGCCGTCCGTCCGCGAGCGCGCCGCGGATGGCGGCTTCGATCTCACGTTGGCTGGTGATTCCGACTTTCTTGAGAAAGCCGCGCAGGCTGATGTTGAATGTGTCTTCATTCATCGCAAAGACCTCCATGGCTTGCAGATGGCGACGCCACTTACGGTGGCATCACCATCTGGCTAGGCCGGAAAGCCTTGCTTCTCAAGCCCTTTCTGGCGTTCAACCCTTCAGCGCGGCGCTGATGTCGTCCAGTGCCTTCGGGTCCTCGATGGTCGCGGGCATGTTCCAGGGTTCGCCGTCGGCGATCTTTTTCATGGTCCCGCGCAGGATCTTGCCGGAACGCGTCTTCGGCAACCGCGGCACGGTGACCGCGCGCTTGAAGGCCGCGACCGGGCCGATCCGGTCGCGGACCATGCCGACCACTTCGCTCTCGACCTCGCTGGCGCTGCGCGCCGCGCCCGATTTCAGCACCAGAAAGCCGCAAGGCACCTCGCCCTTGAGCTGGTCCTTGATGCCGAGCACGGCGCATTCGGCAACGTCCGGATGCGAGGCGAGGATTTCCTCCATGCCGCCGGTGGAAAGCCTGTGCCCGGCCACATTGATGATGTCGTCGGTGCGGCCCATCACGAACACGTAGCCATCCTCGTCGATGTAGCCCGCGTCCGAGGTTTTGTAGTAGCCGGGGAATTCGTTGAAATAGGCTTCCTTGCAACGCTCGTCCTGCTGCCACAACGTCGGCAGACAGCCGGGCGGCAGCGGCAGCTTGATGACGATGGAGCCCATTTTTCCGGCAGGTACCGGCTTCGACGCCTCATCGACGATATCCACCTGATAGCCTGGCATCGCCACCGTCGGCGAACCATGCTTGACCGGAAGCTGACCAAGACCCACCGGGTTGCCGGCGATGCACCAGCCCGTCTCGGTCTGCCACCAGTGATCGATCACCGGACGTTGCAGATGCTTCTCCGCCCATTCCACCGTCGGCGGGTCGGCCCGCTCCCCGGCCAGAAAGAGGGTGCGGAAATTCGACAGGTCGTATTTACGAATGAAAGTGCCGTCCGGATCTTCTTTCTTGATCGCGCGGAAGGCGGTGGGCGCCGTGAAGAACGCCGCCGCCTTGTGCTGCGAGATCACCCGCCAGAACGCACCCGCATCGGGCGTGCCGATCGGCTTGCCTTCGTACATGATGGACGTGTTGCCGTGGAATAGCGGTCCGTAGATGATGTAGCTGTGGCCGACCACCCAGCCAATATCCGAACCGCACCACCACACCTCGCCCGGCTTGACGCCATAGAGGTTGAACATCGACCAGTTGATCGCGACCAGGTGCCCGCCATTGTCGCGCACCACGCCCTTCGGAACGCCCGTGGTGCCTGACGTGTAGAGAATGTAGAGCGGATCGGTCGCCAGCACCGGCACGCATTCGGCGGATTTCTTCGCGGCCATCGCCTTGGCGCGCAACTCGCTCCAGTCGTGATCGCGGCCCTTGACGAGATCGCAGGTCTGCTGCGGCCGTTGCAGAATGATGCAGGATTGCGGCTTGAAGGTCGCGATCTTGATCGCCTCGTCGAGCAGCGGCTTGTACTGCACGATGCGGCCGGGCTCGATGCCGCAACTCGCCGACAGCACCAGCTTCGGCTGCGCATCGTCGATACGGGTCGCGAGCTCCTTTGCGGCGAAACCGCCGAACACCACCGAATGCACCGCGCCGATGCGTGCGCATGCCAGCATCGCGATCATCGCTTCCGGCACCAGCGGCATGTAAATGACGACGCGGTCGCCCTTGGCGACACCGAAATCCTGCATCACGGCGGCGAACGTCTTCACCTCGTCGAGCAATTCGGCATAGGTGAATTTCGTCACCGTATTGGTGAGCGGCGAGTCGTGAATGAGCGCCGTCTGGTTGGCGCGGCCACCAAGGACATGGCGATCAAGCGCGTTGTAACAGGTGTTGACGACGCCGCCCGCGAACCAGCGGCCGTAAAGTCCCATCGACGGATCGAATACTTTCTTCGCCGGCTCGATCCAGTCGATCTCCTTCGCAGCCTCGCCCCAGAAGCCTTCTGGATCGCGCATCGAACGTTGATGGATTTCGCTGTAGCGGGCTTTGGCATCGCTCATCGGGAAGTCTCCGGACCTCATTTCCGTCTTTTTCAGTGACGGTTACAGTCCTTTATACCGGCGGCGCAGGCGAGCGTCGTATGCGACTTTTGGCCCTTTTGGCCGAGCCGAGCCATCTGCGCGGCGAGTGACCGGCGATGCTCGCGGGCGATTTCCAGATCTGGATCAAATTCGAGGGCGGTGGAGAAATCGGCGTAGGCCCGCGTCCACTCGCCCTTGTCGCGCAGCGCCAGACCCCGGTTGTTGTAGGCCAGCGCCTTGCGGTCGTCGAGCGCGATGGCCCGGTCGTAATCGGCCAAAGCGCGGTCGAGATTCGCCCCGCCGCCCTTGAGATAATAGGCCATGCCGCGATCGAGAAACGACACCGCGACGGGATCGAGACGGATCGCAGCATTATAATCCGCGATCGCCCGGTCGTAGGCGTTGTTGCGGGCATAAATCTCGCCGCGTTCGCGGTAGAGCGCGGCCTGATCCGGCGCGAGGCCGATGGCATCGGTGAGGTCGTCGAGTGCGAGATCGGTGCGCCGCACTTTCTTGAAGGCCATGGCGCGGTCGAGCAGCCGGGCAACGCTGCGATCGAGTTTCACGGCCTGCGTGTAATCGCGCACCGCCATGCGGAAATTCCGCAGATGGCCGAACGCCTCCGCGCGGCGGGCATAGAGCCGCGCCACTTTCGGTGTCAGGCGGATCGCGGCGTCGTAATCGTCGAGCGCCTTCTCGTAGTTCTTCAAGCCGACCCAGGCATCGCCGCGCAACTCAAAGGCATCGGCATCGTCCGGCTTCGCACGGATGATCTCGCCGGCGGCGGCGCGCACGCCCTCGAAATCTCCCTTCGCATAATCCGAGCGGGCCGCCGCAAGCCGCACGGCCGCGTGCTCGGTCGCGATGGCGGCGTTGTCCATGACGCCGTTCTCGGCCTTCGGCGCGGTCGCGCCGTTGCAGATTTTCATGACCGTCGGTTCGGCGCCGAGCTTGCGGCCCAGCACATCGGACAGTGTCCGGCAGTGGCCATCGGTGCAGATGCGCCACTCTCCGGCGAGACCGGAATTGCCCAGCACCACTTGAGGCAGCGGCGCGACCTTGGGCGACCATTCAAACCAGTCGTTGACGAGACGGGCTTCGGGCGGCGGCTCCATGCCCGCCCCCGAACCTTTTACCCGCGCTTCGACCAGCTCCAGCCCTTGCGCAGTGACGTGCCAGTCCTCCTGCCATTCGATCTTTTCGATCGAATGGGTCCACGCCAGGGTGAATGCCGTGACCGACAAGACCTTGACGACGCCCGCGGCGGCAAAACAAAGGCCCAAGAGATTACCTCAACCCGCCCTCATGCGGACGATTCCGGCGCGACCGCAAGCGGGGCCGGCCGCTTGCGCCACTGCCAGAAGAAAATGGCGACCGCCAGAACAGCCCCGATCTCGTCGCTGTAGGTGAATTCGCCAAGCAGCATCAGCGCCGCCGCAAACGAAACGATCCGCTCGATCGCCGTCATCCGCGTGAACAGGAAGCCGATCGCCACCATGCCGAACAAAGCGATCGCGATCAGGGCTTTGACGAAGGCGTAAGCCACCGCGCCGTAGAAGCCAAGCACCGGCACCATCGGATCGTGGGTCTGCATCATCAGCGCGGGCGAATAGACCGCGATGAAAGGAATGACATAGCCCGCGAGCGCGATGCGCATCGCCTCCCAGCCGATCTTGTCGGGATTCTCCTTGGCTATCGGGGCGGCCGCGAGTGCGGCCAGCGCAACGGGCGGCGAAAGGTCCGCCATGATGCCGTAGTAGAACGCGAACATGTGGCTCACGATCAGCGGCACACCGAGATGCGACAGCGCGGGCGCGGCCAGCGCCGCGACGATGATGTAGGTCGGAATGGTGGGAATGCCGGTGCCGAGCAGGATCGACAGGATCATCGTCATGATCAGCGCGAGGAACAGACTCTGCTTGCCGAGCCCGATCACCCAGCTGCCGAACACCGTGCCGACGCCGGTCTGCGTCATCATGCCGATGATGGTGCCGACGATGGCGCAGGCCATGCCGACAGTCAGCGCGGACTTCGAGCTTTCCGCCAGCGAATCCCGGCAGGCGACCAGCGTGGCGCGGCCGCCGATGGTGAGCGCCGAGAGCAGAACCAGCGTCAGCACGATGGCAGCGATATAACGAATATCGACGCTGGTGCCGTTGCGGAACAGCGAGCCAATGATCAGCGCCAGACCGATCCAGAAAACGTAACGGGTCACCTGGGTCGGGAAGCCGGAGACGATGCTGGCGCCGAGGATCAGCGTCACCGTCAGAGCAAGACCCATGCTGCCCGCATAAAGCGGCGTGAAGCCCTCGAACAGCATGAAAACCAGTGCCGCGAGCGGCAGGACAAGATACCAGTTTTTGACAAGCGCCCGCCACGCATTCGGAATTTCTTCCTTCTTCATCCCGACGAGGCCGTATTTGCCGGCCTCAAGATGCACCATCCAGAACGCGGAACCGAAGTACAGGATCGCGGGAATGACGGCGGCCTGCACGATGACGGTGTATTGCACGCCAAGGGTCTCGGCCATGATGAAGGCAACCGCGCCCATCACAGGCGGCATGATCTGTCCGCCCATCGAGGCTGTCGCTTCGACACCGGCCGCGAACGCGCGGCGATAGCCGAAACGGATCATCAGCGGAATGGTGAACTGGCCCACCGTCACCACGTTGGCGACGCCCGATCCGGAAATGGTGCCCATCATGCCCGAGGCGACCACGGCGACCTTCGCAGGTCCACCGCGCGTGCCGCCGAACAGGCCGAGCGACACGTCAGTGAAAAGCTGGATCATGCCGGCGCGCTCGAGGAACGAGCCGAACAGAATGAACAGGAAGATGTAGGTTGCCGACACATAGATCGGCACGCCGTAGAAGCCTTCGGTGCCGTAGGACAGATGCGTGACGATCTGGTCGAAATAGTAACCGCGATGATCGAACGGCGCCGGCAGATACTGTCCGAATGCCCAATACACGATACAGGCGCCGCACATCAGCGGCAGCGCCCATCCCATCAACCGGCGCGTCGCGTCGAAGATCATGATGCCGAGCGCGGTGCCGACGACGAGATCGAGATGGGTCGGATCGCCGTCGCGCTGAATAAGGTCGGCGTAATAGAGCCACTGATAGAGGCCGCAATAGAAGCCGACGCCGCCGATGGCCCAGCCCAGGAAACGCTGCCAGTTGGTCTTCGCGGTAAAGTTGGCGACAAGCCCGTAGGACAGAAGGATCAGGAAGCCGACATGAATGCCGCGCACCGCCTGACTCGGGAGAAAGTTCCACGCGGCCACCATGATCTGAAAGGCGGCGAACGCGATGCCTATGACATAGGCCATATGCCCCCACCAGCCGGGGCCGAAACCTTCCGGAAAGCCATGCTCGAAATTATCGAGATCGACCTTGATGTGTTCTTCTTGTCCATGCAGCATCGGTATTCCCCACCCTTATCGATGCAGCGCCGCTTAAACTTTCGCGCTGGTGTTAGCCCCGTGACGCTTGAACCACGTCCTTCATGGGCCCGAGATATGGATGGCCGGGACTAAGCCCGGCCATCTTTCAGTTCAATACCGTTTTTCGGCCTTTTACTTGAGAATGCCCTTTTCCTTGAAATAACGGATTGCGCCCGGATGCAGCGGCGCGGGGCTGCCCGCTGCGGCCGTTTCCAGCTTGATCATCTTGCCCGCCACGTGCGCATTGGCGAGTTCCGGCAGGTTCTCGAAGACCTGCTTGGTCATCTGGTAGGCGATGTCGTCCGACACATTGGAACTCGTCACCAGATAATTGATGACGGCGGCGGTCTGCACGTCGGACTTTTGGCCGGTATAGGTGTTGGCCGGAATGACGACCGACACGAACGGAGGGCCGATCTTGTCCACGGTGGCCTTCGGAACCGCCACCACGTTGATCTGCGTCGAACTGGACAGATCCTTCAGAGAGGCCACGCCGAGACCCGCCGACTGCAAAGTCGCATCGAGCTGGCGGTTCTTCATCAGGTCGACCGATTCCGCGAACGGCAGATACTGGACCTGCTTGAGATCCTTGTAGCTCATGCCCGCCGCTTTCAGGATCGCGCGCGAGTTCAGCTCGGTACCGGACTTCGGCGCGCCGACCGAGAGCGTCTTGCCCTTCAGGTCGGCCAGCGTCTTGATGCCGCTTTCGGCGGTCGCCACGATCTGGATGTAGTTCGGGTAAATCGCCGCGATGGTGCGCAGCTTGGTGAGCTTCTTCTTGAAGCCCGCCTCCTCGTCGCCATCGACGGCGGCTTTCAGCGAATCGCCGAGCGTGAAAGCGAGTTCGCCACGACCCTGCTCGATCAGATTGAGGTTTTCCACCGACGCCTTGGTGGCCTGCACCTGGGCGCGGACGCCGGGAATTTTATCGCCGTAGATTTTACCGATCGCGACACCGAGCGGATAATAGACGCCGGAGGTGCCGCCGGTCAGGATGTTGATGAACTGCTCGGCATGCACTGCCGGCGCCGTCATGGTCATCGCCGTCGCAAGCGCGGCAACCGTCGATACGAACTTGAACCTCATAATTCCTCCCTGGGTCTTTTTGTGGTTGGCGGGAGGTTGAACGGACCAGCGCCTTCGGTCAACGTTTTCTATCGGTCATGATTCACTTCTATCTGTGGAGATGCGCGTGCCGTTAGACATTGGTATCAGGCCATACCGCCCTCTTTGTGTGCGCCGCAATGCCATCTGCGCGGTACCGGCCCTGTTCATGCTCGCGATCGCTTCACCGGCAGCGGCGGAGCCCGGATTTCACCCTAAGACTAAAGCCGCAAGCGAACTTCGGATTGCCGAATACCATCAAAAGCTGGCCGCCTACCGGCGGGCGCGGGAGCTTTTCGAGGCCAAGGCCGAGGCTTACTGGTCCGCGGTCACGGAGAAGCGGCGCATCCGCAATGCCCGCCGCCGCAACGGCGAAGCCGTGGGGCCCGACCATTATGTCCTGACGCAGCCGCCGGTCTATGCCGGGCCCGCCAAACCCATCGATCCGGCTGCCCCCTCGCGGCCGCCGGCCAAACGCACGCCCTTGCCGGTGGTGGCGGATTTTGTCCGGCACGCAGCGGAGCAGTTCCAGTTCACGCCCTCGCGTCCCCGCAGCGAAGGCGAATTCAAGAAAGCCTATGCCGCCGTCGCGGCTTCGCTCGGCCTGAGCCGCGAGCAGGCGGTGCGGGTCTACTGCTTCGAGGCGGGCGGCAACGGCAAATACGACGTGCAGGCCGGCCTCGAATCCGGGCGCGCCAACGCCCGCGCGATTTCGACTGCGCTCGGCTACAATCAATTGCTGACGACCAACACCGTCGAGGTTCTCGCCGAGCAGAGCGACAGCATCCTCGCCGGCCTCACCGCCGCCATGCACCGCGCGCCCGAGCCGCGCCGCCGCATGCTGGCCGATAAGATCGCGACGCTGCGCAAGATGATCGCCTTCGCGAGGTCCGTGCCCGACGAATGGAGCGCGCACGCGCGGCTCGCCAAAACACCGAAGGGTCTCGCCATCCACGCGCTCAATCTCGATGTCGACATCGGGCCGTGGCTGCAGACGCACAAGCTTCTGACATCCGTCCACTTCGCCCGGCGCAAAGGCTACACCAGGCCCCTGAGCGCTGCCGAACTGGAGATGATGAACCTGACCGGCGACGGCAACGGCTTCGACATGGTGTCGATGCCGCAGGCGTTGCGCGAACGGGTACCGACCTCGAACTTTTTCCAGCGCGGCGGCTATGAGCGCAATCCGGTCGCGATCCGCAACAACACCGTGGCGAAGCTAATCGCCGCCACCGACGCGCGGATGGACGCGGAGAGCAGCCGTCCCGGCGCCAAAGAACTCGCCGCCGCGTTTTGAAGCGCAGCGGCAGAACCAGGAAAGCGCGAATTTTCCCGCGCCACGAGACAATCACCGCGCTCCGCCCAGTCTCATAAAAAAAGAGCGCCTCTGGCGAGGCGCTCTTACCAGATGCTCGTTTGTCGAGGGAGCGTCTATTTATACAGTTCGAGCTCAGGGCGGCTATCAGGAATGAAGCCGTCGCGATTCGGCATCGCCACCTTCGGCAATGTCTGTGCATTCATCACTTCGGTCGGCTTGATGACCTTGCCTTCCGAGAGGATGTAGGCAACCACGCTGTAAACCTGCTCGTCGGTCAGCGAGCCCGGCGCACTGAAGGGCATCGCTCGCTTGATGTAGTCGAACAGCGTCGTGGCATAAGGCCAGTAGCTTTCGACGGTCTTGACCGGCGCTTTACTCGCGAGCGAGCCACGGCCTCCGAGCAGCTTGTCGCCGCCGATACCTGCCGCCGGATTGCCCTCGAGCTTGTCGCCATGGCACGCTGCGCAATTCTCGGCAAAAACAGTGGCGCCGGCTTTCGCGGTGCCGCTACCGGGAGGAAGTCCCTTTCCTGACGGCGGAATCGCGAAATATTTGGCTATCTCCTGATCGGTCGCCGGCTTGCCGAAACCGTAATGATCGGTGATCGATTGCGCACCGGCTGCGGTGGAGAACAGCACGGCGCCGACGGCGAGTGCGAGAGATTTTTTATGCGTGGACATTGCTGACATCTCCCGTTTCGTTCACGGCCCAGCTCTGAATCGCGTTGAGATGATAGATCGACCCGAACGGGCCATTATCGCCGCGAATTGCGATCAACTGCTTGAGTGTCGGCTGCACATATCCGGTTTCGTCAACGCAACGACTCTGCAGCACCGCCGCCTTGCCGTCCCACAGCCACGGGAAGCTGAAGCGCACCGTGCACATCGGCTCCGGCGTCGAATCGATCCGCGCCGGATACCAGGTCTTGCCGCCATCCATCGACACATCGACGGACTGAATACGGCCGCGGCCGGTCCACGCCAGACCCTGAATATTGTAGAAGCCTGGTCCCGGCAGCTTCATGTCACCGGACGGGAAGGTGATGACCGACTTCGCATCCATGTCCAGGCTGAACATGCGAGCTTTGCCGTTGCCGAGAAGATCGGTGTATTTCGACGTCTCCTCGCGCGTCATGAAAGGCTTGTCGCTGACCTCAAGCCGGCGCAGCCACTTGATATGCGTGTTGCCCTCATAGCCGGGCAGCAGCAACCGCAACGGATAACCCTGCTCGGGACGGATGGCTTCGCCATTCTGGCCGTAAACGATGAGAGCATCCCTCAGCATCTTCTCCATTGGAATCGAGCGTGTCATCACCGCGGCATCGCTGCCTTCGGCGAGGACCCACGCAGCACCGTCCTTCAATCCGACCTCGCGGGCGAAGGTCGAAAACTGAACGCCGGTCCACTCGGACGTGCTGAGCAGCCCATGGGTGCCCTGCACTGTCTTCATGGTTGGCTTGTTCCATTCCGTCAGTCCGTTGCCGGAGCACTCGATGAAATGCTTGCGGGTGACGCTCGGCAGCCGCTTGATGTCGGCCATCGAAAACGTCATCGGCTTGTTCACCATGCCGTGGACCAGCATGTTGTGTTTGGCGGGATCGATTGTCGGAATGCCGCCGTGGTGTCGTTCAAAATGAAGACCGGACGGCGTGATGTTGCCAAGGCCCTCCGCCAGCGGCGTCAGGCTCCATGATGTGTTTTCATTCGGTGTCGGATAACGCACCCGGACTTCGGTTGCGAACTGCGAACGCGAACCGTAGCCGCCATCGGCGCCCACGGCACGCCCCTGCTCCTTGGTCGGATCGTCGGACACATCGAAATGCACGGCGCCGGGAGGGGCTTTATCCGTTGCAGCCCGTGCGAGCGTCATCGCTCCAAGGGTGCTTGCGGCTGTCCCCGCCGCGAACAAAAAGCCGCGCCGGCTCGAGAGTCCTCGTTGTGGAAACATGCCTTCCTTGCAATCGCATTCGTCCTCGATGCGTTGCGCGATGTGGCGCTTTTCGGCCAGCATCATCTGTTCGGCCATATGACGCGCTTTTGCGTCATAGACGGCCCGTCCGTCGTTCTTCATGGGTCTCTCCCTAAGAGATGTCATGCTTCATGGAGCGATACCCGCTACGCCTAGCGGGACCGGTGCTTGAATTTGCGGGCGAAATCCTCCCTGTGATGTGCGCGAGCCGGCCCGCGGCTTTCGCGGACAAGCATTGCGCAATGATCAGCAAAAGCCTACCTACTAGAAGGTTTGTAGTAAAGCCTCATAATAATGGTTTTGCGCATGTTGTACGGCCGCATAGGGCGGCAATTTTTCATAGGGGTTTGCGTGAGACTTAACCTATAAGTTGCAAGCAACGACATGACAGGGACCACCGTCCGATGCCCGCCGCAGCCACCCCAGAGACAAAGACCGCCCTTCTGCAGAAAGCGGAAATTCTCATCCGCTGCCGGGGCTATTCCGGATTCAGCTACGCAGACTTGTCAGAGGCGGTCGGCATTCGAAAGGCCAGCATCCATCATCACTATCCGACCAAGGAGACGCTGGTTGTCGCGGTCCTGAAGGCTTACCGCGCGCGATATGCCAAAGGACTGTCTTCGATCACGACCAAACATGCCTCCGCGCTCGACCGCATCGAGGCTTACGGACGTCTTTATCTGACCGGCGTCGAGCAAAGTCTCGGCTGCCTGTGCGCCGCGCTGGCGGCCGAACTCGAAATCCTGCCCGCAAGCTTGCGAATGGGCACAACGGAATTCTTTCAGGAACACATTACTTGGCTGGAGAAAATCTACGCCGAAGGGCTCGCGAACGGTGAAGTCCGCAAAACCATCAAGGCCAAAGAGGCCGCCCGCATGATCGTCGCGGCGCTGGAAGGCGCGCTGCTGATGGAGCGGATGGTCTCGGGACCGCAAGGATTCAAGCTGACGCTATCGGCCTTGCGGAAAAGCCTGTCGCCCCTCGGTTAAATCTACGCTGCATAGCTGACCGAGTCTTGTTCCAGCATGCGGATTCAAATCCGCGCAATAATTGACGACAGCATCGCAAAGAATGCTACATCGGTGCGGCGCATCTCGCGCCCGCCATACGATCCTTTCTCAATGAAAATAATACCGGCGATTTCGTTCAAGCTCTTCAGCACGATCATGTTCGCGCTGATGGGTGCCCAGGCGCGCTACCTGGAAGGCGCCTATCCCGCCGGAGAAGTCGCGTTCTTCCGCTCGCTGTTCGCGCTGGTGCCGATCTTCCTGTTCTTCGGCCTGCGCGGCGAGCTCGATCAGGCGTTCAGGACGAAAAACCCGGCCGCGCACCTCATTCGCGGCAGCTTTGCGGTTGTCGGCACATTCTGCACTTTCGCCGCGCTGGCGCGGATGCCGATCGGCGACTACACCGCCATCGTCTACATCGCGCCGCTGCTGACGGTCGTGTTCTCGTGGCTCGTCCTCAAGGAGGAAGTCCGCACCTATCGCTGGTCGGCCGTCGCCGCAGGGTTCGGCGGCGTTCTTCTGATGCTGGTCCCCTATTTCCGGGAACATATCGCGTGGTCGTCGACGATCGGCCTCGGCATCATGTTCGCGTTCATGAACGCGTGCACGACCGCGGGGGCCACCATCCAGATCCGCCGCATCACCGCCACCGAGACGACGCCCGCCGTCGTGACCTTCATGGCGCTGATGGTGCTCACGTCCTCGCTGTTCACGATTCCGTTCGGCTGGGCCATGCCCGCGACACCGCTCCACTGGCTGTTGCTGATCGGAATCGGAATCACAGGCGGCCTCGGCCAGATGGGCTTCACCGAAAGCTATCGTTACGCGCCCGTCTCGTTTCTCGCGCCGCTGGATTATTCCGCGATGATCTGGGCGTTCCTGCTCGGCTACTGGATCTTCGACGAGGTGCCGACGGCGTATGTTCTCGCCGGAGCGGCCATCATCGCCGGCGCCGGCATCTTCGTGATCGTCCGCGAACGGCTGCTCGGCCTGAAGCGTCTGCGGGAAATGCCCACGGCCGCCATCGGCTCGATGTCCGAGGACGAGAAAGACGCGCAATATTGAAGGATGGTTAGCGGCGGCGCGACCGGTGCGCCAGCCGCTTGGCGATCGCGATGATCTGCGGAATCAGAGGCGAGGCGGCATCGCGCCGCCAGACCGCATGAACCTCGACCGGCGCCTTCGCGCGCAACGCGACCGGCCGCATCACGACATTATCAAGGTGAAGCCCGGTCGCGGATTCCGGGACCAGCGCGAGGCCAAGCCCGGCCCGCACCAGCGACAGGAGAGAGTGAACCTGCCCGAGATACTGGACGTAGCGCGGCTGCACGTTGGCCTGCGCCAGTTGCGCCACGACCAGTTCGTGAAAATAGCGCGACTCGTGCGGCGAATACATCACGAACGGCTGACCGTGCAGGTCGCTCAATGTCGGCGACCTCTTGCGCGCCAGCGGATGCCCCGCCGGAGCCGCGAGGCACATGCCTTCGGCGAACACCTTCATGGATTCGATGCCGTGCCGCACCAGCAGCGGGCGGATGAAACCAATATCGATCTGTCCCGAGCCGAGCGCTTCCATCTGATCGCCGGACACCATCTCCTTCAGCGACAGATCGACATCGGGCAGTTCAGCCTGACATGCCGCGACCAGACGCGGCACGAAATCGTAAGCGGAGGCCGCGGTGAATCCGATCCGGATCGAACCCGTCTTTCCCAGCGCCACTTTTCTGACGAGCGAGGACGCGCCTTCCGCGAGCCGCAGGATCTGACGGGCCTCGACGAGAAACCGCTCTCCCGCAGGCGTCAAACGCACTGTCCGGCTGGTGCGGTCGAACAATTTCGTATCGAGATGATGTTCGAGAAGCTGGATCTGCCGGCTGAGCGGCGGTTGCGTCATTGCCAGCCGACGCGCCGCGCGCCCGAAATGCAGTTCTTCCGCAAGCGTCACGAAACAGACAAGCTGATTGAGTTCGAACAACGGCCTCTCTCCGCAACGGGCTTTTCATCAATACAAGAATTGTATCGATCCATCCAGCCTTTGGATTAGACCCGGCTGCCCCGCCCGGATAGCCTTTCTCCAAGACATACCCTCGCGAAAGAGGGACGCAAAGTCCGCGACAGCCGGACAATCGGGACGAAACAAACAGGAAGGACAAGGCAATGAGGGCGCTGCCGGGCAAAATCTATCGTACCGCAACCGCAATATTGGGTCTCGCACTTCTCGGAGCGGGTCCCGCAATGGCTCAGGAAAAGGCCGAAATCACCATCACCCGGCAACCGGGCATCGTGTACCTGGCAAGTCACGTGATGGAAAAACAGAACCTGATCGAGAAGCAGGCGGCAAAACTCGGCCTGAAGGATTTCAAGGTCAACTGGGTCAATCTCAGCGGCGGCGGCGCGCAGACCGATGCCCTGCTCTCCGGCAAGATCGAGGCGGTGAACACCGGCGTCGGCAACCTGCTGCTGCTCAACGACCGCACCAAGGGCGGCGTCAAGGCCATCGTCGCAAGCTCCGCGCTGCCGCTGGCCCTGATTTCACGCGATCCAAACATCAAGACGCTGTCCGACATCAAGCCCAGCGACAGGATCGCGGTGCCGACCGTGAAGGTCTCGACCCAGGCAATTCTGCTGCAAATGGCGGCCGCCAAGATGTTTGGCGACAAGGACTACGCCAGGTTCGACGCCAACACAGTCCAGCTCGGGCATCCGGATGCATTCGGCGCCATGACCAATCCGACGAGCGAAATCCGCAACCACTTCGCCGCACCACCGTTTCAGTTCCGCGAATTGAAGAGCGTCCCCGGCGCGCATATCGTGGTGCAGTCGCAGGACATCATCGGCAGCCCGCTCACGCAGTCGCAGTTCTTCTGCACAACCAAGTTCGCCGACGCCAATCCAAGGGCGATCAAGGCGATCTTTGAAGCGACGCTGGAGGCGCAAGCCTTCATCCGCGCGCACACGGGGGATGCGGTCAAGATCTATAAAGAGGTCACGCACGACACGACCTCCGATGCCGATTTGCTGTCGTACCTGAAAGAACCCATGATGATGGAGTTCAATCCGCAGCCGCAGGGCGTCATGAAGTTCGCGCAGCATCTCTACAAGATCGGTACGCTGAAGACCGAACCGAAATCGTGGAAGGATTATTACCTTCCCATCTCGCACAGCCTGCCGGGCAACTAACCTCTGCGCCACCGCGATTGAACGACGAAGGAACGAGCGTGACACAGGCTTCGACGCCAATCGTGACGACCATGCGTGTTATCCCGGTCGCCGGCCGGGATAGCATGCTGCTCAACCTCTCCGGCGCACATGGTCCGTTCTTCACCCGGAACATCGTGATCCTCACCGACAGTTCGGGACATACCGGGGTCGGCGAAGTGCCGGGCGGCGAGAAAATCCGTGGCACGCTCGAAGACGCCCGCGACCTCGTGCTCGGCAAGCCGATCGGCGCGTACAGCGCCGTCCTCAATGCCGTTCGGGCCGCGTTCGGCGAGCGCGATTCCGGCGGCCGCGGCCTGCAGACGTTCGATCTGCGCACCACGATTCACGCCGTCACCGCGCTCGAGGCCGCGATGCTCGATCTCGTAGGGCAGCATCTGCAGGTCCCCGTTGCCGCTTTACTTGGAGAAGGACAGCAACGCGACGCCGTCGAGATGCTGGGCTATCTCTTTTATGTCGGCGATAGCGCCAGGACTCCCCTGCCCTATCATCACGAATCCGGCGCCAAAGATGATTGGACGACCCTGCGCCACGAGGCCGCGCTGACGCCCGAAGCCGTCGTCAGGCTCGCCGAAGCCGCCGAGCAGCGTTACGGCTTCAAGGATTTCAAGCTGAAAGGCGGCGTGTTTTCAGGCGAGGACGAAATCGCCGCCATCGCCACGCTGAAGAAACGTTTCCCCGACGCGCGCATCAATCTCGATCCCAACGGCGCATGGTCGCTCGATGAAGCGATCCGGCTCTGCAAGGGGCGCGGCGACATCATGACCTACGCCGAAGATCCCTGCGGCGCGGAACAGGGATATTCCGGCCGTGAGATCATGGCGGAGTTCCGCCGCGCCACGGGTCTTCCGACCGCCACCAACATGGTCGCGACCGACTGGCGGCAGCTCGGTCATGCGGTCCAGTTGCACGCCGTCGACATCCCGCTCGCCGATCCGCATTTCTGGACGATGCAGGGCTCCGTGCGCGTCGCGCAAATCTGCCACGAATGGGGCCTGACCTGGGGTTCGCATTCCAACAATCATTTCGACATTTCGCTCGCCATGTTCACGCAAGTCGGTGCTGCCGCGCCGGGACACATCACCGCGCTCGATACGCACTGGATCTGGCAGGACGGCCAGCGCCTCACCAAGGAGCCGCCGCAGATCAAGGGCGGACTGGTGAAGGTGCCGGAACGGCACGGCCTCGGCATCGAGCCCGACATGGTCGAGATCGAGAAAGCCCACGCGCTCTATAACAAGCACGGATTGGGCGCGCGCGACGATGCCACCGCCATGCAATTTCTCATTCCGAACTGGACATTCAATCCCAAGCAGCCCTGCATGGTGCGCTAGTTTCATCGAGGACAAAAATAATGCGTGAAAACAAAATTCGCTCGATCTGGAAAAGCGGCGGCGCGGTCGTCAACGGATGGCTGGCCATTCCCAGTTCGTTCTCCGCCGAAGTCATGGCCCATCAGGGCTGGGACACGCTGACCGTCGATCTGCAGCACGGCGTCACCGACTATGCCTCCGCGGTCGCGATGTTCACCGCGATCTCGACGACCTCCACGATTCCGATCGCACGCGTGCCATGGCTCGATCCCGGCATCATCATGAAGGCGCTCGACGCGGGCGCGTATGGCATCATCTGCCCGATGGTGAACTGCAAGGAGGATGCGGAGAAATTCGTCCATGCGTGCCGCTATCCGCCGGAAGGCGGGCGCAGCCTCGGGCCCATTCGCGCCACGCTCTATGCCGGCGCCGATTATCCGGTGAAGGCCAACGAGACCATCGTGACGCTGGCCATGATCGAAACCCGTCAGGCTTTGGACAGGCT
>Ga0182735_1001178_pt1 | contig 18044 bp, 17 predicted proteins | sample eDN5th30CKraftMG_FD_128524 | JGI IMG/M metagenome (GOLD analysis project Ga0182735, IMG submission 128524) | Enriched Miracle-Growth compost microbial communities from Emeryville, California, USA - eDNA 5th pass 30_C Kraft MG (version 2) (version 2) ... | reverse complement strand
GCCGGGGACCGGGGGCAGGCCCTGGCCCGGCGCGGGCGGCGGGGCGAACTGACCCGGCTCGGCCGCGCGCGGCTCGGTGGGTCGCGAGGACGCCCCCGGATCCTGGGCGGTGCTCGGTCGCTGCCCGGCCTCGACGTCGGGGTTGAAGGGGGCACCGCTGCGCGTCCCCGCGCTCGTGGCGTCGGCGATCGCCGCCTCTGCCTGCCGCTGTGCCTCGGCGAGCGCCTCGGCGGGGTCGGTGAGCGCGGAGGGCAGCGGGCGGCGCGCGCGTCGCGGAGCGCCCTCCGACTGCTCGGCCGACCCGTTCGCGGGTGCCGGTGCGGCTCCCCCGGTGCCCGTGAAGCCGTCGGTGATCGACGACAGCGCGGCGGTGAACTCGCTCGGCACGATCCACAGCTTGCTGGAGCTGCCGTTGGCGATCTGCGGCAGCATCTGCAGGTACTGGTAGGCGAGCAGCTTCGGGTCGGCGTCACCCTCGTGGATGGCGTCGAACACCTGCAGGATGGCGCGCGCCTCACCCTCGGCCCGCAGGATGGCGGACTGCGCCGCACCCTCGGCCTTGAGGATCGCGGCCTGCTTCTCGCCCTCGGCGGTCAGCACCTGGGACTGCTTGACGCCCTCGGCCGTCAGGATCGTGGCACGACGGTCACGCTCGGCACGCATCTGCTGCTCCATGGAGCCCTGCACCGACGCCGGCGGGTCGATCGACTTGAGCTCGACCCGGTTGACGCGGATGCCCCACTTGCCCGTGGCCTCGTCGAGCACGCCGCGCAGCTGGCCGTTGATCTGGTCGCGGCTCGTGAGGGTCTGCTCGAGGTCCATCGCACCGATGACGTTGCGCAGGGTGGTGACCGTCAGCTGCTCGATCGCCATGATGTAGTTCGCGATCTCGTACACGGCGGACTTCGGGTCGGTCACCTGGAAGTAGATGACCGAGTCGATGCTCACCACGAGGTTGTCGGAGGTGATCACGGGCTGCGGTGGGAACGAGACGACCTGCTCGCGCAGGTCGACACCCGCACGCACGCGGTCGACGAACGGGACGAGGAAGTGCAGGCCCGGCTCGAGGGTTCGCGAGTAGCGGCCGAGCCGCTCGACGATCAGCGCCACGGTCTGCGGCACGATCCGCACCGCCCGCGCGATCGTCACGATGATGAAGATGACGACCAGGATCCCGACGATGATGCCGATCACCGTCGTCGGACTGACGTCCACGGAGTCGCTGTCCATGACTCTCCCTAGCTGTTGGGGCTCGCGGGCGTCGTGCCCGTCGCAGCCTCGGTCGCGGCGCCCACCACTGCGGTGGCGCCCTCGATCTTGATGACGGTGACCGTCTCGCCGACCGGGAACACCGTCGCGTCGGAGGACCTCGCGGACCACACCTCGCCCATGAGCTTGATGCGCCCGCCGTCCGGTCCCACCTCCGTCACCGTACGTGCGCTGCGTCCCGGGTGCGCGTCGACGTTCGTCTCGACGAGCGTCGTGCGCTGGCGCAGGTGCTTGAGCAGCCACGGGCGCAGCGCGAGCAGGAGCGCGCCGGACACCAGCGCGAAGACGAGGATCTGCACCCACATCCCCGCCCCGAGGCCGCCGGCCGCGCCCGCGGCGACCGCTCCGCCCGCGAACATCACCAGGACCAGGTCGAGCGAGAGCACCTCGACGACGATGAGCGCCACCGCTGCGGCGAACCACCACACCCACATGAGCCACTCCTACCTGGTGCGCGCCGTCGCGGACCTGTCTGTCACCTGTGCATGTCAGCCTACGTGGTCAGGCCGCCGTCGAGCGCGCCGTCCAGCGCCCTGCCGTGCGCTCGACCACGAGGTCGAGCCCGAAAGCCTCCGACACGGTCGCTGACGTGAGGGTCTCCTCGATCGGGCCCGCCGCGCTCACCGCGCCGTCCTTGAGGAGCATCACGTGGGTGAAGCCCGACGGGATCTCCTCGACGTGGTGCGTGACCAGCACCTGCGCGGGCGAGCGCACGTCGCGCGCGATCTCGCCGAGCGCTGCCACCAGCTCCTCGCGACCACCGAGGTCGAGCCCCGCCGAGGGCTCGTCGAGGAGCAGCAGCTCGGGGTCCGTCATCAGCGCGCGGGCGATCTGGGTGCGCTTGCGCTCCCCCTCGCTCAGGGTGCCGAACGTGCGCTCGGCGAGGTGGGAGATGCCGAACAGGGCGAGCAGGTCCTCGGCCCGGGACACGTCGACGTCGTCGTACTCCTCGCGCCACCGGCCGTTGACGCCGTAGGCGGCCGTGAGGACGACGTCCCGCACCGGCTCGTCGTGCGGGACGCGCTGCGCGAGCGCCGCGCTCGCCAGGCCGATCCTCGGCTGCAGCTCGAACACGTCGACCCGGCCCAGCTGCTCGCCGAGCACGGTCGCGACGCCGGTGGTGGGGTGCTGCCGCGCGAAGGCCACCTGGAGCAGCGTCGTCTTGCCCGCGCCGTTGCGGCCGAGCACGACCCATCGGTCGGACTCGTCCACGCTCCACGTCACGGGGCCGAGGATCTGCTTGGAGCCTTTGCGGACGGTCACGTCCTGGAAGTCGAGAACCGAGGTCATGCCAACGACCCTATCGCCTGGTGACGGTCGTGCCCGGGTGCCACGACGGGCTCCCACGAAGCTGTCGTACGGTGTGGTGCGTGGATACCGGACGTTCAGAGCACTCGGGCGCGCTCATGCCGCGATCGGCCACCCTGGCTCTGTGGCTGCCCCGGCTCACGGACCCCGCCGGGGGCTCGACGGCAGGCTCTCGCGACGGCGGAGCAGAGGTCGCCCCCGAGCTCCTCGCGCGCGCCCTCGCGGCCGTGCGAGCCGAGGACGAGCCGCACACGGTGCGCCTGGGCAGCGACAGCAGCGAGGTCCCCCTCGCCGAGGTCGTACGGTCCTGGGCCCCGCGCGTCTCTCACGTCACCGCGCTGTTCCCCGTCGCGGGCGACGTCGCCGGCGTCCCGGCAGCCGCCAGCGTCGCCGCGGTCGACGCCGAGGAGTGCGTGCTCGTCACGCTGCGCGCCGGGTCCACCCCGGGCAGCCCGCAGGACGACCGCACGGGCACCGCCGAGACATGGGCGCTCGTCCCCCTCGTGACGCCGTTCGGCAGCGTGATCGAGCGTGGCTACCTCGTGACCTGGGAGGCGTTGCGCGTGCCCCCGTGGCGCAGCCTCGTGCTGGCGGCGGTCGGCGACCTGCGGGAGGCGGAGCGTGAGCTGCGCTCGGTCCTGGTCCAGGCCACCGAGGCGCTCGACGCCCTCGACGTCGCCAGCTGGTCCGACGACGCCCGCTCGGTGCTCGAGGGGCTGACCGGGTACCGCGCGCTCGCGGACGTCGTGCCCGAGGACCTCGACCAGCGGCGCGCACGGGTGCTCAGCGAGTCTGCGCGCCTGCGCTACATCATCGACGTGGCGACCCGCGACGACGGCGGTGCGGTCAACCTGTGGCAGGCCGACCAGCGCTCGGCCGCGCTGCGGCACGTCGACCGGGTGGCCCGCCGCGCCATGGCCGCTGCGACGGCGTTCGACGAGGACGCCGACCAGCACTGACCCGCTGGCTCACGGCGCTCGTCGGCGTGCGGGCAGCTCAGCGCCCGGCGAGCACCGACTCGTAGACGGCGACCGTCCGGTCCCCGATGGCGTCCCAGGAGAAGTGCTCCTCGACCCTGCGTCGCGAGGCGGCGCCCATCTGTGCCGCCCGCTCCGGGTCGTTCACCACTCGCACGAGCGCGTCGGCGAGGTCGGCGACGAAGGCGTCCGGGTCCACGGGCGTGCCGGTGCCGTCGGTGACCTGGTCGATCGGGACGAGCAGCCCGGTGGTGCCGTCGTCGACGACCTCGGGGATGCCACCCGTGGCGCTGCCGACGACCGGCAGGCCGACCGCCATGGCTTCCAGGTTCACGATGCCCAGGGGCTCGTAGACGGAGGGGCACACGAAGACCGTGCACACGCTGAGCACGCCGACCAGGTCCTCGCGCGGGAGCATGTCGCTGATCCAGACCACGCCGCTGCGCCGGGCCTGCAGCTCGGCCACCAGGCCTTCGACCTCGGCGGCGATGCCCGGGGTGTCCGGCGCCCCCGCGCACAGCACGAGCTGGACGTCGTCGGGCAGCGTCGCAGCGGCGCGCAGCAGGTACGGCAGGCCCTTCTGGCGCGTGATGCGGCCGACGAAGACGACGGCGGGCCGCTCCGGGTCGATGCCGTGGGACCGCGCGGTCTGGCGGGCACGCTCCGCGGCCTCGCCGACAGGGCGGCGCCACGAGTCGAGGTCGATGCCGTTGTGCACCACGTGGACCTTGTCCGGGTCGATCGCCGGGTAGGAGCGCAGGATGTCCGCGCGCATGCCGGCGCTCACGGCGATGACGCCCGCAGCGGCCTCGTAGGCGGTCTTCTCCGCCCAGCTCGAGACGCGGTAGCCGCCACCCAGCTGCTCTGCCTTCCACGGGCGCAGCGGTTCGAGGGAGTGCGCCGAGAGCACGTGCGGCACGTCGTGGAGCAACGAGGCGAGGTGCCCCGCCATGTTGGCGTACCAGGTGTGGGAGTGCACGAGGTCGGCACCCGCGACGTCCTGGGCGATCTCGAGGTCCACCCCGAGCGTCTGCAGCGCGGCGTTCGCCTCGGTGAGCCCGCCCGGGACCGCGTACCCGGTCACCCCGGGGACGGCGTCGTCGCCGGAGCGCGGGCCGTCGAAGCACCGGACGCGGACGTCGAGGCGCCGGCGCAGCACCGCCGCCAGCTCCGCGACGTGGACGCCCGCCCCGCCGTAGACGAAGGGCGGGTACTCACGGGTCAAGAGGTCTGCTCGCATGCAGACACGGTAGCGCCCGAGTAACCATTAGGGCACCACGTGCCCTAGTGTCGTCCCATGGCAAAGATGCCCCGCGTTCTGGCAATCGTCCTCGCTGGTGGAGAGGGCAGTCGGCTCATGCCGCTGACCTCGCAGCGTGCGAAACCAGCGGTCCCCTTCGGTGGGATGTACCGGCTGGTCGACTTCGCGCTGTCCAACCTCGCGAACTCGAACTACCTGCACATGATCGTGCTGACCCAGTACAAGTCGCACAGCCTGGACCGCCACATCACCAAGACGTGGCGCATGTCCCCGCTGCTCGGCAACTTCGTCACCCCGGTCCCCGCGCAGCAGCGCGTCGGCAAGCGCTGGTACCTGGGCAGCGCGGACGCGATCTTCCAGTGCCTGAACATCTTCGACGACGAGCGTCCGGACATCGTGATCGTGGTCGGGGCCGACCACATCTACCGCATGGACTTCTCGCAGATGGTCGCCTCGCACATCGAGTCGGGGGCGGAGGCGACGGTGGCCGGCATCCGCCAGCCGATCGAGTACGCGAAGGACTTCGGCGTGATCGACGTCGACCCGGCGCGACCGAACCGGATCCGCGCGTTCCTCGAGAAGCCGACGAACCCCCAGGGCCTGCCCGACGCGCCCCAGGAGATCCTCGCCTCGATGGGCAACTACGTCTTCAACGCCGACGCTCTCGTCGAGGCCGTCACCCGCGACGCCGCCGACGACACCTCGAAGCACGACATGGGCGGAGACATCGTCCCGTACTTCGTCGACCGCGACGCGGCCGGGTTCTACGACTTCAAGGACAACGACGTGCCCGGCTCCACGGACCGGGACCGCGCCTACTGGCGGGACGTCGGGACGATCGACGCGTACTACGAGGCCAACAAGGACCTCATCGCGATCACCCCGGTGTTCAACCTCTACAACAACGAGTGGCCCCTGTTCACGGGGTACACCGACCTCGCGCCGGCGAAGTTCGTGCACGCGGGGCCGGGACGTCTCGGTCACGCGGTGGACTCGATCGTGTCCCCGGGCGTGCTCATCTCGGGTGCCTCCGCGCAGGGCTCGGTCCTCTCCCCCGGGGTGCACCTGCACTCCTGGGCGACGGTCACCGACTCGGTGCTCCTGGACAACGTGCAGGTCGGTCGGCACGCGCAGGTCTACCGCGCGATCCTCGACAAGAACGTCGTCGTGGGCGAGCGGGCGCGCATCGGCATGGATCCTGAGGAGGACCGTGCTCGTGGCTTCACCGTGACGGACTCCGGGATCACCGTGGTCCCGAAGGGCACCGTCATCAGCTGACGGCGGGCAGCGTCTACGCTTGGTGCTCGTGACCGATCACCGTGCGACCGATCTCGCCCTCCCCGCCGTCTCCTCCCGCGACGCAGACGAGCCGTTCCTGCTCGTCATGGACGTCGACTCGACGTTCATCGACCAGGAGGTCGTCGAGCTGCTCGCGGAGCACGCGGGTACCCGCGCACGGGTCGCCGAGATCACCGAGCGGGCGATGCGCGGCGAGATCGACTTCGCCGAGTCGCTCCACGAGCGCGTGGCGACGCTCGCCGGTCTTCCCGTCCGCGTGCTCGACGACGTCGTCGCCGCGGCGACCTACACGACCGGTGCTCGCGAGCTCGTCGCCGAGTGCCACCGGCGGGGCTGGACGGTCGGGCTCGTCTCGGGCGGCTTCGCCGAGATCGTGGAGCCGCTGGCGGCCGAGCTGGGGATCACGTGGACCCGCGCGAACCGGCTCGAGGTGGTCGACGGTCGGCTGACCGGCCGCGTCGACGGCGAGGTGGTGGACCGCACCGTGAAGGCGACGACCCTGCGCGAGTACGCCGCGCGCGCCGAGGTCCCTCTGGTACGCACGATCGCGGTGGGCGACGGCGCGAACGACCTCGAGATGATCGCGGAGGCCGGGATCGGGATCGCGTTCTGCGCGAAGCCCGTCGTCAGGGACGCCGCGCCCTGGCACGTCGACGACCGGGACCTGCGCGAGGTGCTGCGCGTCGTGGACGAGGCGGTCGCGGCGCGCGCCTAGGCATCCACCTCGACGTCGCGGGGCAACCGGGGCACCCCGGGCGGAAGGCTCCCCCGCGACGTGTCACTCCCCGGGCGGGACGACCCGCTGCAGGACCGCGCTGCCGCGGGACCACTCGCCCCACGGCGCCGCGCTCTCGAGCACCGACCAGGTCGCGGTCGGCACGCCGGTGCGCACCTGGGCGAGCGCCCCGGCGTCGGAGTCCTCCTCCCCGGCGAGGTAGGCGGCGAGGCTCGAGACCGTGGGCTCGTGCCCGACGACGACCACGGTGCGCGCGTCGCCGAGCCCGGCCAGCAGCTCGAGCACGTCCTCGACACGAGCGTCGTACAGCTCTTCGGGCCACCGGGCGGCGGGCAGCGCGTCGTCACCGGCCCACGCGGCGCTCGCGAGCTCCCAGGTCTGGCGCGTGCGAAGCGCCGGGGAGCACAGCACCGCCTCGGGGGCGACGCCGGCGGCGAGCAGCGCCCGCCCGACCGCGCTCGCCTGCCGACGGCCCCGCAGAGCCAGCGGACGCTGCAGGTCGCCGCCCGCGCCGTGCGGCTCCGCCTTCGCGTGCCGGAGCACGACGAGGCGGTTCGTCACGGAGACCGTCACAGACCCATCGCGTGGACGCCACCGTCGACGTGGACGATCTCGCCCGTCGTCTTCGGGAACCAGTCGGACAGCAGCGCCACGACGCCACGGGCCGCGGGCTCGGCGGTGCTCTGGTCCCAACCGAGAGGAGCGCGGTTCGGCCAGCCCTCCTCCATCGACTCGAAGCCGGGGATGGACTTCGCCGCGGTGGTGCGGATCGGGCCGGCCGAGATCAGGTTGGCACGCACGCCATGTGGTCCGAGGTCGCGCGCGAGGTAGCGGTTGGCGGACTCGAGCCCGGCCTTAGCGACACCCATCCAGTCGTAGACGGGCCACGCGAACTGGGCGTCGAAGGTGAGCCCGACGAGCGAGCCGCCGTTCTCCATGAGCGGCAGCGCGGCCGTCGCGAGCGACTTGTACGAGAACGTGGAGACCTGCAGCGCGGTGGCGACGTCCTCCCACGAGGCGGCGAGGAAGTTGCCGCCCATGACGGACTGCGGCGCGAAGCCGATCGAGTGCACGACGCCGTCGAGGTGGTCGACGTGCTCACGGACGGCGTCCGCGAGGTTCGCGAGATCGTCCGCGTCGGTGACGTCGAGCTGGACCACCGGGGCCGGCTTCGGCAGACGCTTGGCGAAGGTCTCGGTGAGCTTGGCCTGGCGGCCGAACGAGGACAGGACGATCTGCGCGCCCTCCTCCTGCGCGAGGCGCGCGGCGTGGAAAGCGATCGAGCTGTCCGTGAGGACGCCCGTGATCAGCAGCTTCTTGCCTTCGAGAATGCCCATGGTTTTCCTTCCAACGCGGTGCGGCACGGCCACGACCTGAGGTGCGTGCGGGCGACGGGAACGACGCCTGCGTGATGTGCAGATGGAGCGAGGTCTGGTGCGGGACGGCGGGGGCTCAGTGCCCCATGCCCAGCCCGCCGTCGACGGGGATGACCGCACCGCTGATGTACGCGGCTGCGGGAGAGGCGACGAACTCGACGACGCCGGCAACCTCCTCGGGGGTGGCGAACCGGCCCGCGGGGATGGCGGCCTTGTAGCTGTCCTGGCGGTCCTGGGGCAGTGCCGCCGTCATGTCGGTGTCGATGAACCCCGGCGCGACGACGTTGGCCGTGATGCCACGTCCGCCCAGCTCGCGCGTGATCGAGCGCGCCATGCCGACGAGGCCGGACTTCGACGCCGAGTAGTTGACCTGGCCTGCGCCGCCGTAGAGGCCGACGACCGACGAGATGAAGACGATGCGCCCGCCGCGAGCCTTGATCATGCCCTTGGACGCGCGTCGGGCGCAACGGAAGGCACCCGTGAGGTTGACGTCGAGGACGGTCTCGAAGTCCTCGTCGCTCATGCGCATGAGCAGACCGTCCCGCGTCACGCCGGCGTTGGCGACCAGCACCTGCACGGGACCGAGCTCGGCCTCGATGGCGCTGAAGGCGGCGTCGACGGAGCCAGAGTCGGAGACGTCGCCGATCGCACCGAAGACGCCGTCGGGCAGGTCGCCGCCGCGGTAGATCGTGGCGACCTTGTCGCCACGGGCGACGAAACGCTCGGCGATGGACCGACCGATCCCCCGGTTCCCGCCCGTCACGACGACGACGCGGGGTGTCTCGACCTCTGCGGCCACTGCCACTCTCCTTCGTTGCACGGTCTCGTAGCTCAGTCCTGATCGGGCCAGGCCTGAGGTCGGTGCGCGGCCACCCGGGCCACGGCGTGCGCCCCCGGTGCGCAGGCGCGCCTCTCGTACGGTATCCGAATCGGGACAGGGCGTGCGGGTAGAGCGTGCACAACGGCGTGGCGTGCGCATGGGGGAATCCCACAACCCACGTCCGGCACCACGGTGGTGCACCGCCGTCCCTGACAGCTTCCTGCACCCTGAGCGGATCTTCCTGGTGCTGCCCGCCGTACAATGGAGACGTGACCACGCGGACCGCACAGACGCATGCGCCGCACGCCGGGAAGCACAGCTCTCGGCACGCGGCGGTGGGCGCGGACGGCCCCGAGGTCCAGGTCATCACCGACGCGGTCATCCCGCTCGAGGTCGACCAGTCCCGACGCATGCGTCGATACCTGATCCAGATGGGCATCCGGGTCGTCTGCTTCGTCGCGGCGTTCGTCGCCTACGAGCTGTACCCGAACCCGTTCCTGGTGCTCGGCTTCATCGCGGCAGCCGCGGTGCTCCCCTACATCGCCGTGGTCGGCGTCAATGCCGGTCGCGAGCGCGGTGAGGGGTCGGGCACGTACGTGACCGCTCCCCACCGTGTGCTCTTCGGCCCGCCGACACGGCCCGAGGGGGGAGCCGACGAGGACCTGGCCGGCAGCACCAGCCCCGGCGCGGAGCGCTACGACATCGAGATCTCCGCGGTCCCACCGGACGGCGACGCACGCCCGGGCAGCGGCGCACCCTCGCGCCGGGCGCAGGACGGACCTTCGGCGTGATGGCTCCCGAGACCGACGCCGTGTGCAGCGCCAAGGGCTGCGAGCGACCCGCCCGGTGGGCGCTGCGCTGGAACAACCCGCGCCTGCACACCCCCGAGCGCCGCAAGATCTGGGTCGCCTGCGACGACCACCGCGAGAGCCTCGAGCAGTTCCTCGATCTGCGCGGGTTCCTCAAGGACACCGTCCCCCTCGCGGAGGCGGAGCCAGACCCGGGACCTCGGCCCCTGCCCGCCGGCGGTGCGGCACCGTCGGCGCGTGGGGCAGCCGGGTGAACCCGCTCCCCGAACGTCGGTCCGCCCGCGAGTGGACGGTGCTGACGGCGATCGTCGTCGTGCTCGCGATCTCCTGCGTCGGCCTGGGTCGCTGGCAGTGGCACCGCTACGAGGCCCGCAGCCTGGAGATCGCCCGGATCGAGTCGAACTACAGCGCGGCGCCCGTGCCGCTCGACGACGTGATCGGCACCGACGGGACGCTCGCCGAGGCCGACGTCTGGCGCCAGGTGCGCCTCACCGGTCGCTACGTCGCCGATGCCACCGTGCTGCTGCGCAACCGGCCCATCGGGGGCGGCACGGGGTTCCACGTGCTGGCACCGTTCGTCGACGACGCCTCGGGCACGACGCTCGTCGTGGACCGCGGCTTCCTGGACGGCCTCCAGACGCCGACCGCGAGCCAGATCCCCCAGCCTCCGACCGGTGACGTCTCTCTCGTCGTCCACCTCCGTCCCGACGAGCCCGCGAGCGACCGTGGTGTGATCCCCGGGCAGGTGCACGCGATCAGCACGGCTCAGGTGCTCGCTCGCGGTGGCGCTGCGCCGGCGCTGACCGACGCGCGGCTGGTGGGCGCGTACGGCGTGCTGGCGAGCGAGTCGCCGCAGGGGACCGACGCGCCTGCCATCCTGCCTGCGCCGAGCACCGACCCTGGTTCTCATCTGTCCTACGCGTTCCAGTGGTGGGTCTTCGCGATCGGTCTGCTCGCCATGCTCGGCGTCCTGTTCCAGCGTGACCGCCAGAGCCGGCGGCTGAGCATCGACGACATCCTCGTCAGCTCTACCGCGGGCGAGGAGCTGCGCGCCGGCGTCGGCGCACAGGCGGCGGCGAGCGCCAAGGCCCGACGGCGCCGCGAGAACGACGAGGCCGCGCTCGAGGACGACCTCATCGAGTCCCAGCTCACCCGCTGAGGTCCTCACCCACCAAGGTCGCCGCCCCGGACCTCGCAAGCCCTACGCGTCGATGCGGTCCCGGTCGAGGCCCTGGGCACCCGCCACGATGAAGTCCTTGCGTGGCGCGACGTCGCTGCCCATGAGCAGCTCGAAGACGCGCTCGGCCGCCTCCGCGTCCTTCGAGGTCACGCGGCGCAGCAGACGGTGGCGCGGGTCCATCGTCGTCTCCGCGAGCTGGTCCGCGTCCATCTCCCCCAGGCCCTTGTAGCGCTGGATGTCGTCCTTGTACCTCTTGCCTGCCTTGTCGAGCTTCTTGAGGGTCGTGGCGAGCTCCGCCTCGGAGTACGTGTAGATGTACTCGGTCTTCCCGCGACCGCCGCTGAGCTCGATGCGGTGCAGCGGCGGGACCGCCGCGTAGATCCGTCCGGCGTCGACCATGGGGCGCATGTACCGGAAGAACAGCGTGAGCAGCAGGGTGCGGATGTGCGCACCGTCGACGTCGGCGTCGGTCATGAGCACGACCTTGCCGTAGCGCGCGGCCTCGAGATCGAAGGACCGACCGGAACCGGCGCCGATGACCTGGATGATCGCGGCGCACTCGGCGTTCTTCAGCATGTCCGTGATGGACGCCTTCTGGACGTTGAGGATCTTGCCGCGGATCGGCAGCAGCGCCTGGAAGTCCGAGGACCGCGCGAGCTTGGCGGTGCCGAGGGCGCTGTCCCCCTCGACGATGAACAGCTCGGAGCGCTCGACGTCGTCGCTGCGGCAGTCGGCGAGCTTGGAGGGCAGCGAGCTGGTCTCGAGGGCGTTCTTGCGCCGGGAGATCTCCTTCTGCTTGCGTGCGGAGATCCGACCACGCATCTCCGCCACGACCTTGTCGAGCAGGAGCGACGTCTGGGTCTTGTCGTCCCGCTTCGTCGAGGCGAAGACGGCGGCGATCTCCTTCTCCACGACCCGCGACACGATCCCGCGCACGGGGGCGGTGCCCAGGACCTCCTTGGTCTGGCCCTCGAACTGCGGCTCGGCGAGCCGCACCGTGACGACGGCGGTCATGCCCGCGAGGACGTCGTCCTTCTCGATCCGCTCCGCGGAGTCCTTGGTCGAGACCTTGAGCTTGCGCGCGTTGGCCTCGACCGCCTTGCGGACCGCCTTCAGCAGCCCCTGCTCGAAGCCAGCCTGGTGCGAGCCGCCCTTGGGCGTGGAGATGATGTTGACGAAGCTGCGCAGGTGGGTGTCGTACCCGGTGCCCCAGCGCAGCGCGATGTCGACCTCGCACTCCCGGGTGACCTCTTGCGGCGTCATGTGGCCACGGTCGTCGAGCACGGGGACGGTCTCGGTGAAGCTGCCCTGGCCCGTCATGTGCCAGGTCGCGGTCACGGGTGCGTCCGGAGCCAGGAAGTCCGCGAAGTCGACCGTCCCGCCGGTGTGCAAGAACGTCTCCTCGTGCGGACCGTCCTCCCCCGGCGTCCCTGGGACCCCGCGCTCGTCGCGGATGGTGATCCGCAGGCCGGGCACGAGGAACGTCGTCTGACGGGCGCGCGTGGCGAGCTCGTCGTAGGAGAAGACCGCCGAGCGCGGGAAGACCTGCGGGTCGGCCCAGTAGCGCACGCGGGTGCCGGTCACCCCGCGCTTCGCCTTGCCCACCACCGCGAGCGTCGACGATGTCGCGGGAGTGAAGGCAGAGTCCGGCGAGGGGCCCGACGCAGCGTCCGCGAAGGTGCCCGGCTCGCCGCGGTGGAAGGTCATCCGATAGGTCTTCAGCCCACGGTCGACCTCGACGTCGAGCCGCGAGGACAACGCGTTGACGACGGAGGCGCCCACGCCGTGCAGACCGCCGGAGGCCGTGTACGAGCCACCGCCGAACTTTCCGCCCGCGTGCAGCTTGGTGTAGACCACCTCGACGCCGGACAGGCCGGTCTTGGGCTCGATGTCGACCGGGATGCCGCGACCGTCGTCACGCACGGTGACCGACGAGTCGGCGTGCAGGACGACGTCGATCGTGGTGCAGTGCCCGGCGAGCGCCTCGTCGACGGAGTTGTCGATGATCTCCCACAGGCAGTGCATGAGGCCGCGGGAGTCGGTGGACCCGATGTACATGCCGGGACGCTTGCGCACCGCCTCGAGACCCTCGAGGACGGAGAGGTGCCGGGCGGTGTAGCTCGATTCTGCTGACGTCGTACTCACGTGTCGAGAGTAGTGGCAGCCACCGACGAACCAGCGCAGGCGCTCGGCGACGAAGGCCGGAAATACGCGGGCAGCGAACCAGGGGGCAAATCATGAACGATTTCGCGGCTTCGATGGTTACATGGTCTCGTGACCACCGAGACGACCACCGCCCCCGCCCCCTTGACCAGCGCCGACCGCTGCGACCGCTGCGGCGCACAGGCGTACGTCCGAGTGACCCTGCCCACCGGTGAGCTGCTCTTCTGCGCGCACCACGCCCGGGAGCACGCGGACGCCTACCGCGACATCGCGGTCAGCATCCAGGACGAGACCGACAAGCTCTTCGCCTCCGACCCCGTCTCCTGAGGATCGTCGAGCCGCGCGCGGCTCCGCTGACCTGACGACGAGAGGCCCGCACCGTCCTTCCGGACGGTGCGGGCCTCTCGTCGTCGCCGCGGCCTGTCGCCGCAGACGGGTTAGTCCAGGTAGTCGCGCAGCACCTGCGAGCGGCTCGGGTGACGCAGCTTCGACATGGTCTTGGACTCGATCTGACGGATGCGCTCACGCGTCACGCCGTAGACCTTGCCGATCTCGTCGAGCGTCTTGGGCTGGCCGTCCTGCAGGCCGAACCGCATCGCCACGACGCCGGCCTCACGCTCGGAGAGCGTGTCGAGGACCTGGCGCAGCTGCTCCTGGAGGAGCGTGAAGCTGACGGCGTCGGCGGGGACGATCGCCTCGGAGTCCTCGATGAGGTCACCGAACTCGCTGTCGCCGTCCTCACCGAGGGGCGTGTGCAGCGAGATGGGCTCGCGACCGTACTTCTGGACCTCGACGACCTTCTCGGGCGTCATGTCGAGCTCCTTGGCCAGCTCCTCCGGGGTGGGCTCGCGGCCCAGGTCCTGGAGCATCTGACGCTGGACGCGCGCGAGCTTGTTGATGACCTCGACCATGTGGACCGGGATGCGGATGGTGCGAGCCTGGTCCGCCATGGCGCGGGTGATCGCCTGGCGGATCCACCAGGTGGCGTAGGTCGAGAACTTGAAGCCCTTGGTGTAGTCGAACTTCTCCACCGCGCGGATCAGACCGAGGTTGCCCTCCTGGATCAGGTCCAGGAACAGCATGCCGCGACCGGTGTAGCGCTTGGCGAGCGAGACGACGAGACGCAGGTTGGCCTCGAGCAGGTGGTTCTTGGCGCGGCGGCCGTCGGAGATGATCCAGTCCATCTCCCGCTTCTCCTTGCCCTTGTACTCCGCGCCGTTCTTGATCAGCTGCTCGGCGTACAGGCCGGTCTCGATCCGCTTCGCGAGCTCGACCTCCTGCTCGGCGTTCAGCAGCGCGACCTTGCCGATCTGCTTGAGATAGTCCTTGACGGGGTCAGCGGTAGCGCCCGCGGTCACGACCTGCTGGGCGGGCGCGTCGTCGTCGTCGGCGTCGGAGTAGACGAACCCGGCGGACTCGTCGCTCTCCTCCTCCTTGGCGTCCTTGGTCTCGGCGGCGGGGGGCTCAGCAGCCTCCGTCTCGGCCTCCGTGGGTGCCTTGGCGCGCGCGGTGCGCTTGGCGGGCGTGCGGCGCGCAGGCTTGGCAGGGGTCTCGTCGGCCACGTCCACCTCGACCTCGCCGTCGAGCACGACGTCGTCCGGCTCGCTCTCGTCGGGAGTCTTGGCACGGCTCGCCGTCTTGGCGCTCGAAGACTTGGTCCCGGCGGTCTTCGCCGTCGCGGTCCGGGACGAGGTGCTCTTCACCGTGGTGTTCTTCACAGCGGCGGCCGGCGTGGTCGCAGTCGCCGTCTCGTCGTCGGCCGTCTCCGCAGCGGCAGCGGTCGCCCGCTTCACGGGCGCCTTCTTCGCCGCCGACGACTTCGCCGCAGGCTCGTCGCCCGTCGCGGTCTTCGTCGAGCGCGCGGCACGTGCCGTCGTGGTCGTCGAGCGTGCAGATCCCGCCGCGGCGACCTTCGTCGACTCCGGCATGTCCACGTCGACCCCCGCCAGCACGAGCGCACGGAACACGGCCTTCAGCCGCCGAGCGTCGTCGACGCCGGCCGCCTCGCAGGCCGCGCGGAAGTCCGCGGCGTCGACGCGACCGTGTGTGCTCCCGGCACGCAGCACGTCCTGGAGTGCAGGGTGCTGGAACTCGCGCGGGAGGGAGGAAACGGGCTGGGAGATCGCCACAGAGGACCTTTCGTCTTCGATGAGGGCGGCAGCCGACCCGGGAAGGGATGACCTCGGGCGGCGGATACCCCATATTGTACCCGCGCACAGCCCGGCCCGGAGGTGTCAAGCCCGACAGCCGCAGGTGGCGTCGACGCGATGCGCCTCGACACCCTTCTTCCAACCGACCGCTGCCGCCGTTCATTCCCGCGGCGCCGCACCTCGCGCCGCCCACCCCGGCGGCACGGCGCCGTCGAGCACCTGCTCGACGAGCAGCGCGAGCCGGTTCGCCGGGACCCGCTGGAGCGCGGCCGCCGCGAGCAGCCGTGCGCGCGCGCCGGATCCTTCCCACCAGGCGAGCACCGCGAGCACGGCGAACGCCTCGGCCGCCCCCGCGCGCGTCGCGTGCCCCGCCACGGTCTCGACCACGCCCACCACCGAGCGCAGCGCACCCGGGTCGGGCGATCGCCCTACGACGGGGTCGAGCACGAGCGACATCGCGTCGTGGACCACCTCCGTCCCCGGCCCGTGCGCGTCGGGGACGTCACCTCTGACCCCCCGCAGCACCGCCTGCGCCAGCACCGCGTCCCGGACCACGACGTCGCGCAGGCTGGCCGCGAGCCTGCCGACGGGTGCGGCAGGACCTTCCGAGCCCGGCCGTGCGGTACCGCCCGAGGCGCCACCGCCTGCCGCGTCGAGCACCTCGCACCAGAGCTCGACGGCCTCGAGGCGCCAGCGGTCCCGGTCGGCCCCTCGCAGGCGCCAGTACCTGCTCCCCGCCGCCTGGGCCGCCCGCAGCCGCCGCTGCGGCACCGCGGGCACCTCGGCCATCGCCTCGCGCGACGGGGCGATCGTCTGTCCCCGCAGCACCATGGTCGCCCCGACCTCGGTGTCCTGGAGCTCGCTCGTCGCGTGCCCGGGCAGGTCCCAGTCGACGACGTGCTCGCCGTCCCAGCCACAGACGTGGAAGGCGTCGTCCGTGACGAGCCAGACGCCGCCGACGTCGATGTCTGCGGCCGCAGCCTGCTGGACGGCCCCTGCCACGTGCTCGACCGCAGGCATGGCGTCCCGCACGTCGCCGTCGGCGTAGACGACGACCAGCAGGCTCTCGCCCCCGTCCCTGCGCACGCAGTGGACGAGGCTGGCGGCGAGCTCTCCCGAGCGCTGCCCGGTCATGTCGGACAGGTCGCTGCGCGCGATGAGGCCCACGCGCTGACGGGGACCTCGCAACGAGATCAGGGCGACGGAACGGCGCGGGCTGAAGCCCAGCTGGTAGGGGACGTAGGCGAGTATCTCGCGGGGCTCTCTGACTCTCAGGATGGTTGTCATCGACCCATCGTGGCCAGCGGCCGCATGCTGCGGGCGCCGACCGCGGCCGTTGTGGAGGACCGCCCTCGTCCACAGCCCCGCTCGCCCGACCGGCCGTCGTCCCGCGCGTCGATGCGTACGCTGGAGCCATGCCCCCCGCACCGGCCACGCCCGTCAGCGTCACCGAGCTCGTCGATCGCGAGTCGATGCGTCGTCGCGTCGAGCTCCGGCTCGACACCGCCTGCGCACAGGTGCGTTCCGACGTCTCGGCCACGGGTGCCGGGGCCGACCGCCTGTCGGACCTCCTGGAGGTCATGCTCAGCGGCGGCAAGCGGCTCCGTGCCGCGTTCGCGTACTGGTCGTGGCGCGCGCACGGTGGCGAGGCCTCCTCGCCCGACCCGATCCTCGGGATCGGTGCCGCGCTCGAGCTCTTCCAGGCGGCCGCGCTGTTCCATGACGACGTGATCGACCGTTCGGACCGCAGGCGCGGGCACCCGACCGCCCACGTCGTCCTGGCTGCCGACCACCGCGCGCAGGGCTGGGAGGGCGATCCACACCACTACGGCCTCGCCGGCGCGGTGCTCCTGGGCGACCTCGCCCTCGTGGCCGCGGGCCACGAGATCGCGGGGTCAGCGGCGGCGCTGCCCGACGACGACGGCGCCCGGGTGCGCGCGCTGTGGAACGAGATGGCGCTCCAGGTGACCGCGGGCCAGTACCTCGACGTCCGCGCACAGGCCGTGCCGTGGGGCAGGGATCCCGCCGCCGACGAGCAGCGCGCACGCGAGGTCGTCCTCGCGAAGACCGCCAGCTACAGCGCCGAGCTGCCGCTCGCCATGGGAGCCGCGGCCGCGGGCGCCCCGCAGGCACAGGTCGTCGCGGTACGTGCGTTCGGTCGCACGCTGGGCGAGGCGTTCCAGCTGCGCGACGACGTCCTCGGGGTCTTCGGGGACCCTGAGCAGACGGGCAAGCCCGCGGGCGACGACGTCCGGGAGGGCAAGCGCACGCTGCTCATGGCTCGGGCAGCCGCGCACGCCGACGCCGCGCAGCTGGACGTCCTCGCCCGGCGCCTCGGGCGTCAGGACCTCACGGACGAGGACATCGACACCGTTCGCCGGGTGCTCGTGGAGACCGGGGCGCTCGCCTCCGTCGAGGAGCGCATCGACGAGCTCTACGAAGCGGCGCTCGAGCAGCTCGCCGAGGCGGAGGTCAACGACGACGGCCGCGCCGCTCTGAGCGACCTCGCGTCGGTGACGGTACGGCGGACCGCCTGACCGGCGGACGGACGCGGAGCCTCGGCGCGGCGCGGGCGTGTGACCTCCGCCTGACGACAGCCCGCTCAGTCGAGCAGCTGGGCTGCTCGACGCACGGCGCTCTTGTGCCCCTTGCGCAGCGCCTGGACCGGCGTCGTGCCCAGGTCGTCGTTCGTCGTG
>Ga0182735_1001175_pt1 | contig 18122 bp, 15 predicted proteins | sample eDN5th30CKraftMG_FD_128524 | JGI IMG/M metagenome (GOLD analysis project Ga0182735, IMG submission 128524) | Enriched Miracle-Growth compost microbial communities from Emeryville, California, USA - eDNA 5th pass 30_C Kraft MG (version 2) (version 2) ... | reverse complement strand
TGCTATCAGGGCAACCTCACCTTTCCGGTCCACGCGGAATGGGGCGGCGATCCGCTGGTCTTGTTCAACATGCTCGCAAAGCGCCAGCCGGTTCGCTATGCGACCTATTGCAATCTGGGCGGGCCGGTCATCCTGTCGCGCTCGCCGGAACTTTTCTTCGAGGTCGATGGCGATGGATGGATCGAAACCCACCCGATGAAGGGCACAATGCAGCGTGGCGCGACGCCCGAAGACGACGAACAGAACCGCCAGTTTCTGCTGAACGATCCGAAGAACCAGGCCGAAAACCGCATGATCGTTGACCTGCTACGCAACGACATTTCGCTCGTCAGTGAAGTAGGTTCGCTCGATGTGCCGGAACTCTTCCGTGTCGAAACCTATCCCACCGTCCATCAAATGATCAGCCGCGTGCGCGCCCGTCTGAAAGAGAACCTGCCGCTGCGCTCAATTTTTGCCGCCCTTTTTCCGTGCGGCTCGATCACAGGCGCGCCGAAGATCAGCGCCATGGAAATCTTGCGTAGACTGGAGACCGGGCCGCGCGACATCTATTGCGGCTCGCTCGGCTGGATCGAGCCAAGCGGACGGATGCGTTTCAACGTTGCCATCCGCACGATCTCGCTTCTGGATGAAAATCGTGCGATCTTCAATGTCGGGGGCGGTGTGGTCTTCGATTCCACAGCGCAAGCGGAGTACGAGGAATGTCTTCTGAAAGCACGGTTCGCGGCACTGTCGAGCCACACGGGGCGCAAGCCGTGACGATGGAACCCGATTATCAACTCATCGAAACGATGCGCTCAGAACCGCTCTCCGGCATTCTGCGCTTCGATCTGCACATGGCGCGCCTTGAGAATTCCGCCCGTGAACTGGGCTTTGCCTGCAATATGGAAGCCATTCGGCAGAAAGTTGCGGAAATCGGGTCCGGTGAACAGGCTTTGAAACTGCGGCTGACGCTCGCTCCGGATGGGGTCGTCAATGTCTCGGGCGTTCCTTACGAACCCTTGCCAGCCCAAACGGTTTGGCGGATCGCGATTGCCCGCACGCATCTCAAGCACAACGATCCCCTGCTACGCCACAAGACGACGCGGCGGCAGGCCTATATCGCGGCTCGCGAGGAGTATTCTCCGGCAGAGATAGACGAAGTCATCCTGCTCAACGACCGGAGCGAAGTCTGCGAAGGAACCATTACATCAATATTTCTGGATGTCGGCGGCGCGGCCTGCATGACCCCATCGCTTTCGTGTGGCCTTCTTGACGGGGTGCTGCGACGCGAGCTGCTGAACGACAACGTCGTTGAAGAGGGTATCGTTACCGTTGAAACGTTGAAAAACGCGCGCAACATCCTTGTCGGCAATTCGCTGCGCGGCATGATCCGGGCAAAGCTGGTCGAGGCGTAAATACTAATTCGCATTAAACATGTATTGATGTCATAGCCTTGTGACGTTTCTTTCTTTCTATGAAGTTGTGTTATCGTTCCCGCGCATAAGCTAAACCGGGACATGAATAGCCCGACACCGCAATTCTGCGGCATCTAAGAGGAAGAAAATGGCGAAAGCGAAATGGCAAGTCTATGGCGAGATAACCGGCCCCGTCATCATGATCGGCTTTGGGTCGATCGGGCGCGGTACCCTGCCGCTGATTGAACGTCATTTCAAATTCGACAAATCGCGCATGGTCGTGATCGATCCGAGCGAAGCCAACCGCAAGATCCTCGACGACAAAGGCATCCGCTTCCTCAATGAAGCGATCACCAAGGATAATTACAAGAAGGTTCTCGGCCCCTTGCTCAAAGGAACGGAGGGCCAGCCCTTCGTCGTCAATCTTTCGGTCGATACCGGATCACTCGATCTGATGCGTTACGCCAGGGAGCACGGCGCGCTTTACATCGACACGGTGGTGGAACCCTGGCTCGGCTTTTATTTCGATGAAAAAGCCGACAATGCCTCGCGGACCAATTATGCGCTGCGCCAAACGGTCCGCGCTGAAAAGCGCAAGAACCCCGGTGGCACGACCGCGGTTTCCTGCTGCGGCGCCAATCCCGGCATGGTCTCATGGTTCGTCAAGAAAGCGCTGGTGAACCTTGCGACCGAACTGAAGCTCGATTTCACCGAACCGGCGGCGGATGACCGTCACGGCTGGGCGAAACTGATGAAGAAGGCTGGCGTCAAAGGCATCCACATCGCCGAACGCGACACCCAGCGTGCCAAGGAGCCGAAGCCTTTCAACACTTTCTGGAACACGTGGTCTGTCGAAGGCTTCATCGCCGAAGGCCTGCAACCGGCGGAACTTGGCTGGGGCAGCCATGAGAAATGGATGCCCAAGAACGCCCGCAAGCAGAAGAAGGGCAACAAGGCTGCGATTTTCCTTGAACAGCCCGGCGGCAATACCCGCATCCGTACCTGGTGCCCGACGCTCGGCGCGCAATACGGCTTGCTGGTCACGCACAATGAAGCGATTTCCATCGCCGACTTTTTCACGCTGCGCGACAAGAAGGGCAAGCTCGACTTCCGCCCAACCTGCCATTACGCGTACCACCCGAGCAACGACGCCATTCTGGCGCTTGACGAAATGTTTGGTGCGGGCGGCAAGGCGCAGCCGGTGCAGCACGTTTTGGAAGAGCATGAAATTCTGGATGGCAGCGATGAGCTCGGCGTGCTGCTTTATGGCCACGACAGGAATGCCTATTGGTACGGCTCGCAATTGACGGTCGATGAGGCTCGCAAGCTCGCGCCCTATCAGAACGCAACCGGCCTGCAGGTTTCCTCGGCAGTGCTGGCGGGCATGGTCTGGGCACTGGAAAATCCGCAGAGCGGCATCGTCGAGACCGATGAAATGGATTACCGCCGCTGCCTTGAAGTCCAGATGCAGTATCTCGGCCCTGTGAACGGCTATTACACCGACTGGACGCCGCTGGAAGGTCGCGGCCATCTGTTCAAGGAAGACCTCGATACCAAGGACCCATGGCAGTTCCGCAATATTCTGGTGCGTTGATTGAACCGGCCCGGTTTCGACCGGGCCATTCCATGAGGAATATGCGTCTGTCCCTCTCTGCCCGCAACATGATAAGGCTGGCTGCAAGCCGGTTTCCCGATCTGATGGCTCTGATCTGCGGACTTCTGGTTTTACCCTGGATTCTTGGCGTTCCTGGTCATCCTGACCGGACGGTGCGGCTTGGGTGGACGATCGGGCTGGTCTCGATTGTCGTCTATCTCGTTCTCTACCAGATAACGAAATCCATTGCTTCCAAAGGATCGCTCAAGAACAGTGTTACGGTTCAGCGCTATCTCCGCCGCGTGCTTGCGGCGTCGTCAGGCATTGTAGCCGTTATGATGGTAATATCCGCCATGCTGGTGTTCAGGTCCTGAGGGCGAACGGAAGGAACCGGCCTGCGCTCTGTCCTGCGCGGCGATCTTGCATCATTGCTAACAAATCGACAGAGCGGACAACTATTCCTCGCAATGAGGGCTTGTTTTCGTGAAAGTTTCAATACATCAAACTAATCATCCCCGAGCGGTTCCCATCAGCACGGAATCGTTGATACCGCTCTAAATATCTGGTTTACGCATTTCAGATGCCAGCTAAGCTACAGTTCTGGCTCGGAAATGCTCTAATGGAGAGCATGGATATGAAACGCTTCCGCATCATTGCCCCCCTTGCAGTCATGTCGCTGGCGTTGGCCGCGTGTGAAACGACTGGTCCGGTCGGCGGCAATGTCCCGGTCGTCTCCCGCGCCCCGGCCGGTATCGAAGGCAGCTGGGTCGATCCTAACGGCATCGTTTCGTCCTTCAATGGCGGCATTTTTGAAACGCGCGCGACCGACACCAACGAAAAGCTCGCCGAAGGCAACTATCGTTACCAGTCGCCGCAGCTCGTTGAAATCGACATGCGCTCCATCGTACGCGGCACATCGTCGAAGGTGAACTGCGCGCTCGTCTCCCCGACGCAGCTCAACTGCACTTCGTCGTCGGGCTCGCGCTTCTCCCTGACACGTCGCGCAGCTGGTTAAGCAGCGGATATTTCGCGTAAATCTCGAATATTGACGGCGCGGGGAACACCCGCGCCGATGGAATTTTGCCAGCGGCAATTGTCAGGATTGTAATTTGTCTTTTTTTCTCTAGTTTTCCGGCTGAACAGGAGTCGGAAGATGAGTGAGATGGACAAAGTGCAGGAGAAGCCCAACCAGACAACCAGACCGGAGGCGCAGGGAAAGCTGCCGAAAGTCGGTGTTCTGCTGGTCAATCTCGGCACACCGGATGGCACGAGTTATGGCCCGATGCGCCGCTATCTGGCCGAATTTCTCTCGGATCGCCGCGTCATCGAATGGCCACGGCTGATCTGGTATCCGATCCTTTACGGCATCGTTCTCAACACCCGCCCGAAACGGTCCGGCAGGCTTTACGACCGCATCTGGAACCGCGAGAAAAACGAATCTCCGCTGCGAACCTACACTCGCGCGCAAGGCGAAAAGCTTGCCAAGGCGCTTGCCGAATATTCCAATGTGGTCGTGGACTGGGCGATGCGTTATGGCCAGCCCTCCATCGAAAGCGTCACCGAACGCCTGCTGCAGCAAGGTTGCGAGCGGATCGTCATGTTCCCGCTCTATCCGCAATATTCGGCGACGACCACCGCGACGGTAAACGACAAGTTCTTCGAAGCGCTCATGAAGAAGCGTTTTCAGCCGGCGGTGCGCATCGTGCCATCCTATGAAGCGGAGCCTGTCTATATCGAGGCGCTGGCGCGTTCCATCGAGAAGCATCTGGAAACGCTTTCCTTCAAGCCGGAAGTGATCCTGGCTTCCTATCACGGCATTCCGAAAAGCTATTCGGACAAGGGCGACCCTTACCGCCAGCAATGTCTTGAAACATCACGCTTGCTACAGGCACGGCTGGGGCTGGATGACAGCCAGTTTCGTTCCACGTTCCAGTCGCGTTTCGGGCCTGAAGAGTGGCTTCAGCCCTATACGGATGAAACGGTGGAGGAACTGGCCAGGCACGGGGTCAAGTCCATGGCCGTCCTCAATCCGGGTTTCGTTGCAGACTGCCTGGAAACGGTGGATGAAATCGGCAACGAAGCCGCCGAAGCGTTTCTTGAAAATGGCGGCGAGAATTTCAGCCACATTCCTTGTCTCAATGACGGCGAAGACGGCATGAACGTCATTGAGACGATGGTGCGCCGCGAATTGCAGGGATGGGTTTAGATTGAAGGGAGTAAGGCAATAGGGCAGTAAGGCAGAATGTTCCGATCTGTGCTAGATTCCGCCTACTGCCTGTTGCCGTAAGGAAAAACAATGACCGGTTTCGATATCACGCTGCTCATTCTGGCCGCACTGGTTCTGGCGACACTGTTTGCCGGCATAAAGACCGTGCCGCAGGGGTTTAATTATACTGTCGAGCGGTTCGGCCGCTATACGCGTACCCTCAATCCCGGCCTCAATCTGATCGTGCCGTTTTTCGATCGCATCGGCGCTCGCCTCAACATGATGGAGCAGGTGCTGGACGTGCCGACGCAGGAAGTCATCACCCGCGACAATGCCATTGTCGGTGTTGACGGCGTGGCTTTCTATCAGGTGCTGAATGCGGCGCAGGCGGCCTATCAGGTCGCGAATCTGCAATATGCTATCCTCAATCTGACCATGACGAACATTCGTACCGTCATGGGGTCGATGGACCTCGATGAATTGCTGTCGAACCGCGATGCGATCAATGACCGTCTGCTGCGGGTCGTCGATGAAGCTGCCCATCCATGGGGCATCAAGATGACGCGCGTGGAAATCAAGGATATCAACCCACCGGAGGACATCGTCGCTTCAATGGCGCGCCAGATGAAGGCCGAGCGCGACAAGCGCGCGCAGGTTCTGGAAGCGGAAGGCGACCGCAACGCGCAGATTCTGCGCGCCGAAGGCCAGAAGCAGTCGCAGATTCTGGAAGCCGAAGGCAAGCTGGAAGCGGCCAAGCGCGAGGCGGAAGCACGCGAACGTCTGGCCGAAGCCGAAGCAAAGGCCACGACCATGGTTTCCGAAGCGGTCGCCAACGGCAATGTGCAGGCCCTAAACTACTTCGTCGCGCAAAAATATACGGAAGCCTTGAGCAATATTGCCAGCGCCAAGAACCAGAAGGTCGTACTGATGCCGCTTGAGGCAAGCTCTCTCATCGGCTCGCTTGGCGGCATTGGCGCTATTGCAAGGGAAGTCTTTGGCGATAGCCGCGGGCCTGCCGATCCGGCGCCACAACCGCCGCCCCCTTCCCGCCCACGCAGCGTTCCGCCCGCAGGGCGCTAGGGCTACGATCCTGAAAAACGTGAACGTTTTCAGGATGCGGGTAAAAAAAGAGAGGGCGTCATGATTATCGAATTTCTATCCGGTCTCGGCATCTGGAACTGGCTCGTTTTCGGGCTGGTCCTGCTCATTCTGGAAATATCGGCGCCCGGCTTCTTCTTCATCTGGTTCGGGCTCGCGGCCCTTGTGACGGGTGCGCTCGCGTTTCTCCTGTCTTCAACGACCGGGTTTGGCTGGCAGTTTCAGACCATCGTGTTCCTTGTTCTGGCAGTCATTTTCGTATTGACGGGGCGTCGTTTGTTCGGTTCGCGCAGCACAGACGCCGATGAGGTTTTTCTCAATCGCCGCGGCGAGCAGATGATCGGCCAGCGCGCCACGCTGACAGAGCCCATTATCAACGGGCGCGGACGCATCCGCATCAACGATACGATGTGGCGGGTGAAAGGGCCCGATTTGCCAGCCGGAACGGAAGTCCGTGTGATCGCCTTCGATCCGCTTTCGCTGGAGATTGAAGTCACTGAATAGGGTGGCGACAGTGTGTATCTGCTGGCCGAAATACCCTACGACTTAACAGTCCGGTCATGAATCTCCGCGAAATAACCATGGAGATTATTATGCGCCTGCCTTTCGAGCTGGAGACGTTCCCGTTCGAGTTGGGCTTCACGCGGGGTCATGTCGAAACGCGCCCGGAAGCCACGCAATAGCTGATTAGCGCTCGAAAACCCCAAATTATACGCGATCTGACTGACCGAGCGGGATTGTTTCGATGCTTTGGTCAATTCCCTGAATGCTTCATCGAGGCGCCGGTCGCGAATGATTTTCGCCACACCGCCATCCTCCGCAAATGCACGATAAAGATGAGAACGCGAAACTCTGAGCTTGTGCTGGATGAGTTCAGGAGACAGGTCCGATGCACCGATATTCTGATCGATGAAGGCGAGAACTCTCTGGCGAAGCGCTATACTCATGGAAGGGTAATCTTCCACAGATTCGAACACGTCCCCTTTCAGGGCTCCGGCCAACAGCGCGATCAGCGCTTCCTCCGACGCGAGAACCTCCACCGGGGAAAGGGAGCGTTCAAGAGACAATATTCCCTTGAGATAGGTTGCGATCAGTCGGGTCATCGGCTTGTCCCCCCGCAGGACAACCCCATGGAGGCTGCGCGGCCCGACTGCCCTTTCAAGATCGCGCCGGGAGACCGCAAGCGAAAGTCTGGAGCCCGCACCGACCTCGCTCTTGAAGGCTTTCGCCAGGTCAAGAAAACAGATATCGCCAACATCGGCTTGCACGTCGCTACCGCTGAAATCGCCCCTCATCTTTCCCGATGTAAAGAGCTGAATAAGATAATAATCCAGATCGCTGTGCACGATAGTGCGGTGATCGCGGGTATATCTCTGACTGTTGAACGACGCTGATCCGATGACCATCGAACCCAGCGGACGAGAACTTATCGTTCCCTCCAGAGGTTCCTTGCTGTCTGGTGAAAAGGGAGCGGTCTGGAATACTGGCCGAGTCGCCTCCCGCCAGAAATCACTGCGCGCGTCGACCTCTACCATTGCGGTTGAGATAAAAATCTCGTTATTCTTCGCCCCTGCCATCATGCAACCCGCCGTCAAGACACCGATAACAGACCGTAACGTCAGCCAATGCTCATTCCCGGCCGGGGGGATGTGGCCTTCGTTCGCTTGCATGACCGCCAAAATCAAAAATAGCGGGCATTTATTGTGCAAGAACGGGCATGTTAAAGCACGTTCATGGGATAAAATGAAGAATAAAATGGGACGGTAGGCCGTGCTATCTTCGTATAGCTGATAATATCGCCTGTTTTGGTATAAGATTGAACAACGGAATAAATGCCCCAGCGAAGCGCATCCGCTCGATCCGGATCGGGTTGAAGCCGGCTATAATGACGGTTCCACGTGGCTTTTCGCGCACCGGCCGTCTCGGAGGATGGCCTGGACGAAAAAGGGCGCGGCAGCAGAACAGCTAACGGCTTCAATCGCCGATCAGGCCGCTCCTATCCGCAACAGATCGTGGAAATGCACGAGCCCGATCGGGCGTCCGGCCTCGATAACGATCAGCGCACCGATGTGATTTTCGTTTATGGTGTTGAGCGCCGCCGTCGCGAGCATGTTCTGGTCCACTGTCTTCGGCTTGCGCGTCATGATTTCATCGACCGTCAAAACCGCAAGATTACGGCTCAGATTGCGCGAAATATCGCCATCGGTGACTATGCCCGCCAGATCGCCGTTATCATCGACAACCACCACGCAGCCAAAGCTTTTCTGTGCCAGTACCTTCATCGCGTCTGGCATGGACGTGCCCGTCTTTACCAGCGGCAGTCGGTCGCCGCGATGCATGATATCGCGGATATGAATGAGACTTGCGCCCAGCGAACCGCCCGGATGAAAAGTCTTGAAGTCGCTCGGAGTAAAGCCGCGCGCTTCCAGAAGCGCGATTGCCAGCGCATCGCCAATGGCGAGTTGCATCAAGGTCGAGGTCGTGGGCGCCAGGCCATGCGGGCAGGCCTCGGCGGTTTTGGGCAGGAGCAACACCACATCCGCCGCACGCCCCAGTGCCGAATCCTCCCGCGAGGTTATCGCGATCAGCGGAATACGGAAGCGCTGCGAATAATTGACAATCCCTTTCAGTTCCGCCGTTTCGCCTGACCATGAGATCGCCAGAATAACGTCATCGCGCCCGATCATGCCAAGATCGCCGTGATTGGCTTCAGCAGAGTGAACGAAGAATGCCGAAGTGCCGGTCGAGGCAAAAGTGGCAGCGAGCTTGGAGCCGATATGGCCGCTCTTGCCGACACCGGTGACGACCAGACGTCCGCGCGAGACCACGATACGCTTCACGGCTTCCACGAACGGACCGGAAAGACCGTCATTCAGCGCTTCTTCCAGCGCGGTAAGGCCCGCATTTTCGGTTTTTATGGTGCGCAACGCTGAAGCGATGGCGGCTTCCGCATTTGCCGGAGGGATGATCTGGTCGAGCTTTTCCATGGCGGCAAGGGTTAACTTCTTCGCAGACGCTTGTCCAAACATTTGTGCAATGGTTCATCCCCCGCGGCTTCAACAGCAACCAAGAATTAACCATGTGCCTTTACCGTTCATCCACCACGTTGCGACGGTTTGAAAACACGACATGCATTTTGCCAAGGCCATTTCCGGCGGTTCGACGCCCCTTGCCCGCAGGCTGCGAAGCCTGTTCCTGTCGGGCGTGGCGATGGCGATCTGTCATGGTTCTGCATTTGCACAGGAAGCCTATCTGCGCGGAAGCGTTGCCGAGGACGTGCTTTCCGCTTCCTCGCCGGAAACGCTGGCAAATCGCGGGCTCGCCGCGCCCGGATATGATAACCCCGCCGGCGAAACAACCGACGACAGTTATACCCCGCCTGAAAGCGCGTCAGCCGCAGATCCATCCACTGCGACGCAAACCGCTCCGGCAGCTCCGTTGCCGCAGGAGCGTCCGCCCCTGCAGCCCGATAATATTCGTGTCGGCTCGGTCGATACCGAGACAAGCGAAGATGCGGGCCGGGCAGAGCGGGAAAATCGGCGCCAGACGCCTGAGCAAGGGCGCAGCGTCGCACAGGAAGCCGATCCGTTCGCGCCGATGGGCATTCGCACCGGTTCGTTTATCCTGAGACCCTCCCTCGAACAGGGTATTCGGGCCACGACCAACGGCGACAATAGCGCAACCGGTTCCAGCGCCGTTCTCAACGAAACCACGTTGCGGCTCAATGCACAGTCGGACTGGGCACGCCATCAGGCAACGCTCGACGCATCGGGTACCTGGGCAAAGTCTATCTCGGGAGAAGATGTTTCCGAACCGCGGGTCGACATTCAGGGCAAGCTGCGGCTCGATCTTGGCGACCAGACTACGGTCAATACCGGTGCTGGCTATCAGCTACGCCGCGAAAGCGCGTCGAGCCCCAACGGAGTGGTCGGCGCCCTGCAACGCCCGCTGGTTCATACCCTGAACGGAAACCTCGGCATCGAACGCGACATGGGCCTGATCTTCGGCAGTGTCACCGCGCGGGTCGAACACAATATCTATGGCGATGCTGAACTGTCATCAGGGGGGACGGTCAGCCAGAAGGATCGCGATAACACCTATGCCAGCATTACGTTGCGCGGCGGCTTCAGCCTGTCATCGGCGATCAAACCCTTTACCGAAGTCGAACTGGGCAAGCGCATCTTCGACGAGAAAGTGGACAGCAACGGCTATGAGCGCAGCGGGTCGCAATTTGCACTGCGCGGCGGCATGATGCTGGACATGGGCGAAAAGCTCAACGGCGAATTTGCCGCCGGCTACATGCGGGCCAACAGCGATGATTCCCGGTTAGGCGACATCAGCGGCCCATCAATCAATGCTGCACTCAACTGGTCGCCGTTGCGCGGAACCGATGTGCGCCTTTATGCACAGACAATGGTCGATACCTCGACCACGCCGGGCATTGCCGGATCGCTTCTGCATTTCGCAAGCCTTGACGTGACCCGCCGCATACGTTCCGACCTCAGCCTCAACGGCAGGCTCGACACGAATATCCGGCAGAACAAGGATGGGACCGGAACCGACTACACCATCGGTGCGCAGATCGGTGCAACCTACTGGATCAATCGTTTTGTCGGGCTGGACGCGCGTCTTCGTCACGAATTCCTGACGAGCAGGATTTCCGACCGTGAATATAAAGCCGACAGCGTCTATCTTGGCGTGAAAGTTCAGCGCTAGAAAAGAGAGTGGAGAAAACGGCACCCCTTCCGGGATGCCGTGTCTTGTTGAGTTCAAGCGAGCCAGAACAGCAAACACGCAAAGCCAAATCCCAGAAGCCCGATAAGGGTTTCCAGAACTGTCCATGTTTTCAGCGTCGTCTTGACATCCATATTGAAGAAACGTCCGACGAGCCAGAAACCGGAATCGTTGACGTGGGACAACATGACAGAGCCGGCAGCAAGGGCGATCACCACCGCCGCAGTCTCGAGCCCATGATATCCGGCTGCCTGAACGGCAGGCTGGACAAGTCCGGCAGCAGTTATCAGCGCCACCGTTGCCGACCCCTGCGCTACACGCAAAATCGTTGCAAGCAGGAAGCCTGCCACGATGACGGGCAGTCCTGTATTCGCGAACGCAGTCGACAAGGCATCGCCAATGCCGGAAGCGCGCAACACGCCGCCAAACATGCCGCCCGCGCCCGTAATCAGGATGATGGAGCAGACCGGGCCCAGCGCTGAATCGAGAATGCGTTCGACACTGGCAGCGTCTCTGCCGCGCCGCGGCCCCAGCACATAAGAGGCCACCAGCACTGAAACCAGGAGAGCAACCGGTGTCGATCCGATCATTCGTGCCAGCTGATACCAGTCGGCATCGGCGCTGACCCAGCCTTGCGCCCGGGCGAAGTCGAGCCCGGTATTGATGAAAATGAGCACCAGCGGCAGCAGAAGAAGCAAAATGACCAGGCTGGAACTTGGAGGGTTCACGGCTTCATCCATTTTCTTCCCTGCATCGAAACTGTCAGGGACAGGAAGAATGATCCGCTTGCCGATCCACGCACCGAAAAGATGCCCGGCGATAAACCAGACGGGGATGACGGCCACGATCCCAACCAGAACAAGAAGCCCTACATCCGCGCCCAGCAGTTCCGATGCTGCCACCGGCCCCGGATGCGGAGGAACGAAAACATGCATCACCGAAAAGGCTGCGGCCACCGGAATGCCATAAAGAAGCAGACTGCCCTTGAGACGCCGCGCGACGGTGAAGACCACAGGGAGCATCACGACCAGACCCGCATCGAAAAAGATAGGAAAGCCGAAGATGAGCGATGCAATGCCCAACGCCAAAGGCGCGCGTTCTTCGCCGAACCGCCTGATGAGATCATCGGCGAGCGCCTGTGCGCCACCCGATATTTCAAGCAACCGGCCCAGCATCGCACCAAGGCCGACCAGAAGAGCCACCCCGCCAAGGGTCGATCCGAAGGCAGATGTGATGGTCGACAGAATATTGCCCGCCGGAATGCCGGTTGCGAGCGCCGTTAACAGGCTGACGATCACAAGCGCCACGAAGGCATGAACACGAAACCGGATGATGAGCAAAAGCAATAATAGGACGGCGCCAACCGCTATGGAGATGAGCGTGCCTGCACCCATCGTTTGCTGGAATTCCTGCATGTTTTATTCCTTATTTGGAGGAACCCGTTCGATCCTTTGCGTCCCAAAGGTGTTTCACACTTTTCGGGCCGCATATTAGGCAAAATACCTATCATCCTCGCTGGGAAAAGCAAATTTCACGAAATTGTGCATCAGTCACAAAAAACGCCCCCTTTTTAGGGGGCGTGACCAGAGACCCAAACGGGTTTTATCAAGCTGGTTTGATTGTGTTCAGCAAATTGCCGATCGAGCCTTCGACCGAAGGTCGAATATCGTTTCTCCACAGGGCAAAAGCAACGTTGGCTTCGATAAAGCCTGCTTTTGAGCCACAGTCGAATGTCAGGCCCTGATAATTGAAGCCGAAGAATTTCTGGGCATCGGCGAGCTTCAGCATCGCATCGGTCAGCTGGATTTCATTGCCAGCACCTTTTTCCTGCTTGCTCAGAAGCTCGAAGATTTCCGGCTGCAGGATATAGCGGCCATTGATGTAAAGATTGGAGGGCGCTGTTCCCTTGGCGGGCTTTTCGACCATCTGTGTGATCTCGAAACCGCTGCCGATGGTTTCGCCCTTGCCGACGATACCGTATTTATGCGCCTCTTCCGGATCGCATTCCTGCACGGCAATGACATTGCCGCCGGTCTTTTCGTAAAGCTCGACCATTTCCTTCAGGCAGCCCTTCTTGGACTGCATGACCATATCCGGCAACAGGAGAGCAAAGGGCTCGTCACCGACGAGCTCGCGCGCGCACCAGACCGCATGGCCCAGGCCGAGCGGCACCTGCTGCCGGGTGAAGCTGGTCGTTCCCGGCTGTGGCTGGATATCCTGAAGATGCTCCAGTTCCGCCGTTTTGCCGCGCTCGGCGAGCGTGGAATAGAGCTCCACCTGCGCATCGAAATAGTCTTCGATAACTGCTTTGTTGCGTCCGGTGACGAAAATCAGATGTTCGATACCAGCTTCGCGCGCCTCATCGACTACATATTGGATGACGGGCTTGTCCACGACCGTCAGCATTTCTTTCGGGATCGATTTGGTGGCGGGCAGGAAACGGGTGCCAAGACCTGCGACAGGGAACACGGCCTTGCGAATTTTTCGGATCGAACTCATTCCTCTCCTCGATTTCATTATGTCAGGTTTGCTATCAAAGCATTGAAACGACTGAATTTCAAATAAGGCGTTTTCATTAAAGAACGACGAAATTGCGAGACCGGTCCCATCACATTCAATGACCGGACCTTAATGTTGCTTGATTCAAAAATTTCGGAAACTTGCGTCAAATTTTTATCCAGATCGGCGATGGTAAACCAATTGCTAACCCACAGGTTCTAATTTGAACGTTCTACGGTTCGGTCTGGAATTTTCTGCTGGCTCAAATTCAACATAGGATGGTATTAATTGATGAATGCAATCCGCAACGAGCAGAAACCAGATCGAAGGGAAACGCGCCGGTATCGGCTAAATTTGATTGCAGAGGGAAACACAGAATGCTGCGATTTCCATTCACGGTGAGCCCATCAATGAGGCTGAAAGCTGCAACGGTAGCGATAGCTGCGCTCGCCTCCGCGCTGACAACCGGTTCTGCGCTGGCTGACGCACAATTTCGCCAGTGGGTCGCCAGCTTCCGTCCTGTCGCCATAAAGGCGGGTGTTTCGCCTTCCACTTTCGACCGCGCATTTCGCGGTGTGGATGCACCGGACCCGGTGGTGCTGCAGAAGGCGCGCTATCAACCTGAATTTACCGAGCCTGTCTGGAACTATATCGATAATCGCGTGAACGAGCATTCCGTCTCGGTAGGCCAGAGCATGGCCCGCAAATGGGGACCCTGGCTCCAGCGCATCGAGCAGCGCTTCTCGGTCGACCGCAATATCCTGCTCGCCATCTGGTCGATGGAAAGCAATTACGGTGAAATCCTCAAGCGCGACGACGTCATGCGTGATGCCGTTCGCTCGCTGGCCACGCTTGCCTATGCCGACCAGCGCCGCGCCAAATATGGCCGCACACAGCTCATCGCCGCAATGAAGATCCTCCAGACCGGCGATATCGACCGCGGCCATCTTTCCGGTTCCTGGGCCGGTGCACTCGGCCACACGCAATTCATCCCGACCAGCTATCAGGCCTATGCCGTCGACGTGGACGGCAATGGCAAGCGTGACATCTGGAACTCGGTCCCCGATGCGCTTGGCACTGCGGCCAATTTGCTGCATCGCAATGGCTGGCAGCCGGGCCGCACCTGGGGCTACGAAGTCGCGCTACCACAAGGACGTAAGTTCCCTACCGGCTCGCTCTCCGTCGCCGAGTGGCAGAAGATCGGGGTTGTCCGGGCCAATGGGCGCGCCTTCCCTGATCCTAACGAGAAAGCAACACTGAAAGTGCCGGATGGCCGTCAGGGGCCTGCCTTCCTGATGACGAAGAACTTCTTCGTGTTGAAGCGTTACAACAACGCCGACAAATATGCGCTCGCTGTCGGCCTCCTGGCCGATCGTATTGGCGGCTATCAGGGCCTGCGGCAGGACTGGAACCGTCCGTTCACCCCCATCTCCATGGACGAACGGCTGGAGTTGCAGACCCACCTGAAGGCGCTCGGCTATTATGACGGCAATATCGATGGCAAGATCGGCTCCACTTCGCGCGCGGCCATCGAAGCCTTCCAGCAGCGGAACGGACTTCAGCCGGACGGTCATCCGAGCAAGGAAGTTCTGTCGGTCCTGCGGCGCCGCTAAGCTATCGAATAAATCAAATGGGGCGCACTTTGCTCAAGTGCGCCCCATTTTGTTTTTCAACGCCGCCAAGCTAATATACTGGCATGAAGGCGAGACAGATGCACGAAAATCGGACGGTGCGGATGATGAGAGCTGTGGGCTTGGTGCTCGCTGTGGCAGCGCTGCTGTTTTCAGGCATTGCAACGGCCTCTGCACAGGAGCGCCCGCGCACGCTCTTCGATCTTTTGTTCGGTTCCCGTCAAGCACAGCCACAGCGGCAATATCAGCAACCTGCTCCACAACGTGCGCGGCCTAAACCGAAACGGCCCAAGCCTGCCTCCCCGACGTCACGTCCAGCATCACCACCAGCGGCGAGCCCCGCTGTCGAACTCGTCGAGAAAAAACCCGATGCCAAGAAGATTCTCGTCGTCGGTGACTTCATCGGCAATGGCCTCGCCGAAGGGCTCGACGTTGCCTTCGCTTCTGACCCCGACCTCAAGGTCGTGTCGCGTATCAACGGCTCTTCCGGCTTTGTGCGCAATGACCATTTTGACTGGCCCAACAATATCGGCAAGATACTGGACGAGGAGAAGCCGGCTGCCGTCGTCGTCATGATCGGATCCAACGACAGGCAGGCGATCACCGAAAAGGGCATGAGCCTGCCGCCCCGGTCACCAGAATGGAATGAAGAATATCAAAAGCGCGTCGCAGCTTTTCTCAAGGTGATCAACGACAAACACTTTCCACTGGTCTGGATCGGACAGCCGCCTTTTCGTCCGAAAGGCATGTCGCAGGATATGCTGGCGCTCAATGAAATCCATCGCACGGCCACCGAGAAGGCGGGGGGCAAATTTGCCGATGTCTGGGATGGCTTCGTCGATGAAGAGGGAAACTTCACCCAGACCGGCTTCGATATTAACGGCCAGACCGCGCGTCTGCGCGGCAATGATGGCATCAATATAACTTCGGCAGGTAAGCGCAAGCTTGCCTTCTATGCGGAAAAGCCGCTTCGCGCCTATCTTGGCGGCGCGAAGGAAGAAGATCGCCCCCTGCCAGCAACAGGCACCCATGATCCATCAAAACCGGTTGATCGCGTGGCGCCGGTCAGCATTCGCGACATCGACAAGGATGAAAGCGGAGTCCTGCTTGGCGGCAACCTCGCAGCGCGTCCGCAAGCCGCGCGCCCCCCACGAACTGACAGCAAGCCATCACCTGGGCGGGCCGATGATTTTTCGTGGCCGCAGAAAAGTGTAAATCCCTAATTTTGGATGCAATATAGTTGCTGCCAAGCTACCCCCTGATTGAAAGATAGCGCCTTTCTCTATCTCATATAGTTCTAATTGCTACATTCCGCGCTGTTCACAGAAGCGATGGCATCGTCTATCACAAAGCACCGTCGGCCTGAAAAGGCTGTAGGGAGGGCGCCGTCACTCGCGCGAGCGGGGATCTGTTTTTGGCGTCCGCCAGAAAACAAGAGGCGTTTGAATGAATATTGCATCAAAGCCTTCTGTCGATCCACATCGGGAGGAGGAACCCCATCTTGCACGCAATCTGTCCAACCGGCACCTTCAGCTGATTGCCATTGGCGGTGCGATAGGCACCGGCCTTTTCATGGGCTCGGGCAAGACGATTTCGCTCGCAGGCCCTTCGATCCTGCTCGTCTATGCGGTGATCGGCTTCATGCTGTTCTTCGTCATGCGCGCTTTGGGCGAAATCCTGCTGTCCAATCTCGAATATCGTTCCTTCGCGGATTTCGCGGGCGATTATCTCGGACCATGGGCGCAGTTTTTCACCGGCTGGACGTATTGGCTCTGCTGGATCGTGACAGGCGTGGCGGACGTGGTGGCCGTATCGGGCTACGTCTCTTTCTGGTTTCCCGAGCTCGCGCTTTGGATACCCGCACTCGGGCTGATTTTCACACTTCTGGCCCTCAATCTGCCCACCGTGCGCAATTTCGGTGAAATCGAATTCTGGTTCGCTCTCATCAAGATCGTTGCCATTGTGGGGCTGATCATCGCCGGGGTCTATATGCTCTCAACCGGCTTTACCCTGCCGAACGGGAGCCAGGCGTCGGTCGCGCATTTGTGGAACCACGGCGGGTTCTTCCCCAACGGTTTCCTCGGCTTTGTCGCCGGTTTCCAGATTGCGGTTTTTGCTTTCGTCGGCATCGAACTCGTCGGCACTGCCGCTGCGGAAACCAAGGACCCGGTGCGCAATCTGCCCAAGGCGATCAATTCTATCCCGATCCGCGTGGTGTTGTTCTATCTCGGCGCACTTTTTGTCATCATCACCGTCATTCCATGGGATCAGGTCGATCCAAGCTCCAGCCCATTCGTCGCCATGTTCTCGCTCGCCGGTCTTGGCATTGCGGCGCATGTGGTGAATTTCGTAGTGCTCACCTCGGCAACGTCGAGCGCCAATTCCGGCATCTATTCGACCTCGCGCATGATCTATGGCCTCGCAACTTCGAAGCTCGCGCCAAAGGCGCTTGGCAAGCTGAACAACCGCAAGGTGCCGGTCAACGCGCTGTTCTTCTCGTGCATCTTCCTGCTGACAGGCGTTGTTCTGCTCTATGCGGGCCAGAGCATCATTGAAGCCTTCACGATTGTCACGACAATCTCGGCCCTGCTCTTCATCTTCATCTGGTCGATCATTCTGGCGTCCTATCTGCAATATCGCCGCAAGCGCCCCGACCTGCATGAAAAATCCACGTTCAAGATGCCAGGCGGACGCGCAGCCGTGGTCATGGTCTTCGCCTTCTTCGCCTTCATTTTATGGGCGTTGACACAAGAGCCTGATACCGCCGCCGCCCTGAAGGTCACGCCATTCTGGTTCGTGTTCCTCGCCATCGCCTATCTGGTGATGAAGGCACGGCGCAGCGAAAGCTAAACCGCCAACAAACACAAAAAAGCAACGGTGTTAGTGGTCAAGCACCGTTGCATATTCGTCTCGCATTTTTGCGTTGAGGATAATGATGATTTTGCGCATGACGGCAACGAGGGCGA
>Ga0182735_1001174_pt1 | contig 18130 bp, 10 predicted proteins | sample eDN5th30CKraftMG_FD_128524 | JGI IMG/M metagenome (GOLD analysis project Ga0182735, IMG submission 128524) | Enriched Miracle-Growth compost microbial communities from Emeryville, California, USA - eDNA 5th pass 30_C Kraft MG (version 2) (version 2) ... | reverse complement strand
GCCGGTGTCGACGACGGCGACCTTTTGCGGCTGCACCGCGACGGTGTGCGAGCGGCTATAGGCGACCGCCCCCTTGGCGCCCTGGGTGATGACGATCAGCCTGGGACCGCGATCGAGCCAGCGGCGGACCACCTCCTCCTGGGTGCCGGGCTCGTCGAACCAGGCAAGGTCCTCGTCCGACAGCTTGACGATGTCGGCCATCGCCACCATGCGGCGGATGCGCTCGGCGTGGCGGGCGCGGTCGGGGATGAAGCCGGGTCGGATATTGGGGTCGAGCATGGTGACGCGCTTCCCGTGCTCGCGCGCCATCAGCGCTTCGTAGGTCGAGCCGCAGGGCTCGGGAATGAGGCTGATCGCCCCGAACAGCAGTGCCGAGACGTCGTCGGCGAGGGTAGGCAGGTCCTGCGGCGACAGCATGCGCCCGGCCGTGCCTTCGTCATAGAAGACATAACTGGCGTGGCCGTCCTTCAGGTCGACGAAGGCGAGCGTCGTCGGCCGGGCCGAAAAGTGTGCGTAGCGCGTGCCGGCCTTGCTCTCGGCCAGGACGCGCATGATCTGCTGGCCGAACAGGTCGGTTGAAAGGCCGGACAGGAATTCCACCGGCGCGCCGAGCCGCCCGAGCGCGATCGCCGTGTTGAACACCGCTCCCCCCGCATAGGGCGCGAAGGCCGGCTCGCCGGCTTCAGAGCGGCGCGGCAGCATATCGATCAGGGCTTCACCGCAACAGACGATCATGCATCTTCTCTCCAGCCAAGAATCTCCTTGCGGAGACGAGGCTTGATATCAAAAATTTGCGGCGAGCGAAGTCGGCCCGACGAGGAAGCGTTCGGAGAGCGGCAGGCTGGCGCCGCCCATGGCGCGGGCGTGGATGCCGATCGTGCCTTCCCGTATCTCCGGCAGGGTGAGGCCCTCGCCGTCGATCTTGGCGATTGCCTTGCTGACGGCGGTGACGAGTTGCCGCCTGACGGAGAGCGGCATCCACCCGTCGATGACGGCGGCCTCGAAATCGATGACGGCAGCCGCCGCGGTGATCGCGTAGGCCAGTGCATCGGCGGCGCGTTCGATCCATGCCGGCAGGTCGGGGCCGGGGCCGTCGCCCCAGTCCTCGGGCGTTTCCCAAAGGGCGGAGGCGTCGCCGCCGCGCGCGAGAATGGCCTTTTCCAGCATGGCTATGGAGGCGATGTCGATCAACTGCGCCGGCTTGCCGTTCGATCCCGGCACCGGCATCGAGCCGAGCGCGCCGGCATTGCCCGTCGGCCCGCCATAAAGGCGGCCGTCGAGCACGATGCCGCCGCCGGCGAAGGCGCCGATGTAGAAATAGACGAAGTTGCGGAGGCTCCCCGCCTGGCCGAACACCTGTTCGGCGCCGCAGGCCGCCGTGGCGTCGTTTTGCAGGAAGACCGGAAACGGGCACAGTGCCTGGATGTCGGCGCGCATGTCGCAGCGGCGCCATTCCTCCCGCACGGCTTCCGGCGCGCCGACGGCATCGGCCCAGTTCCACAGTTCGAAGGGCATGGCGATGCCGAGCCCGGCGATGCGCTGGTCATGCGCGGGGGAAAGGCGGCTCCGCATCTCCTTGAGCGCCGTGGCGGCGAAGTCCAGCGCGGCGTCGGGCGTCGGGTAGCGGTAGGTCTTCTGCTTCCGTTCCTGGACGTTGCCGAGAAAATCGATCAGCACCATCTCGATGCTGCGGCGGCCGATCTTCAGGCCGACGAAGAAGGCGCCGTGAGGGTCGAGCGCCATCGGGATCGACGGCTGGCCGATGCGCCCGCGCACCGGCTCCAGCCGCAACAGCAGGCCGTCGTCCTCGAGCTTGCGCATGATGACCGAGACCGTCTGCGCCGACAGGCCGGTCATGCGCGCGATGTCGGATTTGGCGAGGCTGCCGTTCTGGCGCACCAGCGACAGCACCAGCCGCTCGTTATGGTCGCGCATGCCGCTCTGGTTGGTGCCGCGATGAAACTGCCCCGCCGCCGGCCCGCGCGGCCCACCCCTGATAACGCCGCTGTCCACCATCCCTCCGGCCTTCGACATATTGCCGTCAGCATGCGAAAGGAGGTCGCCCCTGTCAATAATAAATAAGAGTGATTTAATTATTGACTCTGGCTGGGTGCTGGTGTTCTTTGATCGCGTGGGGAGGGGCGCGGACCGCGCCGGTCCCGCATGATGACCCGGTATGGTCCGGCGTCAACTGGCTTTCTGGGAGAAGCAACCGATGAAGAAATCCGTTCTGCGCGCAGCCTTGTTGGGCGTATCGGCACTGGGGCTTGCGGCGGTGAGCGCGCCCGCGTCCGCTGCCGGCGTTTCGGCCTGCCTGATCACCAAGACCGACACCAATCCGTTCTTCGTGAAGATGAAGGAAGGCGCGACCGCCAAGGCCAAGGAACTGGGCGTCGACCTCAAGAGCTATGCCGGCAAGATCGACGGCGACAGCGAAAGCCAGGTCGCGGCCATCGAATCCTGCATCGCCGACGGCGCCAAGGGCATTCTCATCACAGCCTCGGACACGGCCGGCATCGTGCCGACGCTGAAGAAGGCCCGCGATGCCGGCATGCTGGTCATCGCGCTCGACACGCCGCTCGAACCGGCCGACGCCGCCGACGCGACCTTCGCCACCGACAATCTCCTGGCCGGCGAGCTGATCGGCAAATGGGCCGCCGCCACGCTCGGCGACAAGGCCAAGGACGCCAAGATCGCCTTCCTCGACCTGACGCCGTCACAGCCGACCGTCGACGTGCTGCGCGACCAGGGCTTCATGAAGGGTTTCGGCATCGACACCAAGGACATCAACAAGATCGGCGACGAGGACGATCCGCGCATCGTCGGCCATGACGTCACCAACGGCAACGAGGAGGGCGGGCGCCAGGCGATGGAGAACCTTCTCCAGAAGGACCCGTCCATCAATGTCGTCCACACCATCAACGAACCTGCCGCCGCCGGCGCGTACCAGGCGCTGAAAGCCGTCGGCATGGAGAACAACGTGCTGATCGTCTCCGTCGACGGCGGCTGCCCGGGCGTCAAGAACGTCGAGGCCGGCGTCATCGGCGCGACCTCGCAGCAATATCCGCTGCAGATGGCCGCGCTCGGCATCGAGGCGATCAAGAAGTTCGCCGACACCGGCGAGAAGCCGTCGCCGACCGAGGGCAAGACCTTCGTCGACACGGGCGTCAACCTGGTCACGGCCAAGCCGGCTCCGGGCGTCGAGTCCATCGACGTCAAGGAAGGCCTGGCCAAGTGCTGGGGTTGAAGTCGCTGCCTTTTGGGTAAAAGGTAAAATGACGGTGCCGCGGCGCGGTTTCGCCCGCGCCGCGGCGCCGGGTGCAGACCCATGGGGAGGAGATTTGCATGAGTGAGGCTTCGGCGAACGCCCGGCAACCACAGGAATTCGAGAAGGCGCTTTCCGGCAGTGATACCGCTGTCGCGAATTTCGAGGTCAGCGAGCGGTCCGGGCTGGAGAAGGTGCAGCATTTCCTGCACGCAAGCCCCGCCGCCGTTCCGCTCATCGTCCTTGTCGCCTCGCTTCTGGTCTTTGCGGTGATCATCGGCGGCCGCTTCTTCTCGGCCTTCTCGATGACGCTGATCCTGCAGCAGGTCGCCATCGTCGGCTTCGTCGGCGCGGCGCAGACCCTCGTCATCCTGACGGCCGGCATCGACCTTTCGGTCGGTGCGATCATGGTGCTGTCGTCGGTGGTGATGGGCCAGTTCACCTTCCGCTACGGGCTGCCGGCGCCGCTCGCCATCCTGTGCGGCTTTGCCGTCGGGGCCGCCTGCGGCTGGCTGAACGGCTTCCTGGTGGCGCGCATGCGGCTGCCACCCTTCATCGTGACGCTGGGGACGTGGCAGATCGTGCTCGCCGCCAACTTCCTCTATTCCGCCAACGAGACCATCCGCGCGCAGGAAATCGAGGCGCAGGCGCCGATCCTGCAATTCTTCGGACAAAGCGTGCGCCTGGGCAGCGCGGTCTTCACCTACGGCGTCATCACCATGGTGGTCCTGGTGCTGATCCTCTGGTACGTGCTCAACCACACCGCCTGGGGCCGGCACGTCTATGCCGTGGGCGACGACCCGGAAGCGGCCGAACTGTCCGGCGTCAACGTCTCGCGCATGCTGATTTCCGTCTATGTGCTCGCCGGGCTGATCTGCGCGCTGGCGGGCTGGGCCCTGATCGGGCGCATCGGCTCGGTCTCCCCGACCTCCGGCCAGTTCGCCAACATCGAATCGATCACCGCCGTGGTGATCGGCGGCGTGTCGCTGTTCGGCGGGCGCGGCTCCATCCTCGGCATGCTGTTCGGTGCGCTGATCGTCGGCGTCTTTTCACTGGCGCTCAGGCTCATCGGCACCGATCCGCAATGGACCTACCTGCTGATCGGCACCCTCATCATCGCCGCCGTCGCGGTCGACCAGTGGATCAGAAAGGTAGCCGGCTGATGGAACAGAAGCCTCTTCTCCAGGCGCGCGGCCTGGTCAAGCGCTACGGCCGCGTCACGGCCCTCAACGCGGCCGATTTCGATCTCTATCCGGGGGAAATCCTGGCGGTGATCGGCGACAACGGCGCCGGAAAATCCTCGCTCATCAAGGCGATCTCGGGGGCGGTGACGCCCGACGAGGGGGAAATCCGCCTCGACGGCGAACTCGTCTCCTTCACGTCGCCGATGGAGGCGCGCAAGGCCGGCATCGAGACGGTCTACCAGAACCTTGCCTTGTCGCCGGCGCTTTCCATCGCCGACAACATGTTCCTGGGGCGCGAACTGCGCAAGCCGGGCTTCCTCGGCGAGTGGCTGCGCATGCTGGACCGGCCGGCCATGGAAAAGCGGGCGCGCGAAAAGCTTTCCGAGCTCGGCCTGATGACCATCCAGAACATCGGCCAGGCGGTGGAGACGCTGTCGGGCGGCCAGCGCCAGGGCGTCGCCGTGGCCCGCGCAGCCGCTTTCGGCTCGAAAGTGATCATCCTCGACGAACCGACGGCCGCACTCGGCGTCAAGGAAAGCCGCCGCGTCCTGGAACTGATCCTTGACGTGAAGCGGCGCGGCCTGCCGATCGTGCTGATCTCGCACAATATGCCGCATGTCTTCGAGGTGGCCGACCGCATCCATATCCACCGGCTAGGACGCCGTCTCACGGTCATCGATCCCAAGGAATACACGATGTCGGACGCCGTGGCCTTCATGACCGGCGCCAAGGTGCCGCCGGAGGCTGCTGTCGCTGCTTGATGGCGGGTTCGTTTATCCGTAGATCGCTGGGAGAAACAGCCGTTATCGCTTGCCGACAGGCTCTAAATCGATTTAGCATTCGGACCCTGTAGCGGCGCGGCGATGGCCCCAGCAAGGACAGCAGCAGAAACGACATGGCGCGCGCGACCCACATATCCCTGCCGGAAAATCCCGCTCCCAGCGTGCTGGCGGCCGAAGTCCTGCAGGCGCTGAAATATCGCATCGGCAAGGACGCGACCGTCGCCACGCCCTATGATTGGCTGACCGCCTCGATCAAGGTGGTGCGCGACCGCGTCATCGACCGCTGGATGAAGGGCACCAAGGAAGCCTACGAAAGGCAGGAAAAGCGCGTCTACTACCTGTCGCTGGAATTCCTGATCGGCCGGCTGATGCGCGACGCCTTCTCCAACCTCGGCCTGATGGAGGCGATGCGCGAGGCGCTTTCCTCGCTCGGCGTCGATCTCGACAGGATCGCGGCGCTGGAGCCGGATGCGGCGCTCGGCAATGGCGGCCTGGGGCGGCTGGCCGCCTGCTTCATGGAATCCATGGCCACCGTCGATATTCCGGCACACGGCTACGGCATCCGCTACGCCAACGGCATGTTCCGGCAGGAGATCCAGGACGGCTGGCAGGTGGAACTGCCAGAAACCTGGCTCGACCATGGCAACCCGTGGGAATTCGAGCGCCGCGAGCGCGCCTTCGAGGTCGGCTTCGGCGGCGCCGTCGAGTCGGTCGCCGGGCCGGAGGGCGCGGACGAGCGTCATGTCTGGCACCCGAACGAGCGCGTGCTGGCGGTCGCCTACGACACGCCGGTGGTCGGCTGGCGTGCCAACCGTGTCAATACGCTCAGGCTATGGTCGGGCATGCCGGTCGACCCGATCCTGCTCGACCGCTTCAATGCCGGCGATTATGTCGGCGCACTGGCCGAGAGCAACAAGGCCGACACGCTGTCGCGCGTGCTCTACCCGGCCGACTCCCACAAGGAAGGGCAGGAACTGCGGTTCCGGCAGGAGTATTTCTTCTCCTCCGCCTCGTTGCAGGACATCCTGCAGCGGCATCTCAGCCAGTATGGCGACCTTTCCTCGCTGCCCGACAAGGCGGCGATCCACCTCAACGACACCCATCCGGCTATTGCCGTGCCGGAACTGATGCGGCTGTTGATCGACGTCCATGGCATGGATTTCGACCAGGCCTGGGACGTCACCCGACGCACCTTCGCCTACACCAATCACACGCTGCTGCCGGAGGCGCTGGAAAGCTGGCCGGTGCCGCTGTTCGAGCGGCTTTTGCCGCGCCATATGCAGATCGTCTACGCCATCAATGCCGCCGTGCTCCTGGAAGCGCGCACCACCGGCCGTTTCGACGGCGGCCAGATCGCCAGCATTTCGCTGATCCAGGAAAACGGCGACCGCCGCGTGCGCATGGGCAACCTCGCCTTCGTCGGCTCGCATTCGGTCAACGGCGTCTCGGCGCTGCACACCGAACTGATGAAGGAGACGGTGTTCGCCGACCTGCACCGGCTCTACCCCGACCGCATCAACAACAAGACCAACGGCATCACGCCGCGCCGCTGGCTGTTCCAGTGCAACAGCGGCCTGACCGGGCTGGCGCGCGAGGCGATCGGCGACCGCTTCCTCGACGACATCGAGGCGCTTGGCGACCTCGGCAAGCTGGCGGCTGACGCGGCGTTCCGCGAGAAATTCGCTGCCGTGAAGCGCGCGAACAAGGTCCGGCTCGCCAACCTGGTGGCCGAGCGGCTCGGCATCAAGGTCGACCCGTCGGCGCTGTTCGATATCCAGATCAAGCGGATCCACGAATACAAGCGCCAGCTCTTGAATATTCTGGAAGCCATTTCCCTTTACGACCAAATCCGTTCGCACCCCGAGCGGGACTGGACCCCGCGGGTAAAATTCTTCGGTGGCAAGGCGGCACCGAGCTACCATAACGCCAAGCTGATCATCAAACTGGCCAACGACGTCGCCCGTGTCATCAACGGCGACCCGTCCGTGCGCGGTCTGCTGAAAGTGGTGTTCGTGCCCAACTACAATGTCAGCGCCGCCGAAGTGATGATGCCGGCCGCAGACCTCTCCGAGCAGATTTCGACCGCCGGCATGGAAGCCTCCGGCACCGGCAACATGAAGTTCGCGCTGAACGGCGCGCTCACCATCGGTACGCTCGACGGCGCCAATGTCGAGATCAGGGAGCGCGTCGGCGACGAGAACATCTTCATCTTCGGGCTGACCGCCGAGGAAGTGGCCGAGCGCCGCGCCAACGGCTACGAGCCGCGTGCCGTCATCGAGGCCTCGCGGGAACTGTCGCAGGCGATCGCGGCGGTTTCCTCCGGCGTGTTCTCGCCCGGCGATCCTGCCCGCTATCGCGACCTCATGGACGGGCTCTACCAGCACGACTGGTTCATGGTCGCCGCCGACTTCGACGCCTATGCCGCCACGCAGCGCACGGTCGACGACGTCTGGCGCGATAGCCCCGACTGGTACGCTCGCGCCATCCGCAACGTCGCCCATATGGGCTGGTTCTCGTCCGACCGGACCATCCGCGAATACGCCAAGGAAATCTGGAACGTACCGGTGTGATGTGATTGCATGAGGACGGCGCTGAACTGCGCCGGCGTCGAGGAGAGGGTCTAGTTGGCGAAGAAACCGCGAGCCACTGCTGACAATGCCTGCGAAGGGCTGGCGGCGGCTGGGGATATCGGGGCGATCGTTGCCGGTACGCATGGCGACCCCTTCGCGGTTCTGGGTGTCCAGCAGGCAGGAAAGGCGTTTTTCGCCCGTTGCTTCATCCCCCATGCGGAATTCGTCACCGCCTTCACGCTGGCCGGCAGGAAGGCGGGCGAACTTGCCCGCAGCGACGATGCCGGCTTCTTCGAGGGAAAGCTCTCCATCCGCAAGCGCCAGCCGCTGCGCTACCACGCCCGCAATGAAGGGGGCGAGTGGTGGCTGATCGACCCTTATTCGTTCGGGCCGGTGCTGGGGCCGATGGACGATTATTACATCGCCGAAGGCTCGCATCTGCGGCTGTTTGACAAGCTCGGCGCGCACCTGATCGAGCATGAGGGCGCTTCCGGCGTGCAGTTCGCGGTGTGGGCGCCCAATGCCCGGCGCGTCTCGGTCGTCGGCGACTTCAACGGATGGGACGGCCGTCGCCACCCGATGCGCGAGCGCCGCGATACCGGTATCTGGGAACTGTTCCTGCCGGATATCGGCGCCGGGCGCGCCTATAAATATGAAATCCTCGGGCCGGACGGCGCGCGCCTGCCGCTGAAGGCCGATCCGTTCGCCTTCCAGTCCGAATTGCGCCCGGCGACCGCGTCGGTGACGGCGCCGCCGCTCGCGCATGAATGGGGCGACGAGGCGCATCGCGCCTACTGGCGCAAGGCGGACCTGCGCCGCCAGCCGGTCTCGATCTACGAGGTGCATGCCGGTTCGTGGCAACTCGGCGACGACGGTTCGTTCCTGTCGTGGGACCAACTGGCCGAGCGGCTCATCCCCTACGTCGTAGATACCGGCTTCACCCATATCGAGTTCCTGCCGATCTCCGAATATCCCTACGATCCGTCCTGGGGCTACCAGACGACGGGCCTTTATGCGCCGACGGCCCGCTTCGGCGATCCGGCCGGCTTCGCCCGCTTCGTCGCCGGCGCGCACCGCGCCGGCATCGGCGTCATCCTCGACTGGGTGCCGGCGCATTTCCCGGTGGACGAGCACGGGCTGGCGAGGTTCGACGGCACCGCCCTTTACGAGCATGCCGACCCGCGCAAGGGATTCCATCCGGACTGGAACACGGCGATCTACAATTTCGGCCGCCGCGAGGTCGTTTCCTTCCTCGTCAACAATGCGCTTTACTGGGCCGAAAAATTCCACGTCGACGGCCTGCGCGTCGATGCGGTGGCCTCGATGCTCTACCTCGATTATTCGCGCAAGGCGGGCGAGTGGCTGCCCAACGAGAAGGGCGGGCGCGAGAATTTGGAGGCGGTGCGCTTCCTGCAGCGCATGAACAAGGAGCTCTACGGCCACCATCCGGGCGTCATGACCATCGCCGAGGAATCGACCTCCTGGCCGAAGGTGTCGCAGCCGGTCCACGAAGGCGGGCTTGGCTTCGGCTTCAAGTGGAACATGGGCTTCATGCACGACACGCTGGAATATTTTTCCCGCGAGCCCGTGCACCGCAAGTTCCACCACAACGACCTCACCTTCGGCCTGATGTACGCTTTTTCCGAGAACTTTGTGCTGCCGCTCAGCCATGACGAGGTGGTGCACGGCAAGGGCACGCTGCTGGAGAAGATGGCGGGGGACGACTGGCAGAAATTCGCCACCCTGCGCGCCTTCTATGCCTTCATGTGGGGCTATCCGGGCAAGAAACTCCTGTTCATGGGCCAGGAGTTCGCGCAACGCCGCGAATGGTCGGAAGCGCGCGCGCTCGACTGGAACCTGCTCGACCATGCTTCCCATCGCGGCGTGCGCGATACGCTGCGCGATCTGAACCGCCTGTACCGCTCGCGCCCGGCGCTGCATGCGCGCGACTGCGAACCGGAAGGCTTTTCCTGGCTGATCGTCGACGACAGCGAAAATTCGGTCTTTGCCTGGCTGCGCAGCGCTCCCGGCGAGAACCCGATCGCGGTGATCTCGAATTTCACGCCTGTCCCGCGCGAAAACTACCGCGTGCCGCTACCGGCCGAAGGTGTCTGGCGCGAAATCCTCAACACCGACGCCAGCGCCTACGGCGGTTCCGGCAAGGGCAATGGCGGGGCTGTCGAGGCCCGCGCCGAGGGTGGAAAAATTTCGGCGGTGATGTTGCTGCCGCCGCTGGCGACGATCATGCTGGAATTTGCTCCGCAGTGAGTTTCAAGGGGAGGCTGTAGAAATGGTGGAGACGAAACGGACCCAACCGCTGGCGCGCGATGCCATGGCCTATGTGCTGGCCGGTGGCCGTGGCAGCCGTCTCAAGGAACTGACCGACCGCCGCGCCAAGCCCGCCGTCTATTTCGGCGGCAAGACCCGCATCATCGACTTCGCGCTTTCCAATGCGCTGAACTCCGGCATCCGCCGCCTCGGCGTCGCCACCCAGTACAAGGCGCATTCGCTGATCCGCCACCTGCAGCGCGGCTGGAACTTTCTGCGGCCCGAGCGCAACGAAAGCTTCGATATCCTGCCGGCCTCGCAGCGCGTCTCGGAAACACAGTGGTACGAGGGCACGGCGGACGCGGTCTACCAGAACATCGACATCATCGAGGCTTACGGCCCGGAGTTCATGGTCATCCTGGCCGGCGACCACATCTACAAGATGGACTACGAGCTGATGCTGCGCCAGCACGTCGACGCCAATGCCGACGTGACGGTCGGCTGCCTCGAGGTGCCGCGCATGGAGGCGACCGGCTTCGGCGTCATGCATGTCGACAAGAAGGACAACATCATCGCCTTCGTCGAGAAGCCGGCCGACCCGCCCGGCATTCCTGACAAGCCGGATTTTGCGCTGGCCTCGATGGGCATTTACGTGTTCAGGACGAAATTCCTGATGGAACTGCTGCGCCAGGACGCCGCCGACCCCAATTCGAGCCGCGACTTCGGCAAGGACATCATCCCGGCCATCGTCAAGGGCGGCAAGGCGGTCGCGCATCGCTTCGCCAAGTCCTGCGTGCGCTCGACGCAGGAGGCGCTGCCCTACTGGCGCGACGTCGGCACCGTGGACGCCTATTGGGAGGCCAATATCGATCTCACCGACATCACGCCCGAGCTCGACCTCTATGACAGCGACTGGCCCATCTGGACCTATGCCGAACTGAAGCCGCCGGCCAAGTTCGTGCATGACGAGGACGGAAGGCGTGGCGAGGCGATCTCGTCGCTGGTCTCGGGCGATTGCATCATTTCCGGCGCTTCGCTGCGCCGCAGCCTGATCTTTACCGGCGCGCGCATCAATTCCTATTCGAAGCTGGAAGAAGTGGTGATGCTGCCCGACTGTACCGTCGGCCGCAACTCGCGGCTGAGCCGGGTGGTTCTCGACCATGGCGTGCGCATCCCCGAAGGGCTGGTGGTCGGCGAGGACCCGGAACTTGACGCCAAGCGCTTCCGCGTCTCGGAAAAAGGCATCTGCCTGATCACCCAGCCGATGATCGACAGGCTGGAGGCGTGAGCATTGGCTGAGATATCTACCCCACCCATCAGGCCCGGGTGCCGGCGATGAACGTCCTTTCCGTCACTCCGGAAATCTATCCGCTGATCAAGACCGGCGGGCTGGCCGATGTGGCCGGCGCGCTGCCGCTCGCGCTGGCCGGCAAGGGCGTAGCCATGCGCACGCTGATCCCCGGCTATCCGGCGGTGATGGACGCTTTCCGGAAGAAAAAGCCGGATCTTTCCTATCCCGTGCTGCAAGGCGGCAAGGCTTCGGTACACGCGGTCAGGCTCGCCGGGCTCGATCTCTTCGTCCTCGATGCGCCGCATCTGTTCGATCGCCCCGGCGGTCCCTACGGTGATGCCACCGGAAGCGACTGGCAGGACAACTGGCGGCGCTTCGCGGCGCTCGGGCATGTCGGCGCCGACATCGCCGCTGGCGCGGTGGAAGGCTACCGCCCAGACATCGTGCATGCGCATGACTGGCAGTCGGCGATGACGCTGGCCTATATGCGCTATGGCGGGGCGGCGGCGACGCCGTCGCTGGTTACGGTCCACAACCTCGCCTTCCAGGGGCAGTTCGGCGCCGGCATCTTCGGCGACCTCGGCCTGCCGGCGCAGGCGATGGCGATCGACGGGGTGGAATATTACGGCGGCGTCGGCTTCCTGAAGGCCGGCTTGCAGGCGGCATCGGCGATCACGACGGTTTCGCCCACCTATGCGCAGGAAATCCGCACCCCGGAATTCGGCATGGGGCTGGACGGCCTGCTCAACCTGCGCGCCGGCGACCTTTTCGGCATCGTCAACGGCATCGACGTGGAGGTCTGGAACCCTGCTGCCGACGCGCATCTGGCCGCTCGCTATTCGGCAAAAACGCTGAAGCCGCGCAAGGCCAACAAGGCGGCGGTGGAAGAACGCTTTTCGCTGCCGCCCGGCGACGGCCCGATCGTCTGCGTGATCAGTCGCCTGACCTGGCAAAAGGGCATGGACCTGCTCATTCCGGCGGTGGACGGGCTGGTGGCGTCGGGTATCCGGCTGGCCATTCTCGGCTCGGGCGATGCCGGGCTGGAAGGCGCGCTTCTGGCTGCCGCGGCCCGCCATCGCGGCCGCGTCGGCGTCGTTGTCGGCTATGACGAGAGCCTGTCGCATTTGATGCAGGGCGGCGCCGATGCCATCGTCATCCCGTCGCGCTTCGAGCCGTGCGGGCTCACCCAGCTTTACGGCCTGCGCTATGGTTGCGTGCCGGTGGTGGCGCGCACCGGCGGCCTTGCCGACACCATCATCGACGCCAACGAGGCCGCATTGTCGGCGGGCGTCGCCACCGGTTTCCAGTTCGCTCCCAACGACACCGCGGCGCTCGTTCATGCCATGCGGCGTCTGGCCGATGCCTATCAAGACCCCGTGATGTGGGCCGCTATCCAGCGCCAGGGCATGAAAGCCGATGTATCGTGGGATAAAAGCGCGCAGAAATACGTTGCGCTGTACGAAAAGCTTCTATCGGGAAAGGCCGCCGACGCATGATCCGTACCGTTGCCACCAAGCCCTATGACGACCAGAAACCCGGCACCTCGGGCCTTCGCAAGAAGGTCCCGGTGTTCAGCCAGGAAAATTATGCCGAGAACTTCATCCAGTCGATCTTCGACGCGCTGGATGGATTCAAGGGCAAGACGCTGGTGCTGGGCGGCGACGGCCGCTACTACAACCGCGAGGTCATCCAGAAGGTGCTTTGCATCGCCGCCGCCAACGGCTTCGGCAAGGTGATGGTGGGGCAGGGCGGCATCCTGTCGACGCCGGCGGCCTCGCACCTCATCCGCAAGCACAAGGCCTTTGGCGGCATCATCCTTTCAGCCAGCCACAACCCAGGCGGCCCGAAGGAGGATTTCGGCATCAAGTACAATGCCGAGAACGGCGGCCCTGCGCCTGAAAAGATCACCGACGCGATCTTCGCCAAGTCGAAGGCGATCAAGGAATACCGGATCGCCGATGCCCCCGCCGTCGATATCGACACGGTCGGCACCACCACGCTCGAAGGCATGGCGGTCGAGGTCGTCGATCCGGTGAAAGATTATGCCGAGATGATGGAAGGGTTGTTTGATTTCAAGGCGTTGCGCAAGCTTTTTGAATCAGGGTTCCGCATGCACTTCGACGCCATGCATGCCGTCACCGGACCTTACGCCAAGGAGATTTTCGAGAACCGGCTGGGAGCCGCGGAAGGCACCTGCCGCAACTATCACCCGCTGCCGGATTTCGGCGGCCACCATCCCGACCCCAACCTCGTCCATGCCAAGCACCTCTACGATGACGTGATGAGCGCTTCCGGACCGGAATTCGGCGCCGCCTCGGACGGCGACGGCGACCGTAACATGATCGTCGGCAAGGGCATGTTCGTCACGCCCTCCGACAGCCTTGCCATCATCGCCGCCAATGCGACGCTGGCGCCGGGCTATGCCAGGGGCATCGCCGGAGTTGCGCGCTCGATGCCGACCAGTGCGGCCTCCGATCGGGTGGCCGAAAAGCTCGGCGTCGGCATCTATGAGACGCCTACCGGCTGGAAGTTCTTCGGCAACCTGCTTGACGCGGGCAAGGTGACGCTGTGCGGCGAGGAAAGCTTTGGCACCGGCTCGAACCATGTGCGCGAGAAGGACGGCGTGTGGGCGGTGCTGTTCTGGCTCAACATCATCGCCGCGCGCGGCGAGGGCGTGAAGGAGATCGTCGAGAAGCACTGGGCGGCCTACGGGCGCAACTACTATTCGCGCCACGATTACGAGGAAGTGGAAAGCGCGAGGGCAAACGCGCTGATCGACGAACTGCGCGGCAAGCTGGGCTCACTGCCCGGCATCACGGTGCGCGGGCTGACGGTCGAGAAGGCCGACGACTTTTCCTATCACGACCCGGTCGATCACTCGGTCAGCGAGCACCAGGGCGTGCGGGTGCTGTTCAAGGGCGGATCGCGCGTGGTGTTCCGGCTTTCGGGAACCGGCACGTCCGGGGCGACGCTGCGCGTCTACATGGAGCGCTACGAGCCCGACCCGAAAAAGCACGATATCGATACGCAGCAGGCGCTGGCCGACCTGATCGCCGCCGCCGACGACATCGCCGGCATCCGCCGCCACACCGGCCGCGACAAGCCCAGCGTGATTACGTGAGGCTTTTTCCAGTGCCGGAAGGTGCAGGGGGCGTGCGCTTCATACCCCCACCCCTAGCCCCTCCCCACAAGGGGGAGGGGGACACTGATATCGCGCTTTCTCCTAAAGTTGCCGGCTTAAACCGCTGCGATGCGGGCACAAGATTCCCCTCCCCCTTGTGGGGAGGGGTTAGGGGTGGGGGTGCTGAGGCCCGCAACGAAAGCATATTATTTTTAGGCAATAGCCCTGCCTCCAAGGTGAAGAAACGGGAACGCTGCGTCCAAATCCCCCTCCCCCTTGGGAGGAGGGGCTACGGGTGGAGGTAAACGCGCCGCTCGGCGCTGCCGTTTCCCCGGAAGGCATCCGCTTTGCCGTCTGGTCGGGGGCAGCGGAGCGTATTCAGCTGTGCCTGTTCGATGGCGAGCGCGAGACCGACCGGCTGGACCTTCAGCCGGAAGGCGAGGGCGTCCATGCGCTTTTCGTTCCGGGACTTGGCGCCGGCACCCGCTACGGCTTTCGCGCCGACGGTGCCTATGCGCCCGAGCGCGGCCTGTGGTTCGACCCGCAAAAACTGCTGGTCGACCCCTATGCGCTGCAAATCGACCGTCCTTATGTCTATGATCCGCGCCTTGCCGCCCGGCGCGGCGAGGGCGGCGATACCGCGCCGCTGGTGCCGAAATCGGTGGCGGTCGCGCTCCCCGAGGCGGTTGCCGCCGCGCCGCCGATGTTCCAGCCCGGCGGGTTGATCTATGAGATTGCCGTGCGCGCCTTTTCGATGCGCCATCCGGACGTGCCGGAGCGGGATCGCAGCACGTTGCGGGCGCTCGGGAATCCGGTGGTGATCGCGCACCTGAAAAGACTCGGCGTCTCCGCCGTCGAGCTGATGCCGGTCACCGCCTGGATCGACGAGCGCCATTTGCCGCCGCTCGGTCTTGCCAACGCCTGGGGCTACAACCCGGTCACCTTCATGGCGCTCGACCCGCGCCTGGCGCCGGGCGGGCTGGCCGACCTGCGCGAAGCGGTGTCGGCCCTGCATGCGGCTGGCATCGGCGTGATCCTCGACCTCGTCTTCAACCACACCGGCGAGAGCGATGGGCTCGGCCCGACGCTGTCGCTGCGCGGGTTGGATGCCAGCGCCTATTACCGGCACGCGGCCGATGGAACGCTGGTCAACGTTACCGGCACCGGCAACACGCTCGCCTGCGACCGTCCGGCGGTGCAGCGACTGGTGCTCGACAGCCTGCGCCACTTCGTCCGCCATGCCGGCGTCGACGGTTTCCGCTTCGATCTCGCGCCGGTGCTGGGCCGTGGCGAGCACGGTTTCGACCCGAATGCGCCGCTCTTTCAGGCCCTCCGCTCCGACCCGCTGCTCGCCGACCGCGCCCTGATCGCCGAGCCGTGGGACATCGGCCCGGGCGGCTACCAGCTAGGCCGCTTTTCTCCGCCTTTCCTCGAATGGAACGACAGATACCGCGACGACGTGCGCCGCTTCTGGCGTGGCGATGCCGGCGTGGTCGGCGCGCTGGCGACACGGCTCGCCGGTTCGTCGGACATCTTTTCCGGCAGCATGTCGCGCACCGTCAATTTCATTGCCGCGCATGATGGGATGACGCTTCGCGATGTCACCGCCTATGCGCATAAGCGCAACGAGGCCAACGGCGAGGGAAACCGCGACGGCCACGACGAGAATTTTTCATGGGCCGACGGGGCGCCAGGCGACGTGCGCGCACTGCTCGCCACGCTGTTTGCCTCGCGCGGCACGATCATGCTGACCGCCGGCGACGAGTTCGGCCGCACCCAGCACGGCAACAACAACGCCTATGCGCAGGACAATGAAATCACCTGGCTCGACTGGCAGGGGCGCGACCGCGCGCTGGAAGACCATGCCTGCGCGCTCTCGGCGCTGCGCCGTTCACTGCCGGTTTTTGCCGGAACCGGTTTTCTGAGCGGGCAGCCTTCGCCCCCGGACGGGCTTGCGGACGTGGCCTGGCTGACCGAAGCCGGCCATCCCATGGCCGAAGCCGACTGGCACGACGGCGGGCGCCGCCGCCTTGCCATGCTGCTCTGTGCTGGCAACGGTGGCCGCCTTGCCGTTCTCGTCAACGGCGATCGCCGCGCCTGCGCCTTTGCGCTGCCGGCGCGCGACGGCTATCGCTGGCAGTCGGCCCTTGAACAGGATGCGGATCCGGCGCTACCGGTGCCCGGACGCAGCGTCAGGCTGATGCTGGAACGGGTGGACGATGCCGTCGCACAGGGACACGAAAATGGCTGACGACAATTCCGACTGGTGGCGCGGCTGCGTGATCTACCAGATCTATCCGCGCTCCTTCCAGGACACGACCGGCGACGGCATCGGCGATTTGCGCGGCGTCGTGCGCCGCCTCGGCCATGTCGCCGCGCTGGGGGCGGATGCGGTGTGGCTGTCGCCGTTCTTCCAGTCGCCGATGGCGGACATGGGCTACGACGTGTCCGACTACTGCGCCGTCGATCCCCTGTTCGGAACGCTGGAGGATTTCGACGCGGTGGTCGCCGAGGCGCACCGGCTGGGGCTGAAGGTCATCATCGACCAGGTGCTGGCGCATACGTCGGACCGGCATCCGTGGTTCGTCGAAAGCCGCGCCAGCCGCGACAATGCCCGGGCGGACTGGTATGTGTGGGCCGAGCCGCTGCCGGACGGCACCGCGCCCAACAACTGGCTGTCGGTGTTCGGCGGCTCCGCCTGGGAGTGGGATTCGGTGCGCCGGCAGTATTACCTGCACAATTTCCTTACTTCGCAGCCGGCCCTGAACTACCACAACATGGACGTGCAGGACGCGGTGCTGGAGACGGTGCGTTTCTGGCTGGCGCGCGGCGTCGACGGCTTCCGTCTGGACACGGTCAACTACTACATCCAGGACCGCTTTCTGCGCAGCAATCCGCCGCTGGCGCAAAGCGTCGCCGGAACGAATATCGACACCAACCCGTATAATTTCCAGGAGCATCTGTTCGACAAGTCGCGACCTGAAAACATCGACTTCCTGAAGCGCTTCCGGGCGCTGATCGATGAAAGCAGCGGCCATGCCGTGGTCGGCGAGATCGGCGACGAGAAGCGCTCATTGCAGACGCTCGCGGCCTATACGTCGGGCAGCGACAAACTGAACATGAGCTACACGTTCGACATGCTCGGCCCGGAATTTTCCGCCGCGCATGTGCGCGCTTGCGCGGAGGCCTTCGAGGCCGCGGCGCCGGACGGCTGGGTCTGCTGGGCCTTTTCCAACCACGACGTCGCTCGCCACGTCACCCGCTGGACGCCGCCAGGGGGAGATCCCGACGTGGTCGCGAAATTCTCCATCGAGCTTTTGTGCGCGCTGCGGGGCTCCATCAGCCTCTATCAGGGCGAGGAACTGGGGCTGGAGGAGGCGGAAATCGCCTTCGAGGACCTGCGCGATCCCTACGGCATCCGCTTCTGGCCGGCCTTCAAGGGCCGCGACGGATGCCGCACGCCGATGCCCTGGCAGCGCGGCGAGGCCCATGCCGGCTTCAGCAGCGCCAAGCCCTGCCGGCCGGTGCCGGAGGAGCATCCGCGCCTTGCCGTCGCCACGCAGGAGAAGATCGACGGCTCCGTGCTCAACCACTACCGCCCGTCGCTCGCCTTCCGCAGGGAGCATGCCGCCCTCCACGACGGCGACAT
>Ga0182735_1001172_pt1 | contig 18138 bp, 14 predicted proteins | sample eDN5th30CKraftMG_FD_128524 | JGI IMG/M metagenome (GOLD analysis project Ga0182735, IMG submission 128524) | Enriched Miracle-Growth compost microbial communities from Emeryville, California, USA - eDNA 5th pass 30_C Kraft MG (version 2) (version 2) ... | reverse complement strand
TCACGCGCCAGCCGGCGAGCCCGTCCTGCGCGAGCAGCACCTTCATCCCGTGGACCCGCCTCGGCCAGAAGCGGGAGGTGACCGCGAGCATCATCAGCGACTTGGCCTTCCAGCGCCGCCAGCGGCTCCAATCCTTCGTCGCGTGCAGCCAGGTGTCATAGGCGACGCCCTTGTGTTCGATTTCCTCGATCGCGTGCCATTTCCACAGCTCGCCCCACTCGGGCTCGGCGCCCGTGTACATCCCGGGATTCCGGAGCATGATCGCGGCGAGCATCGCGGTATAATGCTCGAGCGCGATCGTCGCCATCAGGTTGACGATCGGCGGACGCTCACGGATCAGCTCCATCACATTGTCGACATCCGCCTCGAGTTCGGAGAGATCATAGCCCGCCTCGGCCGCCTTGCGATTGAAGACCACATGCTCGCGGCTATGGATGACCTCCTGCTGCGTAAAGGCGCGGATTTCGCGGGCGAGCTTGTCGGGCACCCCGTCACGGTGCGCCTTTACCGCCTCGACGAACATGGCCTCACCCTTGGGAAAGGTCACCGACAGCGCGGTGTGAAAGGTCGAAGCAATGGGATCCCCGTTCAGCCACCAGCGCCCTTGCCGGTCGTCGCGGCCGAAGCGCCGGTCGCGCGGCGTAATCGAAAGATCGGCGGGAGTCGGGGAGAGCGAAAGGCTGGACATATCTTCTTCACCGGCGAATAGGGGGGAGGCGGCAGTGCCGCAGGGGCATATAATTAGGAATTACTTACAGTGGTGTCAATTGCAAAGAAGCGGCTCAGCCCGGAGGAAAGCCGGTCGGTCGCGCTCGAAGCGGCGCGGCAGATCCTGATCGAGATGGGGCCGCAGGCAGTGACGCTGAAGGCCGTCGCATCGCGCATCGACCGCACCCACGCCAATCTTCTCCACCATTTCGGCAGCGCGGCGGGCCTCCAGAAAGCGCTCGCGGCCTATCTTGCTGAAACGGTGTGCGACACGATCGCGGCTCGAATGACCGCCTCGCCGCCGGGCGAGCGCGACGTGCGCGAGATCGTCGACCTTGCCTTCGACGCCTTTGACAGCGGCGGCGCGGGTGCCCTTGCAACCTGGATGGCCGCAACCGGCAACGACGACGCGCTCGACCCGATTGTCGCCGCGATCCACCGATTGATCGATGGCATGGCGCCCGACGCGCACGAGAAGCGCCTGATGCACGAAGACACGCTCGCGCTCGTCCTGATGGCCATGGGCGATGCGCAGCTCGGCGGCACCATGGCTGAAGCCCTCGGCCTGCCGCGCGATACCGCCCGCGCGCTCGCGACCGAGCTGATCACCGGCCGCATCGCCGCCTTCTGGGCCGAGCAGGGCGGCAAGGCAGAGGGATAAAGGCTGGCAATCCTCCGCTGCGCAAGCTAGAGGACGCCATCCCTCCATTCCGTCGCACGAGCGAAGACGTGATTCCTGTCGGCCGCCGCGCGGCGGGAGGCAATCGACGTGGCTCGACACGAATGTCCCGTCTCGTTTCCGGCGTCCGCCCCGAAAGCAGCTTTTCATGCACTTCCTCGACCAAGCCAAGATTTTCATCAAGTCCGGCGACGGCGGTCCCGGCGCGGTTTCGTTTCGGCGCGAAAAATATATAGAATATGGCGGACCTGACGGCGGCAACGGCGGCAAGGGCGGCGACGTGATCTTCGAGGCGGTTGCCGGGCTCAACACGCTGATCGATTTTCGCTACACCCAGCACTTCAAGGCCAGGCGCGGCTCTCCCGGCGCCGGGCGCGACCGCACCGGCGCTGGCGGCCCCGATCTGGTCATCCAGGTGCCGGTCGGCACCCAGATCCTCGCCGACGATGAGGAACGCAGCCTGCTGGCCGATCTCACCAGGGAGGGTGAGCGCATCGTTTTCCTGCGTGGCGGGGACGGCGGGCGCGGCAATGCGAGCTACAAGACCAGCACCAACCGCGCGCCCCGCCAGCACGGCCCTGGGTGGCCAGGCGAGGAAATGTGGGTGTGGCTGCGACTGAAGCTGCTCGCCGACGCTGGACTTGTCGGGCTGCCCAATGCCGGCAAATCGACCTTCATCAATGCGGTGACCAATGCGCAGGCCAAGGTGGGATCCTATGCCTTTACCACGCTTCGCCCGCAGCTCGGCGTCGTCAGCCACAAGGGGCAGGAATTCGTGATCGCCGACATCCCGGGCCTGATCGAGGGCGCGGCCGAGGGGGCCGGCGTTGGCGACCGCTTCCTCGGTCATATCGAGCGCTGCCGCGTCTTGCTCCACCTTGTTGATGCAAACGATGCCGATGTCGCAACGAGCTATCGCATCGTCCGCGACGAGCTCGAGGCTTATGGCGCCGATCTTGTCGACAAGCCGGTCATCGTCGCGCTCAACAAGATCGACACGCTCGACGACGAGCTGATCGCGGCGCTTTCAGCCGAGCTCGCGGCTGAAAGCGGCCTTCCCGTCATGGCGCTCTCGGGGGCGAGCGGCGCGGGAGTCGAGGCAGTCCTCGACAAGCTGCTCGAAGCCATCGGTCACCCGGAACCGGGCGAGGACGAGGACGAGGAAGCGGGCGGCGACTGGTCGCCGATCTGATCACCGCGCCTCGAGCACCATGTTGAACGGGCCTTCGCTCGCGCGCCGAACCGTCTCGAAGCCGCCCTTGCGGATAATGTCCGATAGCCGAGCCTCACCCGCCTGCGCCCCCAGTGCCTCGCCGACCTCCTGGTCGAGCGAGGTGGGCACGCAGATCATCGTCGACGCATTGTAATAAAGGCGCCCGACCGGGTTCATATTCTCGGCGGGTGTGTCGCCTGCGATCGGCTCGACGATCATTCAGCGGCCTCCCGGAGCCAATATACGCCGCATATGCGCCGCGCAGCCGCGAGGATCGCCCATATCGTGCAGGCAGTCATACATGGTGATGAGGTCGAAGCCCTCCTCGGCAATATCCTTCGCTGCCGCAACCTCGAATCGCACGCGACCTTCATGGCCATGGCCTTCCGCATGCCGCCGCGCTTCGTCGATCGATGGCGCGTGGAAATCGAACCCGACGAACAAGCTTTGCGGAAAGGCGTCGGCCATCAGCAGGGTAGAGAAGCCGACCCCGCAGCCGACATCGGCGACTTTCGCCCCCTGACGCAGCTTCTCCTCGACGCCATCGAGCGCCGGGATCCAGTTCTGGACGATATTGTTGACATAGCCTGGCCGAAAAAAGGCCCCGGTTGCGCAGAAGAGGCAGCCTGCGTGATCGCCCCAGCGCACGCCGGTGCCGCGGCGAAAACATTCTTCAACCTTGGGTTCAGCCTCGATCATCGCGGCGATCAGGTCGAAGGCGCCGGCGAGATAAACGGGGCTGTCGCGGTTGGCGAAAACCATCGCCTGCTCCGGTGACAGGCTGAACCGGTCCGAGGCCGGGTCATGGTCAATATAGCCGTTCGCTGCCTGCGCAAGAGCCCATTCGCGGACGTAACGCTCGTGCAGTGAGCCCGCGCGCAGCGCGAGTTCGGACGCCGTCGCGGGCGCCCCCGCAAGCGCATCGAACAGGCCGAGCCGCAAGCCCAGCCGCACCGTCGGCACGCTCATTCCGCCGCCCAGATCGCCGAGCATCTTGCCGACGAACATGTTGAGCCGGTCTTCATCGATTCTTGCCGCCATCTGTCCTCTCCCGAAAAAGGGGTGCGCGACTCTCCAGAAGGGCTCGATGAGAAGAGCAGCATAGCATATTGCCTCAAAGTCAGCACCAAGGGCGCAGATATTCGCATTGGCACCTATGCACGCGCGCGCTATCGGCGGCACAATGAGCCTGTTCCCACCCGCCTCCTGCCCCCGCCTGATCGTCAAGATCGGATCTGCGCTGCTCGTCGACACAGACGGCACCGTGCGGCGCGAGTGGCTCGCAGGGATCGCTGCCGATATTGCGGCGCGGGCGAAGGCAGGCCAGCAGGTCGCGGTCGTCTCGTCGGGCGCTATCGCGCTCGGCGCGCGGCGGCTGGGGCTCGCCAAGGGCGGACGCGCCAGTCTCGAGGATGCGCAGGCCGCCGCGGCCACGGGTCAGATCGCGCTAAGCCAGGTCTGGGCCGAGGTGCTGGGCGCGGAGGGTCTGACCGCCGCACAGATGCTCGTCACCCTCGACGATCTGGAACATCGCCGTCGCTATCTCAACGCTGCGGCGACGCTCGATCGGCTTCTCAGCCTGGGGGTCGTGCCAGTCATCAACGAGAATGACAGTGTGGCGACCGCCGAGATCCGCTTCGGCGACAACGACCGGCTCGCCGCGCGCGTCGCGCAGGCAGCGGGCGCGTGCGGGGTCGTCCTTCTCTCCGACATCGACGGGCTTTACGACCGCAACCCGGCGCTCGAGGGCGCCCGCCACATTGCGCGGGTCGACCGTATCGACGCTGCCATCGAGGCGATGGCGGACACAGGCTCTGCCTCGGGAATGGGCTCGGGCGGAATGGTGTCGAAGATTGCCGCAGCGCGGATCGCTGGCGCCGCGGGCGCGAATCTCGCGATCGCTTCGGGTCGGATCCCCCGGCCGCTGTCGACCGATGCGCGCCACACATTGTTCGTCGCGGATAAAGGCGCAAGCGCGCGCAAGGCGTGGCTAGCGGGCGCGCTGACCGCCAAGGGCCGGCTTTGGATCGACGCGGGGGCGGTGAAGGCACTCGGCGGCGGGGCAAGCCTCCTCGCCGCGGGAGTGACGGGCGCGAGCGGAAACTTCCAGCGCGGCGACATTCTCGACATCGCGGACCCCGAGGGGCGCGTTGTCGCGCGCGGCCTCTCCGAATATCCCGCCGCCGACGTCGAAGCGATATTGGGGCTCGGTCGTGAGGCGCAGGAGGCGGCGCTCGGCTATGCTCCGCGCAGTGCCGTCGTCCACCGCGACCATCTGGTGCTCTTGTGACGACGCCGACGCTTGCGATGACCGGCGCGACCGGCTTCGTCGGCGGCGAAACCTTGAACCAGGCCGTCGCGGCGGGCTGGCGCGTGCGCGCGCTCACTCGCCGCCCGCAGCCCGAACGCGAAGGGGTGACGTGGATCAAGGGTGCGCTGGACGAGCCCGACAGTCTCGCAGACATGGCGGCGGGCAGCGACGCGCTGCTCCACGTCGCGGGGGTCGTCAACGTGCCAACGCGCGCGGCATTCGAAGCCGGAAACGTGGTCGCGACGGGACAGGTCATCGACGCCGCGCGCGCCGCAGGCATCACGCGCTTCATCCATGTTTCCTCGCTTGCCGCGCGCGAACCCGCGATTTCCAACTATAGCTGGTCGAAAGCACGCGCCGAGACGATCGTTCGCGCGAGCGGACTCGACTGGACCATCGTGCGACCGCCCGCGGTCTTCGGTCCTGCTGACACCGAGATGCTCGATCTCTTTCGCATGGCCCGGCGCGGGGTGGCGCTGCTCCCGCCCAAGGGGCGCATGTCGGCGATCTATGTCGAGGAACTTGCGCGCCTCCTCGTTGCCCTTCTGGCCGACAGCGACGCGAGCATTGGCGCCACCTACGAGCCCGACGATGGCCGCCCAAACGGCTGGTCTCACCGCAGCTTTGCGCGCGCGATCGGCCGCGCGGTCGGACGCGGCCACGTCTCGACGCTCGCTGTGCCCCGCATGGTCCTGAAGGCGGGCGGCCGGCTCGACACGCTGGTCCGCCGGGGCCGCGCCAAGCTGACCCCTGACCGCGCGCGCTATATTGCGCACCCCGACTGGGTGGTTGCCGCAGGCGCCCTCCCGCCTCCCGAGATCTGGCGACCCGAAATCGCGACCAGCGACGCTCTGGCCGAAACGGTGCGCTGGTACCGCCGCGAAGGCTGGCTCTGATTGCAGGAGCGCCCCGTTGTCGATGCCCCCTTATGAGCCGCCGGTCGAAGCGTGCATTGCCAAGGATGGGCGCCGTCACTAGGTCTGGGGTATGACCGACAGCACCGCCACACCGCCACATGGCTCTCAGGGCCCGTGGGCCATCCCCGTCCGCCGCCCACTGCCGGGAGACGACGCGCCCAAATCGACCACCAGTTTCCCGCGCAAGGTCTGGCATCTCCTCGTCGCAATCAAGGACGGGCTCGCGCTCGTCTTCCTCCTTATGTTCTTCGCGCTCCTCTTCGGCCTGCTCTCGAGCCGCCCCAACGCGGCGCTCCCGGTTCGCGAGGGCGCGCTGCTGCTTGAGCTCGACGGCATCGTTACCGAACAGCCGGCAGAAATCGACCCCTTTGCGGCGCTGTCCGGCGGTCAGGATTTCAAGGAATATCGTGTTCGCGACATCGTGCACGCACTCGAGACCGCCGCTGAGGACAAGCGGGTGACGTCGGTGGTGCTCGACCTCGACCGCTTTCTTGGCGGCGGCCAGGTCTCGCTTGCCGAAATTGGCACTGCGATCGACAAGGTACGCGCGAAGAAAAAGCCCGTGCTCGCCTTCGCCACTGCCTACACCACCGACAGCTATCAGATTGCCTCGCATGCGAGCGAAATCTGGTCGGACCCGATCGGCGGCGTCGCCATTGCGGGACCGGGGGGCTCGCACCTTTATTACAAGGGACTGATGGACCGGCTCGGCATCACCGCGCACATCTACCGCGTGGGCACCTTCAAGAGCGCCGTCGAACCCTTTCTGCGCACCGACCAGTCACCCGAGGCGAAAGAGGCCGACCTCGCCTACGCCTCGGTGCTGTGGGACAAATGGAGAAGTGACGTCAAAAAGGCGCGGCCAGCGGCGAAGATCGACGTCTTCATCGCCGACACCCCCGGCCGCGTCAAAGCCGCCGGGAATGACCTTTCGAAGGCGTCGCTCGACGCGGGACTGGTCGACAGGGTCGGCAGCCGAATGGCGTTCCAGAGGCGCGTCGCTGAAATCAGCGGCGTCTACGACGATAGCCGCCCTTGGGAGTATAATGCGATCCCGCTCGACAATTGGGTGGCTGCCAACCCGCCTGGAAAGAAGGGCGCCGCGATCGCAGTCGTCCCGGTGATCGGCGAAATCGTCGATGGCGAGGCCTCGAACGGCACGGCAGGCGGCGAGACGATTGCGCAGCATGTCCTCGACGCCGCGACTGACGAAAAGGTCAAGGCGATCGTCCTGCGTGTCGACTCCCCCGGAGGATCCGTGCTCGCTTCGGAAGAAATCCGTCAGGCGCTGCTCGCTGCGAAAACAAAGAAAAAGCCGATCGTCGTCTCGATGGCCAATGTCGCGGCATCGGGAGGCTATTGGGTGGCAACCCCTGCCGACCGCATTTTCGCCGAGCCGGACACGATCACCGGTTCGATCGGCGTTTTCGGCATCCTGCCGAGCTTTGACCAGGCACTCGCCAAGATCGGCATCACCGCTGACGGCATCGCGACGACGCCGCTGTCGGGTCAGCCGGATTTGCTCGGCGGCGTGAATGACGCGTTCAACCAGCTCGCGCAGGCCAGTGTCGAGGATATCTACGCGCGCTTCACCGGGCTCGTCGCCAAGAGCCGCAAGCAACCGGTGGAGAAGATCGAGGCGATTGCCGAAGGCCGCGTGTGGGCGGGCGGCACCGCGCGCCAGCTCGGCCTCGTCGATCAGTTTGGCGGCCTCACCGATGCGCTCGCGGCCGCTGCGAAACTCGCCAAGGTCGACGGCGATTACCACGCCAAATATTTTGAAGACGAGCCCAGCGAATTTTCAAGGATGCTCGCGGGACTTTTCGGCGCTGAGCAGGATGAGGCGGCCACCGCACCGCGCGGCTGGTTCGGCATTGCGGCGATGAGGCGCCAGCTCACCGAGCGGCGGCTGGCTGAGGACCTCGCGCTGCTGACCGAGGCGGGGTCGGTGCAGGCCGCGTGCCTGGACTGCCGCGCCTACCTGCCCGCCGTCCCGCGCGCGCAAAGACCTGCGACAAGTGGCTTCCTGGCAGGGCTTGCGCTTCTGCTGAAATGATGAACGCCCTGCCCGCAGAAAGATGCGGTCAGGCGGCGACGAGAGCCTCCTTCGCATGCTTCGCGATCGCGTCCGTCAACGTGTCGACGAGGGCAAGCGGCAGATCGTGCCCCATTCCCGGAACCGTCATCAGGCGCGAACCGGCGATACTGGCAGCGGTGTCGCGCCCGCCAGCGAGCGGCACGAGCGGATCATCTTCACCGTGGATGACGAGCGTTGGTGTCCTGATCGTCCTCAGCATCGGGCGCCGGTCGCCGTCGGCAATGATCGCTGCCATCTGGCGCGCGACGCCCTGGGGGTAAAAGCCGCGCTCATAATCGGCGCGTACCTGGCGCTGCAGCCGCGCTTCATCGGGCGGATAGCCGGGGCTACCGATCACCTGCGCCGCACGGACCGAATAGGCGATCATCTCCTCGGGGTCACCGCCCATCGGCCGGTTCGCAAGCACCCGCATCGCTTCCTTTCGGGCGCGTGGCAGGCGGCGATTGCCCGTCGTCGACATGATCGAGGTGAGTGAGAGCACGCGCGCGGGATAGCGCGCCGCGATATGCTGGGCGATCATGCCGCCCATCGATGCCCCGACAATATGCGCGCGCTGGACACCGAGCCCGTCGAGCAGCGCCACAGCGTCGGCAGCCATGTCGGCGAGCGTATAGGCCGGGCGTACCGGCAGACCCAGCGCCGCCTTGACGAACATCCATTTGAGGTTCGGCACTCCCGCCGCCTCAAAGCGCGTCGACAGGCCGACGTCGCGATTGTCATAGCGAATGGTCCGGAACCCGTGCACGTTCAGCGCATCGACGAATTCGTCCGGCCAGAGGGTCAATTGCCCGCCAAGCCCCATCACCAGCAGGATCACCGGCGCGTCGCGCGGTCCCTTGTCTTCATAGGTGATCGAAAGGCCGTTGGCGTTCGTCTGCTCGCTCGTCATGTGCGCATATCCGTCAGCTGGCAATTGCGGGGCGATACTTGGCGGAATCGCTGGTGAATTCCGCGCGGCCATAGCCCGCGAGCTGGCGCTCGATCCGGCGCACGAGCCGCCGGTCGGCGAGGCGGCGGAGACCCGGCAGGCGCGATGCCGCGCGGTAGGCCGCCATGCGCCCCGCGGCGGCGAGCATCGTCGCGCCATAGATCAGATGGTCCCGGCGCGATACCGGCACGCCGACCTCCGCGGCGCGCTCCTCGTCCCCGCTCAGAAAGGCCTTCACAAAGAAGACGCGGCTGACCGAACGCTCGAGCCGCCGTTTGATCCGGCCCTTGGGTGAGGCATCTGCCGACAGCTCCGCCTCCATCGTCGCGCGCAGCAGGCCGCCGCAGATGCTATCATCATATTCGTAGCGCAAGGTCGCACTGCGCGTGCGCCAGATGCGCACAATCTCCTGCGGGGTGTCGGCGAGCAGATCCTCGGGCAGGCCGAGAAGATAACAGCGGTAGCGCGCAAGCTCGACCCGCGCGCGTTCGAGCCGGGTGAAGCGGGTGCGCCCCTTCGCCAGCACCTCCTGCGACAGGAAATAGATGGGGATGAGCCCCGCGGGCATCTGGTCGAGCTGTGGGATCGGCACGCCATAGGTTTTGGCGTCCCACATATCCGGCCGCGAGAGAATGTTGACGCGCACCATCGCGTGCATCAGCCGCACCATCGCCGCCGCCTTGAAGCCGGGTCCGAAGCGCTCGAGCGCCCCGGGCAGCGCGGTCGTGGCAAAAAAGGTCGCGGTCTCCTTGACGCGCCGCGCCGCGGTTGCGTGGCCGAGCGTGCCGGTGAGCGCCATGGGCAGCGCCGAATATTTGTTGAGGAAAGTCGCGATGAACGCCCCGCGGATCAGGAACGGGGAAAGGTTCGCCGTCGCATTGCGCTCATAAGCCGCACCCTCTTCGACGAGACCCATGTCGAGCCACGCCGGTTTCTGCTCCATTTCCCTGATCAGCGCCACCAGTTCGGCGGGCGCATCTTGAACGGCCTCAACGCCCCTGTCGCAGGCCTCGACCAGCATCGCGACGGTGCGCTGAAAGCCATAGCGCGGCATCAGCGCAGCGTAAGCGTCGCCGGTGCGATCGCCGAGCATCGTATATTCGCGGATGCGCGCAAGGAGCTGCGGGTCCTCCAGATAGGCCGCCCTGTCGGCTCCCCGGACCCGCCCGAGTTCGCTGACCGCATCGGGCTCGGGGGCCCAGCGTTCGGGAGGTCTGTCAAAATCGAAGCGCCCGAAAAGATCGGGAAGGGCCTCGGCCTGGCCGCGCACCCGGTGGGCGATCGCGCTGACATCACTGTTCATAAGGCGAACCTGCCACAGATTCGCGATTTGGCAAGCCTAGCCGCTATTCGCCCCGCGGTAAGCCGGAAGCCCCAAAGACCAATGGATTGCCGCGCCGCGAAGCCCGAAACCGGCGAGTGCGCCCGCAATCGCCGCAATGGCGGTGCCCGTCCCGAGCCACTCCAGCAGGAGGAAAAGGCCCGACGCCAGCGCCGCCGCCGTGACATAGACTTCGGGCCGCATGATGATCGAGGGCACGCCCGCGAGCACGTCGCGGATCGTCCCTCCGACGCAGCCGGTAATCACGCCCATCAGCAAAGCGGGCGCGGGAGGCACACCCCAGGCGATCGCCTTTGCAGTGCCGAACACCGCATAGCCCGCAAGCCCGACGGCGTCCGCCCATTCGAGCAGCTGTCCGCGCCACCAGCGCTCAGGCGTCACCCAGACGACGACCGCGATCGCAATGCACATGGCCGCGATCGCGCCGTCGTGCACCCAGAACACTGGCGCGCCGATGAGCAGGTCGCGCACGCTGCCGCCGCCGACCCCGGTGACGAGGGCAAAAAAGCTCGCGGTGACCAGCGTCTGCCGCAGCCGCACCGCCATGAGGGCACCCGACAGCGCAAAAACGCCGATGCCGACCAGATCGAGCAGGCGGATGACAAGCGCATTGTCGAAGCCCGACATCGCCGCCGCTATTCCGCCGCCGGGCGTACGCCGCCGATGATTGACAGCGTGATGGCGGTTACCGCGTTGCGGATCGCAGGCTCTGCCAGCGGCGCGAAGACGGGCGAATGATTGGTGGGTGCGGGCTCGCCTTTCGCCTTGAGGTCCGCAAGCACAGCGGGGTCATAGCCGCCGATACCGAAGAACACCGAGGGCACACCGGCCTCGACATATTCCGAATAATCCTCACTGCCCGACAGCGGCGCGGCGCTCGCGGGTGCGAAGACGAGCCCCTTGCCGAACACGGGCCCGAGCAGCGCGGCCGCCGCCGACGCCATCGCCTCGTCGTTCACCAGCGCGCCGGTGCCGCTCAGATAGGTGATCGTGGGCTCAGGAGCATTGCCCATCGCCGCTGCAGCTTTGGCAGCGCGCGCTGTTCCGGTGCGCAAGAGTTCGCGCACTGCGCCTGACTGCGAGCGAAGATTGACCTTCACCTCGGCGCTGTCGGGGATGATGTTGGGGGCGCTGCCCGCATGGATCGCGCCCACCGTGAGCACACCGAACGCCGCCGGATCCTTCTCGCGGCTGATGAGGAGCTGCGCGTCGGTCACGAAGCGCGCGGCAATCGGAATCGGGTCAATCGTCGCAGCGGGCATCGACCCGTGGCCGCCGCGGCCATGGAAGACAATCGAATAGCTGTCCGATGCCGACGAGGAGGGCCCCGCCTTGACCGCCACGACGCCCGAGGGAAGGTTGCTGACGTGCGCGGCAAAGCCGAAATCGGGTCTTGGAAATCGCGTGAGCAGCCCATCATCGAGCATCGCCCGCGCACCCTTCAGCGTTTCTTCGGCTGGCTGGCCGATCAGGACCACTGTGCCCGACCAGCTGTCGCGCATCGCCGACAATGCCTGCGCGACGCCGATCAGATAGGCGACATGGGTGTCGTGGCCGCAGGCATGCATCACGGGCACATCCTTGCCCTCATAGGTCGCGCGCGCCTTGCTCGCCCAGGCAAGGCCGGTCTTTTCCTCCATCGGCAGCGCGTCCATGTCGGCGCGCACGAGGATGGTCGGGCCATCCCCATTTTTGAGTACGCCGACCACTCCGGTGCCGCCGACCTTCTCGGTCACGGCAAAGCCCGCCTTGAGCAGCTGCTGCGCCAGAATCCCGGCGGTGCGCACCTCCTGCATGGCGAGTTCGGGATGACGGTGGAGATCCTTGTAGATCGCCTCGAGCGCGGGATAATTTTCATCGAGCAGCGCCGACAGCCGCGCATGGGCGGCTGCGACGTCGGGCGCCGCCTGTGCACTTGTGGCCACCAAGGACAGGGCCAGCGAAGCCGCCCCCCAAAGTCCGCGCTTCGCCATGATCTGTTCCCCCTGTGCCCGCCGTCAGATGTGGATCGGTTTTCCCGTCACGGCCATCGCGGCTTCCTTGATTGCCTCGCTATGCGTCGGATGCGCGTGGCAGGTGTAGGCGATATCCTCGCTGGTCGCACCGAATTCCATCGCCTGCGCGGCCTGCGCGATCATCGTGCCGGCAACGCTCGCGATGCACCAGACGCCGAGCACGCGATCGGTCTTTGCATCGGCAATAACCTTCACGAAGCCGTCGGGTTCATGGTTGGTCTTGGCGCGGCTGTTGGCGAGCATCGGGAATTTGCCGATCTTGACCTCGCCTTTCTCCTTCGCCGCTTCCTCGGTGAGCCCGACGCCAGCGATTTCGGGCCAGGTGTAGACAACCGACGGGATGACATCGTGGTTCACAATGCCGGTCTGCCCCGCGATATTCTCGGCGCAGGCGATACCTTCATCTTCGGCCTTGTGCGCGAGCATCGGACCGGGCACGACGTCACCGATCGCCCAGATGCCGCTGACCGCGGTGCGGAAGCCATGGTCGATCTCGATCTGGCCGCGCTTGTTGACCTCGAGACCCGCCTTGTCGAGAGCAAGCCCGTCGGTGTTCGGGCGGCGGCCGATCGACACGAGGACGACATCGGCTTCGAGCGTCTCGGCCTCGCCGCCGGCCGCCGGCTCGAGCGTCAGCACGGCCTTTTTGCCCTTGACCTCGGCCTTGGTGACCTTGGTCTTGAGCTTGAACTCGATGCCCTGCTTCTTGAAAATCTTGTTCGCTTCCTTGCGGACGTCGCCGTCCATGCCGGGCAGGATCTGATCGAGGAATTCGACGCAGGTGACCTTGGCGCCGAGACGGCGCCAGACGCTTCCGAGTTCGAGCCCGATCACGCCGCCACCGATCACGACCATGTGCCCCGGCACCTTCGCCAGTTCGAGCGCGCCGGTCGAATCGACAATCACGCCCTTTGCATTGTCGACCTCGACGCCCGGGAGCGGCGTAACCGAGGACCCGGTCGCGATGATGATATTCTTCGCGCGTACGGCCTTGCCCGCCACCTCGACGGTGTCGTTCGACGTGAAGCTGGCATAGCCTTTCAGCCAGTCGACCTTGTTCTTCTTGAAGAGGAACTCGATGCCGCCGGTCAGGCCCTTGACCGCATCCTTGCGCTGACCGTGCATGGCGTCGAGGTCGAGCTGGGGTTTCACCTTGATCCCCATTTTCTCCATCGCGCCGCCGGCCGCGGCTTCAAAATATTCCGACGCATGCAGCATCGCCTTCGACGGGATGCAGCCGACGTTGAGGCAGGTGCCCCCCAGCGTCTCGCGCCCTTCGGCACAAGCGGTCTTGAGCCCCAGCTGCGCCGCGCGAATCGCGGCGACATAGCCACCCGGGCCGGCACCGATGACAAGGACGTCGTAGTCGTAATCAGCCATTATCAACTCCATTCGTCATCCCGGCGGTGCCGGGATCGCTGGCGTCGAGGGCGGCGCCAGGGGGTAGCGGTCCCGGCTTGGCCGGGGCGACGTCTTTACAAATCGATGAGCAGCCGCGTGGGATCCTCGATCGCTTCCTTGATCGTCTTGAGGAAGGTCACCGCCTCACGGCCGTCGACCAGACGGTGGTCGTAGCTGAGCGCCAGATACATCATCGGGCGGATCACGATCTCGCCGTTCCGGACAACCGGGCGGTCCTCGATGCGGTGGAGACCGAGAACGGCCGACTGCGGCGGGTTGATGATCGGTGTCGACATGAGGCCGCCGAACACGCCGCCGTTCGAGATGGTGAAGGTGCCGCCGGTCATGTCTTCCATCGTCAGCGTGCCTTCCTTGGCCCGCTTGCCAAGATCGGCGATCGCCTTTTCGATCTCGGCAAAGGACAGGCTTTCGGCATTGCGGACGATCGGCACGACGAGCCCGTTGGGCGCACTGACCGCCACCGAGACGTCGAGATAATCATGATAGACGATCTCCTCGCCATCGATCCGTGCATTGACCGCGGGGATGTCATGCGCAGCAAGCGCGACCGCCTTGGTGAAAAAGCTCATGAAGCCGAGGCGAACGCCATGTTTCTTCTCGAAACTCTCGCGATATTTCTCGCGCGTCTCGATCACCGCCGACATGTCGCAGTCGTTGAAGGTGGTCAGCATCGCCGCGGTGTCCTGCGCCGACTTCAGCCGCTTGGCGATCGTCTGGCGCATGCGCGTCATCTTGACCCGCTCTTCGCGGCGGCCCGGGGCACCGCTCGCAGCCGGAGCCGGTGTGGCGGCGGCAGATGCCGGAGCGGCCGCGGACGCGTCGGGCGCGGCATTGGCGGCGGCGAGCACGTCCTCCTTGGTCAGCCGGCCGTCCTTGCCTGTCCCCTTGATCTTGCTCGGATCGAGGCCATGCTCGAGCACCAGCCGCCGCACGGCAGGCGACAGCGTCGGGACCGTGTCGGCCGCCTCGCCCGTCGCAGCGGGAGCGGGCGCGGCGGCTTCGGCCTTCGCCGCCGGAGCGGGTGATGGAGCCGCCGCGGCGGGGTTGCCCGCACCCGCCTCGATCGTCGCAATCACCGCGCCGACATTGACCGTGTCGCCGACCGCGGCGACCTGCTGGCCCATCACGCCGGCGACCGGGGAGGGCACCTCGACCGCGACCTTGTCGGTTTCAAGGCTCGCGATCGGTTCGTCGACCGCGACCGCATCGCCCGGCTGCTTCAGCCATTCGCCGATCGTCGCTTCGGTGACGCTTTCGCCGAGGGTGGGAACTTTGACTTCGGTGCTCATGGGGTCATTCCTTGCGGGAGATCAGGCTTTTTTCTTGGTACGGCGAATTTCGGCGCGAACGCTGAGGTCGAGCGCGTCGGCGACGAGCGCGGCCTGCTCGGTCTGATGGCGACTCATCAGACCCGTGGCGGGCGATGCCGCGGCGGCGCGGCCAGCATAGCGCGGGCGCATCCCCTTGTGACCCGCCGCATTCAGGCTTTCCTCGATCAGCGATTCAACGAAGAACCAGGCCCCATTGTTGCGCGGCTCTTCCTGCGCCCAAACCACCTCCTGAAGATTTGTCATCCGCTTGAGACGGATGGCAAGCGCTTCTCCCGGGAAGGGGTAGAGCTGTTCGATGCGCACCACGCTGACGTCTTCGAGACCCGCGCTGTCGCGCGCCTCCATCAAATCGTACGCGACCTTGCCCGAGCAGAGCACCAGCCGCCGGATCTTGTCGTCGGCGGGCGGCGTCATGTCGGATTTGATGCGCATGAAATGACTGTCGCCGAGGAACTCGTCGCGGCTGCTGACCGCAAGCTTGTGCCGCAGGAGCGACTTGGGCGTCATGATGATCAGCGGCTTGCGGAAGTCGCGGAGCATCTGGCGGCGCAATACGTGGAAATAATTGGCCGGCGTCGTGATGTTGCAGACCTGGATATTGTCGCCCGCGCAGAGCTGGAGGAAGCGTTCAAGACGTGCCGAACTATGCTCGGGGCCCTGCCCTTCATAGCCATGCGGCAACAGCATCACGAGGCCGTTGGCGCGCAGCCATTTGGCTTCCCCGCTCGCGATGAACTGGTCGATCATGATCTGCGCGCCGTTGGCGAAGTCGCCGAACTGCGCCTCCCAGAGCACAAGGCTCTTGGGATCGGCCATCGCATAGCCATATTCGAAGCCGAGCACGCCATATTCGCTCAGCGGGCTGTCGAGCACCTCGAAGCGGCCGTGCGGCAGCGTCTTCAATGGCACATATTTCGCCTCGGTCGTCTGGTCGACCCATACGGCGTGGCGCTGGCTGAACGTACCGCGCCCCGAATCCTGACCCGACAGGCGGACCTGATACCCTTCGCTCAGCAGCGTACCGAATGCGAGCGCCTCGCCGGTCGCCCAGTCGAAATTTTCGCCCGTCTTGAACATCTCCGCGCGCGCGTCGATCACGCGGCGGAGCGTCTTGTGGACGTCGACATCGTCGGGGATGGTGGTGATTGCGCGGCCGACCGCGTCGAACAGCTTGCTCGTCACCCCGGTTTCGACGTTGCGGCGGTTGCCGTCATCATCCTTGGGCGCGTAGAGGCCCGACCAGCGGCCAGCGAACCAGTCCGCCTTGTTGGGTTTGTAATCGGCGCCGAGTTTGAATTCCTCTTCGAGGTGCGCGATGAATTCGGCGCGATGCCGCGTGACAAAATCGGCGTCGATCACGCCTTCGTCGACGAGGCGCGCCGCAAACAGCTCGCTGACCGGCGGGTGCTGCCGGATCGTCTTGTACATCAGCGGCTGGGTGAAGCTCGGCTCGTCGCCCTCATTGTGGCCGAAGCGGCGATAGCACCACATGTCGATGACGATGTCGCGCTTGAACTGCTGGCGGAAATCGATCGCGAGCTTGCACGCGAATGTCACCGCCTCGGGGTCATCGCCGTTGACGTGAAGGATTGGCGCCTGGACGCCCTTGGCGACATCCGAGGGGTAGGGTGAGGAGCGCGCGAATTGCGGGCTCGTCGTGAATCCGATCTGGTTGTTGACGATGAAATGGATGCAGCCGCCGGTGTTGTATCCGCGCACGCCCGAGAAGCCGAGGCATTCCCAGACGATCCCCTGCCCTGCAAAGGCTGCGTCGCCGTGGATCAGCACGGGCAGCACCTGCTCATGCTTGCCAAGGTCGTCACGGTGGACCTGCTGCGCGCGCACCTTGCCGAGCACGACAGGATCGACCGCCTCGAGGTGCGAGGGGTTGGGGACGAGCGACATGTGGACGCTGATCCCGTCAAACTCGCGGTCGGTCGAGGTGCCGAGGTGATATTTGACATCGCCCGACCCGCCTACATCGGTGGGGTTGGCGCTCCCGCCATGGAATTCGTGGAAAATGACGCGGTAGGGCTTCGCCATCACGTTGGCGAGCATGTTGAGCCGCCCGCGATGCGCCATGCCATAGACGATTTCGCGGACGCCGTACTGGCCGCCATATTTGATGATGGCTTCCATCGCCGGAATCATCGCCTCGCCGCCATCGAGCCCGAAGCGCTTGGTCCCGACATATTTCTTGGCGAGAAACTTCTCCCACTCCTCGGCGTCGATCACCTTCTTGAGGATCGCCTGCTTGCCCTCGGGGGTGAACTCGACGCGCTTGTCGGCGCCCTCCATCCGGTCCTGGAGGAACCGCCGTTCCTCGACATCGGAGATATGCATATATTCGAGGCCGACATGACCGCAGTAATTGGATTGCAGGATCGCGACGATCTCACGCACGCTCGCCTTTTCCAGACCGAGCGTTCCGCCCAGGAAGATCGGCCGGTCCTGGTCCGCGCCGACGAACCCGTGATATTCCGGTGTCAGGTCGGCGGGCAGCTCGCGCTTCGACAGACCAAGCGGATCCAGCTTTGCCGCCAGGTGCCCGCGCACACGATAGGTGCGGATCAGCATCATCGCGCGGATCGCCTCGTCGGCGGCACGCTCGACCTCGGCGTTCGAAAGCGGCTGCCCGGCCTTGGCGGCTGCAGCCTTTACCGCAACCTGCATCTGCTGCGGATCGAGCGCGGCCGTCAGGTCGTCGGCGTCGATCAGGGGCCAGTTCTTCGGCGCCCAGCTCGGGCCGGCCTGCGGCTCGTCGATGTCAAAGCTCTGTCGTTCGAGGTTCATTGTCGTTTCCATTCTCGGGGGAGGAATGGCAGGAGAAGGATAAGGGGATCCGCGCCCGCCGGCAATGCAAAGCCGCCCGCGGGCGCAGGTCCTCAGACGCGTTCCTTCAGCACTTCGGCAAGCGTGGTGCCGAGTTCGGACGGGCTCGCCGACACGGTAATGCCCGCGGCCTCCATCGCGGCGATCTTGCTTTCTGCGTCGCCCTTGCCGCCCGACACGATCGCGCCGGCGTGGCCCATGCGGCGTCCCGGAGGCGCCGTGCGGCCCGCGATGAAGCCGACCATCGGCTTCTTGCGGCCGCGCTTCGCCTCGTCGATCAGGAACTGCGCCGCCTGCTCCTCGGCGTCGCCGCCGATCTCGCCGATCATGATGATCGACTTG
>Ga0182735_1001171_pt1 | contig 18153 bp, 14 predicted proteins | sample eDN5th30CKraftMG_FD_128524 | JGI IMG/M metagenome (GOLD analysis project Ga0182735, IMG submission 128524) | Enriched Miracle-Growth compost microbial communities from Emeryville, California, USA - eDNA 5th pass 30_C Kraft MG (version 2) (version 2) ... | reverse complement strand
GTGATGGGCAAGGTCGTCTACATGGCGCGGCAGACCGCAGGCCTCTGCGTAGGGCCGCGACGCGCATACGATCATTTGCATCGGAATAAGCTGCCGTGCCACGATGTCGCTGTCTTCCATGCGGCCGTCGCGAAAAGACACGTCTATGCGGTTCGCAACGAAATCGGCGGGATGGTCATCCAGCAAAAGCTCCAGCGTAATATCAGAGTACTGCGCATGGAAATTCTGCAGCAGCGGGGCGATTATCTTGCGTCCAAATCCAGAGCCGGAATGGATGCGCAGATGGCCTCTTGGCGGCCCATTGTGCAGTTCGCGCATGTCTTCCAGCGCCTGAACGATGCGCTCCACGCCGGGCTGGCAGTTTTCGTAAAACAGCTCGCCTTCGCGCGTCAGCGAGGTGCTTCGTGTCGTGCGATGAAACAAGCGGGTCTCGAGCTGCGCCTCGAGCTTTCGCACACTGCGGCTGACCGCCGAGCGCCCTATCCCCAGGCGGTCGCCCGCCCGTGAAAAGCTGCCTTCATCGGCAACCGCCAGGAAGGCGACAACGCCTGCGTAACTGGTGACGAAGCTGCCGGCGAGGGGATCGGCCGCGGCAAGGGCGAAATGGGATGATTTCTCGGTTTGCATTGCCGGGGAAGTTTTGGTGTCCATACCCGACTAGACGGATGACGCTCCCGGTTTGTGACACTGCCTGCGTTCTTTTTGGCGGGCGAGCAACGCTGCATGGGAAAAGCGTCGCGATTTGACTATTATTCGCTTAAAAACGAAAATGGATGTGTACCGAATCGAGCACTATCTAACATATGCGGATCAACAGAATCCTTATTTAAACTGGCTTCGGAATTTACGCGACGGCCAAGCCAAGATCGCTATAGTCAGGCGGGTGATTCGCGTTCAGCTTGGTAACTTCGGCGACCGAAAATTATGCCGCGATGGCGTTTGGGAGTTGCGCGTCGACGTAGGCGCCGGCTATCGAATCTACTACAGCTTGCCAGCGAATCGTACGGTTTTACTTCTATGCGGTGGCGACAAGCGCAAGCAGGATGTGGATATTGCAAGAGCGGTGCACTATTGGCGGGACTGGAAACGGAGAGTTGATGATGAAAAGCAGATCCCATGACGATGCAATGGCGGAGCTGTACCGCAGCGACCCGGCTTTCGTGGTGGAGCTCATTAATCGCATCCTGGAAGATGGCGATCAAGCGGAATTATTGCTTGTTTTGCGCCAAGTGGCACAGGCCGCTGGTGGAGTCCAGGCCGTGGCCGAACGAGCACAGTTGAACCCGACCCAGCTATATCGCACGCTGTCGCCGAAGGGAAACCCGGCGCTCACCAGTCTATCCGCCATTCTCAAGGCGATGGGACTGCGCTTGGCGGTACAGCCTTTGGCTGCGTCTGTTGCCAATTCCTCCAACTAAACCATCCCCAGCCGCTCGCGCTGGTAGCTGCCGTCTTGCACGTGGCGGCACCATTCCTGGTTGTCCAGATACCATTGCACGGTCTTGCGCAGGCCCGATTCGAAGGTTTCCCGCGGCGTCCAGCCCAGCTCGCGCTGGATCTTGCCGGCATCGATGGCGTAGCGCATGTCGTGGCCGGGCCGATCCTGGACATGGGTAATTAGGTCGCGATAGTGCGCAACGCCCGCCGGCTTGGCCGGCGCCAGTTCTTCCAGCAGTTCGCAGATGGCATGCACGACGTCGATGTTGCGCTTCTCGTTGTGCCCGCCGATGTTATAGGTCTCCCCCACCCGGCCATCCGTCAGCACCCGGTGCAGGGCGCGCGCGTGGTCTTCCACGTACAGCCAGTCGCGCACCTGCAGCCCCTGCCCGTAGACCGGCAAAGGCTGGCCTTCCAGGGCATTCAGGATCATCAGCGGGATGAGCTTTTCGGGAAAATGATAGGGCCCGTAATTGTTGGAGCAATTGGTGACGAGCACAGGCAGGCCGTAGGTGCGCCGCCAGGCGCGCACCAGGTGATCGGAACCGGCCTTGCTGGCGGAATACGGCGAGCTGGGCGCATAAGGCGTGGTTTCCGTGAACAGGTCCCCAGGCCCTTCCAGGTCTCCGTATACCTCGTCGGTGGACACATGATGGAAGCGGAAGGCGTCACGCGCTTCGCCGGGCAAGCCCAGCCAGTAGTGCCGGGCGGCTTCCAGCAAGGTATAGGTGCCGACGATATTGGTTTCGATGAAAGCCGCCGGCCCGTCTATGGACCGGTCCACATGCGACTCCGCCGCCAGGTGCATCACCGCCTGCGGCCGATGTTGGCTGAATACGCGATCCAGCTCGGCGCGGTCGCAGATATCCACGCGTTCGAAGGCATGACGGCTGTTGCACGCCACGGACGCCAGGGACTCCAGATTGCCGGCATAGGTGAGCTTGTCCACGTTGACGACCTCGACGCCCGCCTGAAGGACGAGATGGCGCACGAGCGCAGACCCGATGAAGCCGGCGCCGCCGGTGACCAGGATTTTCATGTTTTTGAACGCGTGAAATGGATCGCTGATTATAAGCTTGAAGCTTTTAGAGGAAGCAGCATCGCCGCCAGACGGGCCGGTGATCGGCGGCCCGCCATGCTTGCCGTCCGGCCATTCCCGGCCGCCTGTACGCCAAGCCAGGCTGGACGCTGCCACGCAGCACAGCCCCAAAAAGATAAGCACCGCATTGGCCGCATGCGAATACTCCCACTGCATACGCAGCTGCTCCCAATTGTCGGGCGCCATCATCCAATTGTCCGTGGCTTTGTTAACGGGAAAAGTCCAGATGAAAAAGCCGGCGATCGCCGCGCCCAGCAGCACCAAGCCGGCCAGCGACAACCCGAATGCAAGGCGCTGCGGGCGCGAATAAATGACGAGCAGCAGCCCGGCGAACATCGCGGCGGCCTGCACAGCGCCCAGCATGGCCCATCCGCGGTAAATCTGCTGCACCAATATATAGGCGTCGCGATCCAATTGCATCTTGCTATAGAGCTCGAGCAAGTGGGCGCCGCCAGGTATCAGCGCCAGCGCGAATAGGACTATCGCAAGAAACTGGATCCGTTTCATCGCCACGCCTCGCTATGAAATCATAACCCTCGCCAGGATGGCGGGTTATGGAAGAAAGCCAGGAAGCGCGGCTGAGGACCGCCTCGAGGCTGGAGACCGCAGGCCGGCCGTATCGGTATCAGGTCCAGCGGGACGGCTCGCCCGCGGCGGCCATGGCCTTCACACCCGCCGCGTCCCCAAATACGTGCCCAGCAATATACAGACCAGCCCGACGGCGTGCCAGATGGTGAAGGCTTCGCCCAGCAGGATCAGGGCGAAGCCGACGCCGAATACGGGCACCCAGTATTGATACAGGGTGGTGCGCGAGGCGCCGAGCTCGGCAATGGCGCGGTTCCAGATCATGTTGCCGATGGCGGTGGCGAATACGCCGGAGAAGATCATGAGCACCACCGGCCAAAAGGCCGGGAACACGGTTTGCCAGTTCACCGCCACGTCGCTGAGGTAAATGTGTGCGCACAGCATCAGCGTGCCCATGGTGTAGATCATGGCGCTGATGACCAGGGCGCTGAACTGTTTGGCCAGGCTCTGGATGAGCAGGCCGCCGGCGGTGAAAATGAACATGCCGGCGAATACTTTGGCTTCGCCCCAGCCGGCGGCGGTCAAGGCCGCATTGGCGCCGCTGAGCACCACCAGGAAAACGCCCCCGAAACCCAGGGCGATGCCCGTCATGCGCAGCCGCGACAGCGGTTCCCGAAACAGCAGGGCCGCCAGGCCGGTGGCGACCAAGGGGCTCAAGGCCATGATCAGCGAGCCGTTGGTGGCGCTAGCCCCTTGCATGCCGCCGATGAAAAAGATCTGGTTGGCGTAGACCATGAGCACGGCGCACAGGGTGAAGCGTAGCCAATGCTTGCGCGAAATGCGCCCCAGGTAGATGGGCCGACGGGACCAGACCAGCGTCATGTTGATGATGACGGTGGCCAGCACCATGCGATAGGCGGAAATGAGCAGCGGGTCCATGTATTCCGTCAGTACTTTGATGGCAGAAATGTTCAGGCCCCAGATGGCCATGGTGCCGATCAACAGCAACTGCATTCTGACGGGATTCATTACGGACGCGGATAGTACGGATGGGCACAAGCATATCAGTTCCGCGTGCGCTTGTGCCCCGAAACGCCCTAAAAATCCTTGGCCAGGGCGCGCACTGTGGTTTCCACGATAGCCTGGGCGTCTACCTTGAAGTAGCGCCGCAGGGCGGCGCGCGTGTCGCTGCGGCCGAAGCCGTCGGTGCCCAGGGTGGCATAGCGCCGGCCGGGCGGCAGGTAGGCGCGCACCGATTCGGACACCAGGCGCACGTAATCGGTGGCGGCCACGATGGGGCCCTGGCCGCCTTGCAGCAGGCGGGCGATGTGCGGGGCCTGTTGGCCTTGATCCGCGTCCCCGTGCCAGCCCTCGTCCACGCAGCGCTGGCCGTCGCGGGCCAATTCGCTCCAGCTGGTGATGCTGAACACGTCCACGGCGATGCCCATGCCGGCCAGTTGGCGGGCGGCCTTCAGCACCTCGGTCAGGATGGCGCCAGAGCCCAGCAGCGCCGCACGCCGCCCTGACGCGGTGGCCGCATCTATAACTGAGGCGGCGCCGGCGGCGGGCGCTTCGGCCGAAGCCATCGCCGCGGGCGCTATTCCCGCGGAGGCCGCCTCGGCAGGGGCTCCCGCGCCATGGGCGACTTCGTCCCGGGCGGAGCCATGCTGGGCCGGGCCGTGCTGGCCGCCCCCATCCGCCGTCACGCTGGATGCTTCAAATCGTGTATGGAGGTAGCCGCCGCGCAGGATATCGCCCTCGGCTCCGGCCGGCACGGAGGGCTGGGCGTAATTCTCGTTCATGACGGTGATGTAGTAGAACACGTCGCGCTGCTCCGCCATCATCTCGCGCATGCCGTGGTCCACGATGACGGCCAGTTCGCCGGCGAAGGCCGGATCATAGGCCTTGCAGTTGGGCACGGTGGCGGCCCACAGGTGGCTGGCGCCATCCTGGTGCTGCAGGCCTTCGCCGGCCAGCGTCGTGCGGCCCGAGGTGGCGCCGATGAGGAAGCCGCGCGGGCGCTGGTCAGCGGCCGCCCAGATCAGGTCGCCGACGCGCTGGAAGCCGAACATGGAGTAATAGATATAGAAGGGCAGCATGGCGGCGCCGTGCACGCTGTAGCTGGTGGCCGCCGCCACCCAGCTCGAAATCGCGCCCGCCTCGCTGATGCCTTCTTCGAGGATCTGCCCGTCCGTCGCCTCGCGGTAGCTGAGCATGGAGCCGATGTCTTCCGGTTCGTAGCGCTGGCCCACGCTGGAATAGATGCCCACCTGCTTGAATAGATTGGCCATGCCGAAGGTGCGCGCCTCGTCGGCGACGATGGGCACGATGCGCGGCCCGAGCTGGGCGTCCTTCATCAAGCCGCCCAGCATGCGCACGAAAGCCATGGTGGTGGACATTTCCTTGCCATCGGCCTGCAGGGCGAAACGCGCATAGTCGGCCGGCGCCGGCACGGGTATGGGGTCCGCCTGTGTCTGCCGCGCCGGCAAGGGGCCGCCCAGCGCCTGGCGGCGCTCGCGCAGATAGCGCAGTTCGGCGCTGTCTTCGGCGGGCTTGTAGAAATCCAGGCGCAGCGCCTGCTCGTCGCTGAGCGGCAGGCCGAAGCGGTTGCGAAATTCCAGAAGGTCCGTGTCTTCGAATTTTTTATGGGAATGGGTGGTCATGCGCCCCTGCCCCGCGCTGCCCATGCCATAGCCTTTCTTGGTATGCGCCAGGATGACGGTGGGCGAGCCCTGGTGGCGCGCAGCCGCCGCATAGGCGGCGTGGATCTTAACCAGGTCGTGGCCGCCGCGGCGCAGAGCGTCGATCTCTTCATCGCTCAGCCCTTCCACCAGGCGCGCCAATTCAGGACTCTGGCCGAAAAAGTGTTCGCGGTTGTAGCGGCCGTCTTTGGCGGCGAAAGTCTGCATCTGGCCGTCGACCGTGTTGGATAGCGCCCGGGCCAGCGCGCCGCTGGCATCGCGCGCGAACAGGCCGTCCCAATCGCTGCCCCAGAGCACTTTGATGACATTCCAGCCGGCGCCCAAGAATAGTTTTTCCAGTTCGTCGATGATGCGCGAATTGCCGCGCACCGGGCCGTCCAGGCGCTGCAGATTGCAATTGACCACCCAGATCAGGTTGTCCAGCTTTTCGCGCGCGGCCAGTGTCAGGGCGCTCATGGATTCGGGTTCGTCCATTTCGCCGTCGCCGAATATGCCCCATACTTTGCGCCCCGTACAGTCCAGCAGGCCGCGGTGGGTCAAGTAGTGCATGAAGCGCGCCTGATAAATCGAGCTGATGGGGCCTATACCCATGGAGCCGGTGGGAAACTGCCAGAAATCCGGCATCAGATAGGGATGGGGATAGCTGGACAGGCCGCGCGCGCCCCGGGCCGGGCCGCTGATTTCCTGGCGGTAATGGGCCAGGTCGTGTTCGCTGAGCCGGCCTTCCAGATAGGCGCGGGCGTATACGCCGGGCGCGCTGTGCGGCTGCAGGAATACCAGGTCGCCGCCGCGCCGGCCGGGGCCGGGCCCGCTGGCGCGGAAGAAATGGTTGAAGCCGACTTCGAACAGGTCGGCCGCGCTGGCGTAGCTGGCGATGTGCCCGCCCAGCTCGCCATAGGCGGCGTTGGCGCGCACCACCATGGCCAGGGCATTCCAACGTATCAAGGCGCCCAGCCTTTGCTCCATGGCCAGGTCGCCCGGAAAGACGGGCTGTTCGGCGGCGGAAATCGTGTTCACATACGGCGTGCCGATGGCGGGATGCCAGGCCAGATGCCATTTATCCGCCAGCCGGCAGAGTTCGTCCAGCATGAACGCGGCGCGCTCGCGCCCATGCGCGGCGATCAGGGATTCGAACGCTTCATGCCATTCCGCCGTTTCTTCGGGGTCGATGTCTTGCGGCATCGCGCCCGCGCCGCCGGCCGCCGCGCCCGTGAAAAGATGCATGGGGATGGGGGAGTTCATGGTTGTCGCCTCGGAGAATGGTAGGATGCTTTGCCTGCTATATTGTCGGCCGCCCCGGCTGGCATGTGGTTTCGATTTCACGCGTGCCGCAGCCCGTTTACGGCATAATATGCTTTTGGGGACAGGGTACTAAGCATATGAAGCTGGATACGACGGACTTGCGCATATTGGACGAACTGCAGCGCGACGGTTCGCTGAGCAATGTGGAGCTCGCCAAGCGAGTGCATCTATCGCCTTCGCCTTGCTTGGCGCGGGTCAAGGCGCTGGAAGCCTCGGGCATCATCGTGCGCTATGTGGCGCTGGCCAACGCCGCCGCGCTGGGCCTGGGCCTGAATGTCTTCATTTCCATCAGCCTGAAATCCCAGGACAAGGAAGCGCTGGCCAATTTTGAGCGCCGCATCGCCGAGCACGACGAAGTCATGGAATGCTATTTGATGACAGGCGACTCCGACTATCTGATACGCGTGGCGGTCAAGGACATCCATGCGCTGGAGCATTTCATACTGGAGCAGTTGACGCCCATACCCGGCATCGACAAGATCCGATCCAGCTTCGCCTTGAAGCAGGTTTCGTACAAGACGGCGCTGCCGCTGGCGGCGGTGCCGGGCGCCCAGGGCCTGTTAACGCGGTAGTGCCTTTTAACAGGCCCTAGCCTGATGCGGCCGCGCCGGCACGGGCCCGCTCGCCCGCGGATTGCCGGTACACGATCTCGCCGCGGCATAGCCGGACCTGGGCCGGCGCCTGCGGGTGCGCCAGCAGCAAGTCCAGCGTGTGGGCGATCATTTCCTCGACCGGCTGCCTGATCGTCGTCAATTGATAAGCCGCGTGCGACGAAGCGGGATGATCGTCGAAGCCCAGCACCTGCACGTCTTCGGGAACGCGCAATTGCAGCTCATAGCGCAAGGCGTCCACGGCGCCTGTCGCGATTTCGTCGTCGGCGCAGCATACCGCGTCGATGCCGCGGTGCCTGGAAAAAAGATCGAGCGTGGCCGCATAGCCCCACTCGTAGGTGAATTCCTTATCCATGCTGTCCAGCAGCGCGACGTCCCATTCCCCCAGGCGGTCGGTGAAGCCCTTTTTACGGTCCCGGCTGGTGGAGGCTTCTTCCATCCCGCCGATGAACACGAGGCGGCGGGCCCCGCCTTTGAGCAGGATATCGGCGGCCTTGCGCCCGCCTTCCACATTGTCGCAAGAGACGGAATGCACGCCGCCGGTGCGCGTGGCCCGGTTGAACAGCACTACCGGCACCTTGTGGCGGCGGCAGAGCTCGGCGCCGAACGAGGACAGCACCGCGGTGGTGATGATGACGCCATTCACCCGGTACTGCAGCACCGAGGGGATGAGGTCATCGACTGTTTGCGGCGGCGTGGCGTTGAACAGCAGGGTTTGCAGCCCCCGCTCTTGCAGCGCGCGCGTCATCAGTTCCAGCGCCGCCGGGTACCAGGGGTTGGTGATGTTGGCCATGACGATGGCCACGATGTCCGATTGCCCGCTGCTCAGCCCGCGCGCCATGGGGTCGGGCGTATAGCCCAGCGTATCGATGGCGCGCAGAATGCGGCCGCGTACATCGGGGCTGAGGCGCGCACTGCCCGAAATATAGCGGGACACGGTGGCCTGGGAAACGCCCGCCAGTCGGGCGACATCTTTTTGCGTAGCGTTATTTTTCACTGGCGGCAAAATGCTTTATGCAGTTCTCCAGTATCGTCGAGATCGGATTGTCGTAGCCATTATGCGACAGGCTGCCCAGGAAGGTAATGGACCCGACGGCAAACAGGCCGCCTTCGCCGCCGGCCGGCGCAGTATAAATCATATGGCCGCATATCCCGCCATGAGGACGCGTCGTTGCGGCGGGCAGCGTCCAGGTCAGGATTTCTTCCGGGGTGGTCATGAAGCTGGGGCCGTGGCCTTCCGATGCCGCCACGACGATGGTACCGTCCGGCGTGCCCAGGCGCTCGTCCACCTGGTCCAGCTCGAAACCGGCCGCCCCGCCCCCCGACAAGCCGAAATCGCCGATGCGTTCCGCATCCACGCCCTCGAAAATCCAGTTTGCCTCAGGCGCATAGGACTCGGGCGTGCGCCGATAATAGCTGCCTTCGAACAAGCCCTGCACGGTAAAGCCCACGCCGCCCACTTTTTGCGGCGGGCAGCCGTTGCGGCGCCACAAGCCGCCGTAGCCGCCATCGAGCTGGTGATAGTATTCGCCCGGTTCGGCTGCCCAGGCCCGGATGCCGCCTTCCGCGCGGCGGATTTCCAGCATGTGCGGCGCATGCGCGGGCCGGGCGATTTTCCAGTAGAAGCCATTGCCGCCCAGATAGCACAAATGCCCGCCCTGGCGGCGGTACTGGAGAAGGGCCTGCATCATGCGCGGCGTGTGGTATTCCGGATGCGACCCCGTCAGGACGAGCTCGTAAGGCTGCAGCGCGGCCACGCCGTCATCGTCCAGATCCTCGTCGGTGATGACGTCGAATTCATAGCCTTTGACGCGCAGCCAGTCGGTCAGGTGGGAATCGGCGGGAAAGTGCCTGAGGCCGGAGCCGTTCTGGTCCGCGAAAGTCAGGTAGCCGGGCCGCATGCCGAGTATGGGGCGCAGCCGCGACGACAGGCTGATGCCCGAGCCGTCGGCGTGATAGTTATACGTGGAGGCGCCGAACTGCTGCACGACATCGGGATTGTGCGGGTAGGCGCCCCAGGCGCGTATGCGTTCTTCCAGCTCTCCCTGGTAATTGCCGCGGGCGTGGTTGGCGTAGGCCAGGTAGGTCATTGTGGACGCCAGGTAGGCGATGCGGGCGCGCGGCCCGTCGGGAGCCGGGGTCACGAAAAAGGGGATGGTGTCGCTGCCCAGTTCGTTCTCGACCACCAGGCCGTAGACCGCCGAGGCCATGCCGGCGGGGATGCGCAAAGCAAGACTGGTCTGCCAGGCGCAATCGGACAGGTCATCTTCGTGGAAATGAATGGCCGCGTAGTCTTGCGGAGCCGTTTTCCAGTCCATGTGCTTCCCGGTCCAACCGGATGAACACACGGCGCGGGTGGGTGCATTGACGAGCTCGGCAAAGGCGTCGGGGCGAACGCTGCAAGGCACGCGCTGCGTCGTCATCTCGGCGGAAAAATCCCAGGCGGCCAACAGTTCTTGTTCCGCCTTGCGCCCCGCCCCTGCGCGGAAGATGCGGGGATGTTCCAGGCGGCCGTTGAAGCAATCGACGGGAAAGCCGGCCCATCTGGCGGCCAGCGCCAGCGTGTCCACCGCCGCGGGCCAGGCTTGCCAGGACAGCCGGCATTGCGCCGAGCCCGACGGCCGCTCCACCCCGTCCACGATGGCGGCCAGCGATACATCCACCGCCTGGGCGCTGAATTGCGCCTTCAGCCGGTACCAGCGCCGCGGCCGGATCGCCAGATCGCCGACTTGCGTTTCCCCGGCCGGCGCGCCGCTCCGCCATTCGGCCAGCACCAGCCGGTTGTCGCGCAGGCAAAAAGCCGCGGCCGTGCCGCCGCCGCGTTCTTGCAGGCAGGCCAGGGCTTGCAGGGCAGGCTTGGCCAGCGTGCTTTGGAAGACCAGTTCCAGCACAGGCCATTCGTCTTCGGCCAGGGCGGGCAGCGGCGCGAGGGCGCAGGAACCGGCATGGACCGGCTGCTCGGTGCCGGGATGGGGGGTGGAAGGCAAGCCTGCATCCACAGGCTGCAGCTTCATGCCCGGCCCGGCCGGATTGGGGTCGGCGCAATCGATTCTTACCACGCGGGCCTTGAAAGGCCGCCCGCCCGCCGAGCTGATCTTGAAATCCAGCGTACCGCCCGGGCAGGCGCGCAAAGGGTCGACATAGCCGATGATGGCGGGGACAGCGACTGTTTCGGTAGACATGAGCTCCATCCTGCGAGGGTGTTATAAGCGGCGTCGCAAGGCGGTCGCGCCGGCCGCATGCGCGGCATGGCGCGCGCCTTAGTGAACCGCCAGATACTTTTCAAGCCGCTTGGGGTCGGCCCGGCCGACTTCGACCGGGAACTCGTCCGCCACGCTTCCATCTTCCAGCATCACGATATGGTCGGCCAGTTTCAGCGCCATTTGCAAGTTCTGTTCGACCAGCACGATGGACAAACCGTCCTTTTTCAGCTCGCCGAGCACCTGGCTGACCGCCTTGACCATGATGGGCGCCAGCCCCTGCGAAGGCTCATCGAGCAAAATCAGCTGCGGCCCCATCGCCAGGGCGCGGGCGATCACCATCATCTGCTGTTGCCCGCCGGACAGTTCCCCGCCCTTCTTCGCCAGCAAAGGCCGGAGCAAGGGGAAAAGATCCATCAAGCGCTCCAGCGAGTAAGGCGAGCCTTGCCGATGGCCCAGCATGATGTTCTCGCGCACCGTCAGCAGATAGAAGGGATCGCGGGTTTCCGGCACGAGGGTGATGCCCAGGGCCGCAATCGCATTGGGGGCCATCGCGGCGATGTCGCGGCCCTTGTAGCGGATGCGCCCGCGGGAAATGGGATTGACCGCCATGATGGAGCGCAGGGTCGTCGACTTGCCCGCGCCGTTGCGCCCCAGCAAGGCCAGCACCTGGTTTTCACCGACTTCGAAGGAAACGCCGTGGATGGCCTGGCTGCGGCCATAGAAGGTATCAATCGATTCAACCGACAGCATCATTCGTCCATCCCGAAATAAGCCTGGTGCACGTCCGCGTTGCGCGCGATTTCCGCCGGCGTTCCGCTGGCGATCAGGCGGCCGAAATTCATGACGTGGATGAAATCGGAAATCTCCATCACCACGTTCATCTTGTGTTCGATCATGACGATGGTGTAGCGCGACTTGATCGATTCGATGAAGTCCTTGACCCTGACGGTTTCCCGCGAGGACAGGCCGGCGGTGGGTTCGTCCAGCAGCAGGACTTCCGGCCCTGTCGCCAGGGTAACCGCTATTTCCAGCAGTCTCTGGTCCCCATAGGACACCGCCTTGGCCGGCGTATGCGTATAGCGGTCCAGGCCGAGTTCGGCCAGCAATTGCTCGGACTTGCGCTGGGCTTCGCGGTAATGAGAGATGGGCCGCCAAAAGCCCGTGCGCCCCCGCCTTTCCGCGCCATGCGCCGCCAGCCAGACGTTTTCCAGAAAGGTCAGGCCCAGATAGACGCTGGATATCTGGTACGAGCGGCCCACGCCCCGCTGGGCGATTTGATGCGGCTGCAGGCGCGTGATGCGCTCGCCCTTCAGATAGATTTCGCCGGAGGTGACGGGGTAGTCGCGCGTCAGCAGATTGAAGAGCGTGGTCTTGCCCGCGCCATTGGGACCCAGGATGCTATGCAACTGGCCTCGGGGAAAGCCGATGGACAAGTCCTGCACGGCGGCGATTTCCCCGAACTTGCGGGTCAGGTTGCGCGCTTCAAGGATGTAGTCGGCGTGGGGCATCAGGCGCTCCCCTTCTGTTTGCTCGCGTACATTCTGATCCGGGTCAGCAATTCCACCACCCCGCCCCGGAAGAACAGCACCGCCACGATGATGAACAGGCCGAACAGCAATGGCCAGCGCGCCCAGGTCAGGCTGAGCAGGCCTTGCAGCCAGATGAAGATGGCCGCCCCGAACACCGGCCCCAGGATATTGCCCATTCCGCCTATGACCACCATGAAGACGACCGAGGCGGAGTTATGCCACGAGATGGCGTCTATGGGCATGATGCGATAGAGCATGCTGTACAGGCCACCGGCCAGGCCCGCCAATGCGCCGGACACTACGAATGCATAGACCTGGACCTTGTATACGGAATAGCCGATGGACGCCGTGCGCCGCGGGTTGTGCTTGGCCGCTTCCAGCACCAGGCCCAGCGGGCTATGGGTCAGCCGATACAGGAACAACAGGCTGGCCAGGAAAAGCACCGCCGCGAGCACGTAGAAATTCGCGTCCTGGGAAATATCGAATACGCCCAGCCCGGGAATAGCGATGCCTGGCCTTTCGATGCCCGTCAAGCCGTCTTCCCCGCCGGTCACCGAACTCCAGCTATAGGCGATGTAGTAGATCATCTGATTGAAGGCGAAGGTCAGCATCATGAAGTAGATGCCCGTGCGGCGTATGCTGATGGCGCCGACCAGACCGGCAACGCTCGCGCCCGCCAGCACGGCCAGCAGCAGGCCCGCGCCCAGCGGGATGCCGCCCTGGGCGAAGCAATATCCCGCCACGTAGCCGCCGATGCCGAAGAAGGCCGCCTGGCCGAAGGAATACAGGCCGGACACCCCCAGCAGCAAGTTGGTGGATGCCGCGAATATCCCGAAGATCAGTATCTCCGTGGCGATGTTCATGGGCATGATGAAGGGCGCCAGCAGCGCGATGAGCACGGCTCCGCCCATGGTCCACAATGGCGACTTCTTGTCTGGATGCATCAGCGTTCTCCGAGCAGGCCCTGGGGACGGACGATGAGGGTAAGCACCATGGCGACATAGATCAGGACCGTGCTGGCCGCCGGCACCCATAAAGTCGCCACGCACTGGATGATGCCCACCAGCAGCCCCGCCAGGATCGCGCCGTATATGGATCCCAGCCCGCCTATCACCAGCACGACGAAGGCGGTGGCCAGCATGTCGCTGCCTATCGTGGGCGACGCCCCCAGCAGCGGCAGCGCCAGGCCGCCCGCGAATCCCGCCAGGCCCGTGCCCAGCGCGAAGCCCAGGACCAGCAGGCGGTTCACGTTCACCCCCAGGCAGCGCGCCATGTCGGGCTTGTCTATGCCCGCACGGATGCGGGCGCCAAGGCGTGTGCGTTCGATAAGCAGCCAGACCGCCACGATGGTCAGCGCCGCGACCACTCCATTGAGCACCAGATACTTGGGCACATAGGTGAAGCCCAAATTGAAAGCCCCGGCCAGCGACTCGGGCGGGTTGACGCTCAGGCCCACCGTGCCGAAGATGATCAGCAACAGTTGCTCCAGGACCAGCGCTACGGCGAACAGGAACAAGAGCTGGTACAGGTAGGATTCCCGCATCAGCCTGGACAGGCCCAGCCTTTCCACCGCCACGCCGACCAGCGCCGGCACGGCGAAGGAAAGCAGCAGCGCGACGAAGAAAGGCAGGCCCGCGTTCAGGGCCCCATAGCATATATAGGCGCCGATCGCGAAGAAGGCCCCATGCGCGAAGTTGGGAATATTCAGCAGGCCTTTGATGATCGAAAGCCCGAACGCCATCAAGGCATACAGCAGCCCTATCGCTATTCCGTTGATCAGCAACGCTATAAACAAAGAAAACATAGGCAGCCCATTGCTTCGCGATGATCGGTCAATGCCATGCTAGACGCTGCGCTTGCATTCGTTCAGCTCGGCCGGCTGAGGCTTGCTGCCCTCGGCCACGATGGTGGCGTAATCGTTTTCGTTCTTCATGTCAGCTTGCGCCTTGCACTTGACGACATAGTAGGGCCGCAAGGTCTGATGGGTTCTGGGATCTATGCTGATCGGCCCGAAGATGCTGTCGTATTTCATGCCTTCCATGGCCTTGCGCACCGCTTCGACTTCCGTGCTCTTGGCCTGCTCCATGGCCAGCAGCATAGTGCGGAAGGAATCGTAGCCATAGGCGGCCGCATAGGAAGGCACCGATTTATGGGCTTTCATATAGCGTTCGACAAACGCCTTGTTGACCGGGGTGTCGATGTCCTGATAGTAGTTGAGGCCCAGGATCAAGCCGTCCCGCATTTGCGGTGACAGCTCGCGCAGCTGGTCGACTTCCAGCGACCAAGGCCCGACCACCTGGATGTTCTTGGCGCCGAAGCTGAACAGCTGGCGGGTGGCGGCCACGGCGTCGGCGCCTGCCGTCAACAGGCAGATGATGTCCGGCCGGGTCGACAGCGCTTTGGTGAGGTACTGGGTGAACTGCCGCTCGCCCAGGGGGTGGTTGTCGTTGCCCACCAGTTCCATGCCCAGCTCTTGCGCGGCGACTTTTGCGTAGCGCAACAGCGAATGCCCGAACGCGTAGTCCGCCGTGATGGTGTAGATGCGCTTCTTGTCCGGCATGGTCTGCTTGACATATTCCAGCGTGGTGCGCAGCGCCGTGTAGCCGTGGGCCGACCACTGGAACATATAGTCGTTGCAGCGGCTGCCCGTGAAGTCTTCGGAACCGCCCGCCGCGTACTGTATGACTTTCTCGCGTTGCGCCACTTCGGCTTCGGCCAGGCCCACGGCGCTGGAGAAATTACCGCCGAAGTAGCGCAGCTTGTCGCTGCCTATGGCTTCCGACAGGCGCCGCACGCCCACCGCCGGCTTGCCTTCGTCGTCGCGCACGATCAGGTTGATTTTCTGGCCGAGTATCTCGCCATTGCGTTCTTCGATGGCCAGCTTCGCCCCGTTCAGCACGAGCTGGCCCGCGTAGGCATAGGTGCCCGTCTGCTGCGACAGCACGCCCATGGTCAGGGCGTCGCGCCCCTGGCCCCATGCGATGCCGGCCATGGACATGCCCATGGTGGCGGTACCGGCTTTCAACAGGGAACGGCGCAATGGATTCACAACTTTGTTCATGGCTACTCCTTCAGGTGGGGATGTCCAATCCAAACTCTTGCGCAAAAGCGCGCATGCCTGCTTCGAGACGCTGCAGCAGCGTCCGCACTTCCGATTCGGAAATAACCAAGGGCGGCGCAACAATGGCCGCGTTGTTGTAGGGCGCGATGCCGGCCGGGTAGACGATCAGGCCGGCGTCCCGGCAATGGGCCGCGAACCGTTCGTTGGCCTTCAATGCCGCCGGCGGCGGTGTGCGCCGCTGCGCGTCGGTGACGAATTCAAAGCCCCAGAGCAGGCCCTTGCCGCGCACGTCCGCCAGCCAGGCGTAGCGTTGCGACAGGGCGCGCAGGCCTTGCTCCAACTGCGTGCCGCGTTCGCGCACATTGTCCAGAATCTTGTGTTGCCGCATGTAGTTCACGACCGCTAGGCACACGGCCGCGCTCAGCGGGTTGCCGCTGAAGGTATGCCCAAAGGGGCCGATGCCGCTGCCCTGCGCCATGGCCTGCACGATGGGTTCACGCAGCAGCACCGCGCCCATGGGCGTGTAGCCCGAGCTCATGCCTTTGGCCGTGACGATCATGTCGGGCGTCACGCCATCGTGCTCGCAGGCGAACCAGGCGCCGCAGCGCCCCATGCCGGTGATGACTTCGTCAGCGATGAGCAGCACATCATGCTTGCGGCAGATGTCCTGCAGCGCTTTCAGGTAGCCCGGCGGCGGGGTCAGGGCGCCGCCGGCCGCGCCCACCACGGGTTCGACAATGACTGCGGCCACCCTGTCGGGGCCGCATTCCTGAATGACGGCGTCCCAGCGCTCGACGATGCTGCGCGCATACGCATCGGGCGGAAGTTCGGAGCGATAAGCGTAGGGCGCCGGCGCCAGCGCGAAGGGATGCAGCAAGTCGCTGTAGTCTTGCCGGCGCGCCTCATGGCCCGACATCGACAAGGCGCCCATCGTCATGCCGTGGTAGCTGATATGCCGGCCCAGAATATGGGTCTTGGTCGGCTGGCCGCGGTCTCTCCAGTAGGCGATGGCGATACGCATCGCCAGCTCGGTGCCTTCGGAACCGCTATTGACGAAAAAAACGTGATTCAGGTCGCCGGGCGCCAGCGCCGTCAATGCATCGGCCAGGTCTTCGGCGGGCTGGTTGCTGAATTGCGCCCGATAGGTGAAGCACACCTTGTCGGCCTGGGCGCGCATGGCGTCCAGCACTTCCTTTACGCCATGGCCGATGGATACCGTCATGGCTCCGCCCGAGCCGTCCAAATAATCCTTGCCGCTGCTGTCGTAAATGAACACGCCCCGGGCATGCGCCGCCATGGGTAGCGTAGTTTGGAAATTCGCCTTCAATAAGCTGGACATCAGCTGCCATCCTTATGAATTCGTATTCAGAAAATAGCGATAAAATCTTCGATCAAACACTGTTTCGAGGGATTTTTTCGGAATTCTAATGGTGAAATCACGATTTGTGCGCTAGAACAGGGAATACCCCTAGTTTTTTATCTGAATTCGTATTCTTAAATTTAAGGGTATCCTGAATCCTCAACGCAGGGATTGGCTGCTATCCATCCCGAAGATGCAACCCGCGGAGCATGCCATGGCGCCCGATTCACCGTATTTCGAGTATTTGCAATTCGCCCGCAGCCTGGCCGACGCCGCCGGACTCGCCACGCTGGCGGGCTTTCGTCGCCCTGTGCAGATCGATAACAAATGGACCACTGGGTTCGACCCGGTCACCGCGGCGGACAAGGCCGCCGAGCGCGCAATGCGCCGGCTCATCCAGCAGCGCTATCCGCAGCACGGCATTCTTGGCGAGGAAGAGGAGCGGGCCGTCGGCTCGTCCAATTTCACCTGGGTGCTGGATCCCATAGACGGAACCCGCTCTTATATCCTCGGCACGCCGTTATGGGGAACGCTCATCGCCCTGAACGACGGCAGCCGGCCGGTGCTGGGCCTGATGGACCAGCCGTTCACGCGGGAACGCTTCGAAGGCGACGGCCGTGGCGCCTGGCTGAATGGCGCCGAATTGCGCACACGGCCCTGCCCAGCCCTATCCGAAGCGCGGCTGATGAGCTCTTCCCCCGGTATGTTCGCAACAGCGGCTGAACAGCAGGCGTTTTCGGCCGTCGCCGGCCAGGCCCAGATACTGCGCTACGGCGCAGCCTGCTATGCCTATTGCATGCTGGCCGCCGGCCACGTCGACGCCGTAGTGGAAGCCGGCCTGCAGCCCTACGACATACAAGCCCTGATTCCCATCATCGAAGGCGCCGGCGGAATTATCACGACCTGGAACGACGGCGACGCGCAACACGGCGGCAACATAGTCGCCTGCGGCGACTGGCGCTTACATGCGGAAATTCTGGGGATGTTGCAAGGCGGGTGATACTGGGGGGCAGCGAATTTAGTCCTTGAATACCTCGTCCAGCGTGTCGGCGTCCAGCAGGTTCAATGACCAGGCCTCCAGCTGCGCCGCGGAAGCGGCTGCCAGTTTCCGCGTGGCCAGGTGCGGCAAGGGGCCGAACTTTTGGCTTAGCTGCCGCGTCAGTATGGCCGCCGCGCCTTCTACCCGGCCCTCCATCTTGCCTTCCAGTCTTCCTTCTTTTTTTCCTTCCCTCTTCCATTGATGGATCCAGGAGCGTGAATGATCGGCCAGCATGTCCTTGATCTCCAGTAGATTGCCCAGGTTGTCGCCCAGTTCGACATCGGG
>Ga0182735_1001170_pt1 | contig 18168 bp, 16 predicted proteins | sample eDN5th30CKraftMG_FD_128524 | JGI IMG/M metagenome (GOLD analysis project Ga0182735, IMG submission 128524) | Enriched Miracle-Growth compost microbial communities from Emeryville, California, USA - eDNA 5th pass 30_C Kraft MG (version 2) (version 2) ... | reverse complement strand
GCGGTGGCGTCCGAGCCGGCATCGGGCTCGGTGAGCGCGAACGCCCCCGTCTTCTTTCCCGACGCCAGATCGGGAAGATAGCGCTGCTTCTGTTCGGCCGTTCCGTCGGCCACCAGGCCCTCCGAACCTATGCCGGTATTGGTTCCGACGCGGGCGCGAAAGGCTACGGAACACTGTGAAAGCTCCATCGCCGCCAGGACCAGTTCTTCCGTCGTCATGCCCAGGCCGCCGTAAGCTTCGGGAATCGAATAGCCGAACATGTGCTGCGCCGCCATCTCCCTGACCAGCGCCTCGGGCACTTCGTCTTCCCGCGCGACACGTTCCTCATTGGGAACCAGCCGTTCGAGCACAAACTTGCGTAGAGTCTCCAGGAATAGATCGAAGCTTTCTGGGTCACGGATCATGGGTTGTCCTTGGTCGCGCCGAAGAGTCTTGCCGACGGCTGTTTGCATAGGCGATGTGTGTGTAGCGTAGCAACGCGTTTAAGATAGGGATACATAAGTTTTGATATATTGAACAAAGTACTATCTTCGCCGCAATGAATCGCGGTACAAGAAAAGACAGGAGGCCCACGCATCCATGACGAAAACGGGAAAGACAGCCGACCCCGCATTCGCCACGACACTGGCGAACGGGTTTGCCGTGCTGGAGTGTTTCCGCGCCGGCGAACCGGTGCTCAGCAACAAAGATCTGGTGGCGCGCACCGGCTTGTCCAAAGCGACGATTTCCAGGCTGACCTATACCCTCTCGCTGAAAGGGCTCCTGAGTTATGACCCTTCGCTACGCCGGTATCGGCTCGGGTCGCGGATACTTTCTCTGGGCTATCCGCTACTGGCGGGGATTCCCATCAGGCAGCAGGCGCGTCCCATCATGCGGCGGCTGGCCATTGCGACGGGCGGCACCGTTTCCTTAGGCGTGCGGCATGACACCCGCATGGTCTATATCGAAACCAACCGCAGCCATGAGCTGGTGTCGTTTCGCCCCGACCTGGGGGCGTCGCTGCCCATTCTGGCCACGGCCATGGGCCGGGCCTGGCTTTGCGGCGCGTCTTTCGCAGCGCGGTCCGCGACGCTCGACGCCTTGCGCGCCGAACAGGCCGGGTCGCAGGATCCCGACGGCATCATCAGGGATGCGCTCGACCAGTATGAGCGGCTTGGCTATTGCGTTTCAGAGGGTGCCTGGTTCGCGGACGTACATGCGGTCGCCGTGCCGCTGCACATTGAAATCAACGGTGGTCCGGTGGTGCTCAATTGCGGTGTGACAGTGAACCACCTGGCGGGAAAGCCCATAGCGGACGCGGTGGGGGCGGCCTTGCTTCGGGCTGCGGCGGATATAAAACGGCTGGAGGCCGCGGCATGAACCGATGGAAGCATCTTTCTCTCGAAGCGGCGGACCCGCAATTCGCCTCCACCGTCGCCCAGGGCATTGATGTGCTGGCCGCATTCAGGCCCGGGGAAAGCGGGCTGCGCAATCGCGATATTTCGGACCGCACGGGCATTCCCAGGCCCACGGTCACGCGACTCGCCGGCACGCTGATCCGGCTGGGCTACCTGCGCCGCGACCCCTCCGAAAAAGGGCGCTATCTGCTGGGGTTTGGCTTGCTCACACTGGGATATCCATTGCTCGCCAGCATGCAGCTGCGGCAAATGGCGCGGCCGCTGATGATGCAATTGGCGCGCGAAATAGAGGGCGCCGTGTCGCTGGTGATACGCGACGGCATCGACATGCTTTACGTCGAAACCGCGCGGGCGAACGAGGCGTTGCCGACGCATCCCGACATCGGCTCCAAGCTGCCGATGCTGAGCACCGCGGCGGGCCGCGCATGGCTTTGCGGCGCGCCCGCGCGCGAACGGCAGGATGTCTTGAACAGCCTGCGCGTCAAGCTGTCGGCGCACTATGAAAACAGCATAAAAGCGGTGGAGCGCGCCCTGAAGGACTTCGAACATTTGGGCTACTGCGGCAATAACGCGGAATGGCGCGCGGATACCTATGGTTTCGCGGTCCCCATGCGCCGGCCCATCAACTCGCAGCTATTCGTCTTCAATTGCGGCCTGCCGTCGGGATCGGGGCGGTTCGAAGAACTGGCACGTACCGTGCCGCCCAAGCTGATCTCGCTGGTGCGCGGCATCGAAAGAACCTTGGGCTGGGAGCCCGATCAAAACCGCCGCCCGCATGCATGAGCGGTGAAGCCGGCCATCGTTGCCCGGCCGCCTCGATCGATAAAGTGCAGGATGGTGGCGCTGGCTATAGAGGCGGCGACGGGGCAGTATGGTCTGGTTTCATGAAATAAGATCCTTTCCGGATCAGCCGGCGTTCTAGGCAGGCCAGTTCAATAGTCTTTGAGCATTGCGAAATAGCGCGCCTTGCATTGCCTCGGGTGTCAGCGGCAGCGTCTGGAACCTCCGCACGCTCTGGCCCAGGGGCCTGACAGGGTAAGCGCTTGCATAGAGAAGCCGATCCGGCATGTAGTGGTTCGCCGCCTTGACATAATCGTCGGTGCCGGGCGCGTGGGTGGTCATGTAGCAGTCCGGCATCAAATACACATTGGGGCATTCATAAGCTAATGCACAAGCCAAGGTGGTCCATGGCCAGCATGCATGCGACACGATGATGGGCAGGTCGCCATACCGTTTGGCGATGGGGCGTATGCGGTCCGGATGGGAATAGCTCATATCCGGGCCCAGCAATAGGCTTGCTGTCAAGGCCAAGGGCAGGCTCTCTTCAGCGGCGGCGTCATAAACCGGCCAAAGGCTGGCGTCATCCTGGTGCAGGCCGACAAAGCCGTTGTCGAAGGCAAGGCCGCGCAGCCCCAGCGCTTTTGCCTTCCGGATCTGCGTCACGGCCATTACGGGGTCTTGGGTATTGATCCCCGCAAAACCCAGGAATCGCCCGCCGCTTTGTTCGCAGAATTCGGCGATTTCAAAATTGCTTGATGTGCCATATTGCGTGCCAGTGTCCCGGCCCATGATGACGCCATGCGTTATTCCGTTGTCGTCCATTTCCTGGAGCATGAGGCTGATCGAGCGTTCTCTCGCTGAACGGGCCTCTTGGCGGTCGCGATGTAGAACAGGCAGCGAGCGCGGGTCTGCGAGGAGCCGTTCGGGGTTATGCGACGTAAAAATGAAATGGTTTTTGAAGGAAGGCAGTGGCGGCCTTATCCGGAAATCGATGATGCGTTCCATATATCCTCTATGTTTTTGCGTATGGTTGATTATTCGCTGATACTCATTTATGGATATTCATCAAGCGGCGTGCGTTCCCATGGAGCACATTTTCTTCGATATGCGCGGGAAAGTTCCATGATTTGTATGCCTGCACGGTCTCTTTCAGCGGCTTGAAGGGGTAGGCGGAGCCGAATAGGGTACGCTCGGGCAGGAAGGTCAAAGCCGCTTTTGCGAAATCATTGCTGCCAGGGAACTCGGGGATCAAATACATATCCGGCGACACCCAGATATTCGGGCATGCTATGGCAAGAGCGACCATCTCCATGGTGTACGGCCACGCCGCATGGCCAATATGGAACGCCAGGCCAGGGAAGTCTTTGGACGCCTTGGCGAGATATTGGGGCCTGATTTTTTCAAGCAATTGCTGGCTGCCCACTTGCAGGGGGGAGCTCATGGAAATGTTGATGGGCAACCCTTTTTCTTCGCATAGCTCGAATATTGGATACAGCTTTGTATCGCCGCCATGTTCATATTGAGGGCTCAGCGTGGGCTCTATCGATATTCCCCGATAGAGTCCGCCGGCGAGAACACGATGGAGTTCCTCCATGCTGCTTTCCAAAGGGCCGTCCACATCTATGCCAGCCCACGCGAAAAATCTTTCGGGGTGCTGTGTCACCAACCCTTCCAGCTCACTGTTCGGCAGTTGGCCGAATGGCGCCGGCGACTGCCTCCCCATGACGACACCGATCTCTACCCCCGCTTCGTCCATCTCGGAAAGCAAGTCGGAGATCGATCCTGTTTGAGCCGATTTTGGCCTAGGAAAGCCGGCGATGGCCAAGTAATCGAAAGAGCTCTTTGAAAACATTCGGGTATTTTTCCAGCCCGGAAGCGGCGGCCGCAGCCGCATGTCTATCGTCATACCAACCTCATGATTACGTGGGCAGCCATGGCGGCCGCCCACTCGACAACGCAAGCGCTAATCCGCGGTCGCGCCTGTTTCTTTGATGATCCGCCCCCACTGAGCCGTTTCAGATTTTATGAAATCGCCAAATTCATCAGGGCTCATTTTCATGGGCTCCGCGCCCCAGTCGGCGAATTGTTGCCGGACATCCGATTCGGCCAGCACGCTGGATATTTGAGAATTCAACCACTGAACGACGCTTTTCGGCGTGCCGGCCGGCGCGGCGATTCCGTACCAGGTGATGGCTTCAAACCCGGGGACCGCGGTTTCGGCTATCGTCGGCACTTGGGGGGCGATGGCGGACCGATGGGAGCCGCTCACAGCGATCGCCTTGATCTTTCCCCCCTGGGCGGCCTTGCTGCCGGTGACCATCGAATCGAACATGACCGAAGTCTCTCCGCCCATGAGCGCGGTAAGAGCAGGGGCGCCGCCGCGATACGGTATATGCAGCAAATCTATGCCTGTCTTCTTTTTAAGCAGCTCCATCGCCAGATGGGGAGCCGACCCGATTCCGGCGCTTCCGTAGGTATAGCCGCCCGGCTTGGACTTGAAAAGCTCCAGCATTTCCTTGACGTCGCTTGTGGGAAATGACACGTTGGTCAGCAATATCAACGGTGAACTTGCTACGGGAGACACGGGCGTCAAATCCTTTTGCACATCGAATCCCGGATTTTTGTAAAGCGACATATTGATGGCATGCCCCACTACTAAAAAGAGCAGCGTATATCCATCCGGAGCTGACTTGACGACTTCATTGGCGCCGATATTTCCCCCCGCTCCGCCTTTGTTCTCCACGACGAAATTGGCGCCTGTTTTCTCCGTCAGCTTCTGGGCCAGCTTCCGCGCAATGAGGTCGGTCGGACCGCCCGCCGGGTAAGTTATGACCAGCTTTACGGGCCTGTCCGGATAGGCGGCTTGCGTTTGCGCCGCCGGCAGCAGCATCATGGCAAGTGAGATTGCCGACCAGCGATAGAATTTCTTGAGATTCATCTTGCTCTCCTTTGGGTTGATTGTGTTGGCTCAGGTTGCTGTATAAGTTTTGGCATATATCGCCGGAAATGAGGTCATGGGCTGGTTGCGCGCTGGGGAAAGCTACGCTCGAATACGCCTTCCGCTATCCTGTTTTTGAGTATTTCGATAGAGCCTCCGGCGATCATCCAGCCCCGGCAGCGGCGCACGCAGTACTCTACCAATGACTCTTTGCTGTATCCCATGCCGCCCATGACCTGGAGGGCTTCATTCGCGACATCGAAGCCCACCTGATTGCAATATGCTTTTGCAATGGCCGTTTCCATCACTGAGGGAAAGCCGGTGTCGGCCGACGCGGCGGCCCGGTAAAGCAGCATCTGCGCCGCATCCAGCTTGATGCGCATGTCCGCGAATTTCCATTGCAAGCCTTGAAACTCGCACAGCAATCGGCCGAATTGTTTGCGCTGCATCGCCCAGTTGCGCGCCTCTTCATAGGCATAGCGGCCAAGGGCCAACGAGCGGGAGGTATTGCCTATGCGCTCGACGTTGAAGCCGGATATCTGCCTTTTGAAGCCCCCCTCGCCAAGCACCAACTGTTCTCCGGGGATATAGGCATTGTCAAAGAATATTTCCGCCCATTCTTCATCGGACATGAAAGAGGACCGTTTTCCCAGCTTCACGCCCTCGCCCTTGGTTTCTATGAGTACAGAGCCGATGCCGTTGATGCCGGGCCCGAACCGTACGTAGGCAAGCACGAAATCGGCATGCGGCCCGTGAGTGGTGAATATTTTTGAGCCGTTTATGCGCCATCCGGAGCCGTCCTTGGTGGCGGTGGTCTTCAATTCAGTGACTGCGGAACCGGCTTCGGGTTCGGTCATCCCGACGGAAATGAGCGCTGTTCCCGCTAAAAGCGGCTGCAAGTATTTTTCCTTTTGAAAGCCGGTGCCGTATTCCGCCAGCACGCGAATCGCACCAAAATTGCCGGCCTGGATGACATCCGCGCTGCGGGGGCATACAGAAGCTACGGCTTCTATGGCGATCACGGCATCCATCAATGAGCCGCCCGCGCCGCCGTCCTCTTCCGCGATAGTGATTCCCAGCAGCCCTTGTGAGCTCATGGCGCGGGCTACATCCCATGGGTATGCCTGCGAATGCGCCCGTTCGACGGCGCCGCTCAGCAAGGTCTTTTCCGAGAATCGACGCACTGCCGTCTGAAATTCCTGCTGCTCAGGTGAAAGAGTAAAGTCCATGTATGTTGCTTCCAGAAAGTTCCTGTCATTCCATTGGCTGCGTCAGCTCAGACGCATCAAGGCGTCGACGGCAATGACGCCGTCGCGGCGTACAAAGAGGGGGTTGATTTCTGCTTCCGCTACCTGCACGCCCTCAAGTACCGCAAGGCGCGAGAACCGTACGATGGCTTGGGCAAGCGCGGCGCAATCGCCCCGAGGCAGGCCGCGATAGCCTCTGATCAGTTCCGTATGCCGCAGGGACTCGATCATTTCGTAGGCGCCTCGCTCATCGACGGGGGCCATTCGGACTGAGAAGTCCTTGATCAGCTCTGCGGTGATGCCCCCCGCACCGAGCATGACGACGGGACCGACAAGGGGGTCGTTCACGAATCCCAGTATGAGCTCGATCAAACGGTCTTCCATTTTTTGAACCAGGATGCCGTCGATGCGAGCTTGAGGGCAATGTTCGCGCACGTCTCTCAATAGCTCGGGTACTTGCCTTGCCAGGTCCGTATCGTTCTCGATAGCCATCCGCACTCCGCCCGCCTCGGTTTTGTGCGCGAGGTCTCGCGAACAAACCTTGATCACAACCGGATAGGGAACGTCATGTTTGAGTTCCGGCGGCGAAACCAGCTTTGCCTGCGCGACTTCAATACCGAGATCACTCAATACCTCGCAAGCCTCATGCTCCGTCAATGGGCCATGGATAGGCAGATTTTTCCTCCAGGCCGGGGCATCGCATGCCGGGCTTGCCGGAAATTCCACAGGGTTCCGTCGTTGAAAAAAGCTCGCCAGCGCATCTGCGCACGCCTCGGGTGTACGAAAGCCTGCTATTGAATGCTGTTGAAGACGGGCCAGCGACTCGGGCGCATTCGGCGATAGGAATGCGGCCAGCGGCTTATCGGCGGGTTTGGCGGCGGCGATAAGAGGACGCACCGCCAGATCGGGATGGAACTGTGCGGAAGAGCCCACCACGCTAAGTACTGCGTCGCACCAAGGAGCCTGGAGAAGTTGCTCCAGCAAATCCTGGTACTGGGCGCTGCTCGCGGCCAAGGTAAGATCCATGACGGGGGAGGGGCGAAGCTTCAGGCCCCGTGCAGCCATATGGGCGATGAATTCGTCTGGCGGCACAACTGTCTCGAGCCCGCGTGTGCCGAGATTGTCGACCACCGTTGCCGCCCCGCCTCCTGTGGTGGTGACCACCGCAACGCGCGGCTTGGTCTTTATAGGAATTGGCGCCTTGAAATATTGAACCGCCAGCGGCACGATTTCGAAGAGAGACTCGAGCATGTTGACTCGAATGACACAGTGGCTCTGGAAGAATGCGTCCATGGCGGCATCGTTCCCGGCAATGGCGCCCGTATGAGACTGCGCAAGTTGATTGCCTTGCTCGGAACGCCCCAGCTTATAAACGATAACGGGCTTGCCCGCCGCATGAGCCCGCTTTAAGGCAGCGGCCATGATAGGAGCATGCCTTATGGTTTCCAAGAAAAGCAAGATGGCTCCGGTCTGGGGGTCATCGACCAACGCGTCTATGATTTCGCCGACGGATATATCGCTCTCATTGCCAACGGAGACCGACTTGGCGAACCCGAACCCGCGTGCGGACGCCCGTGATAGCAGCGAGCCCATCATGGATCCGCTTTGCGAGATCACGCTTATCGAGCCGGGTATCAGGTTTTCCGCCTCGAACGCCGCATTCACGGAAACGATGCAGCCCGCTGCAATATCCACCGCCCCAATGCTATTAGGTCCCAGGACGCGCAAACCCAGGGACTTTGCTTTTTCGACAAGCTGGACCTGTAGTTGCATCCCTTCTTCGCCCGCTTCGCTGAATCCGTCGGAATAAACGCTGACGACTTTCGCACCGGCGGCGGCGCATTGGTCCAGCAGTCCGGGTACATGGCTTCCAGGGACCATGATGAAAACATGATCGACCGGATCGGGCAATGATGCGAGATCCGGGTAGCAGGTTTCCCCGAGTACCTTTCCATGAGATGGATTTATGGGATATACCTTTCCGCTGAAGCCATGCTTGCGCATGAATAAAAGCGGTCTCGCTGTATTTTTTTTAATGTTGCCCGAAACCCCTACAAGCGCGACGCGGCGAGGAGAAAGCAGGCATTGGGCAAAGGTCCGGTTTTTCATGGTTCCGCTGGGAATGTGTGCTGAGTTGCTACGGTTCACAGTCTATCGGGGTATTTCCGCTGAGCTTTGAAAAAAAGGAAAGCGTCCCATCACAATAGAGCGGGGCTTTGAAAAAGAAGGCTTCGTTTCCGATTCGGCAAACCAGGGGCGGCTGCGCTTATTTATGATGGCGCTACACGAATGAACATTTATAAAGGGGCGGAATTGAATATTCGGCATGACCATATGTCGGCCAGGCGCGGTGCGAAGCAGCGTCCTGAGGGATCGGCATATCGACGCGATCCTGGAAAGCGCCATGGTCTGATACGGGCCAAGGGCGCCGGCCGCATCAACGAGGCGTAAAAAACATGTTCTATCCATCATTGTCCTTATTTATCAATGGCCAGTGGCATTTCGCCGAAAGGGGCCACATCGATGTCGTGGAGCCCGCCACAGGAGAAATACTGGGGAAGCTTCCCGTTGCCTCGGCGGATGACGTCGAACGCGCCATCCAGGCCGCCCACATGGCTTTTCCCGCTTGGAGCAGAACGCCTGCGCTGGAACGCGCAGGCATCCTGCGCCGTGCCGGCGCGATTCTGAGGTCACGCGCCGCCGAGTTGTCCCCTCTCATCACCAGGGAGCTCGGCAAGCCGCTGAAAGAGGCCATGGGAGAAGTGGAGACGGCCGCCGAGATGTTCGACTGGGCGGCCGAAGAAGCCAGGCGCACCTACGGACGCATTGTCCCTGCCCGTATTCTTGGTATGCGGCAGATGGTAACGCTCGAAGCGGTAGGTCCCGTTGCGGCGTTCTCTGGGTGGAATGCTCCGGCCATAACACCATCGCGCAAGATCTCGGGCGCTCTGGCCGCTGGCTGTACCGTGGTCATAAAGCCCGCTGAAGAAACCCCAGCCGTCGCGCTCGGAATCGCCGCGGCGCTTCAAGAAGCCGGGCTGCCGCCGGGGGTACTGAATATGGTTTTCGGCGACCCCGCGGCTATTTCCATGCAATTGCTGGATTCGCCATTGATCAGCGCTGTGACCTTCACTGGTTCGACGGCAATCGGGCGCTCACTGGCCCAGCAAGCGGCAAAATCGTTGAAGCGCATTACTCTCGAACTGGGTGGCCACGCGCCCGTGCTGGTTTTCGAGGACGCGGACATCGATGCGGCTGTTGCGGCTATCGGTGCCGCCAAGTTCCGGAACTCGGGGCAAGTATGCACATCGCCCACGCGCATCTACGTACAGGATTCCGTCTATCGGGATTTTGCTGAAAAACTTGCCCATAAGGCATGTAGCCTGAAAGTGGGCAACGGTCTGGACGAGGGCGTGCAGATGGGCCCTTTGGCGAACCCTCGCCGGCTGGCAGCCATGCAGCAGCTTACCGATGACGCCCGTGCCAACGGGGCGACCATTGCCGCAGGCGGAGAGCGCTTATATGACAGGGGCTGGTTCTGGTCGCCGACCGTGATCACCGATTTCACCGATGCGTGTGCGGCGGCGAGCATTGAGCCTTTCGGCCCGATGGCGCTGGTGCGCTCGTTTTCCACCTTCGATGAGGGCATCGGCGCAGCCAACCGTTTGCCTTTCGGGCTGGCTTCCTATGTATTCAGCCAACATACCAAAACCGTCAAGGCGGCAAGCCTTGCCATCCAGAGCGGTGTAGTCTGCGTTAATCATTGCCAGGCTTCCGTACCCGAGACTCCCTTCGGCGGTGTAAAGGACAGCGGTATCGGTCGTGAAGGCGGAATCGAGGGCCTGCGCGAATTCATGCAGGTGAAATACATAAGCGAACTGTAATGAACTATAGAGACGATTCATGGTTAACGAAAAACGCATACTTGAAGTCTTGCCGGCCATAGTCAATGGCAACGACCGCCTGGTATGGCGGGGAAGGCACTTGGCCACTGTGATGTTGCTGCAGGTCGGGCAAAGAGAATACCTGTTCGATATCCGCCAAGGCGGTATCGAACGCATACGCCTTGGTTCGTTCCCCATGCCTGCGTGGGACTTCGCCTTGCGTGCAGAAGAAAATACATGGGAGCAGTTCTGGCTTGCGGTGCCTCCTCCCGGCTTTCACGATTTATTCGCGTTGGTCAAGAGCCGCCGCTTGCGCATTGAAGGAAACCTTTACCCCTTTATGTCCAACCTTCTATATTTCAAAGATCTCTTGGCCTCGATCCGTATGGGTGCGAACGGGAGCAAAGAATGAAAAACTCCACGGATATCTCTTTCGAGCCCGTCGTTGGCCGGTATCTGAATTTGCCGCTGCTTGGCAAGCCGCAACGCCTCTACATTGAAGAGGCGGGTTCAGGCATTCCTCTTTTGTGCCTTCATACAGCCGGCGCGGACAGCCGGCAGTATCGCGCGCTCATGAACGATCCAGAACTGCTGGAGCAATTTCGGATCATCGCATTCGATCTCCCCTGGCATGGAAAGTCGTCGCCTCCGGCGGGCTGGCAGAACGAGCCATACAAGTTGACGTCGAAGGATTATGTCAGCGTTATTCTTGCTGTGGCGGACGCCCTGCAGCTCGATAAGCCCCTGGTCATGGGGTGCTCCATAGGTGGCCGGATTGTGCTGCATCTTGCTTTGGAGCATCCGGAGCGATTCCGCGGCCTCATAGGGCTGCAGTCCGGTGCGCATGTGGATCCTTACTATGATCTCGAATGGCTGCACCGTCCGGACGTGCATGGGGGCGAAGTGTGTGCCGGCATCGTATCGGGGCTGGTAGGGCCGCAAAGTCCTGTCGAGCACCGCTGGGAGACACTCTGGCATTACATGCAGGGTGGGCCGGGCGTGTTCAAGGGCGATCTATACTTTTACACCGTCGATGGCGACATGCGCGATCGGGTTGCCCAGATAGATACCTCCAAGTGCCCTTTATGGCTTTTGACTGGGGAATACGACTATTCATGCACGCCGCAAGATACGGAATTCCTGGGTAAAAGCATCCAGGGGGCGGATTGGCAGATCATGAAGGGGATGGGTCACTTCCCCATGAGCGAGGATCCGCAGCGATTTCTGCAATACCTCAAGCCGGTACTGGCGAAAGCCCGGTCAATGTGACCTGTTATTGCGTGATGGCCGGAAGCTGCGCCTTCGACCATCGCGGAGCGCGCGTTCGTTGAATTCGCTAAATGGATGCGGCGTTCTCGGTAGAGCGGAGATACTGCAGCAAATCTATGCTGGGCTGGCTGCTGTTGGCGGCGTCATTGGCGCAAATGAAAAAATGCCGCTCGGCCCAGCGATCCGTCAGCCGGAGCAAGATGAGCCCCATGCTCGCCAGGTAGCTACTCGCTATTTTTTCAGGAACAATGCCTATGCCCAGACCCTCCCGGATCATGTTGCATCGTGTCTCGAAATTGGAAACCTGAAGCTTGACGGTGGGAGGCCGGCTAATGGTTTGCCCGATATACGCCAGGAATTTATCCAGCGAGTGCAGCGGGAAGTATCCCAGCAAATCGTAATCTAATGCATCTTCCAAAGGCAGCTCGCCCCGGCTTGCCAGCGGATGCCCGATCGGCACAACCAAGCCTACGCGATCCGACGCAAATGGAAAAGATCTTATCCCCGGCGCGGGATGGCTTGCGTGGTATATGCCGATATCCACCGTGCCCTCTGCAACCATGCGCGGAATATCGTAGCTGTGGGCCTCGATGAGGTCTATGCTGATATTGGTTCGCCCCTGCAGGAAATGGCCGATTTTGCCCGGGAGAAACTGGAGTAGGGTAGACGGGTTCGCCGCAAGCCGAATCTTTGCGATCCCCTCGGCCGAATAGCTGTTGACGGCGCGTTCCGCCAGCTGAATGCTGCGCAATATCGCCTTTGCTCGTTGATAAAGCAGCGCACCCGCCGGAGTAGGCTCGACGCCGCGCCCGTGGCGGTGCAATAGGCAGCGGTCAAGGTGGCGCTCCAGTTCCGCCACCCGTTTGCTCGCAGCGGAGGTGACGAGATTTTCTCGTTCCGCAGCCCTGGAAAGGCTTTTTTCTTCTACCGCGGCGACGAATATCTCCAGCGCGGGTATATCGATGCCTTTCATTCCGGTTTTGTCCTCCTCTTATGGGTTTGAGCGCTTCAGGCATTGTGGCAAAGCTTTGGCTTTGCCGCTTATCGTTGACGCAGGCTACGCGAGTAGGGCCCGTTTCGCTAGAATAGCGTGTTTTATGAAGCGAAAGTGTACGGCAATCCGATAGCTGATAGAGCAGTCCGGCCGATCGGCGTGGCCCAGCCAATCATGGTTCGGCCGACAGCATCTCGGCTGCTTCATCGGGCAAGGCTTCATCCGGCCACATCCTCCCAGTCCAGCGCCCAATTGCCCGACCGGGCGTTTTGCAGCCATAGCATGCAGGCCAAGGTCTTGGCGTCGGTCACCAGGCCTTGCCGGCAATCCTCCGCCAGGTCTTCTATTTTTTTTTTCTGGACTTCAAGGAACTCGTCCTTGTCGAGCTGCGCCGCGCCGGCCGTAAGACGGCGGGCAAAGAAAATATGGATGATTTCCGTGGAATAGGCAATGGCCAAATGCATGGCGCCCGCATAGGCCCATTGCCGCGCGATATAGCCCGTTTCTTCCTGCAATTCTCGCCGGGCGCAGAGCAGCGGGTCTTCCCCTGCATCCAGCTTGCCGGCGGGAAATTCCAGCATCACGCGGTTTACGGGGTAGCGGAATTGGCGCTCGAGAACAACGTGGTCGCCATCCAGCAGCGGAATGATCACCACCGCACCGGGATGCACAATGTATTCGCGCTCCGCGCTGCGCCCATCGGGCAGACGCACTTTGTCGCGGCGCGCCTTCAAGAAGCCGCCGTCCAGCAGAGTTTCGCTATGGATCAGCGTTTCGGTCAGATGTTCGTCGGGATGCGTCATACCATGGTCAAGTAGTGGGCGTGATCCACAGGATACCGCAGAACTGTGGAAATGCCGCCTGCTCATTGAAGGAAGCATGAATGCCGCCAGGCGCCGAGGCGCACCCCGCTGCGTTATTTACCCATGCCCAGAACCTTGGGTAGTCCGGTTGCGATCTCGGGAACAAAAGTAATCAGCAGAACAATAAGAAGCAAGACGGCGAGATAGGGCAGGACGCTTATGCTTAATCGCTCGACGGAAACCTGTGAGATACGCGAAGCGACGAAGAGGTTGACCCCAAGAGGTGGCGTCAGCAGCGCCATTTCATTCGTAATGATCAGAATGATGCCGAAGTGAATCGGGTCGATGCCGACTAGATTGAGCATGGGCAACACCACAGGGACCAAGATAATAATGGTCGATAGTGTTTCCATGAACATTCCGAGCACAATGAGAACGCCAATCAACATCAAGAGAATGATTTCGGGGTTTCTGGAGATACCCAGCACCCAATTGGCGAGCTGTTGTGGTATCTGCTCGAACGTCATGATCTTGCCGAATAGGGTCGATGTGCCGACGATAATCAGCACTGCCCCACACATGGTTACGCCTTCCAGCAAAGCTTTGTAGATGTGGATCGGCTTGAGCGCGCGATTGATGACGCCGGCGACGAACAGTGCATAAACGATCGCCAGTACCGAAGCCTCCACCGTCGTCGCCAGGCCTGAATAAATGGAGCCCAGTATGACAATGGGCGCCATCAGCGAGAAAAAGCCCTTGCGGCACGCCTGCATAAAGCTCCGCCAGTTGAATGACTGAGCAGACTGGCCACCATTGAACCCATGCCGGCGGGCGATCAGCCAGGCTGTTGACGACATCGAAAGCGCGACGATGAACCCGGGAATAAAGCCTGCAGTAAACATGCTGGTAAGAGAGACGTTCGCCAGGATCCCATAGATAATCATGGGGTTGCTGGGCGGAATCAGAATACCGATAGTTCCGCCTGATGAAGCAACCGCGCCGGCATACTCCTTGCTATAACCGTTTCTTACCATGGTGGGTATCAGCAATGCACCGACAGCGGCTACTGTTCCTGGCCCAGAACCTGAAATTGCGGCGAAGAAAGTACATGCCATGATGGTCGTGATGCCCAGGCCGCCATACATGCGGCCTACGACCTGCTTTACGACATCGACAATCTGAGACGTGATATTTCCGTGTTCCATGATTACGCCGGCAATAATGAAGCAGGGAATGGCCAGCAGCGGAAACATATTCAACCCATCGAATATGGAATTATGGATGACCGACATCGGTAGATGATTACCAACAAGCAAGGCAACAATCGATGAAATTGCCAAACTCATGAAAATCGGCATGCCCATCAAGAAAAGCACGGCCAGAGAGATCAGTACGAGCGTTGAGGTCGCCATGGAAAGTCCTTAGGTGGATATCATTGGGTCGGTTGTTCGACTTCCTGCTTGACCAGTTCGGTCAGAGAACCTTCCCGCCACCGTATGAGGTAGTTCTCGACAATTCGCCAGCTCATCGCGATGAAACTGAGGGGAATGATCATTTCCACATATGCTCGTACGATGCCCAGTGTGGGCGACAGTTCTGGAAATTCGATTCCCGATTGAATGACGTTCCAAGACCACCAGGCGATCAACAGATTGAAAACTATCCAGACAGCATCGCACGCTATTCTGAACCCAAGGCGATACTGCATGGGAAACAGCAGAAACTGCGCCGAAATTCTTACATGAGCGGCATGTTTTGCCACCATAGGAGCCGCAGAAAAAGTCGCCCAGAGAAACGTATATCGACTTAATTCTTCGCTCCAGGGCACGCCGGCTCCTGTGGCCCAGCGCATCCCGACTTGCACGACAAGGCATAACACCATGGCGCCCATGCAGCTGACGCTCAGCAATTCCTCGAAGTGATCGTAAAGCCATCGAAATGACAGGGCCTTTCTCATATCGCTATCCCTTGCTGGTAATTGCTCGGCTACTTTCCAGCCATGATGGCCTGGGCCTCATCCATTACGGCCTTGCCTCCGATCTGCTCATAAAAATTCGGCCAGATGCTTCGCGCTTTTTCCTGCCATACGGGCCCGTCGGTCAGCGTATTTACAACCATGCCGTGCTCGATGCACTCCTTCTTCGCTTGCGCCTCCAACTCGGCGGAGTACTGCCATTCCGCAACGGCCGCTTCTTTTGCCGCCTTGGTGACAAGCGCCTTTGATGGTTCATCCAGGCGTCGATACCAGGACTCGCTCACGAGCATCGGCCCAACCCAAAGCATGTATGGGATCTCGGTAACGTACTTTTGCACTTCCCAGAATTTATTGTCGCGATTTACCGAGTACGGGTTCTCCTGCCCATCGACAACGCCCTGCTGTAGCGCGTTGAATGTCTCAGCCCATGCTAGCGGGTGAGGCTCAACCCCCCAGGAGCGGAACGCGCCTAGTTGGACATCTACAGATGGAACTCGAACTTTCAATCCTTTTAGATCCTCGATTTTGGTGATTGGATGCTTGGAATTGGTAATGTGACGATAGCCCCCCACAAGCCAGGATAGCGGGCGGGTGCCGCTCTGTTTGGCAATGACGTCCGCGATTTTCCCGGTAAATTCATCGTTGCCGAATAGCCTCGATGCCGACTCTGGATCAGGAAACATATAAGGCATGGAAAAAATATTCGCTTGGGCGGCGAAAGGCGTCAGGTTGCCGACCGCCAACACCGCAAGATGAATCTCCTGGTCGCGCAGCTGCCGCACATTGGATTGTTCATCGCCCAGAGCGCCGCCGTAGAAGGTTTGCACTGTAATCTTTCCACTGGATTCCTTCTCGACAATCTCCTTGAATTTATCAATCGCATACGTGTGAACGCCGCCTTGCGGGCTTGACGTGGCTGCGCGTATGGTCATGCTCTTGTATTCCGCCGCGGATACGGCAGCGGAAGCTCCCATCAGCAACGCTAACGCAGCCTTCGCCAGTAAATGGTATCGGGTCTTGCGCGCAGCAATGGGGTGAGCAAAAACCTGCGCCATGCGCCTTTGATTATTAGTCGATCCGAACTTCATTCGATGCCTCCATCTATCTACCGGTCTATGCCGGATGGTGTTAAAGGTTTGAAAAATAGTGCCGGACACGGTGCCCGTACACGGTCTCGTCCTATGGCGTTCGCAATCCGGCCATATCCTCGAGCAGATGCAGCATTGAGGTACAGTCCTCACCGCCTCGTCCCCATGGCTGCGCCAATCCGAAGGACTGGCGCGCATTCGCCCCCAGAAAAAGAGGGGCTCCAAGTTCCGCTCCTAGCTTTAACGCCAGTGTTATGTCCTTCAATCCCATGCGTAGTGGAAAATCCGGGCTTGTGTCGCCGCGCAGCACCTTGCGTGGAAAGTTCGTCAACATTTGTCCTTTTCCGGCTGGCGTGGCGCTGAAGACGCGCATGGCCACATCGCGGTCAATGCCGGCAAGCCGCGTGAATGTCAGGCCCTCGGCGGCGACCACCATATTCACCATTGAAAGGTAGTTATTGATGAGCTTGAGCCGAATTCCCGCTCCCAATGGCCCCACATGAAGAACATCTTCGGGCCTACCGAACCGGCTCAGAACCGGCATTGCGCTCGCGAGATCGTCAGCATCGCCTCCTGCGAGCACCAGTAATTCGCCGGTGGCCGCTTCGTGCACGCCGCGGCACACGGGAGCATCCATTGCCCGTACGCCCAATTCGTTCAGGCGTTGTGCGCAGCCGGTGATGTAGCCTGCATCCGACGTACTCATCTCTAGAAGGAGAGCGCCGGTACGCAATGCGGATGCTGCGCCGGCAGGACCGAACAATACAGACTCCACCGCATTTTGATCAGGCAGCATCGTGACGACAATGTCGGCTCCTTCGGCGGCCTTTTTTGGGCTTGCGGTGGTGGCAATGCCTTGTTCGGTAAGGCGGTTGCGCGCATCAGTCGAAACATCGAATCCGCATACTTGATGCCCTCCCGAGGCGAGCCGCTGCAGCATGGGCGTGCCCATTGCTCCCAAGCCAAAAAAAGCAATGCGCATCATTGTTCCTTCTGCCGGACGAGGTCCTTCGCCGCGGCGACAATGGATTCGGCATCCATGCCGTACTTCTGCAATAGAAATGAAGTGGTGCCGCCTTCGGCAAACGTATCTTGCAGACCGACGCGGCGTAGACGGGCGCCGATACCGTTATCGGCCAAGCATTCGGCCACAGCGCTACCCAGCCCGCCGATGATGGAATGGTTCTCTGCGGTGATTACAGCGCGGCAGCGGCTGGACAATTCCGCCACGAGCTGTGTGTCCAAGGGTTTGATTGAGGCCATGTTCACGACCGTGACATCAATGCCCGAGGCGGCAAGCCGATCTGCTGAATCAAGCGCGGCTCCGACCATGATCCCGCTGGCAAAGATAACGACGTCATCTCCATGGCGCAGGACCGTTCCCCGGCCAAACTCAAAGGCCCCGTCGGCGAGTTCGGGCCGCATGGACCGGGCGTCACGGCGCATTCGCAGATAGACTGGACCTGGACGCGCACAACTGGCGTTGACGATCGCCGCAATCTGTTCCGGTCCCGCGGGCTCCGCCACGGCGACGTTGGGCAAAGCGCGCATTAACGCAACGTCGTCGATGGCTTGATGGGACACCCCTAGCAAGGTCATGACTCCGGGTAAAAATCCAACCATTTTTACGTTGGTGGCAGGATAAGCAACCTGCATAGCGACCTGGTCATAGGCCCTGCGCGTAGAGAATACGCTGAATGTGTGTGTGAAGGCGATGTGGCCGCAACGCGCCATTCCCGCAGCCATGCCCATCATGTTTGCCTCGGCGATCCCGGTGTGGACGAATTGGCCGG
>Ga0182735_1001166_pt1 | contig 18207 bp, 15 predicted proteins | sample eDN5th30CKraftMG_FD_128524 | JGI IMG/M metagenome (GOLD analysis project Ga0182735, IMG submission 128524) | Enriched Miracle-Growth compost microbial communities from Emeryville, California, USA - eDNA 5th pass 30_C Kraft MG (version 2) (version 2) ... | reverse complement strand
GGGCTGGCATTGTGTATGCCCTGGGCCAGCAATTCTTTGCCCGTGCCGCTCTCCCCTACGATGAGAACAGTGGCGCTGCTTTGCGCGCAGGCCAGCGCGCGGCGCCTGACCTGTGTCAGCGCGCTGCTTTCGCCTATCAGATTCGCCAGCCCGTACTTGGCGTTGCGCGCCGGCGGCTGGCCGCGCGAGCGCAGGCTGCGGTCCAGCCGCTGAATGGCGATGGGGTCCTGGCAAACCAGCACCGCGCCGGTATGCCTGCCCTGTTCGACGATGGGCATGCGCGTGACCACGGCGGTTCTGCCATTCACCTGCTGGACCTGTTCCAGTTCGGCCTCGCCCGTGCGCAGCGTGTGGGCCAGGCTCAGCTCGCTCTGCACCGCCGCCAGGCGCTGCCCGATGAGCTGCTCCGCCGGCAGGCCGATGAGCGCTTCCATGGACGGATTGACGGTTTCGATGCGTTCATCCAGGTCGACCGCCACCACGCCGTCCTTCAATTGCCCCAATATCGTATTGAGCTTCTCGCGCCGGGCCGCTTCCAGGCGGGCGATGCGCGCGACCTCGATGGCGTCCTCCATGGCCTCGCGCACCGCGCCCTGCGAATACAGCAGAATCCCGTCCAGCCCGTAGGCCTTTGCCAAGTCCACGACCAGCCCGGGCGCGACGATGGCCTCCACCCCCAACGCCACCAATTCCTGTACGCAGGCTTCGGCATCTTCTTCCGTGGTGTAGCTGCGCAGCTCGAGCTGCAAGGCGAAGCGTTCGTTGAAGTGGGCGAGTTCCGGCGGCACCGCGCCGTAGGTGACGAGCGCGGCGCGGCGGGATTTGCCCGAAGCGCGCGCCAGGCCGCGCATCACATCGAAACCGCCCGGCTTGACCAATACCACCGGCAAATCCAGATGTTCGCGCAAGAAGCCGCCATTGGAACCGGCCGACACCACGACATCCACGCCGCCCGCCTGGCGCAGCGCCATGATGCCCTCGACCGCGTCGCCATAGGCCTTGTCGAGGATGGATACTTCCGCCACAGGGCTGTAGCTGGGAGCAAGCTCTTCGAGCAGCGTGCGCAGCCCATGGAAGCCCACCGCCGCGATGCGCAGGCGGGGACCGCTGAAGGAAGACGAGAAGAGAGCCATGGCGCGTTCCGCGTTTCATGCTTATTGAATCAATGAAACGAGATTATTTCATAAATGAAACATCGATGCGCTAAGCCGGTAACAAGGCCGATGCTGGAAACGAGGATTTCCTTTGCCGGCAAAGGCTTGACGGCTGCGCAGGCTTTCTTCCTTCGCCGCGAAAAAACTGGCACGAACATTGCTTGATTCACTGCTTGAACGGCGGCTCGAATGGTATTTACCGTAGCAAGCGATGGTCCGCCATTGTTCCACCACCCACGATAGCGCAGAATAGCGGCTGCGCCTTGCGCAAAAAAGGCGCTGCGCAGTCCGCCCGCTACGCGATACACCACATAAGAGGTTCCACGTGTCCACTGAAAACTCTACTCCCGCATCGGCCGGCGCATTGTTCCGCCAGGCGCTGCGGCAGGAACAGCCCCTGCAGATCATAGGGGCCATCAATGCCAATCACGCCCTGCTCGCCAAGCGGGCGGGCTATAAAGCCATATATCTGTCGGGCGGCGGGGTCGCTGCGGGGTCGCTGGGCCTGCCCGACCTGGGCATCAATACCCTGGACGACGTGTTGACCGACATCCGCCGCATCACCGATGTCTGCGACCTGCCTTTGCTGGTGGATATCGATACCGGCTTCGGCCCGTCCGCCTTCAATATTGCGCGCAGCATCAAGAGCCTGATCAAGTTCGGCGCCGCCGCCTGCCACATCGAGGACCAGGTCGGGGCCAAGCGCTGCGGCCACCGCCCCGGCAAGGAAATCGTCACCGCGCAGGAAATGGTCGATCGGGTCAAGGCCGCCGTGGATGCGCGCACCGATAACAATTTCTTCATCATCGCCCGCACCGACGCCATCGCTGTGGAAGGCGTGGATGCGGCCCTGGACCGCGCCGCGGCCTGCGTGGAAGCCGGCGCCGACGGCATCTTCGCCGAAGCGTCCTACGACCTGGCCACGTTCGAGCGCTTTTCCAAGGCATTGAATGTGCCGGTGCTGGCCAACATCACCGAGTTCGGCAAGACGCCGCTGTTCACCGTCGACGAGCTGAAATCCGCCGGCGTGGGCATGGTACTGTATCCCTTGTCCGCGTTCCGGGCGATGAACAAGGCGGCGGAGGCCGTCTACACCGCCATACGGCGTGACGGCCATCAGAAGAATGTGCTGGACCTCATGCAGACGCGGGAAGAACTATACGACCGCATCGGGTATCACGAGTTCGAGTCGCGGCTCGATGCGCTGTTCCAGCAAGGCAAATCGAAATAACTTTCAAGGAGTCCAGACATGGCGAATGCCGAAGCAACCGAGAACAAACCCAAGGCGAAGAAATCCGTAGCGCTGTCCGGCGTGGTCGCCGGCAACACCGCGCTGTGCACCGTGGGGCGCAGCGGCAACGATCTGCATTATCGCGGCTATGACATCCTGGATATCGCGGATACCTGCGAATTCGAAGAAGTGGCGCACCTGCTGATCCATGGCAAGCTGCCCAACAAGGCGGAACTGGCCGCCTACAAAGCCAAGCTGCGCAAGCTGCGCGGCCTGCCCGCCCAGCTGCAAAGCGCGCTGGAGGCGCTGCCGGCCGCCAGCCATCCCATGGACGTCATGCGCACCGCCGCATCGGTGCTGGGCTGCATCCTGCCGGAAAAAGACGACCACAACCTGCCGGATGCGCGCGACATCGCCGACCGCCTCATGGCGAGCCTGGGCTCGGCCCTGCTGTACTGGTACCACTACAGCCACAACGGCCACTATATCGACGTGCAGACCGATGACGACAGCATAGGCGGCCACTTCCTGCACCTGCTGCACGGCAGCAAGCCCAGCGAAGAATGGGTGCGCGCCATGCATACCTCGCTGATCCTGTACGCCGAACATGAATTCAACGCATCCACCTTCACCGGCCGCGTCATCGCCGGCACGGGCTCGGACATGTATTCGGCCATCGCCGGCGCCATCGGCGCGCTGCGCGGCCCCAAGCACGGCGGCGCCAACGAGGTGGCTTTCGAAGTGCAGAAGCGCTACGACACCCCCGACGAGGCCGAGGCCGACATCCGCCGGCGCGTTGAAAACAAGGAAGTCATCATCGGTTTCGGCCATCCGGTGTATACGGTTTCCGATCCGCGCAACAAGGTCATCAAGGAAGTCGCCCGGCAGCTGTCGGTAGCGCAGGGCAGCACCAAGATGTTCGATATCGCCGAGCGCCTGGAAACCGTCATGTGGGACGTCAAGAAAATGTTCCCCAACCTGGACTGGTTCTCGGCCGTGTCCTACCACATGATGGGCGTGCCCACGTCCATGTTCACGCCCTTGTTCGTCATCGCGCGCACCGCGGGCTGGTCGGCGCATATCATCGAGCAGCGCATCGACAACAAGATCATCCGCCCCACCGCCAATTACGTGGGTCCGGAAGATCAGAAATTCGTTCCTCTCGACCAGCGCTGAAGCGCGCATCCGGGGCCGGCGCTCGCGGCGCCGCCCCTGGCCGTACCCGACCTCCGACCGCCACATCCGTATTTGCTGAATCCATGAATACTGCATACCGCAAACCCCTGCCCGGCACCTCGCTGGATTATTTCGACACGCGCGCCGCGGTGGAGGACATCCAGCCCGGGGCCTACGACAAGCTGCCGTATACCTCGCGCGTGCTGGCCGAGAACCTGGTGCGCCGCTGCGACCCGGCCACGCTGACCGCGTCGCTGCGGCAAATCATCGAGCGCAAGCGCGAACTGGATTTCCCCTGGTTTCCGGCGCGCGTGGTCTGTCACGACATTCTCGGCCAGACCGCGCTGGTGGACCTGGCGGGTCTGCGCGACGCCATCGCCGAAAAAGGCGGCGACCCCTCGCAGGTCAATCCCGTGGTGCCCACCCAGTTGATCGTCGATCATTCGCTGGCGGTCGAACACGCGGGCTTCGAGAAGGACGCCTTCCGGAAGAACCGCGCCATCGAAGACCGCCGCAACGACGACCGCTTCCATTTCATCAACTGGACGAAGAAGGCGTTCAAGAATGTCGACGTGATACCGCCGGGCAACGGCATCATGCACCAGATCAACCTGGAACGCATGTCGCCCGTCATCCATGCGATCGACGGCGTCGCCTTTCCGGACACGCTGGTGGGCACGGACAGCCATACTCCGCACGTGGATGCCCTGGGCGTCATCGCCATCGGCGTAGGCGGCCTCGAGGCGGAAAGCGTCATGCTGGGCCGGGCGTCGTGGATGCGCCTGCCGGACATCGTCGGCGTGGAACTCACCGGCAAGCTGCGGCCGGGCGCCACCGCCACCGATCTGGTGCTGGCGCTGACCGAATTCCTGCGCAAGGAAAAAGTCGTCTCGTCCTATATCGAATTCTACGGCGAAGGCGCCGCCCGCCTCACGCTGGGCGACCGGGCCACGATATCCAACATGACGCCGGAATACGGCGCCACGGCGGCGATGTTCTACATCGACCAGCAAACCATCGACTACCTGAAGCTGACCGGCCGCGACGACGCGCAGGTGAAGCTGGTGGAAACCTATGCCAGGCAGGCCGGCCTGTGGGCCGACAGCCTGAAGCAGGCCGAATACGAGCGCGTGCTGCGCTTCGACCTGTCTTCCGTGGTGCGCAACATAGCGGGGCCGTCCAATCCCCACCGCCGCGTGCCGACTTCCGAACTGGCCGCCCGCGGCATAGCCGGCAAGGTCGAGAACGAGCCCGGCCTGATGCCGGACGGCGCCGTGATCATCGCCGCGATCACGAGCTGCACCAACACCAGCAATCCGCGCAACGTCATTTCGGCCGGCCTGCTGGCGCGCAACGCCAATGCCCGCGGCCTGACCCGCAAGCCCTGGGTCAAGACCTCGCTGGCGCCCGGCTCCAAGGCCGTGCAGCTATACCTGGAAGACGCCGGGCTGCTGCCGGAGCTGGAGCAATTGGGTTTCGGCATCGTGGGTTTCGCCTGCACCACCTGTAACGGCATGAGCGGCGCCCTGGATCCCGCCATCCAGCAAGAGATCATCGACCGCGATCTGTACTCCACCGCCGTGCTGTCCGGCAACCGCAATTTCGACGGCCGCATCCACCCTTATGCCAAGCAGGCCTTCCTGGCTTCGCCGGCGCTGGTCGTGGCCTATGCCATCGCCGGCACCATACGCTTCGACATCGAGAAGGACACGCTGGGCCTGGACGGGGACGGCAAGCCGGTCACTTTGAAGGACATATGGCCGTCGGACGAGGAAATCGACGCCATCGTCGCCGCCAGCGTCAAGCCCGAGTACTTCCGCCAAGTCTACGAGCCGATGTTCGCAGCCACGGCCAACGGCGGCGGCGAAATCAGCCCGCTGTACGACTGGCGCCCCATGAGCACCTATATACGGCGCCCGCCCTATTGGGAAGGCGTCCTGGCGGGGGAACGCAGCCTCAGGGACATGCGGCCGCTGGCCGTGCTGGGGGACAACATCACCACGGATCACCTGTCGCCCTCCAACGCCATCCTGCCGAGCAGCGCGGCTGGCGAATATCTGGCGAAAATGGGCTTGCCGGAAGAAGACTTCAATTCCTACGCCACCCATCGCGGCGACCACCTGACGGCCCAGCGCGCCACCTTCGCCAACCCCAAGCTGCTGAATGAAATGGTGCAGGAAAACGGCCAGGTGAAGCAGGGTTCGCTGGCGCGCATCGAGCCCGAAGGCAAGGTCGTGCGCATGTGGGAAGCCATCGAAACCTATATGGAGCGCAAGCAGCCGCTCATCATCGTGGCGGGCGCCGACTACGGGCAGGGCTCATCGCGCGACTGGGCGGCCAAAGGCGTGCGCCTGGCGGGCGTGGAGGCCATCGTGGCGGAAGGGTTCGAACGCATCCACCGCACCAACCTCGTCGGCATGGGCGTGCTGCCGCTCGAATTCAAGCCCGGCACGAACCGCAAGACGCTGGACATCGACGGCACGGAAACCTTCGACGTGCTTGGCCGCCCCGCGCCGCTCGCCACCCTGGCGCTCGTCATCAAGCGCAAGAATGGCGAGCGCCAGGAAGTGCCGGTGACTTGCCGCCTGGATACCGCCGAGGAAGTCTCCATCTACGACGCCGGAGGCGTGCTGCAGCGGTTCGCGCAGGACTTCCTGGAATCGGCCACCGCCAAAAATTAAGAGATCGAGATCAAGCAATCGAAGGAATCTTCATGGCTCACCCGGCACAGATCAAAATACCCGCCACCTATATGCGGGGCGGCACCAGCAAAGGCGTGTTCTTCCGGCTGCAGGACCTGCCCCCGGCGGCGCAAGCGCCCGGCGCCGCGCGCGATACCCTCCTGCTGCGCGTGATCGGCAGCCCCGATCCCTACGGCAAGCACACCGACGGCATGGGCGGCGCGACCTCCAGCACCAGCAAAACCGTCATTCTGTCCAAAAGCGCCAAAGCCGATCACGACGTCGATTACCTGTTCGGCCAGGTCGCCATCGACAAGGCCTTCATCGACTGGAGCGGCAATTGCGGCAACCTTTCGGCGGCGGTCGGCCCTTTCGCCATCAGCAACGGGCTGGTCGATGCCGCCCGCATACCGCGGAACGGCATCGCCACCATCCGCATCTGGCAGGCGAACATCGGCAAGACCATCATCGCCCATGTGCCCATCACCGATGGCCAGGTGCAGGAAACAGGCGATTTCGAACTGGATGGCGTGACTTTCCCCGCCGCCGAAATACAGCTGGAATTCATGGACCCGGCCGCCGATGAGGACGGCGCGGGCGGCTCCATGTTCCCCACCGGCAATCTGGTCGACGAACTCGATGTGCCAGGCGTCGGCAAGCTGCAGGCGACCTTGATCAATGCCGGCATCCCGACGATATTCCTCAACGCGCAAGACATCGGCTACACCGGCACGGAACTGCAGGGCGCCATCAATGAAGACGCCAAAGCCCTGGCGATGTTCGAGACCATACGCGCCCACGGCGCGCTGCGCATGGGCCTGATCGAGCGGCTGGACGAAGCCGCCACGCGCCAGCACACGCCCAAGGTGGCGTTCGTAGGCAAGCCGGCGGATTACACGGCTTCCAGCGGCAAGCGGGTCGCCGCCGGCGATATCGACCTGCTCGTGCGCGCGCTGTCCATGGGCAAGCTGCATCATGCCATGATGGGCACCGCCGCCGTGGCCATCGGCGCCGCGGCGGCGATTCCCGGCACCCTGGTCAACCTCGCCGCCGGCGGCGGCGAGCGCCGGTCGGTGCGCTTCGGCCACCCGTCCGGCGCCTTGCGGGTGGGCGCGGAAGCGCGCCTGGACGGGGACGAGTGGGTCGTGACCAAGGCCATCATGAGCCGCAGCGCCCGCGTGCTGATGGAAGGATGGGTGCGCGTGCCGGGGGATGCCTTCTGAGCGGCGGCCGCCCCGGCATCCGCGCGCTTCGCCGCCGGCTTTGCTATGCTATGCGCTATGACCTCCACCGCCAGCCCCAACGCCAGCCGCCCGCCATGGGACACCGTGCTGGCCGACATCGCCGACTATGCGCTCGGCTACGAAGTCCGTAGCCCGCTCGCCTATGAAACGGCCCGCCATTGCCTGATGGACACGCTGGGCTGCGGCCTGGAGGCGCTCGAATACCCGGCCTGCACCAAGCTCCTGGGCCCCATCGTGCCCGGCACCGTCGTTCCCCATGGCGCCCGGGTCCCGGGCACCGGCTTCCGGCTGGACCCGGTCCAGGCGGCCTTCACCATCGGCGCCATCATCCGCTGGCTGGACTTCAACGACACCTGGCTGGCGGCCGAGTGGGGCCACCCTTCCGACAATCTGGGCGGCATCCTGGCCGTGGCCGACTGGCTGTCGCGCAAGGCCGTCGCCGCCGGCGGGCAGCCGCTGCGCATGCGCGACGTCCTCGCCGCCATGATCAAGGCGCACGAGATCCAGGGTTGCATCGCGCTGGAAAACTCCTTCAACAAAGTGGGCCTGGACCACGTGGTGCTGGTCAAGGTCGCCTCCACCGCCGTCGTTTCCGGCCTGCTGGGCCTGACGCGCGAACAGACCCTGAACGCCTTGTCGCTGGCCTGGGTGGACGGCCAGAGCCTGCGCACCTATCGCCACGCCCCCAATACCGGCAGCCGCAAGAGCTGGGCGGCCGGCGATGCCACGAGCCGCGCGGTGCGGCTGGCGCTCATGGCCCAGGCGGGCGAAATGGGCTATCCCTCCGCGCTCACCGCCAGGACTTGGGGCTTCTACGATGTGCTCTTCAAAGGGCAGCCCTTCCGGTTCCAGCGCCCCTACGGCAGCTACGTCATGGAGAACATCCTGTTCAAGGTCTCCTTCCCCGCCGAATTCCATGCGCAGACCGCGGTGGAATGCGCCATGGGCGTCCATCGGGCGATGCAGGCGCTGGGCAAGTCGGACGCGGACATCCGCCGCATCACCCTGCGGACCCACGAAGCCTGCCTGCGCATCATCGACAAGCGGGGGCCCCTGAACAACCCCGCCGACCGGGACCATTGCGTGCAGTACATGGTGGCGGTCCCCATCCTCTTCGGCCGGCTGACGGCCGCCGACTACGAAGACGCGGTCGCCGCCGACCCGCGCATCGACGCGCTGCGCGACAAGATCGTCTGCGTGGAGGACCCCGCTTTCACCGCGGATTATCACGATCCGGACAAGCGCTCCATCGCCAATGGCCTGACGGTGGAATTCGAGGACGGCAGCGCGCTGGACGAGATCGTCTGCGAATACCCCATCGGCCACAAGCGCCGGCGCGCGGAAGGCATTCCCCTGCTCGAAGCCAAGTTCCGGATCAATATCGCGCGCCGGTTTCCCGAGGCGCAGCAGCGGCGCATCCTGGACGCGTCGCTGGATCAGCGTTCGCTGGAGGCGATGCCGGTGCACGAATACGTGGACCTGTACGGCATCGACTGAACCCGGCCGGCGGCCTTGCGCTTGCGCGGCGGGGCCGCCGGCGCCCGGGTCCCGGCGGGATCAGGCCGCGGCCGCCGTGCGCATTTGCGCGAAGGACGCGTTGACCTCGGCATGCAGGATATCGGTTACGTAGCGGCGGATTTCATTGAACCGCGGCGAGGTGACGTCCCTGGGCCTGGGCAGGTCGATCGGCACGATTTCCTTGATCCTGCCGGGGCGCGCCGTCATGACGACGACCCGGTCGCCCAGGTAAACGGCTTCTTCGATATTGTGGGTGATGAAGATCACCGAGCGCCTGTCGCTGCTCCACATGGTCAACAGTTCTTCCTGCATCAACATGCGGGTCTGGGCATCGAGCGCGGCGAACGGCTCGTCCATCAGGAGGATCTTGGGATCGTTGACCAGCACGCGCGCCAGCGCGACCCTCTGGCGCATGCCGCCGGAAAGCTCGTGGGGATAGCGCTTTTCGAACCCGCTCAGGCCCACCGCGGCAATCTGCCGCAATGCCATGGCCCGGCGCCGCTCGGCCGGCACGCCGCGCTCCCGCAAGCCGAACTCCACGTTCTCCCGCACGTCCAGCCAGGGGAAGAGCGCATATTCCTGGAAGACGACGCCCCGGTCGGGCCCCGGCCCATTGATGGGCGCCCCGTCCAGCGCCAGGGTGCCCCCCGTGGAAGTCTCGAACCCGGCCACGATATTCAGGAACGTGGTCTTGCCGCAGCCGCTGGGGCCCAGAACGGTAATGAACTCATCATCCGCGATATCGATGTCGAAGCCGTCGAGCGCGTTGACCTCTTCCCCGGAAGCCCGATCGAAATAGCTTTTCCTGAGCTGCCGGCATTCGATGCGGGGAAGCGGGGACGCCGCGCCCGCCTGGGCTGGTTTGCCGTTCATACGTCTACACTCCATTTAAGCGCCCGGCGGCTCAAGGCCTTGATGGCCAGGTCGCTGAGAAAGCCGAGAAAGCCCACGCTGAGCATCGCCCCGATGATGATGTCCATGCGCAGGAAGTAATAGGCATCCCACATGGCAAAGCCCAGGCCCGATTTGACGGCGAGCATCTCGGCGACGATCACGAGCACCCAGGCCAGGCCGACCCCCAGCCGCAGGCCGGTGAAGATGTACGGCAGGGCCGCGGGTATGACGACGCGCGGGAGCAGCATGTGCTTGCGTATGCCCAGCATGCGCGCCGCGCGCACGAGGGCGCGCGGCGTGCCCGCCACGCCCGCCGCCGTGTTGACGATGATGGGGAAGATGGCGCCGAAGGCGATCAGGAAGATCGCGGATGCGTCGCGGATGCCGAAGAAGATGACCGCGAACGGCACCCACGACGTAATGGGCACGGGCCTGAGCATCTGCAATACCGGATCGAACAGATCGGAGATCAGGCGGAACCACCCGATCAGCCCCCCGATCACGATGCCCAGCACCGCGGCGATGAAGAAGCCCAGCAGCACGCGGTACACGCTGTTCCCGGCGTGCATGAACCAGGTGCCGACATAGGGATCCCCCGTGGGGCTGGCCCACATCCATAGGTAAAGCGTTTTCGCCACGGTGGCGGGAGACGGCACGTAGCGGACGTCGACCCAGCCGAAAGACGTCGCCACGTACCAGAGCGCCAGGCAGAACAAGGGGCCGATCAGCCGCCGCCAGCGATGGGCGGCGGGCAAGGCGCGGCGATGCGGCGTAGCGGCTGACTTTCCCATTACCCTGGTGACCGACTTACTCAGCGCCGAGATCATTCTTCGCTTTTCCTGTAACGTTCATCAAATAGGTGTAGTTGAAGCTGCGGTCGATCGCCGCCGAGGTGTCGGTCTTCGTCATGCCGGCCTCCGCCATCATGCGCAGCAAGGCCTTGCCCTCCTTCTGATAGAGCTTGTAGTCCAGCTGGCCATGCTGGATCGCCCGATCGATGATGGCCGGCGAAGCGCCCGTGCCGCGCTGCGCCACCTGCTTGTACTGCTCGGCGTCCTTGTTGAGCGCGTCGGTCGATTCCACGATGGCCTTGACCATGCAGGTGACCGCCTCCTGGTTGGCCTTGGCGAAATCGCTGTTGGCCACGACCATGCCGTTCACGTGCCGCGTGGGGTTGTCGCCGATATCCAGCGTGCTGTAGACGCCGGCCCCGCCGACGACGGCGTCGGCATTGGTCGGCTCCCACATGACAAAGCCGTCGACTTCCTTGTCGCGCAAGCCGATGATGGCCGGAGGGCCGCCCGTGGCGAAGCTGACCGTCTTCACCTTGGAAAAATCCACGCCGTTCAGGATGGCGGTGGTCTTGAAGAGCAGTTCGGAATAACTGTTGGGCGCCGTGCCGATGGTCTTGCCTTCCAGGTCCTTCCAGTTGGAGACGGCGATGTCGTTGCGCAGCACCAGGGCCTGCCCGCCGGTGAAGACGCCCGCCACGCTCTCGTAGTTCCGGGTGCCGCTTTCCTCCATCAGGGCCAAATTGACATAGCCCATGGCGGCCATGTCCACCCGGCCGGTGGTGAAGGCCAGCTGGATGTCCGCATAGCGGCGCAGCGGATACAGCTCGACCTCCACCCCGCATTTGCGCGCATTTTCCTGCACCAGCATCATGTTGGCCATATGGATCTGCACGCAGTAGGCAAAGCGCACCGTCTGCTTCGCCATCGCCGGCTCGGCCGCGACCAAGGTGATGCCTATCGCAGCCGCCACGGCGGCTGTGGTAACGCCTATCTTCATTACTGTCTCCTTGCTGAGGACTACGCCTTTGTTGGAACTTTTGAACTCTTATAATTGCCATTTTAAAGTAGATTAATGTACGCAAAATATCAAGTCAAGTATATTTAAGGATAGGATGCATCCTCCGCCGATCGTCTCTCCTGGGCGGGCGGCGCCCCCTGATCCAATTTCCCAGGACCGACTGATACAATGACCGAACCCCAGGACGTTACGGCCGACGGCCTCCTCCTTACCAGCGCCCCCGAAAGCATGGCAGTCAAACCCGTTTCGCGTTCGAACGAGCCTGCGCCCAAACCGGCGGCCCCCCGCTCGTCCACCCGCAAGACACTGGCCGACTCGGTGCGCGCCAGGCTCACCGAGGAAATCATCAACGGCACCATACCGCCAGGCAGCCGCCTGGACGAGCATGTGCTGGCCACGCGGTTCAAGGTGTCGCGCACGCCGGTCCGCGAGGCGCTCCGCCAGTTGACGGCCAGCGGGCTGGTGGAATGGCGCCCCAGGCACGGCGTGGTGGTCGCCAGCATCTCGGTGCACCAGATGGTGGAAATGTTCGAGGTCATGGCGGAGCTGGAGGGCTTCGCCGGCCGCCTGGCCGCGCGGCGGATGACCGACGAAGGCAAGCAGGCACTGCAGAACATCCATGAGCGATGTCGCCCCTTCGCCTTGAACGGCGACCGGGAAAACTACCACCGGATGAACCGCAGCTTCCATATCGCGATCTACGAAGGCTCCCACAATCCCTACCTGGCGAAGCAGGCCACGGCGCTCTACGACCGCCTGGCTGCCTACCGCGCCTACGAGCTGAACCGGCCGGGCGAGATTCTCCGCGTGTATGCCGAACACGAGGAAATCATCCAGGCGCTGGCCGAGCGCAATGGCGATCTCGCCTATCGCTTGCTCAAGGAACACGCCATGCTGGACAGCGAGCTGCTGGGCGACCTGATGGCCACGCTGGAACGCTGACCTCCACGGCCGGCCGCGCCTTTCGCTCCGGCCCGCCGCGGCCCTTCCCTCCAACCCCCGCCCTCATCGCCCGCGGCGCACCCCGCCGGTTGCCGCAGCCGGCGGGCCGCTCGTCACGCGCACTCCGCCCGCGCTTCAATGAGCGCCGGCCTTCGCGCTCCGGACGCCCCCGCCCGCCGGCCGGTTCCGCGGAATGCCCCGACGCGGCCCTGCCTTCTTTCTCTTTCCCCGGCTTTCTTTTTGTTGATTTTGTATTTTTTTAACGATATTATGCATACAAAAATTCACCGCACATCGACAGGAGGAGCAACAAATGGATTTGGGATTGACGGGTAAGACCGCCCTGGTAACCGGCGGGTCGAAAGGCATAGGGCTCGCCACCGCGCACAGCTTCGCCCGCGAGGGCATCGGTACGCTGCACCTCGCGGCCCGCTCCAGCGAAGGGCTGGCCAAGGCGCAGGAGGACATTTCCCGGCAGTACGGTACCCGCGTCATCATCCACCCCATGGACCTTTCGCTCAACGAGAATGTCCTGCAGCTGGCCGAACAGGCCCGGGACGCCGACATCCTCGTGAACAACGCGGCGGATTCCACGCCGGGGCCGCTGGACAAGCTCACGGACCAGGACTGGCGCGACAGCCTGGACATGAAGATCTTCTCCTACGTCACGCTGACCCGCGAGCTATACAAGCACATGAAGCAGCGCGGCGGCGGCGTCATCGTCAACGACATCGGCAATTCCGGCGAAAACTGGGACGCCAACTACATCGTCGGCACGACGGGCAATGCGGCCATGATGGCATTCACCCGCGGCGTGGGCGGGCGCAGCCTGGACGACGGCATCCGGGTCGTGGGCGTGAACCCGGGGCCGGTGGCCACCGACCGCATGATCAAAATGATGAAGCGGCGGGCACTGGACTGGTACGACGACGAAAGCCGCTGGGAGGAGCTGTTCGACAAATACCCCGCGAAGCGCGCCGCCAGCGCCGAAGAGGTCGCCGATCTCATCGTGTGGCTGGCTTCCGAACGGGCCGCCTACATCACGGGCACCATAGTGACCATAGACGGTGGCATCGCCTCGCGCCGCTCCATCATCTAAAGGACGATCGTCATGCGAGACTTTGAAGAACGCAACGCTTTTTTCGACAAGCTGTGCAATACCCGGGACCTGATGTGGCTGGGGCAGAACACCAACCATTTCACCTCCCACCCGTCGGTCCGGGCGGCCCTCATCGAAGCATTCGACGGCGGCGAATACCATGCCTACGCGCCGCCCATCGGCTACGAGGAACTGCGCGAACTGATCGCGCGGGACGTGGGCCTGCCCGATGCCTGCGTCATGGTCACCGGCGGAGCGGTCGAGGCGCTGTACAACGTCTGCGACAACATTTTCCAGCCCGGCGACGAACTCATCACCACCGACCCGACGTGGAAGTGGCCCATGGACTTCGCGAGCAAGAAAGGCGCGAAAGTCATCCAGCTGCCCATCTACGGGCCGGAAAGGGGCTACAAGCTGACCGCGGGGCAATTGCGGGGCGCGATCACGGAAAAGACCAAGGCCATCTATCTGGTGGATCCGAACAATCCGCTGGGCACCTGCCATACCGAAGAGGAAATCAAGGAATTCGCGGATATCGCCCGCGCGGCGAATGCCTATTTCATCCATGATGCGACCTACTTCCATTTCGCCGACGCCTTCACGCCCGCCTACCGCTATTACCCGGAAAAGACCATACTGACCTACAGCTTCTCGAAGTGGCTGGGCCTGGCGGGCCTGCGCCTGGGGGCCATCATCGCCAACCGCGACATCATCGAAGTCATGGCGTCGGCTCCCCCCAACAACCTGGGCTGCAGCGTGCTGGCGCAAAGAGCCGCCATCGCCGGGCTGAAGAGCAAGTCCGAATGGTTCCCCGAGATCAACCGCCGCCAGCGGCGCAACCAGAAGGCCGTGTTCGACGCGGTCGCCGGCGTGGAAGGGCTGAAGGTTCCCGTCTACCCGTCGCAGGCCAATCTGCTGATCATCGAGACCAAGGCGGCCGGCATCCATCCCGACTCCCTGGTCGCCGCCTACCAGACCGAAGGCATCATGATCCGACAAGGGCGCTACCATACCAAGGCGTTCGGCGACGAATTCGTCAAGGTGAGCCTGACGGTGCCGGAAAAATGGGCCGACGCTTTCTGCGAGCGCCTGCCCGACATGGCGCGGAAAGCGCAGAACAGCGCCCCTCCGAAAAACCTGTTCTAAGGACTGGATGCGCATGCAACACATCACTACCCGAGACGGCGTCAAGCTCTGCTACGAGGAAGCGGGCAGCGGCACGCCCATTGTCTTCGTCCACGAATTCGGCGGCGACATGCATAGCTGGGAGCCGCAGATGCGCTATTTCAGCCGGCGCTATCGCTGCATCACCTACAGCGCCAGGGGCTACCTTCCCTCCGACGTGCCCGAGTCGCCGGACCGCTACTCCCAGGACATCGCCGTCGACGACATCGTCGACGTGCTCGACGCCCTGTCCATCGACCGGGCCCATGTCGTCGGCTTGTCCATGGGCGGCTTCGCAACCCTGCACCTGGGCCTGCGGCATCCGGAGCGGGCGCGATCGCTGGTGGTCGCCGGCGCGGGCTACGGCGCCGAAAAGGAATTCGAAGACTATTTCCGCAACGTATCGCTGGAAGTGGCGCGCCAGTTCGAGGCCCAGGGCTCGGCCCGGTTTTCGAAGACGTATGCGATGGCGGCTTCGCGCATCGCCTTCCTGCTGAAGGACCCGCGGGGCTGGCAGGAATTCGCCGACCAGCTGGCCCGGCACTCGGCGCTGGGATCGGCCAATACCATGCGGGGCGTACAGGCCCGCCGCCCGTCCATCTACGATCTCAAGGACCAGCTGACCCGCATGCCCGTGCCCACGCTCATCATGGTCGGCGACGAGGACGACCATTGCCTGCAGCCCGGCATCTTCATGAAGCAGCACATTCCCGGCAGCGGGCTGCTCGTCCTGCCCAAGTCGGGACACACGCTGAACATCGAAGAGCCGGGCCTGTTCAACCACCATATGGCGGAGTTCCTGGCCATGGTGGAACAGGGCAAGTGGCTGCCGCGCGATCCCCGGGCGGTCGCTTCCGAAATCATGAAGACGACATGAAGCGGCCGCCCTCGGCCCTGATCAGCCAAGGCCGGCTGACGCAACGCCTGGACGCGCTCGCCCGGTACGGCGCCACGCCGGCCGGCGGCGTCAACCGCCAGGCCCTGTCTCCGGAAGACATCGCCGCCCAGCGCCAGATGATACGCTGGGGGCTGGAGCTGGGCCTGGAACCCTCGCGCGATCCCGCCGGCAACCTGTTCCTGCGCCTGCCGGGGAGCCGGCCCGAAGCCCCCGCGGTATTGTCCGGCTCCCACCTGGACACGCAGCCCACCGGCGGCCGCTACGACGGGGTTTACGGCGTGGCGGCCGCCCTCGAGGCGGTCCAGGCCATCGTGGAGTCCGGCGCGCGGCCCACGCGGCCCATCGATATCGTGGCGTGGATGAACGAGGAAGGCTCGCGGTTCGCGCCGGGCATGGCGGGCTCCGCGGCGTTTGCCGGAGCGAGAAGCCTGGAGGAAATCCGGTCGGTCAGCGACGCCGAAGGCGTGACGGTGGCCCAGGCGCTGGACGATGCCGCCCGGGCCATGCCGGACATCCCCCTGCGGCCGCTGGGCGGCCATCCCGCCGCCTATGTGGAGGCCCACATCGAGCAGGGCCCCGTCCTCGAGCGGGAAAACAAGAGCGTGGGCGTCGTGACGGGCATCCAGGGGAAGCGGACCTTCCGCGTCACGATCACCGGCGAAGCCGCGCACGCGGGGACATCCACGCGCGCGGAGCGCAAGGATGCGCTGCTCGCCGCGACGCGCAGCATCCAGGCCCTGACGGCGCAGATCCACGACGAGCAGGATATCGTCAAGTTCACGATAGGCCGCCTGACCGTCGCCCCCAATGCGCCCTCCGTCGTTCCCCAGCAGGTGGTCTACTCCATCGACCTTCGCCATCCCGATTCCGGGGTGCTCATCGCGCTGGGCGACCTTATCGCGCCGCTCTGCCGCACGCACTGCCCGCCGTGCAGCGTGGACGTCGAGGAACTGTCGCGCGCCTTGTCGCTGGAATTCGATCCCGCCGTCCGCGACAGCATACGCCGCGCCGCGTCGAGGCTGGGCATCGCCCATCGGGACATCGCTTCCGCCGCGGGGCACGACGCCCGCTACCTCAACGATATCTGCCCCAGCGGCATGATTTTCGTCCCTTGCCACCTGGGCATCACCCACAACGAGGCGGAATCGGCCCGGCCTGAAGACCTGGCGGATGGGACGCGCGTATTGGCCGACGTGCTGATGGAGCTGGCCGGCGGCGGCTCCGGGGCGGGCTGAGCGGAACAAGGCGGACGGCCGGTTCCGCCCGGGGAATATGGCAAAATAGCCCGCTATGTTCCATACCTTCCTCCTTTACGCCCTGCCCCTGGCATTCACGCTGCTCGTCGCCTGCGCGCTGACTTCCATCGTCTCGGGCCTGGTGCTGCTGCTGTTCCGCCTGCGCGTCACGAACCAGACGCTGCGCCATCCCTACCTGGCCCGGCGTCCGTGGGAACGCTATCCCCTGACCATCAAGGCCACCATCCTGCTGGACTATTTCCTGCGCCTCTCCTTTCCCGGCCGCAAGTTCTGGGTCATCGGCGAGGCCAACCGGCTGCTGGCCCACGTGCACCCGGGGGAAGTGTCCAGCCGGATCAAATGGCCCCTCATCGGATTCTGGGGCGGCTGCTTCGTCGGATTGGCCGCCATGCTGGCCCTGTGGGTGCTGATCCTGCTTACAATGAACGTCTGATCGGTCCCGAAACGCAGGAGCCTGGAATGAGTCGAGCGGTCCAACACAACAAATCACAGCAACGTTTCGAATGGCTGGAAGACGGCCAGTTGAGCGTGCTGGACTATCGCCTCGAAAACGGCGTCATCGACCTGGTCCACACCAGCGTCCCCGAGGCCCTGGGCGGACGCGGGATTGCGGCCGACCTGACCCGGACCGCGCTGGAAACCGCCAGGAAGCAGGGCTGGCGGGTTCGCCCACTGTGCTCCTACGTGGCCGGCTACATCCGGCGCAAGCCCGAATACCAGGACCTGCTGGCCTGACCGTCCCGGCCCCGCCCCCAAGGCGTTCTCCGCGCGGCGGCATCCGCCCATGGGCGAGCGGCGGGCGCCGCGGCGCCCCCTGCGCCACGCTTTCCTCCCGTCCTTGACCGCTTTCGGCATGGGCGCCACAGTTTTTATCTCTTATGTCTTATATAAGATATAAGACATTTGCCTCCCGCCGGCCTTCCTTCTACAATTCAGGTATCGCCAAGAATATTTTCCCAAACCTTGATCAAAGGGCATGCAAATGCTGGAATCCTATCGTCAACACGTTGCCGAACGCGCCGCGTTGGGCATCCCCCCCCTTCCGCTTTCCGCGCAGCAGACCGCCGAGCTCATCGAGCTGCTGAAGGCGCCGCCCGCCGGCGAGGAAGCCGCCCTGGTCGAGCTGCTCACGCATCGC
>Ga0182735_1001165_pt1 | contig 18229 bp, 19 predicted proteins | sample eDN5th30CKraftMG_FD_128524 | JGI IMG/M metagenome (GOLD analysis project Ga0182735, IMG submission 128524) | Enriched Miracle-Growth compost microbial communities from Emeryville, California, USA - eDNA 5th pass 30_C Kraft MG (version 2) (version 2) ... | reverse complement strand
CGAGGTCGCGAACGTGACGGGCATCGTGCTCACCAAGCTCGACGGCACGGCCAAGGGCGGCATCGTCATCGCCGTCCAGCGCGAGCTGGGCGTGCCCGTCAAGCTCGTCGGGCTCGGCGAGGGTCCGGACGACCTGGCACCCTTCGACGTCGACCAGTTCGTCGACGGCATCCTGTAGCCCGGGCCCGCTCGGCGCGCAGAGAGGCCCCGCCGACCGGTTCGATGGCATGCGGGTCCGGTGCGACCAGCAACGTTGCTCCGGGCCCTACCCGCGGCCCGGGGCGACGAGACCCGTCTCGTAGGCGTAGACGACGAGCTGGGCGCGATCCCGGGCTCCGGCCTTCATCATCGCGCGGTTGACGTGCGTCTTCGCCGTGGCCGGGCTGATGAACAGCCGCTCGGCGATCTCCGTGTTGGACAGCCCCTGGCCCACCAGCGTCGTGATCTCGAGCTCGCGCGCGGTGAGACCGGCGTCCTCGTGCGACACGGGAGCCCAACCGGCGGGAACGTGGCTGAGGAAGCGGCCGACGAGCGCCGTGGTCGCGGCCGGGGAGAGCAGCGCCTCGCCCGCCGCGACCGTGCGGATCGCGGCGATCAGGTCGGCGGGGTCGACCCCCTTGCCCAGGAACCCGCTCGCGCCTGCGCGCAACGCCGCGACCACGAGCTCGTCCGTCTCGAAGGTGGTGAGCACCAGCACCCGGACGCCCGCGAGCGACTCGTCCGTCGTGAGGAGTCGGGTGGCGTCGATCCCGTCGGTGCCCGGCATCCGGATGTCCATGAGCACCAGGTCCGCCTGCTCGGACCGAGCGCGAGCGACCGCCTCCGCACCGGTCGCCGCCTCGCCGACCACCTCGATGTCAGGGGTCGAGTCCAGCAGCAGCCGGAACGTGCCGCGCAGGAGCGCCTGGTCGTCGGCGAGCAGCACTCGGATCGTCATGCGACTCCTCGGTTCTCGGAGGGGTGGTGGTCGTCGGCCGGTGGCGCAGGTGCCACCGGTTCGGTCGTCAGCGTCGGGACCGACGCACGCACCTCGTATCCCCAGCTGGCGGTGCGACCGGCCTGGAGCCGCCCGCCGGCGGCGACCGCACGCTCGTTCATGCCGATCAGGCCATGACCCGTCCCCGCCCCGCGGGGCGTCCCGGCCGCGGGCGCGTCGTTGATGATCTGGACCTCGAGGTGGCTGCGTGCCCAGGTCTGCTGGACGTGGACGGGCGCCCCCGGAGCGTGCTTGGTGGCGTTGGTCAGTGCTTCCTGGACGATGCGGTACACCGCCAGGTCGGCCTGGGCGGACAGGGGCGACGGGGTACCCGTGACAGCGCCCGTGACCGAGGCGCCCGCGCTCCGGAAGCCGGCGAGGAGCTGGTCGAGGTCCGCGAGGCCGGGCAGCGGCCCGCGCAGGTCCTCCTGAGCGCCGCTCTCTGGCGGGTCACCGTCCTGCCGCAGGAGCCCCACGGTCGCACGGAGCTCGTCGAGCGCGCGGCGGGTGTGCTCCGTGATGCCCTCCAGCGCCTCCTCGGCGGCACGCGGGTCGTTGCGCACGAGGTATGCGGCGACGCCGGCCTGTGCGTTCACGAGCGTGATGCTGTGCGCCAGCACGTCGTGCAGCTCGCGGGCGATACGGACGCGTTCGGCGACGATCTGGCGCTGGGTCTCGTCGCGGCGCTCGATCGCCAGGCGCCGCAGGCGTTCCCGCCTGCCCGCGAGGAGGGCACCGAGCGCGGTCGCGATGATCACGACGTCGAACATCAGCAACGACGGCGCCAGGCCGGTGCTCGGCTCCGCCACGTGGCTGAGCGCGATCAGCCACGCGGCCGCCCCGACACCGGCGACCCAGCCCTTGACCCGGGACGAGCGCGAGGCATAGGTGTACGCGGCGACGGTCGTCGCGAGAGGGACCGGCTGGAAGGCGCCCCAGGTCGGGTCCGCGACCTGGCCGGGGTCGATGACCGGCATGAGGGCGAGGTGGAGGGACTCGACCGCGAGGGCCGCGACGAGAGCTCCGAGCGGCCAACGGTTCCGCACCGTCAGCGGGAGCCACGAGGCGAGGGTCAGCACCAGGAGGAGCGTGCTGAGCGGCTCCCTGGAACCGTTGCGGACGCTTGTCGCGGCGAGCATGAGCGCCAGCACGGCAAGGAGGAACGCGGCGCCCTCCCACCATGGTCGAGGCTGGTGGGCCTGCCGGGTGTGGGTGCCGTGGCCAGCGTCCTCGACCGCAGGTGTGCGCTGACGCATGGCTCGGTCTCCTCGGGTCGTGGTCGTCGGTGCGTGGACCTTCACCTCACAGTGTCGTCCACCTCGTCGTCGGCGGGCGCGGCCGCGCCCGCTGGGCCGACGCCTCGAGCCTGCCGCCTCGGCTGTGCCCGGGGCGTCGGCCCAGCGCGGTGATCTGCTGTACGGCAGGTGCGGTACGTCTCTCGGTGCGGCGGCTCCCGCGGCCTCGCACCGGGCAGGCCTCGGGTGAGGTCTGGGCGCGCGCGGGCCGTCGCGCGGGGCACGGCACCGCCTCGTGAAACGCACTGTTTACACCCGCAGCCATCCCGTCACACGTTCGTAACACGACCGAGCGAGCAGAGTAACGGCTGTGAACCAGGGTGGTTCCTGGGTCAGTCGTCCGGCTGGCCGTGGGTGTCCGACCGGCACAGTGCCGGTGTGGAGAGGGGTAGTACCTATGGAATTCGCTCTCGATTCCGGCAACACCGCGTGGATGCTGGCATCCGCGTCGCTGGTGCTGCTGATGACACCGGGCCTCGCCTTCTTCTACGGAGGCATGGTCCGTTCGAAGTCGGTCCTCAACATCATGATGATGTCGTTCGGCGCCATGGGCGTCGTCGGGATCATCTACGTGCTGTGGGGCTACTCGATGTCGTTCGGCTCTGACGTCGGCGGCATCATCGGCAACCCGTTCGACGTCTTCGGTCTGGAGAACCTGACCGACGCCGACGGCATCCTCGCCGGCTCCGGCGTCCCCGCGCTGGTCGGCGTGGGCTTCCAGGCCACCTTCGCGATCATCACGGTCGCGCTGATCAGCGGTTCCCTCCCGGAGCGCGTGAAGTTCGGCGCCTGGCTCGCCTTCTCGGCCGCCTGGGTCACGTTCGCGTACTTCCCGCTCGCCCACATGGTCTGGGGCGGCGGTCTGCTCAGCGGTTCCGAGGACGGTATCGCCGCGAAGCTGTTCGGCACGACCGACGGTGCTGCCACGGTCTCGCCGATCGACTTCGCAGGTGGCACCGTGGTCCACATCAACGCCGGTGTCGCGGGCCTCGTGCTCGCGCTCATCATCGGCAAGCGCAAGGGCTTCGGCAAGGAGCCGTTCCGTCCGCACAACCTCCCGTTCGTCATGCTCGGTGCCGCCCTCCTGTGGTTCGGCTGGTTCGGGTTCAACGCCGGCTCCGCCGGTGCCGCTGACGGCGTCGCCGGTCTCGCCTGGGTCAACACGACGGTCGCCACCTGCGCCGCGATGCTCGGCTGGCTGGTCACCGAGAAGCTGCGCGACGGTCACGCCACCTCGCTCGGTGCCGCCTCGGGTGTTGTCGCCGGTCTGGTCGCCATCACCCCCGCCGCCGCCGCGCTGAGCCCGGTCGGCTCGATCATCCTGGGCGTCGTCGCCGGTGTGCTCTGCGCCCTGGCGGTCGGCCTGAAGTACAAGTTCGGCTACGACGACTCGCTCGACGTCGTGGGTGTCCACCTCGTCGGTGGTCTCACCGGTACCGTCCTGATCGGTCTGCTCTCGACCGACACCGGCCTGTTCTACGGTCACGGCGCCAAGCAGCTCGTGGTCCAGATCGTGATCGCCGTCGCGGCGGTCATCGTCTCGGCCGTCGTCACTGCGATCATCGGTTACATCATCAAGGCCACGTCGGGCTGGCGGGTGAGCGAGGAGGCCGAGGCCGGTGGCATCGACCTCGCCGTCCACGGCGAGTCCGCGTACGAGACCGTCTCGGCAGGCCGCATCGTCACGGAGGTCAAGGCATGAAGCTCGTCACCGGAATCATCCAGCCCCACCGGCTCGATGACGTGAAGTCCGCCCTCGAGGCCGCCGGCGTCCGTGGGATGACGGTCTCCGAGGCCAGCGGCTACGGACGTCAGAAGGGTCACACCGAGGTCTACCGCGGTGCGGAGTACAAGGTCGACCTGGTGCCGAAGGTGCGCATCGAGGTGCTGGCCGAGGACGACGTCGCGCTCACCGTGACCGACGTCATCGTCAAGGCGGCGCAGACCGGCAAGATCGGCGACGGCAAGGTCTGGACGGTGCCGGTGGACGACATCGCCCGGGTCCGTACCGGGGAGCACGGTCACGAGGCTCTCTGAGCCGACCGCTCCACCTGCCCGACCCTGCACGACCCATGGCAAGAGCACGGGCCGAGTCGCCGCCTGAGGCGGACCGACCGGCACAGCGAGGAGGAACGATGTCGGACGCTCGGAGTCAGGCATCGCCCGCGGGGCACGTCCCGCAGGACCCCTCCGACCACCGTGCACCGGACGCGCAGGCCCTGCACACCAGCGGTGTGCGGGGCCTGCGGGCCGCCATGCTCGACCTCGCGGCACGCACGGTGGCCGCACCAGGTGCTCCCGGCCCGACGACGTCGCCGGCGACGGACGGCGCGACGAGGCTCGTCACCGCAGACGACCTCTCGACCGCCGCCACCCCGTCGTCCGAGGGTGCCGCCCGCCGGTCCGCGATGACCGAGCTCGTCGCCGGCACGCTGCGCAGCCTGTGGGACACCGCCGTCGAGGGGATCGACCCCGGAGGCATGGCGCTCGCCGCGGTCGGCAGCCTCGGGCGGGCAGAGACCGGGCCGACGAGCGACCTGGACCTCGTCGTCGTCCACGACGGCCGCTCGCACGACGCGGCGACCCTCGAGAAGGTCGCCCAGCGGCTCTGGTACCCGATCTGGGACGCCGGGCTCGATCTCGACCACTCGATGCGTTCCATCGCGCAGTGCCGTCAGCTCGCGTCCTCCGACCTCACGGTCGCCATCGCGATGCTCGACGTCCGACCGATCGCGGGGGACCCCACCCTCGCGCACCAGGCCTCCTCCGCCGTCCTGGGGAACTGGCGCGCCGCGGCGCGCCGGCGCCTCCCCGAGCTGCTCGCCACCACCAAGACCCGCGCCGAGCGCTCCGGTGAGCTGGCCTACCTCATCGAGCCCGACCTCAAGGAGGCCAGGGGAGGGCTGCGCGACGCCGTCGTGCTCGACGCGCTCGCGGCCACCTGGCTGACCGACCGCCCGCACGGCGCGGTGGACGAGGCACGCTCCCGGCTGCTCGACGCGCGCGACGTGCTGCAGCTGGTGACTCGCCGCCACACGAACACGCTGCTGCTCGCCGACCTCGACGAGGTGGCCGCCCGCAGCGGCTTCGACGACCCCGACGACTTCCTCGCCTCCCTGGCCGAGGCCGGGCGCGAGATCTCCTTCGCCCTCGACACGACCGCGCGCCGTGCCCGCAAGGCGCTCCAGCGCCCGACTCTCACCCGCCCCTTCGTGGTGCGGGGAAGCCGTCGTCCGCCGCGGCTGCGGGCGGTCGCAGACGGCCTCGTCGAGCACGACGGCGAGGTGGTGCTCAGCGTGGACGCCCACCCGGAGCTGGACCCGATGCTCCCGCTGCGAGCGGGCGCGACCGCGGTCCGCACGCGGCTCCCGCTCTCGCCCGTGAGCCTCGAGAACCTCGCCCTGTGCCCCCCGCTCCCAGAGCCGTGGCCGCAGGCGGCACGCCACCACCTCCTCGCGATCCTCGGCGCCGGCGCCGCGCAGGTACCGGTGTGGGAGGCGCTCGACCACGCAGGCGTGCTCACCAGGCTGATCCCCGAGTGGGCGGGCGTGCGCAACCGCCCCCAGCGGTCTGCCGCGCACCGCCACACGGTGGACCGTCACCTCGTCGAGGTCGTGGTGCGGTGCGCACCGCACCGCACCGGCGTCGAGCATCCCGAGACGCTCTTCCTCGCCGCCTTCCTCCACGACATCGGCAAGCGCAAGGGAGCAGGCGACCACTCGACCGCCGGGGCGGCCCTCGTCGCGCCCATCCTCGGACGGATGGGGTTCGACGCCGGCACGATCGCCGACGTCCAGCTGCTCGTCCTCCACCACCTGACCTTGTCGATGCTGGCGATCAGCCGAGACCCGGAGGACGAGGCGACCGTCGCCGAGCTCGTCGAGACCGTCCACGGCAGGCTCGACCTGCTGCACGCCCTGCGCGCGCTGACAGAGGCGGACTCGTCCTCCCTGGGCAAGCACGGGTGGACGGCGTGGCGCGCGAGCCTGGTCAACGACCTGGTGGTGCGTGCGCAGCGGGTGATCGAGGAGGGCACCGCCTCCCGGGACGGCTGACAGCGGGAGCGCGACCGGTAGCATTGGTCCGATACCCATGGCTCTGCCACGTCCGCCGTCGGTCGTCGTCGGCGGCACAGGGGCCTTCCATCACATGACGTGAGGACTTTCTGGTGTTCGCCAACCTGTCCGACAGACTGACGTCGACCTTCAAGAACCTGCGCTCCAAGGGGCGCCTGTCCGAGGCCGACATCGACGCCACGGTGCGCGAGATCCGCCGTGCGCTCCTGGACGCGGACGTCGCCGTCCCGGTCGTCCGGGAGTTCGCCGCGAGCGTGCGCGAGCGGGCGCTCTCCGACGAGGTCTCCGGCGCGCTCAACCCGGCCCAGCAGGTCGTCAAGATCGTCAACGAGGAGCTCGTCGAGATCCTGGGCGGCGAGAGCCGAACGCTGCGGCTGGCGAAGAACCCGCCGACCGTCATCATGCTCGCGGGCCTTCAGGGCGCGGGAAAGACGACCCTCGCGGGCAAGCTCGCGCGCCACCTCAAGCAGCAGGGGCACACCCCGTTGCTCGTGGCGGCCGACCTGCAGCGCCCCAACGCCGTCAACCAGCTCCAGGTCGTCGGCGAGCGCGCCGGCGTCCCCGTCTACGCGCCCCACCCTGGCGTGGCGGGCGAGGACGAGGTGCCGACGGGAGACCCCGTGGCCGTCGCCCAGGCTGGCGTCGAGACCGCGCGCGCACGCCAGTACGACGTCGTCGTCATCGACACCGCCGGCCGTCTGGGCGTCGACGCCGAGCTCATGCGGCAGGCCGCGGAGATCCGCGACGCCACGCAGCCCGACGAGGTGCTCTTCGTCATCGACGCGATGATCGGTCAGGACGCCGTCGCGACCGCCACCGCCTTCCAGGAGGGCGTCGCCTTCACCGGCGTCGTGCTCACCAAGCTCGACGGCGACGCGCGCGGTGGCGCCGCGCTGTCGGTCGCCAAGGTCACCGGCCGCCCGATCCTCTTCGCCTCCACGGGCGAGAAGCTCGAGGACTTCGAGGCCTTCCACCCGGACCGCATGGCGTCGCGCATCCTCGACATGGGTGACGTGCTCTCCCTCATCGAGCAGGCAGAGAAGGCGTTCGACGCCGAGCAGGCCGCGGCCATGGCGCAGAAGGTCACCACGGGCGAGGGTTTCTCGCTCGACGACTTCCTGGTCCAGATGCAGCAGCTGCGCAAGATGGGCTCGATGAAGAAGATGCTGGGCATGCTCCCCGGCATGGGACAGATGCGCGAGGCGCTCGACAGCTTCGACGAGCGGGAGGTCGACCGTGTCGAGGCCATCGTCCGGTCCATGACCCCCGCCGAGCGCCGGGACCACAAGATCCTCAACGGCTCCCGCCGTGCGCGCATCGCCAAGGGCGCCGGTGTGACGACGACGGACGTCAACCAGCTCGTCACCCGCTTCGAAGCGGCTCAGAAGATGATGAAGCAGATGGGTGGCCGTGGCGGCATGGGCGGCCCCGGAGCGATGGCCGGCATGGGGGCGATGCCCGGTATGGGCAGCCTGCCCGGCTCGGGCAAGCGCGCCGGAGCCCGGCAGCCCTCGAAGGGCAAGAAGAACAAGGCGAGCGCGCGCAAGGCGAGCGTCCAGGCGATGAAGGCCGCCAAGAAGGCGATGCAGGTGCCGCAGGACGACGCGCCCACGCCGTCCGCAGGCAGCGCCTTCGGGCTGCCTGGTGCCCCGAAGTCTCCTGCCGACCCGTCGGACGTGCCCCTCACGCTCCCGGCGGACCTCAAGAAGTTCCTGGGCGGCTGAGGTGTCCGTGATCCATCTGCGGGGCCGGATCCTGCTCGGCGAGGGACGTGAGTGGTCGGACGTCTGGGTGCAGCAGGGCAAGATCCGCCTGACGCGTCCGGTCGCGCCGTCCTCGGCGACCAAGGAGGTCTCGGGCTGGGTGTTCCCGGGCCTGGTCGACGTGCACAGCCACCTCGGTCTGGGTGTCGAGGGCGCCGTGGACTCGGGGACCACCTTCGACCAGGCCCGCACCGACCGCGACTCTGGTGTCCTCGCGATCCGGGACGCGGGCTCGCCGGCGGACACGCGCTGGGTGCGCGACCGCGCGGACCTGCCCCGGCTGCTGCGCGCCGGGCAGCACATCGCCCGCCCGAAGCGCTATCTGCGGGGCATCGCCGTCGAGCTCGACGACCCGGCGACGCTCGCGGCAGCGGTCAAGGAGCAGGCGCGGCGGGGCGACGGCTGGGTCAAGCTCGTCGCCGACTGGATCGACCGGTCCGCCGGGGCGGACAGCGACCTCGCGCCGCTGTGGAGCCGTGAGCAGCTCACGGCCGCTGTCGCCACGGCGCACGCGGACATGGCGCGCGTCACCGCGCACACCTTCGCCTCCGAGTCCATCGACGACCTGCTCGCCGCGGGTATCGACGGCATCGAGCACGGGACCGGGATCCGTGAGCAGCACCTCGACGAGATCGTGCGCCGCCGGGTTCCCGTCACACCCACGCTGCTGCAGGTCGGACAGTTCGAGCGGATCGCGGCGCAGGCCGACGGCAGGTATCCCGTCTACGCGCGCCGGATGCGCGAGATGCACGCGCGCCGGTACGAGCAGGTGCGCATGCTGCACGACGCCGGGGTCCAGCTGCTCGTCGGCACGGACGCCGGGACCACGGTCCCGCACGGCTCCATCGCCGCCGAGTGCGCCGAGCTCGTGGCGGCCGGGGTGCCCGCGCCCGTGGTCGTGGCGGCGGCCAGCTGGCGAGCGCGCAGCTTTCTGGGGCTGGGCGACCTCGTCGAGGGCTCGAGCGCAGACCTCGTCGTCTACTCCCGAGACCCCCGCACGGACATCACGGCCCTCGCCGAGCCGCGCGCGGTGATCCTGCGCGGGCAGATCGTGGCGCGCAGCTGAGCCGGCCCGCCCGCTCAGCCGCCCGCATCCCTGGGACGGCTCGCGCGCAGGTGGTAGCAGCACTCGCCTCGGTCTGGCAGAATAGGGGGCTGTACCCGGTGTGCCCGGCCCCTCTCACCGCGCAGCACCGCGTCCCCGAGCCCCACACGATCCGGCCCCACCGGTGAGTGGACGGGCTCACCCTCACAAGAAGCAGGAGAGACCACGACTGTGGCCACCAAGATTCGTCTGAAGCGTCTCGGCAAGATCCGTGCGCCCTACTACCGTGTCGTCGTCGCCGACTCGCGCGCCAAGCGTGACGGTCGCGTGATCGAGGAGATCGGCAAGTACCACCCCACCGAGGAGCCGTCGCTCATCGACATCGTCTCCGAGCGTGCGCAGTACTGGCTCAGCGTGGGCGCCCAGCCCACCGAGCAGGTGCTCGCGCTCCTCAAGGTCACCGGTGACTGGCAGAAGTTCAAGGGCCTCCCGGGCGCCGAGGGCACGCTGCGCGTCAAGGGCGAGAAGGTCGACCCGCAGGTCGCCATCGCCGCTGCCGCCGCAGACGCCGAGAAGCGCAAGTCGGACGCCAGCGCCGCCAAGGCCGCGGCTGAGTCCGCCGCGTCGGCACCGGCCGAGGCCGAGGCTCCCGCCGACGCCGCCCCCGAGGCTGAGGCCGAGGGCGAGCAGGCCTGATGCTCGCCGAAGCCCTGGAGCACCTGGTGCGCGGGATCGTCGACAACCCTGACGACGTCCGCGTGATCAGCAAGCGGCTCCACCGCGGCGACCTGCTCGAGGTCCGGGTGCACCCGGACGACCTCGGTCGGGTCATCGGCCGCGGCGGGCGCACGGCGCGTGCGCTGCGCACCGTCGTGGGGGCGATCGCCCCGCAGGGCGGCGTGCGGGTGGACGTCGTCGACGTCGACCACCGCTGAGCACCAGCATCGAGCACCACCGCGAGGCCCGGCCCATCTGGGCCGGGCCTCGCGTCTTCCTGTACCTGAGCACCGACAGCCCGAGCCCCCGGGCGGAACCAGGAGCCCACCATGCGCCTCACCGTGGCGAAGATCGGCCGTGCCCAAGGGCTGCGCGGCGAGGTGACGCTCGACGTCCGCACCGACGAGCCCGACCTGCGGTTCGTCCCGGGGGCACGGTTCGAGACGGTGCCGGCGAGCGCCGGCCCCTTGACGGTCGAGAGCGCCCGCGAGCACCGGGGCCGGTGGTACGTCGCCTTCGCCGAGATCCTCGACCGCACGGCCGCCGAGGAGTCGCGCGGCATCGAGCTCGTGCTCGACGTCGAGTCCTCTGACGAGGAGGACGCCTGGTACCCGCACGAGCTCGCCGGCCTGCGCGTCGAGCGCACGGACGGCACGCCGGTGGGGGAGGTGCTCGGTGTCGAGCACATGCCCGCGCACGACCTGCTCGTGATCCGCGAGACGAGCGGGGCCCGCACCCTCGTGCCCTTCGTGACCGCCATCGTGCCCGTGGTCGACGTCGCGGGCGGGCGCGTGGTCGTCGACCCGCCCGGCGGGCTGCTCGCGGACGACGTGGCGAACCTCGAGGTCGTGCCGCCGACACCCGGCTCGGGCGACGACACCGAGGAGCAGGACGGCGGTCCGCGCTGATGCGCATCGACGTCGTCTCGATCTTCCCCGAGTACCTCGCACCGCTCGACCTGTCGCTCATCGGCAAGGCGCGCGAGGCCGGCCTGCTGGACGTGCGCGTGCACGACCTGCGCGCCTGGACCACCGACCGTCACCACACCGTCGACGACACTCCCGCGGGCGGCGGCGCCGGAATGGTCATGCGCGCGGACGTGTGGGGCACCGCGCTCGACGAGGTGCTCGGGAGCGACGGCGGCACCGGTGGCGCACCCGACGCCGCGCCGGGACGAGCGCCCGTCCTCGTCATCCCCACGCCGTCGGGCGAGAGCTTCACCCAGCGCACGGCTGAGGATCTGGCGACCGCCGATCACCTCGTCGTCGCCTGCGGACGGTACGAGGGCATCGACGCACGCGTCGCCGAGTCGTACCGGGCGGCCGGGGTCGACGTGCGCGAGCTGTCGATCGGCGACTACGTGCTCAACGGGGGCGAGGTCGCCGCGCTGGTGATCGTCGAGGCCGTAGGCCGGCTCGTACCGGGCGTCGTCGGCAACCCCGAGTCGCTGGTGGAGGAGTCGTACGGCGCGGCAGGGCTGCTCGAGTACCCGGTCTACACGCGACCGGTCTCGTGGCGCGACCTCGAGGTCCCCGAGGTGCTGTTCAGCGGTCACCACGCGAAGATCGCCCGCTGGCGACGTGACCGTGCGCTCGAGCGCACCGCGCTGCGCCGCCCGGACCTGGTGCGGGCCCTGGCCGAGCAGGGTCGCCTGGACCGCAAGGACCGCGAGACCCTCACGCTGGCCGGCTGGTCCGACCCCGTCGACTGACCGGCGGCCATCTTTCCCGACGTCTGGTGCGTGCAGGACGCACCAGACGTCGGGAGACTCCCGGTGTGGCAGAATGGGGGATTGTTGTGTGCCGTCGGCTCTGCCACAGGGGAGCCCACGGGTAGCGCGCACCGGGACCGCGCCTGCGGGCAGGTCACCGGGGCCGTGCACGAACGCCAGACATCGAACCGATCGTCGTCCCGCCAGGTGCGAGCCAGCTCGCACGGGACGGCGACCTTGACACGCGTCTGACCTGTGGCAGACCGGGAGCAACCTCATGAACACGCTCGACCAGCTCGACGCAGCCTCGCTGCGCTCCGACGTCCCCGACTTCCGTCCCGGCGACACCGTCAAGGTGAACGTCAAGGTCGTCGAGGGCAACCGCTCGCGCATCCAGGTCTTCCAGGGTGTCGTCATCGGCCGCCAGGGTGCGGGCCTGCGCGAGACCTTCACGGTCCGCAAGATCAGCTTCGGCATCGGCGTCGAGCGCACCTTCCCGGTGCACGCCCCGACGATCGAGTCGCTCGAGGTCGTCACCCGTGGTGACGTCCGTCGCGCCAAGCTGTACTACCTGCGCAACCTGCGCGGCAAGAAGGCGAAGATCAAGGAGAAGCGCGAAGCGCGCTGATCTCCCGCGACGGGTCCCCGCGAGGGGATGACCGAGCGAACCGCAGGGCGGTGATCGACCACACGGTCGATCACCGCCCTGCGGCGTCCCAGGGAGTCGTGGCGCGTGCGGGTGCCCGAGGTGGCATAGTTCTCGCGTGATCGACGACGAGCCCGCAGAGCAGCACCCCACCACCGGACGCCTCGCCGGCGACGGCAACCTCCTGGGCGGCGACGGCCTCCCCGCGGCCGACGCCCCCGACGGGACGCCCGACGCCGAGCCGGCTCCGCGCCGTCGACGCCGGCTCGGCCCGCTGGGCGAGACGGTGGTCATCGTGGTCGTGGCGCTGCTGCTCTCCTTCCTCGTGAAGACGTTCCTGGTGCAGCCGTTCTCGATCCCCAGCGAGTCGATGGAGGGCACTCTGGTCAAGGGCGACCGGGTGCTGGTGTCCAAGACCGTGCCGCAGGTGTTCGACGTGCACCGCGGTGACGTCGTGGTGTTCAAGGACAGCCAGGACTGGCTCGACGGCCAGCCCGAGACCCCCGCGCCGACCGGTGTGCGCAAGGTCCTGTCGACGGTCCTGACCGGTGTGGGGATCCTGCCGGCGGGCTCGGACGAGTACCTCGTCAAGCGCGTGATCGGCGTGGGCGGCGACGAGGTGACGTGCTGCGACACCGAGGGGCGGGTCTCGGTCAACGGGGTGTCGCTCGACGAGACCTATCTCAAGCCGGGGTCGATCCCCAGCGAGAAGGAGTTCGACGTCGTCGTGCCGGCCGACCATCTGTGGGTGATGGGCGACAACCGACAGCACTCGGGTGACTCGCGGTACCACGTGGACCAGCCCGGCGGCGGCTTCGTACCGCTGTCCGACGTCGCGGGGACCGCCTTCGTGAAGATCTGGCCGGCGTCCCGCTGGGCGACCATGCGCAACCCGGGCGACGTCTTCGCGGACGTGCCCGACCCTTCTTGACGCCGGGCGCCGGGCGCCGGACCAGCGCGTCACCGTTCGGGATTTCCAGCCAGTGATGGCACAGTTGTCGGGTGAGTGACGCCCTCCCCGCACAGCGGCCCCGTTCTTCGTCCCGGCGAACCCGGAGACCGAGGCGTCGCCTCGGGGCGCTGACCGAGATGATCATCATCGTCGCCGGGGCGTTGCTGCTCTCGTTCCTGATCAAGACCTTCCTCGTGCAGCCGTTCTCGATCCCCAGCGACTCGATGAACGACACCCTGCTGACGGGCGACCGTGTGCTGGTCTCGAAGACGGTGCCGCAGGTGTTCGACGTGCACCGCGGCGACGTGGTGGTCTTCAGCGACAGCCAGGGCTGGCTCGCCAGCGAGCCGAAGGCCCCCGAGCTCACGGGCGTACGCAAGGTTCTGAACCAGGCGCTCACCGGCGTCGGGATCCTCCCGCAGGACGCGGGCGAGCACCTCATCAAGCGGGTCATCGGGGTGGGCGGCGACGAGGTGAAGTGCTGCGACGCCGAGGGGCGGGTCTCGGTCAACGGGGTGTCGCTCGACGAGACCTACCTCAAGCCGGGGTCGATCCCCAGCGAGATGGACTTCGACGTCGTCGTGCCGGCCGACCACCTGTGGGTGATGGGGGACAACCGGCAGGACTCCGCGGACTCCCGGTACCACATGGGGGATCCGGGTGGCGGCTTCGTGCCGCTGTCCGACGTGACCGGTACCGCCTTCCTCAAGATCTGGCCGGCGTCCCGCTGGGCGACCATGCGCAACCCCGGCGACGTCTTCAAGGACGTCCCCGCCGGGACGGGCTCGACGAGCGCGTCGGGCTGATGCGGGCGGTGACGACGACGTGCCGGTGACGAAGACGCTTCCCGGCGGCGCGGCACGCCAGGGCGCGACGCTCGACGTCGAGTCCGAGCTGTGGCGCCGGCACCCGCTCGTCGCGGGCATGGACGAGGTGGGACGGGGCGCCCTGGCGGGGCCCGTGTGCGTCGGAGTGGCGGTCGTCGCGCCGGCGTGCGGACCACCACCCGCCGGGCTCACCGACTCCAAGCTGCTGCGGGCCCAGCAGCGCGAGGACTACCTGCCGCTCATCGCGGACTGGTGCCTGGCGAGCGCCGTCGGGCACGCCAGCGCCGCGGAGGTCGACGCGCTCGGCATCGTGGGCGCGCTGCGACGTGCGGGCAGGCGGGCGCTCGCGAAGGCGACCGACGCCGCGGCCGTGCGCGCCCTCGGCCCTGTGCCGGTGGTGCTGCTCGACGGCAGCCACGACTGGCTCTCGACCCCCGAGCCGGACCTGTTCGCGGCGCTCGACGGTCCCGGCGAGGACGACAGCGACGCGCCGCCCTGGCACGCACCTCGGGTCGTCACCCGGGTCAAGGCCGACATGACGTGCGCGAGCGTCGCGGCGGCGAGCGTCGTCGCGAAGGTGGAGCGCGACGCCGTGGTCACGGCCCTCGCCACGCAGCACCCCGGCTACGGCTGGGACCGCAACAAGGGCTACGGCACGAGCGACCACCGCGAGGCGCTCGGGCGGCTCGGGGTCACCGAGCACCACCGGGTGTCCTGGAACCTGTCGGGGCGCTGACACCGGTCCGGCGCGCCCCCGGGATGCCCCCGGGGCACCACGTATCCTCCGAGGATGAGACCTGCAGGGGCACCGCCCGAGAGAGCGTCGCGGCAGGGGCGCCTGTCGCCGAGCCTGAGGCCCGAGCACGTGGTCGACGTCTTCGTGTACGTCGTCGTCCTCAACCTCGCCGCGCAGTACGCCCCGCAGGTCGTCACCGAGTCGTTCTCGGTCTCGCTCCTGGTGGCGGTGGTGCTCAAGCTCGTGCTGGAGGCCGTCCTCGCCGTCAAGGGCTGGGCGCGGGGGAGGTTCGCCGCGGCGCGCACGCTCCCGGGAAAGGTGCTGGGCCTCCTCACGCTCATGGTGATCCTGCCCGGGTCGAAGGTCGTGGTGCTCGAGCTGATCGCCTGGATCTTCGGCGACGCCGTGAGCCTGGGCGGGTTCTTCCTGGTGACAGGTCTGATCCTCGCGCTGCTGCTGGCCCGTCTCGGTGTCCGGGCGCTGCTCCGGGTACCGTCCGCCAAGGCCTCGTGAGCCCCTTGACCGTGGGGCGATGACGTCGGGGTGTCCACGACGGGCCTGTCGTGCACCCGGGTCGCCCCGCATGGTCCATCATGGAGGGGTGAGCGCCGAGGATCTGGAGAACTACGAGACCGACATGGAGCTCTCGCTGTACCGCGAGTACCGCGACGTGGTCCGGCTGTTCTCCTACGTGGTCGAGACCGAGCGACGGTTCTACCTCGCCAACAACGTGGACCTGCAGGTGCGCTCCGCGGCAGGTGAGGTGTACTTCGAGCTGCGGCTCGCCGACGCCTGGGTCTGGGACGTCTACCGCTCCAAGCGGTTCGTGAAGTCCGTGCGCGTCGTGACCTTCAAGGACGTCAACGTCGAGGAGCTGGCGCAGGCCGAGCTGGAGATCTGAGCCGTCCGGGCGCCTGTCCGTCCGTCTCCTCCCGGCGCCGCCGTCCGCGACCGGTGCTCGTCCACAGCCACCCCGGTCACGGCGGTCGTCCACACCTGGTGCCGCCGGCCCTCGCGCGGCGGGCGCCGCGGGGCATGCTCGCCGTGGAGGTGAGCCATGGAGCCGCAGAGGACGACGACGAACCGCAGGCAGGCGGTGGGACGGTACGGCGAGGACGTCGCGGCCCGATACCTGGTGGACCTGGGCTGGACGGTGCTCGACCGCAACTGGCGCGGAGCCAGGGGAGAGCTCGACATCGTCGCGCTCGACGGTGACGAGGTCGTCGCCGTCGAGGTCAAGTCGCGCACGACGACGGCCTTCGGGCACCCCGCCCTCGCCGTGGACGGTGCCAAGCTCGCGCGGGTCGGACGGCTCGCGGGGCAGTGGCTCACGGAGCACGCGGTGCGCGCGGCCTCGGTGCGGGTGGACGTTCTCGCGGTCGTGATCCGCGGGCGGGGGCCGGCGAGCGTCGAGCACCTGCGCGGGGTGCAGCCGTGACGGCCGGGGCGACGGTGCGCCCCCTGCCCGCCGCTCGTCGGGACCTCGGGCGCACCATGGCCGTGGCCCTCGTCGGGCTGCAGGGCCATCTCGTGGAGGTGGAGGCGCACCTCGCCGCGAGCATCCCGGCCTTCACGATCGTGGGGCTGCCCGACGCCGCGCTGGGCGAGGCGCGAGACCGGGTGCGGGCGGCGCTGCTCAGCTCGGGCGTCACGCTGCCGCAGCGCAGGATCACGGTGAACCTCGCACCGGCGTCGCTGCCCAAGAGCGGGGCGGGCTTCGACCTGGCGATCACGGTCGCCGTGCTCGCCGGTGCCCGGCTCCTGCCCGACGGCGTCGTGCGCGACGTGGTCCACCTCGGCGAGCTGGGGCTCGACGGGCGCGTCCACCCGGTCCGCGGGGTGCTGCCCGCCGTGGCGGCCGCGGCCCGCGCGGGCGTGCGGCGCGTCGTCGTGCCGGTGGCCAACCGTGCGGAGGCCGAGCTGGTCGACGGCGTGCAGGTCCTGGGGGTGGGCAGCCTCGCCGAGCTGCTCGCTCGCTACGGCGTCGACATCGAGGTCCCGGAGCGTGACCTGTCGGTGACCGGCAAGGCCGTCGACGCGGCCGTCCAGCCCAGCGGCCTCGGAGACCTGAGCGACGTGCTGGGGCAGACCGAGGCGCGCCGCGCTCTCGAGGTCGCGGCGGCAGGCGGGCACCACCTGCTGATGGTCGGACCACCAGGGGCGGGAAAGACGATGCTGGCACGCCGGCTGCCCGGCATACTTCCCGACCTCACGCCGGAGCAGCAGGTCGAGGTCACCTCCGTCCACTCCGTGGCCGGGCGCTTCGACCCGGAGGCCGGGCTGATCGTGCGGCCTCCCTTCGAGAGCCCGCACCACACCGCCTCGGCCGCGGCCATCGTCGGTGGCGGGTCGGGGGTGCCACGTCCCGGCGCGGTCTCGCTCGCGCACCGGGGCGTCCTGCTGCTCGATGAGGCGCCCGAGTTCGGCGCCCGGGTGCTCCAGACCCTGCGCCAGCCGCTCGAGCACGGCGAGCTCGTGATCCACCGGGCCACGGGCGCCGCTCGCTATCCCGCGCGGTTCCAGCTCGTGCTGGCCGCGAACCCCTGCCCGTGCGGGTCCGCGTCGGCCTCGGGCGCGGGCTGCTCGTGCTCCCCGATGACGCAACGACGGTACTTCGGCAGGCTCTCGGGCCCGCTGCTGGACAGGGTCGACGTCCACTGCCACGTCCGCGCGGTGCGCCGGGCCGACACGGTCCTCGACCCGGTCGAGCCCACGAGCGTCGTGGCTGCCCGGGTGCGGGCCGCGCGGGAGGTGGCCGCGGCGCGCCTGGAGGGAACCGCGTGGAGCCTCGGCTCCGAGGTCCCCGGCTCCTGGATCCGGCAACGGCTGCGCTCCGTGCCCGGTCTGCTCACCGACGTCGACCGAGCGCTAGACCGCGGCACCCTGACCATGCGCGGCGCGGACCGGGTGCTGCGGGTGGCGTGGACGCTGGCGGACCTCGCGGGTCGTGACCGACCGGAACCCGACGACATCGCTGTGGCGATCACCCTGCGCGCCGCGGGGGCGACGTCGTGACGGGGCCGCTGTCGCGCACGGACCGGCCGGCGCGCGGCCTTCCGGCAGGGGTCGAGGACGACCGCACCGCACGCATGGCGTGGAGCCGGCTGTGCGAGCCCGCGGACCTTGCCGCGGCCGCGCTGGTCGAGACGTGGGGCGCGCTCGGCGCCCTCGGGTGGGTGGTCGAGCACACGTCTCCCGGACGAGGGGACGTCGGAGCAGGTGCGGCGGCCGCGGACGGCCGGTCGACGGGGAGCACGGACGATCCGCAGGTCGCCCAGGGTGTCCCGGCGCGGTTGCGACGGCCGCTGCAGCGGTGGGCGCACCGGCTCGGTGCGCTCGATCTCGGCGCCGACGTCGCGGCGCTCGAAGCGGTGCGGGGGCGTGTCGTGGTCCCTGGGGACGACGGGTGGCCAGGTGCGCTCGACGACCTGGGGCCCGCGGCGCCCATGTGCCTGTGGGTGCGTGGTGAGCCGGACGTGGGCGCT
>Ga0182735_1001164_pt1 | contig 18249 bp, 15 predicted proteins | sample eDN5th30CKraftMG_FD_128524 | JGI IMG/M metagenome (GOLD analysis project Ga0182735, IMG submission 128524) | Enriched Miracle-Growth compost microbial communities from Emeryville, California, USA - eDNA 5th pass 30_C Kraft MG (version 2) (version 2) ... | reverse complement strand
TCGGTCGCCGATTGATCCATGGCGGAGGCGCGATGACGGTCAGCGTTGAATCGCGTAGACCACCTGCACACGCACCTGCGTTTCGATCGCCCGGGGCTTAAGGCCGATAGCAACTGGCGGCGCGTTGACCCGCTACGCCGTGGCGACGATCTCGTCATACGGGCCTGGGCCGTTGAAACTGAGGTTGGAGACGCTTACGACGTCGCCGAGTCTTACGCCGGAGGCCCGCGCGATAGCTTCCGCCTGAAGCTTCGCTTCCGCCAGTGCCTCCGTGATCCCGCGCCGCCTTATTTCCTTGTCCTCGGCGAGGAAAAAGCGGTCGATGCGGGGGTTGGCCGCACCGAGGCGACCGGCAAGCGACACCATTGTGCCAGCCTCGTTCACTGCCGAGGTGCGGACCTCCACCTGAAGATCGGCGGTGTAGCCAACGATCGCGCATTCCCCGGTCGACAGACGCGGATTGCCGTAGGTGTTGCGATTGCAATCGCGTCCACGCACCTCGGCAATTGCGACCTGCGCGGCGCGTATGTCAGGCTGGGCCGAGACGCCTGCCAGCCCCTTCTCGATCGTGTCCTGTTTCGCTACCATGGCGCGTACGGCCTCGTCGCTGGTCGCACCCTCGCCATGGACGGAAAAGCTGACGACGGCACGGTCGGGAGGGCTAGGGATCGTTGCGGCACTGGTGACGACGATCCGGTGATGCGGTTCCTCGCCGGATTGCGCAATCGCGGCGCACGGCACGAGGATCGGAAGGAAGGCGGCAAGGCGGCGCATGACGATCTCCGGAGATGGCGCCGGCAGACTAGCCGACGGCGCGCCCGACGCAAGCCATTACGGCATCGTTGCGAGTGACAGGAATAGCCGGATCGCAGATGTTGCATCGACCTTGGGACCGGCAATGTAATTGTCGCCCTGTCCCGGTAACCGGATTCTGGGACAGATCATGTTCGATGGCGAGGGTCTCGGCCATGATACCGCGCATTGAGCTGTTCCATCGTTCAAGAAGGCGCGCGCGAGGTGGGTGCTGGCAAGGCGCTGCTGACCGCTGCCTTGGCCTTGCCGCCGCGGGTTCGCTCGAGTTGATCTGTAGACCTTGGCCGGCCTCATCCGGCGCGACGCCTTTGAAGGCCCTGGCTCCGCACTAGTCGACGAACAGCCTGAACCGGCTGCGGAGCCATCCATCTTGGCTGACGCCGGGAAATCGAGGCCGTCGAATGAAGGGGCAAGCCGGGCTTGGCTCATCGTTGCAAACCCGTTCCTGGATGCACGCCTTCCGGGCCGCGATGCCGAGCTCCGCCTTTGTGTCATGGCCTAAGTTGCTATCCAGACCCGAGGGCGACTGGTGCCGTAGCTCAGGAGCCGCTCGATGCGTGGGCGAGATCATCATTGCAAGGATGTTCCGTGCAGTCAGCCCGGCTCGTCAAACCTTGCATTTCTGAATCTATACAAACATTCGATGGATAAATGCCCCTGACCGCATAGTTGGATGCTCGGTTTGCGCCCTGATGGCGCATCCGTGCGGCATCTGCGGTGGCAATACCAAGTCAGACATGGCACAGACGCCCCGATTCCTGTCCCTTTCCAAGAGGATGCGTATATCGTGACCTTCACTCGCCCGCTTGCCGTCATCGTTCTTGCCGCAGGGCAGGGCACGCGAATGAAATCTGCCAGGCATAAGGTGCTGCATCCGGTCGCCGGCCGCCCCATGTTGCTTCATCTGCTCGCGAGCGTTGGCGAACTCAAGCCTGAGCGGCGGGTCGTTGTGGTCGGCGCCGGGCGCGATCAGGTCGAAAGGGCCGTAGCGGACAGGGATGTGACGATTGCTGTTCAGGAAAAGCAGCTTGGCACCGGTCACGCGGTGGCGCAGGCGCGCGAGGCGCTTGACGGTTTTGTGGGCGACATTCTCATTCTCTATGGTGATGTGCCCATGGTCCGGCAGCAGACGATGGCGGCCATGCTCGAGCGCCTCAACCGGGATGACCGGCTGCGGGCAGTCGTGCTGGGCTTCCGGCCTGCGGATGCTGCGGCCTATGGGAGGATCATCGCCGGTGATGACGGCATCATTCAAAAAATGGTGGAATATAAGGACGCTGATGCTGTCGAGCGCGCAGTGACGCTTTGCAATTCGGGGTTGATGGCCGTTCGCTCGACCGATCTGTTCGCGCTGCTCGAGAGGATCGGCAATGACAATGCCGCCGGCGAATATTATCTCCCTGACATCATCATGCTGCCTGGCGCGTCCAGTGCGGTGATCGAGGCGGACGCCTGGGAGGTCGCAGGCGTCAACAGCCGGGCGGAACTCGCCGGGGTCGAGGCTTTGTGGCAGGACCGGCGCCGTGCTGAAGTCATGCGGGACGGCGTTACGCTGATTGCGCCGGAAACAATATTCTTCAGTCACGACACCGTGCTGGGTCGGGACGTTGTGGTGGAACCGAATGTGGTGTTCGGACCCGGGGTCACGGTGGCGGACGAAGTGACCATTCACGCCTTCTCGCACATGGAAGGCGCGACCATCGGCAAAGGCGCACAGGTCGGCCCCTATGCCCGGCTAAGGCCAGGCGCGACGATTGGCAGCCGGGCGAAAGTCGGCAATTTCGTCGAGATCAAGAATGCCGAGATTTGCCAGGGCGCCAAGGTGAACCATCTCTCCTATGTCGGGGACACGCGCGTGGGGGAGGGCGCCAATGTCGGTGCGGGCACCATTACCTGCAATTATGATGGCTTTCGCAAGCACAGGACCGAAATTGGCGCCGGTGCGTTCATCGGCTCGAACAGCGCCCTGGTGGCGCCGGTGAATATCGGGGATGGCGCAATCGTTGCAGCGGGAAGCGTAGTGACGCAGGATGTGCCGGCCGATGCCCTTTGCCTCGTCCGTCCGCCCCAGAAAGACAAGCCTGGTTGGGCTCAGCAATTCCGGGACAAGGCGCAGGCTCGCAAAGCGACCGAATAATGAGCTGGCGCTTTTGGGGGGCGCTGCTGCTGCTCGTCATCATGATGGGAGGGGTCATCCTCCGGCTGGTCTGCAATGCCCGCGCGATGCCTGTCGTGCGTCACCTGGAGATCGCTTTGCCCTTTCCAAAGGATGAGCATCTTCAGCCGGTAACCGTCGCGCTGATGACGGATACGCATGTGGGGCCTGAAAACAGCCCGGAGCGCATGGCGCGCATCGTGGAGCAGGTGAATGACCTCAAGCCTGACCTTGTCGTCCTGGGGGGCGATTATATCGGGGACGAGAAGGGCGGTGGTGCCTATGGGCCCGCGGCAAGCATCGCGCCTTTTGCCCGCTTGCGCGCAAGACTGGGCGTGGTGGCGGTGCTGGGCAATCATGATAGCCCGGGTCATTCGCGCATTGATCGGCATCAATGGCATGACCTGTTCGCGGCGATTGGTATCCGCCTCCTTGACAATCAAGCCGTGCGCCGTGGTCCGCTCGCTGTGGGCGGGTTGCGCGATATTTATACCGGCAGGCCGGATATCCCGGGCACTTTCGAACAGATGCGAGCACTGGGGGGCGCGCCGGTCATTCTGTCGCATGGACCGGATGTGTTTCCCCATCTGCCAGACCAGCCGTTGCTGGCATTGGTGGGGCACACCCATTGCGGGCAGGTAGCCTTCCCGTTCCTTGGCATCGTCAATGTGCCCTCTCGCTACGGCACGCGCTTTGCGTGCGGCATTTATCGCGAGGGCGCCAGGACCATGGTGGTATCGGGCGGGGTTGGCACCAGCCGTTTGCCTATCAGGATGCTGGCGCCGCCGGACCTGTGGCTGATTACAATCCATCCACAATGAGCGAGAATCTTGAAAGCGTTCGAAGCTGAATAGTTAGCCATTGGTGTGTCTTCGCGCGCAGCTGCATTTTCCCGATTTCCGGAAGACGTCTTCTGAATTGCAGAGGCGCCTGATTTTTCCGTGTGTTGGCTAGCCAACAGCCAAGCATCTTACTAAGAGCTAATGCGAGTCGCTCGCAAGAGAGCTTTGGTATGTTATCAGGGGGTGGAGATGACTTCATATAAATTGGTCCGGGGCGTCATGATATCATGCGCTTGGGCAGCTCTTATGGCTGGATCAGCCGCCATGGCGGCAGAGGGCAGCCCATCTGTTGAGGCCGTGGCGGGCCGTGCGGACAGCAGTGACTCTATCGTCGTCACGGGCATTCGCCTTGTCGATACCTCGATCAGCGCAACCAAGAGCAACACGCCGCTGGTGGAAACGCCGCAGTCCATCTCCGTCGTCGACCTGGAGGACCTGCGAGCCCGCAGTGTTTTGTCGCTGGGCGACGCGCTGACCTACACGGCGGGTGTCTTTGCCAATACCAAGGGTGTGACTTATGGCGGTGATGCCTTGTCCATCCGCGGTTTTGGCAATGACGGCACCACCGGCGCCGCGCCCAACACCTATATCGACGGACTGCGCCTTGGCGGGACGGGATATGTCAGCGGCGGCTTCGATCCCTATCTCTACGACCGGATTGAGATCGTCAAAGGCCCCGCTTCCGTGCTGTTCGGCCAGTCGGTACCCGGTGGCCTGGTCAACATGGTGAGCAAGCGGCCGAAGGATGAATTTGGCGGCGAACTGCTGCTCCGCATAGGTTCGTTCGACCGCAGGCAGGTGGGCATAGACGTGACGGGTCCGCTCAGCGCATCGGGCGATGTGACGGCACGCATCGCCGGCACATGGTTCGAGACGGACGACATCTATCCCTTTTCCCACCGGAACCGTGTGCTGATCGCGCCGTCCCTCACCTGGAAGATCGGGGAACGCACCAGTCTGACTGTCCTCACCCACTATCAGGAGGACGATTTCGACGGGTCCACGCTGAACTGGCTGCCAACCATCGGCACGGTCATCGCCAACCCCAACGGCACCATCTCGCGGGAGCTTTTTACCGGCGACCCCAATTATCAGCGCTGGGATCGCGAGACGGCCTCTGCGGGCTACCAGTTCGAGCATCGTTTCAGCGATTGGCTGACCTTCCGCCAGAATTTGCGCTACACCCATACCAAGCTGGACAACCGGAACATCTATATCAACCGGCTGCTTGCCGACCGGCGCACTGCGTCACGGCAGGTATTCGGCCTGAAGGAATATGCTGACGACCTGACCATCGACAACCAGGCCGCCTTTACCTTCGCAACCGGGGCGGTATCGCATAAGCTGCTGGTTGGCCTGGACTGGCAGAAGATGAAGAACGGGACCGACCGCGAGGTGATCCTGAACGGCCCGACGTTGGACGTCTTCGACCCCGTCTATTTCCAGACCATCGGTCCTCGCAACTTCTTCCGGAAGCAGGATTATCACCCGGAACAGACGGGCCTTTACGCGCAAGACCAGATTTCCTTGGGTGGCTGGCGCCTGCTTCTTGGCCTCCGGCAGGACTGGGCATCGTCCAGGACCTATGATCATCCGACCGACCGCACGCTGAAGACGAAGAACCAGGCGCTGACGACGCGCGTGGGGCTGCTCTACAAGTTCGACAATGGGCTCGCGCCCTATGCCAGTTTCTCCGAAAGCTTCGTTCCGCAATATGGCACGGACGCGCGAGGCGAAACCTTCGACCCTGAACGGGGACGCCAGTATGAATTGGGCGTCAAATATCAGCCAGGCGACGGCAAGAGCATGATCACCGCATCGCTGTTCGACCTGCGCCGCCGGAACTATGTGACGCCTGATCCCGACAATATCGGCTTCGGCAAGCAGACGGGCGAGGTGCGGATGCGAGGCTTGGAACTGGAGGCGAACGTCGATCTGACGGCCGGGTTCAGCGCGGTGGCCGCCTATACACTGCTCGATTCCCGCGTAACCAGCAGCAACGATATCGTGTCGGGCATCAACCCTGTAACTCTCGCGGTGGAAGCGCGCCGCCAACAGGGGCTGCGGCTCATGGCCGTGCCGCGCCACAATGCGTCGCTTTGGCTGAACTATGCCAGCCCTGTAGGCGTGATCATCGGTGCGGGCGCGCGCCATTCGAGCGTCACCTACGGCGATGCGGCGAACCTTTCGCGCGTGCCAGCCTTTACCCTGTTCGACGCCTCGCTGCGCATCGATCTGGGCAAATGGGTGCCGTCGCTGAACGGGCTGGAACTGTCAGCAAAGGTGAACAACCTCTTCGACAAGACCTATGTGTCTTCCTGCGCCGGCATTGATCGCTGCTATTATGGGCAGGCGCGCAACGGCATCATCGACCTGGCATGGCGCTGGTGAAGCAGGCTGCGCCGGGCCGGAAGGCGGTGCTGAACCGAATTGCCGCGGCCTTGGGCGGCGGCTATGCCGTGGCCGCGCTGGCCGCGTCCACGCTCGCCGTAATGCTGCCCGGGCCTGCCATCGAGGCTGCGGTGACGGCGCATCTGCTCGCTTATCTGCTGTTCGTGCTGGTGGCCCTTGCCGTGTTCGTGCCGCGTCGTGGCGCGACCGCTTGGGCGATCGTGCTGCTGCCCTGCGCCGTTTTCCTGCTGGCCGGATGGCTGGGGAGCCGAGGGTGAAGGACGGTTTTCGCCAGACCATGGCCCTTGCGCACAGCTGGGCGGGGCTGTTTCCCGGCTGGCTGCTCTATGCGGTGTTCCTCACCGGCTCGCTGACCTATTACCGGCAGGAAATCAGCCAGTGGATGCGTCCAGAACTGAGCGGCGCGGCGGTTGATCCACAGGCACCCCTTCATGCCGTCGAACGCCTGCGACAGATTGGCGCCGACGCCCGGCTATGGCGCATCGACCTACCCGATGCGCGCAATCCGGTGACAGAAATTCTCTGGAAGGGAAAGGAGGGCGGCTTCAGGTCCGACCTACTTGACCCGCGCACGGGGGAAGCCCTTCGCGCGCGCCAAACAATGGGCGGCGATTTCCTCTTCTATTTCCATTTCGACCTGAACGCGCCGGGCCGGATCGGACGCTGGCTGATCTGCTTCGCCGCGATCGCGATGCTGGTCGCAATCATCAGCGGGATCATCACGCACCGGCGGATATTCGCTGACTTCTTCACCTTTCGTCCGCGCAAGGGACAGCGCAGCTGGCTCGACGCGCACAATGTCGCGGGCGTGGTGGCCCTGCCCTTCTACCTGATGATCAGCTTTACAGGGCTCGTGACGCTGACGAGCATGTTCATGCCCTGGGCGATCCAGCGCGCCTATCATGGCGACATGGCCGCCTACGCCCGCGATCTGGCGGGGCGGGGAATTGCGCCCGTTGTGCTGCATGCTCGGCCAATGGCGTCTCCGCCGCTTTCGAGCGAGACGGTCGATCACGTCGTGAAACGGGCCGAAGGCCTTTGGCGGGGTGGTCGCGCCGGCCGCATCCTGGTGGACGATCCGGCCTCCGGCCACGCCACGGTCACGGTGGAGCGGCGGGATTCCGACGGCATATCCTATGACCTGCCATGGTTGCGGTTCGAAGGCGATGGCCGGTTGGTCGCGCGCCATGATGGCGGCGGGCCGGCTGTGACGACGCAAGGCTGGCTTTACGGGCTGCATCTGGCTCGTTTCTCCGGGGCGGGCCTGCGCTTCCTGTTCTTCCTGTCCGGCCTGCTAGGCACGGCGATGATGGCGACGGGGCTGATCCTGTGGGTGGTGAAGCGGCGGCCGAAGGACGTCGCCCGTGCCCGGCCGACGGCGGCTGAGCGCACCAATGTTGCTGTGATCGCCGGCCTGCCGATCGCCATCGCGTCCCTGCTGCTGGCCAACCGATTGCTGCCCTTCGGCCTGCCGGGACGCATGGCATGGGAGGCGTCGGCCTTCTTTCTTGCATGGATCGCGGCGCTTGTGAATGCATTGTGGATGACGCCTGCGCGGGCGTGGATATGGCAGGGACGATGGCTGGGGCTGCTGTGCCTCGCTGCGCCCGTGCCGCAGTTGTTCGTGCCGGGAAGCGGGCTGTTCGCGTGGATCGGCAGCGGCGACATGGTGCGTGCGTCGGTCGATATGGCGCTCGTTGCGACCGGCCTTCTGGCGCTGGGCATCACGACCCTAATGAAGGCGCGGCGGAGCGTGGCGAGGGCATGACCGCATTCTTCGCGTTCATCGGCATGCTGTGCCTGTGCCTGTCGATGACGCGGCACCAGCGGGATGTTCTGGGCCGCCTGTTGTCGACGAGGCTTTCGAGCGGCTTGCGCGGCGCGGGTTGGGTCGTGCTCTTCCTGTCGTTCGGCGTGGCCTTGCCGGACGGGGTGCTCGCAATTCTGCGATGGATCGGTGAACTGAGCTTCGCCGCTCTTGCGGTCGTGGCGACGTGCGCTATCCTTCCGTCCTGGCGACGGTGGGCAGGCCGAAGGTAGCGCCGCCCACTTTCCACCTATTCCTCTCCGATCGCCAGCAGCTTCCCGACCAGCGCCGCAAGCATCGCTTGCGCTTCCTCCCGCCTTATGAACGACCGCCGATATTCAACGTGGAAGCTCAGCGTGTCGCGGCACCACGATCATGGTCAGTGGATAGCTGGTGCCGCCCCGGCTGCCGACGTCGGAGAAGGCCAGATCGCCACGAACCTCGTGCCACAGCGCCTCGTCCACCGGATAATGTTCAAACAGCATCAACGTGTCGAGCGGGGCTGCCGGAGGATCGCTCCAGCCCTGGATTGCCGGGGGCGGAGCCTGCTCGTGCTGGCGCATGACGATATTGTCGGCAGGAATGGCGCGCAGCCATTCCCCTTTGCCTGCATCCATATCACCTGCCGAAGCGGCATCGCAGACCAGTCGCAGCGTACCCGCCATCAGGTCGATAATGTCCTCCATGCCGGGCAAGTCCGCTGTCCGGCCCGATTCGGTCACGCTGAAGGCGACCCTGTCATTGCCGGTCCGGTCCGCGATCATCTTCGCCAGCGCCGCCTGCACCAGCGTTCTGAGCGTCACCTTGTCCAGGGCGGCAACGGTGCGCAGGGCCTGCTCCTGTCCCGCCGGGTTGACTTGGGTCGACTGCGCCCGTGGTCTGATCGTCGCCGCGTGATGGACCCCGCCTTCATGAGAAGTTGGCGACTTTGCCAAAAGCCATTTTCAAGCCATCGCAATCGAATGAATTCCTGCTGATCCAAGCGTTTGGCGGCAATCGGGTAATCCCGGGGCCATAAGCCGCTAAAAGCAGTCTGGCGCCGGGATTCCCCGTACCGCCGGGGGGGCCGGAACTGGCACGGAACCCGATCACGAAGGCGCCTATGGGGAAGGCGGATCGGGTTAGCCTTCTTTAGTCACTCAGCCAAAATCTGTCCAAGCATTTATCACATGTTTCCGAGCATTCGACAGACAAAAGTATGTCCGAGCGGTTGTTTCTATTTTCCCATTCCTGCGACGCTCGTTTCGAATGCAATAGAAAACTTCGCCTCGAGTCTCGTCGGTGCGCCCGGCTAGCGGCCATTTTCGAGGAGGCTCCGCCAGTTTCCGTCGAGCGGCTTGTTCCGCGCGGCCACGACCGCCGGTCGATGCGGATGTTCTGGCCCCAGATCTGCGAGGGCATGTTCGATCACCCTTACGCGATCCCTCCATGCGGGATGCGAGCGACTGCGAATGCCCTCGTCATGCGCGGGTCCGAACGCGCGCCAGAAGAAGAGGGCGATCGCCGGATCGAAGCCTGCATTGGCCAGCAGGGAGACCGAGAGGATGTCCGCTTCCAGTTCGGTCTGGCGGAAATAGTCCGCATTGCGGCCCAGTCCTGATAGCAGGCCATAATCCACGCCTCTGGCTTCGAGCCGTTCGCGGTGTCGCAGGATATTATGCGCGAGCTCATGGGCAATCGGCACGGCGACCCAGTCTGGATAATCTGCAAAGAAGCGGCTTCCGATCTGCACGACTTCCCCATCTGCCTGGGCAGTGAAATCAGGGCCGAGCACGACCTCGAATCGCGTTCGGCAAGCCGGGACCGGCGTCACGACCCGCACCTGATCGCGCCCGTCGCGACGCAGATGAAGGGTAAGAGGTCGACCAGCAGGCAGAGCCATGATCTGCCGCATCGCGTCTGCCAGCGGGGCGGTGGTGGCTTTTGCTTGAGGGTCGGCCGCACTGAAACGGATTGGTCCGATACTCATCAATGCGTCGTCGGCGCGAACGCCAGCGGCAGCCGCCGGAGAACCTTCGATGACTGCTTCTATCCCGACAGGGCCATCGAAGCGGAAATGACCGATGGCGGCCGCGCGAAGAGGGCGTGCGTACTGAACGGGGGTATGAAGCAGCAGCCCCATGCCGGGCTCCAGCCGGTCGCACAGGCCAGCGTTGGCGATGGCAAGGCGTTGGCCAAGGCGCGCCGCTTCCGTGTCTACCGCACGAATGGCCTCAAACGGTGGTGACACATCCGCCATGGCCGGCGAGCCAGGGATGAAAAGCGCGATCGCCATGATCCTTATATGGAATGCTTGCCATTTGTGGCATTTTGCGCTTGCAACCCCGCCAACTTTTATCATTGCTGAATCTCATCTTTTTAGAACCATCAAGGTAACGCATCCGCTGATGCTCGAAAGACTGCTTTCCCGCTTTGCAAAGCCTTCGCCGTCGGCCGTCCGCGCTCCTGACGGGCGCCGTCTTTATGCCATCGGGGACATTCATGGCCATCTTGATTTGCTCGAGGGCCTGCTGGCGCGAATCCGCGCAGATGAGGCGGCGCACGGTGGACCTAAGGGTGAACTGATCTTCCTGGGGGATCTGATCAATCGCGGGCCGCAGTCAGCCCAGGTCATCGACCATTTGATTGCGGTGCAGGCAGAACGCCCTGAAACACGCTTTCTGCTCGGCAACCATGAGGAGGTCTTTCTCAAAGCGCTGGGTGGCGATGGGAGGGCGCTCCGATTTTTCGACAGAATGGGAGGAACGCAAACGATCCTGAGCTATGGCATAGCGAGAGAGGCCTATGATGCGGCCGATTATGATGAGCTTGCTGAGATGCTCCAGGTGGCGGTTCCGCCGGCTCATCGAGCCTTCCTGGCGAGCTTTGAGGACCTCATTGTCGAGGGCAATTATGTGTTCGTCCATGCAGGCATCCGGCCAGGCGTGCCGCTGGACGAGCAGCAGCCAGGCGACCTGCGCTGGATTCGCGATGAGTTTCTCCGCCTATCCAAACCCCTTATCCCCGGCATGGTAATCATTCACGGCCATACGATCTGTGATGACATCGTGGAGCGGCCGGGCCGGATCGGGCTCGACACCGGCGCATATCGCTCAGGTGTGTTGAGCGCGATGGGATTTGAGGATTCCAGACGGTGGATCCTGCAGGAAAATTCGTGATTGCTTGCAACGTGCGAGCATTCAGTGCGTTTGGCTGGCATTCGATGGTCTAAAATGCTTGCACAATGCCCGCACGAGTGATACGCAGGCACAAATTTCAAGTTCGAAAGGGACAACTGACATGCATTTCCGCATTCTTCTTGCTGGCTTGGTGGCGTCGTCTCTCGTGGCGGCCCCGGCCATGGCGAACTCGGCCTCTGCGCTTTCCGTAGCCAAGGCGGCTCAGGTCAAGGCTGCGACGCCGGCCAAGAAGGCGAGCAATCTGCAGGGCGTTCCCTTGATCGCGCTGGCGGGCCTTGCTGCCGTCACGATCGGCGCGATCGTGGTCGTTGCTGATGACGACGACTCGGACAGCAACTGATACTTAAATCATCGGTTAGAAGAATGGCGGCCAGGAGCCGCCATTTTTTTGTCCAATTTTGATTGATTGTCGGCAGCAGTTCGTATCACTTCAGTGGACGGACCTCAAACGAGCCGGTCGGAGTCCCGAATCGACTCCACGCGCAAGATCAGAAACGGCGTAGCACCCTTTGTAGCTGGAATTTGCCCTACGCAATTTATCTCGATCCGGCCGATCCCAATAAGAATCGATCTTTCGTTTTCCTAGAGCAGGACCTGGTGCAGATGGAGCCGATCAGGCGAACCTTGCTTATTGCCGGCCGCATTTTCCGGGTTCGATGACGCGCCCCGCTTCGAGAGGCTTCCGGCGCTAACGGTCGTTTCGACGGGGACATATCCCCATCCGTCGAAGAGCATGGGCTCGTCGCTGGCGAACTGGCGAAATTCTCCATCTTGAAAAATCATGAGAAAACTCCCTGCCAATGGAATGGGGGTCTCCTACTATGAAGCGGTTCCCCATGGAACCAAAGAATTGACAAGCATTCGATTTATATGGTTTCTAAAGTCAGTGGATGAATGCTGCGATTCCTCCGGATTACGTATCATTGTAACAATCGGCCCGCATAAGCCATTGCGAAGGCGGTCCAACGGAAAAGGAATCGTGAAAATCTCATTTTGACCTGACGGCTTTAATAGCGCTGGTCGGAATTGGATGCAGGCGTGGCTCAATTACGAGTCATGCATTCTCCTGCTGAAGCAACGGGTGTCCCACTCGGGTTCTGCGAAATCTGCGGAGCCGCCGTATCTGCGTGTACGGATAGTAGATTGGTGCCCATTGGGATTTGTCCATTTCTTTTGTGGCCGAGGCCCTGGGAGAGGGGCGAATTGCCGGAACTCGAGCCGCTGGGGCTACTCCAGCGGAGTGGTCCGCCTTGCGTCCGCGAGGTTGGCGCGCCGCATTCTTTATGGCTGGCGCACGGGCATGGCCAATATCGAGATTTAGCAAATAACCGTAAAGGAATCGCAACTTGCATCATATTGGATGCTGTGCATAAGAAGCACTCGCAAATTGGGGCTGAATATTCATGTGTGGAATCGTTGGCATCATAGGTCATGATGATGTGGCCGCCCGACTGCTGGATGGCCTCAGGCGGCTGGAATATCGGGGCTATGATTCCGCCGGAATTGCCACCTTGAACGAGGGAAAAATCGAGCGACGCCGCGCGTCGGGGAAGCTCAACAACCTGTGCGGTGAACTGGAAGCGGCGCCGCTGCAGGGCGCCATCGGCATTGCACATACTCGCTGGGCAACGCATGGTGGGCCGACGACCAGCAACGCGCATCCTCATGCTACTGCCGAGGTTGCGGTCGTTCACAACGGCATCATCGAGAATTTCAAGCCGCTTCGCGATATGCTCATCGCCCGCGGCCGGATCTTCACCAGCGAGACCGATACGGAAGTCGTTGCGCATCTGATCAGCGAACAGGTGGAGGCGGGTCTTGGTCCCCTCGATGCGGTTCGGGAAGTGCTGCCCGAACTGCGCGGCGCCTTTGCGCTGGCTATCCTGTTTCGCAGTCACCCGGATCTTCTGATTGGCGCCCGACTGGGATCCCCGCTGGTGGTGGGGATCGGCGATGGGGAAACCTACCTCGGATCCGACGCGCTTGCGCTGGCCTCGCTCACCCAGCGCGTCCTCTATCTGGAGGAAGGGGACTGGGTGGTCTGTTCCCGCGATGAAGTACAGGTCTTCGATCAGGACAATCAGCCTGTTGAGCGTACGGTAACCCTGTCAGGTGTGGATGGTGATCTGGTTTCCAAAGGCAACCATCGCCACTTCATGATCAAGGAGATTTACGAGCAGCCGATTGTCGTTGCGCAGACCCTGCGGTCCTATTTGCGCCGCATTGACGAGACGCTGACTCTGCCGATCCCCGACTTTGATTTGTCCGGGATCAAGCGCGTCACGATCGTGGCATGTGGCACCAGCTTTTATGCGGGGATGGTCGCCAAATACTGGTTCGAGCAGTTTGCGCATGTTCCGGTCGATCTCGATGTGGCTTCGGAATTTCGTTATCGCGCGCCCGTGATCGAGCCTGACGGCCTGGCGCTTTTCATCAGCCAGTCCGGCGAAACTGCCGACACGCTGGCCGCATTGCGTCATGCCCGCGAAGAAGGGCAGAAAATCGCCGTCGTCGTCAACGTGCCGACGAGCAGTATGGCGCGCGAGGCAGATCTGGTGCTCCCGACGCATGCGGGTCCTGAAATAGGCGTTGCGTCTACCAAAGCCTTCACATGCCAGCTTGCCGTACTGGCTGCGCTGGCGGCCAATCTGGCGCGCGCCAAGGGGCGCATGACCCCGGAAGATGAGCAAGCCGTCGTCCGGCATCTCGCAGAGGCACCGGCCGCGTTGAATGCTGCCCTGGCTTATGAGGAGACCATCCAGACCGTCGGGGCCGAGATCGCGGCAGCGCGCGACGTTCTCTATCTGGGGCGTGGAACAGACTATCCGCTCGCGCTGGAGGGTGCGCTCAAGCTGAAGGAAATCAGTTATATTCACGCCGAGGGATATGCGGCGGGCGAGATGAAGCACGGCCCAATCGCACTCATTGATGACCAGGTGCCGGTCATCGTCATCGCGCCTTCGGGGCCTCTGTTCGAGAAGACCGTCAGCAACATGCAGGAGGTGCAGGCGCGCGGCGGCAAGGTTGTGCTGATCAGCGACTATGACGGGATTGAGGCTGCCGGCGCCGGTTGTCTGGCTACGATCACCATGCCCAAGGTTCATCCGTTGATTGCCCCGCTTGTGTACAGCGTGCCGATCCAGCTCCTCGCCTATCATGTCGCGGTGACCAAGGGCACCGACGTGGATCAGCCACGCAATCTCGCGAAATCGGTCACGGTCGAATGATCGCTATCATCTCTCCCATTCGTTCAGCCGCGCCGCTGGTTTCGATCTGACCATCGAGCCATTTGGGGAAAAGCACATCGATAGAGGTGCCCAAGCAATGACGAAAGAAATCGCACATCCTATCCTTGACGCACTGGAGGCGTTTACGTCGCTGCCTCGCTCAGCGAGGCGATGGCTGGTCTTTTGTCTTGACGGGCTGCTTTGTTTTGGTGCGGCCTGGATCGCGCTTGCTCTGCGATTGGGCGAGTGGCCCGATGATGCGAGGTCGTTGCTTACCCTGGCAGGCACGGCGCTGCTTATCTGGGCGCCGCTGGCCTGGCGGATGGGCATTTATCGCAATCTGATCCGCTTTTCCGGTGCACGCGCATCAGGCAGGCTGTTCTACGCATGCGCTCTTTTGTCGGCGCCGCTTACGATCATTTTCGGATGGGTGCAGATATCGGGCGTTCCGCGTACGACATCGCTTCTCCACCCCATGATCTTCTTCCTGCTCATGCTGTTTCTTCGGCTCAGCATGCGCTTTGTCGTGAGCGATCTTCTTCATCTGGCTCGCGGGAATGGGGAAGGCCGACGGCGGCTCTTGATTTATGGCGCGGGACGCGGCGGGCAGCAGCTTGCCAATAGCCTGCGGCAGGAGCCCCACCTCGTCCTGGTCGGCTATGTCGACGACGATCCCAAGCTGAGCCAGCAGCAGCTTGACGGGTTTACCGTTTGGCACTCCTCGTTGCTCGACCGCCTATTGGAAGAACGGCAGGTCGATGAAGTCCTGCTCGCGATTCCAAGTGCCTTGCGGGCCCGCCGGCGCGAGATCGTGACGGCACTGCAAATGCGCAAGATCCGGGTCAGGATGCTGCCGGGCATCGGTCAACTGATCGATGGCCATGTGACGGTGAGCGATCTGCGCGACGTTCAGGTCGAGGATCTGCTGGGCCGCGACCCGGTGGCGCCCAACGAAATGCTCATGGGCCGCTCCTTGCTGAGCAAGAATGTGCTGGTGACGGGAGCCGGCGGGTCGATTGGCAGTGAACTCTGCCGTCAGATCATCCGTTCACATCCTCGGCGCCTGATCCTTGTCGAGCAGTCGGAATATTTTCTGTACGCCATTGAACGCGAGCTCCGCCAAATGGCCTCGCAAGAAGGGCATGATGTTGAAATCGTGCCCGAACTTGCCGACGTTGCTGACCGCGATTCTGTATTCCGCATCTTCCGCCGCTGGCAGCCCGAAAGCGTCTATCACGCCGCAGCCTATAAGCATGTGCCGCTGGTGGAGAGCAATCCGATTGCGGGTTTGCGGAACAATATCTTCAGCACGCTTCATTGCGCGCTTGCCGCCGAAGCGGTGGGCGTCAAGCGCTTCATCCTGGTGAGCACTGACAAGGCCGTGCGGCCGACCAACGTCATGGGTGCGTCGAAGCGGGTCTGTGAACTCATCCTCCAGGCACGGGCACAGGAACAAAAGAACACGCTTTTCACCATGGTGCGCTTCGGCAATGTACTGGGGTCGAGTGGCTCGGTCGTGCCTCTGTTCAAGGCACAGATCGCCGCAGGCGGCCCGGTGACGATCACGCACCGGGAGGTCACGCGTTATTTCATGACGATCCCGGAAGCGGCTCTGCTGGTGATCCAGGCAGGCGGCATGGCCTTGGGCGGCGAGGTGTTCGTCCTCGACATGGGCCAGCCCGTTCGCATCCTGGACCTTGCCGAGACGATGGTGAGGCTTTCCGGGCTGTCCGTGAAAGATGAAGTTACGCCTGACGGCGACATCGAGATTGTCGAAGTGGGGCTGCGTCCCGGCGAGAAACTCTATGAAGAGCTTTTGATCGGCGACAATCCCGCGTCCACCGCGCATTCGCGGATCATGCAGGCGCGAGAGAACATGCTTGCCTGGCCCAAATTGTCGGCCAACCTCGACAGGCTTGGCGCATTCTTGAGCCAGGGAGCATCCACTGGCGCTCTGGCCGTCCTTCGTGAGCTTGTCCAGGAATATCATTCGCCAACAGCTATGAAGGACGTCGCGTCCTGATGGCGGATTTCTAGTCGGCGGGAAGGCCTGCGGGGCCGATCACATTCAGTCCAATCTCTTCGGTCCACCTGGTGAAGGAGGCCATGAAGCAAAGGGAAATCCACCCATGTCAATCAAAGTGATGCTTGTTTTTGGGACACGGCCGGAAGCCATCAAGATGGCGCCCCTCGCGCTGATGCTGAGCAAGGACAGCCGTTTTGACTGCCGCATCTGCGTAACCGGCCAGCACCGGGAAATGTTGGACCAGGTCCTGAAAATCTTTCAATTGGAGGCCGCCTATGATCTCAAGATCATGCGGCCCAAGCAGGATCTTAGCGATGTCACCAGCGCGGTTTTGCTGGGCATGCGTGAGGTTTTCCAACAATTCCGGCCTGACATCGTGCTGGTGCACGGCGATACGGCAACCACGCTGTCGGCCAGCCTCGCCGCTTATTATCATCAGATCCCGATCGGCCACGTCGAGGCCGGGCTGAGAACGCATAATCTTTATTCGCCCTGGCCCGAAGAGGCCAACCGCAAACTGACCGGGGCGCTCACGGCGCTGCATTTTGCACCTACGCAGTCCGCACAAGCAAATCTCCGTCGTGAAGGAGTCAACGAAAGCGACATTCTGGTGACCGGAAACACCGTGATCGATGCGCTTTTGCAGGTCGTGGAGCGGCTGAAGGGAGACGGTGCGCTCGTACAGGATGTGCAGCGGCAACTCCCGCAACTTGCCAGCGACCGTCGTATGATCCTGGTCACCGGGCACCGGCGGGAGAGCTTCGGGGGCGGGTTTGAACGCATGTGCAAGGCGCTGGCGACGATCGCCTCGGATTTCCCGGCGGTCGATATTGTCTATCCAGTACATCTCAATCCCCAGGTGCAAGAACCAGTCAACCGATTGCTTGCGTCCATTCCGAACATCCATCTGATCGAGCCTCAGGAGTATCTGCCGTTCGTTTATCTGATGGACAGAGCCGATCTCGTCCTCACGGACTCCGGGGGTGTCCAGGAAGAGGCGCCGTCGCTCGGCAAGCCGGTTCTGGTCATGCGAGATACGACAGAGCGACCGGAAGCTGTTGAAGCCGGGACCGTAAAGCTGGTCGGGACCGATGCGCAGCTGATCGTGGAGGAGGTCACGCGGCTTCTCACAGATGATGAGGAATATGCGCGGATGAGCTTTGCCCACAATCCCTATGGGGATGGCGCGGCCTGCAAGCGGATTGCGGATGCGCTGGTGCACTGGGCGCAACGGAACTCTCAGAATAAGGACAGTGAAGCAGCATGACCAGTCCCACCATCTCCGTTATTGGATTGGGTTATATCGGCTTGCCTACCGCTGCGATGTTCGCATCGCGCAAGGTCAAGGTGATCGGCGTTGACGTAAACGCGCAGACGGTTGAGACGATCAACCGGGGCGAGATTCACATTGTTGAGCCTGATCTCGATATTGCTGTCCATTCCGCGGTCACGGAGGGCTTTCTACGGGCTACGACGAGGCCAGAGCCCGCAGATGCCTTTCTGATCGCGGTGCCAACGCCTTTTGAAGGTGATGACCACACTCCAGATCTGAGTTATATTCAGGCGGCCGCACGGGCGATTGCCCCTGTGCTGAGCAAGGGAAACCTGGTCGTTCTGGAGTCGACATCGCCCGTGGGGGCGACAGAGCAGTTAGCCGCCTGGCTTGCAGATGCACGGCCCGACCTGAGCTTTCCGCAGGCAGCGGGCGACGCGTCGGACATTCGCGTCGCGCACTGCCCTGAGCGAGTTTTGCCGGGCAAGGTAATGCAGGAACTCATCCATAACGAT
>Ga0182735_1001161_pt1 | contig 18265 bp, 15 predicted proteins | sample eDN5th30CKraftMG_FD_128524 | JGI IMG/M metagenome (GOLD analysis project Ga0182735, IMG submission 128524) | Enriched Miracle-Growth compost microbial communities from Emeryville, California, USA - eDNA 5th pass 30_C Kraft MG (version 2) (version 2) ... | reverse complement strand
GTTTTGGGAGGCTCGCGGCAGGGAAACTGTAATTTTCTCAACGGCTTAAGTCGAAAAAAGTGCCGTCACGAGCCTCAACTGACGTGACGGTACTTTCGGAAATGGCCTGGATCAATATAAGCGAGGGCCGTCGGCTGTGACGGCACGTACGAACACTGCCTATCGATAGGCACCGATAGGCAGTGTTACATTCTTTATTTTATTTCAATGGGTTAAAGCGAACTCTAGCGTAAATCTGGATACGCTCGGAGGGGCCTGAATCATTCCCACTCGATGGTGCCGGGGGGCTTCGAGGTCACGTCGTAGACGACGCGGTTGATGCCGCGGACTTCGTTGATGATGCGGGTGGCGGCGCGGCCGAGGAAGCCCATGTCGTAGGGATAGAAATCCGCCGTCATGCCGTCGACCGAGGTCACCGCGCGCAGCGCGCAGACGAATTCGTAGGTGCGGCCGTCGCCCATCACGCCGACCGTCTGCACCGGCAGGAGAACCGCGAAGGCCTGCCAGATGGCGTCGTAGAGGCCTGCCTTGCGGATCTCGTCGAGATAGACGGCATCCGCCTCGCGCAGGATTTCCAGCTTTTCGCGCGTCACGCCGCCGGGGCAGCGGATGGCAAGGCCCGGGCCCGGGAACGGATGGCGGCCGATAAAACTGTCCGGCAGGCCGAGTTCCTTGCCCAGCACCCGCACCTCGTCCTTGAACAGTTCGCGCAGCGGCTCCACCAGCTTCATGTTCATGCGCTCGGGCAGGCCGCCGACATTGTGATGCGACTTGATGGTGGAAGAAGTCGCCCCGGTGAAGGACACGCTCTCGATCACGTCGGGGTAGAGGGTGCCCTGCGCCAGGAAGTCCGCCCCGCCGAGCTTCTTCGCCTCTTCCTCGAAGACTTCGATGAACAGCCGGCCGATGGTCTTGCGCTTCTTCTCGGGGTCGCTCTCGCCTTCCAGCGCGGAAATGAATTTGTCCGAGGCGTCGACCAGGATCAGCGGCAGATTGTAGTGCTGGCGGAACATGGCGACGACATCGGCCGCCTCGTTCTTGCGCATCAGGCCATGGTCGACGAGGATGCAGGTGAGCTGTTCGCCGACCGCCTCGTGGATCAGGAGCGCGGCCACCGAGGAATCGACGCCGCCCGAAAGCGCGCAGATGACCTTGCCCTTGCCGACCTGCTTGCGGATCGCCTCGACCGCCTGTTCGCGATAGGCGGCCATGCTCCAGTCGGAGCGCAGGCCGGCGATCTCGCGGACGAAATTGGTGATCAGCCTGGCGCCGTCCGGCGTATGCGCCACTTCCGGATGGAACTGCACCGCGTAGAACTTGCGGGCGTCGTCGGCGATGGCGGCGAAGGGGGCGCCGGTCGAGGTGCCGACCACCTTGAAGCCGGGCGGGATCGCGGTCACGCGGTCGCCATGGCTCATCCACACCTGGTGGCGTGTGCCCTTGGCCCAGATGCCGTCGAACAGCGCGCAATCGCCCTCGATCTCTAGGAAGGCGCGGCCGAATTCGCGGTCGTGGCCGGCTTCCACCTTGCCGCCGAGCTGGGCGCACATGGTCTGTTCGCCGTAGCAGATGCCGAGCACCGGGATGCCGGCGGTGAAGACGGCGTCCGGCGCACGCGGGCTGCCGATGTCGACCGTCGAATGCGGACTGCCGGAGAGGATGACGGCTTTCGGCTTGACCCGCGCGAAAGCCTCCTGCGCCGACTGGAACGGCACGACCTCGCTGTAGACACCGGCTTCGCGCACGCGCCTTGCGATGAGCTGCGTGACCTGGCTGCCGAAGTCGATGATGAGAACGGTGTCGGAAGGATGGGTGATCGTCATGGCGGGCATTTAAAGAAGAACTTCGTTTGGTGCAATGGGCCTCATGGGTCGTCCGGCCGGCATCAGGGCAGGATTTCGCCGCGCGCCAGCGCTTGCTCGAGCAGCGTCACCGCGTCCGCCAGCTTGCGGTCGATCACGTGAAGATAGGCCGTCCAGTCGCCGACATGCCGCAACTCGGCGGCGCCGTCCGAAATGCCGCGCAGGGCGACCAGCGGCACGCCGAAATGCTGGCAGGCGCGCAGGCAGGCATAGGTCTCCATGTCGACCATGTCTTCGGCAATATCGTCATAGGCGCGGCCGGAGATGATCGCGGCTCCGGTCGACAGGCTCGCCTCGGGGATGCCCGGGATGCGCAAGGGGAGCGGCAGAGTCGCCGGCAGGTCGAGAAACGGCGTCACGCCCTTGTCGACGCCGAGCGCGGAAGCGTTCATGTCGCGGTAGCTTACCGATATGGCCTGGTAGATTTCGGCCTGCGCGAGTCGCCGGCTGCCGGCGGAGCCGAGCGACACGACCAGGTCGGGCAGGGCCGCTCTTGCCTGCAACCGTGCGAGCTCGGCGGCGAGCGTGACGCCGGCCTCCACCGGGCCGACGCCGGTCATCAGCGGCGTGAACAGGCGCTGGAGGTGCGGTCCGTATTCCGCCGCTGCCGCCATGGCGAACAGCACGTTCTTTCCGCCGAGGCTGGTGAGGGTCGTCACGCCTAGCCGTCGATGCCGTCGCGGCCGACCACCGTCATCATCGTGCCGGTCATGGTGGCGATGAGGCGTGCCTCGCCGTCGTCGGCAAAGGCATAGGCCTGGCCATCGGCGACGATGATGGTGCGGCCGGGTTTGGTGACGGAGCCCCTGAACAGGAAGCGCTCGCCCTTGCCGGGCGCGAGCAGGTTGACCTTGAACTCGATGGTCAGCACCCCGGCGTTTTCCGGCATCAGCGAAAAGGCGGCATAGCCGCAGGCCGAATCCAGCGCCGTGGAAATGACGCCCGCATGCAGGAAGCCGTGCTGCTGCGTCAGCGCCGGCGAGTAGGGCATCTCGATCTCGATGATGCCGGGCGTCACCAGCGTCAGTTCGGCGCCGATGGTCTTCATCGCCTGCTGGCGCAGGAAGGAGGCGCGAACGCGTTCCTCGTAGTTCGGGGCCGGTACGATCTTTGCCGCCATGGCGAGTGCTTTCGCTGCTGCGTTAGGGGGCTTATCGCAGAGCTCGACCCGGCAGGCAATCCTCAAATGCTGCGGCGCAGCAATCAGGCCTGCCGGCGCATGGCACAGAAATAGAAACCGTCGGTGCCGCTTCTTGCGGGCGAAAGGCGGATGCCGCCTTCGGGATCGATGCGCGCGGCCGCTTCATGGCCCGGGAAATGGCTCTGCCACAGCGCCCGGTGATCGACGGCGGCGAAACGCGGGTCGCGTTGGCGGAAGGCGGCGGTTTGCGCGCCGTTTTCTTCATCGAAGACCGAACAGGTGACGTAGACCAGCAGCCCGCCCGGCTTCACGAAATCCCGGGCCGCGTCGAGGATCGCGGCCTGTTCGGCCATGCGGGTTTCGAGCTGCCTTTGCGTCAGCCGCCATTTGGCGTCGGGCCTGCGCCGCCACGTGCCGCTGCCGGTGCAGGGCGCATCGGTGAGCACGATGTCCATATGCCCGGAGAGCGCCGCCAGTTCCGACGGCTTGGTGACGACCTGCACGTTGCGGTTGCCGCTGCGGCGCAGCCGGTCGAAGATCGGCGCGAGCCGCACCTTCTCGGCGTCCTGGGCAAAAACCTGGCCGTGATTGTCCATCGCCGCCGACAGGGCCAGCGTCTTGCCGCCGGCGCCCGCGCAATAGTCGAGCACCTGCATGCCGGGCTTCGCTCCGGCGAGCATTGCTGCGATCTGCGAGCCTTCGTCCTGCACCTCGAACCAGCCTTTCTGGAAGGCGGCCTCGGCCTGGACGTTGGGGTGGCGGCCGTCGCCAGAAATCGGTGCAATGCGCAGGCCGTCCGGTGCGATCGTGGTCGGCCGCGCCCCGGTTTGGGACAGTTCGGCCAGAACCTTGTCGCGGCCGGCCCGCAAGGTGTTGGCGCGCATATCGAGCGGCGGGCGTGCGGCCAGGGCAGCCCCTTCCCCGACCCAATCGTCGCCGAAGGCGCGCTCGAACAGCGGCACGCACCAGTCGGGGATGTCGGCGCGCACCGGGCCCGGCGCATCGGCGATCTGCCTGCCCTCGAGCGCCTTCAGTTCGGCGTCGTCCAGTGGCGGCGGCGCGAACCTGTCCTCCTTCAGCGCGGCGTTGAGCCCGGCGGCCGAGTGTTCGCCCCGAAGCAGCAGGGCGCCGAAGCCAACGGCGCGCGGTGTGTCCTGGCCGAGCAGCCAGCCGGCGGAGCGCCTGCACCGCAGCGCGTCGTAGACGATGTTGCCGATGGCGGCGCGGTCGCCGCCGCCGGCAAAGCGATGCGAGACGCCCCAGTCCTTCAGCGCCTCCGCCACCGGCCGGTGGCGTCGCTCGATGTCGTCAAGCACCTCGATGGCTGCCGCCAGCCGTCCGCCCAGTCGCATGTCTGTCGCTATCGCCTTTCGGTTGTCGCCCCTGCTGTAAAGCGCGTGGCCGGCCCGCACAAGCGGGCCAGGCAGAAAGCGGCCGCGGTGGGGCGGCGTTTTCGGGCTGCCAGCCGGCCGCCGGGCAATCCGGCGATTGGCAGCTTGGGGCCAAAGCTGTAAAGGCAAGACAGTTTCCCCGAACGCCAAGGGCTCGCCATGTCTCTCAAGGTCGCCGTCCAGATGGACCACGTTTCCACCGTCTCGATTGCGGGCGACACGTCGTTCGCGCTGTCGCTGGAAGCGCAGCGGCGCGGGCACAGGCTTTTCCACTACACGCCCGACCGGCTTTCCATGCGTGACGGCAAGGTTATTGCCCGCATCGAGGAAATGCAGGTGCGCGACGAGAAGGGCAACCACTACACGCTGGGCGAACCCGTCCGCACCGACCTGTCGGAAATGGACGTGATCCTGCTGCGCCAGGACCCGCCCTTCGACATGAACTACATCACCACTACCCACATGCTGGAGCGCATCCACCCGAAGACGCTGGTGGTCAACGATCCTGCCTGGGTGCGCAACAGCCCGGAAAAGATCTTCGTCACCGAATTTCCCGACCTGATGCCGGCGACGCTGATCACGAAGGACGTGCGCGAGGTCGAGGCCTTCCGCAAGGAGTTCGGCGACATCATCCTGAAGCCGCTTTACGGCAACGGCGGCGCCGGCGTGTTCCAGCTCAACGGCGGCGATCGCAACCTGACCTCGCTGCTCGAAATGTTCGGGCAGATGTTCCGCGAGCCGTTCATCGTCCAGCGCTACCTGAAGGACGTGCGCAAGGGCGACAAGCGCATCATCCTGATCGACGGCGAGGCGGTCGGTGCGGTCAACCGCGTGCCCTCGGAAGGGGAGTCGCGCTCCAACATGCATGTCGGCGGGCGCGCCGAAAAGGCCGACCTGACCGAGCGCGAGCGCGAGATCTGCGCGCGCATCGGCCCTTCCCTGAAGGAACGCGGCTTCATCCTCGTCGGCATCGATGTCATCGGCGACTACATGACCGAGATCAACGTAACTTCGCCGACCGGCATCCGCGAAATCCAGCGCTTCGGCGGTCCCGATATCGCCAGCCTGTTCTGGGACGTGGTCGAGGACAAGAAGCGCGGCTGAGATCGTGAAAGCAGCGGCGCTGGCCCTGCGCTTTGTTCCAGCCGTACAACCTGGCACAACCGGATCACACGCTGCCCGCTAGACTGTTCCTGAAATGTTCTTGATTTGGCCGGGCGATTATATATTTGACAAACCCACATTTCTTATTGATCGAGCGCCGATCGCGATGCACTGTTCTGTGAGGGGGGACGGGAATGGCAAATCAGTTATTTTATGGGGACAATTTAACGGTTCTCCGTGAATCAATTCCGACGGCGAGTGTCGACTTAATTTATCTCGACCCCCCGTTTAATAGCCAGGCGAACTATAACGTTCTGTTCAAAAGCCCAGCTGGCAAGCAGTCGGAGGCTCAAGTTCACGCATTTGAGGATACGTGGCATTGGGACGATGCCGCTGAATTGGCTTTCGACCTAGTAATGCGCGGCCCGAATTCGGACGTAGCCGATATGCTCCGGGCAATGCGGTCCTTCCTCAAAGAAAATGACATGATGGCCTATCTTTCCATGATGGCCGTTCGGCTAGTGGAACTCCATCGCGTTCTAAAGCCGGCCGGGTCGTTATTCCTTCACTGCGATCCTACCGCCAGTCATTATCTTAAGGTTTTGCTCGACGCCATCTTCGGCAAAGATCGCTTCATGAACGAAATTGTCTGGAGACGTACCGGTTCGCACAACTCGCGCAAGTCATTTGGCCGTATTCATGATGTCATTCTTGCGTTCACCGCATCCAAGAACTCGGGGTTCGAAGTTGTTCGCCGTCCCTACATGCGCGGGCACGTCGAATCGCGGTATTCGGCCGACAAAGACGGCAAGTTAAGGTTTTCCTCTGGAGGCAATGTCCTTACCGGGGCTGGGGCTACCGGAGGACCGTCCTGCGAGCCGTGGCGTGGTTTTGACCCCGGTTCAAAGGGGAGACATTGGGCGCTCCCAAGCTTTTATGAAGATTTGATGGATGCGGCTTATTTGGAGTTGAGCCCAACGGAAAAGCTCGAAGCGCTTTATCAGGCAAAGCTGATCGAGATTCAGACCGGGAACGCTTGGCCTACCATGGTTCGCTATCTCGAAGAGCGAGATGGAACCCCCGTCGGCGACATATGGGCTTATCAACCTTACACGCAGGGCACCGTGTGGGGAACGAAAGAGGGAATAGACGAAGACGTAAAATGGCTAGGTCCCACAGACCCCGAACGGCTAGGATACCCCACACAAAAGCCAGTATCCCTTCTTGAGCGTATCGTCGCTGCTTCGTCCCGCCCAGGCGACGTGGTTTTGGACCCGTTTTGTGGATGCGGAACGGCTGTCCATGCGGCTCAGAAATTGGAGCGGCAATGGATAGGTATCGATATTACCCATCTTGCGATTTCGCTTATCGAGAAGCGTCTTAGGGACGCATTCCCGGAAATTTCCTTTGAGGTCCACGGTACGCCGACTGACATCGACGCGGCGCGAGATCTCTTCCATCGCGATCCGTATCAATTTCAATGGTGGGCTGTGTCGCTGGTGAATGCCGTTCCTTACGGCGGTAAAAAACGTGGGGCGGACAGCGGGATCGATGGGCATATATATTTCAAACCCGACGGCAGAACCACTGAAAAGGCCATCGTTTCGGTTAAAGGCGGCCACAACGTTTCGGTGCCAATGATCCGCGACTTAGGGCATGTCGTAGACCGTGAGCGCGCCAAGGTTGGTATTTTCATCACATTGGCGGAGCCAACGGGGCCTATGAAGGTAGAGGCGGTCAAGGCCGGTTTTTACGAAACGTCTTATGGAAAATTCCCCAAGCTGCAAATACTGACCATTGCCGATCTTTTTTCGGGCCGGCGGCCCCATCTTCCGTGGCTGGATAACAAAGCTTTCCGGCAAGCTCCCCGCGAGCACGTCGATAATCAAGGAAAATTCGCTTTCGGCTAGTTCTTCTTTTCTGGCGGCTTAGACGGTGATGCTTTGGCGACCTTCTTTAGCTTCGCGTCAAAGGCTTCTTCGGAGTCGTCCGTTTCCAGTTCGCGAGCGGCTTCGCGGAACTTGTCGATTTGCGATTTGTCTGGTTTTGGGTCCGACATTACGTGATCTCCCTAGAAGTTGGGGCGTTGTGTGGAATTCCCAACAATACCAATTCACGCCCCTTGCTAGAATCACTCAAATGTGACATAAAAGGCGATGCTTGGGTTCACGTCCCAAGCATCGCCTTGAACCTTAACCCAGCCGCACAGCCAAGAGCCAAGGAGGTCGCGAAGAAGATGACGGTCAAAAAAGTGAGAGGGGGTACGTGACCCCTAATGTCCCACTGGGAAGGCCGCGTGTCGGCTGCTTCGCAATCAGTTCGACTGCTTCCCGTATAGCATCGGTTCGCCTTGGAGGCAAGGGAAATGTCAGCGGAATCAACGCCGTCTGACCCGTACGAGGTCGTTCTTTTGGATCTGCGGGCCAAGAAGGAACAGATAGAACAAGCGATTAGCGCCATCGAAGCTATTCGCGGAAATGGGCCTTCCACATCATCTGGCAGATCGCCTTCAGTATCGAATTCACAAGCAAGCGCATCACTTGATTCGCCGGGGGCGTTCCTGGGGATGAACATTGTTGACGCCGCCAAGAAGCTACTTGCGGCAAAGAGGGAGCCGCTTAGAAACCCCGACATTGCGACGGCATTCCAGCGCGGCGGCTTGGTTCTAAACTCGAAGGAGCCAGCTAACACCATTGGATCGGTTCTCTCACGTCGCCAAGCAGAAGTGGGCGATGTGGTGAAGGTGGGGCGTGGTACTTGGGGGTTGAAGGAATGGTATCCCAACCGGAGTTTTAAAAAGGCCGGAGGGGAATCTCGTGAAAGTACGAAGGCCGATACTGATTTAGGGCTCCTAGAGCCTGAGCCTACCGCCTCGTCGGGAACAGCCGCGTCTGTCCCGTTCATGATCACCCAAGCGATGCGCGACAAGCTTCGAGAAAACGGGGCAAGCGACGATGACATTAGGAACATGACGCCGGCCGAAGCGCAGAGCTATATAAACGATCTTGAGTTTCCGTGAGGCCGGCTATTTGACCGGCCCCTTCTTTCGTCTCTGATACCGCCAAAAAGGGAATGCCAATTGAATTGGTTTGCGGTAGTGACCGCGCTTGGCCTCAACCAGCTTTTCGGTATGTGAGCCGCTTGCCCTTGGCACCCTTCAACGCGATCAGCGAACGGACGTTATCTTCAATGCCCATTGCCGAACGGTTCGAATAGCGGAAGTCGAACTCTGCCAGATAACGGTGCAGGTGGTGTTCTGCACAATGCTGGTAGACGCCCTTCATGCCGCGTTTGAAGATCGAATAGAAGCCTTCGACTGTGTTGGTGTTGACCTTCACGCCGTCGTCGGTGCGGCCATATTCGTTCTTCGAGTGCTCGACACGGCCATGCATTGCGAATTCCTTGCCGACGCGCTTGTAGTGAATGGCTTCGTCGGTCATCAGCGCGCTTTCCTTGGCGATGTTGGCGCGGACAATCGGAACGATCTTGGCAACCGAAGTGCTGTCGATATGGAAGGAACGGGCAACGCCGCCGCGCTCGACAAGGGTCAAAACGGTGTTCATGTGGGCGCGGGAAGCGCGCGACTTCTCAACGCCGGTCAAACGGCCAATGAACGTCTCGTCCACTTCCACGGCCTTGCCGTTGCCGCCCATGGGCGTGAAGTCATCCGAACGCATGGCTTCGCGGATGCGATGGGCCAGGAACCAAGCGGTCTTGTAGGTGCATTCCAGAACGCGGTGCAACTGATGGGCTGAAATGCCCTTCTTGGACGAGCACATAAGGTGGATGGCCTGCAACCACTTGTGCAGCGGCAGATGGGTTTCCTCGAATACCGTGCCCATGCGGACGGTGAACTGCTTGCGGCAGGCGGCGCACTTGTAGAGGCCGTGACGCTCGACACCATGCGGATTCTTCTTGGAGGGCTTCGTGCGAACGCCCTTCAAGGCATAGTGCTTGTCCATGGAACCGCAATGGAAGCAAACAGGACCCTGCGGCCACAACATACCCTCGACATGCTCGAAAGCGGCGGCTTCGTCGTGGAAGTAGGGGCGGGACAGGACGGACATAGCGATAACTCCTTGGATTTGTTATCGCTCACTCCGTTGGGTTTGTCAAATATATAATCGCCTTTGGCCGCCCGCCTGTGCTTGTCTGGCATGGGGCGGACGGGTGACGGAACATGAGCCTGCCTGCCCGAAGGGGGCGGAAGGATGGTTTCGCGCGTTCGCACGGTGGCGTTCCAGGGCATCGAGGCCGTGCCGGTCGACGTGCAGGTGATGGTGGCGCCCGGCAAGGTGGGCATGTCGATCGTCGGCCTGCCCGACAAGGCGGTGGCCGAAAGCCGCGAGCGGGTGCAGGCGGCGCTGCATGCCTCCGGCCTGTCGATGCCGGCAAGGAAAGTCACCGTCAACCTCGCGCCCGCCGATTTGCCCAAGGAAGGCAGCCATTACGACCTGCCGATCGCGCTCGGCCTGATGGCGGCGATCGGCGCGGTTCCGGGCGACATGCTGGCCGGTTATGTCGTGCTGGGGGAGCTGTCTCTCGACGGCACCATCGCCGCGGTGGCGGGCGCGCTGCCGGCGGCCATCGGCGCCAATGCCGAGGGCAAGGGCCTGATCTGCCCCTTCGCCTGCGGCCCGGAGGCGGCCTGGGCCGGCGCGGACATCGACATCCTGGCGCCGCGCAGCCTGATTGCGATCGCCAACCATTTTCGTGGCACGCAGGTGCTGTCGCGCCCCGAACCCGGAACCCATGCGCCGGCCGGCGACCTGCCCGACCTCGCCGACATAAGAGGCCAGGAAACGGCCAGGCGCGCGCTGGAAGTGGCGGCCGCCGGCAGCCATAACCTCTTGATGATCGGTCCTCCAGGCTCCGGCAAATCGATGCTGGCGCAGCGCCTGCCTTCGATCCTGCCACCGCTGGCGCCGAAGGAACTGCTGGAAGTCTCGATGATCGCCTCGGTCGCCGGCGAACTCGGTGAGGGCAAGCTGACCGACCGCCGACCGTTCCGCGCGCCGCACCATTCCGCCTCGATGGCCTCGCTGGTTGGCGGCGGTTTCCGCGCCCGGCCGGGCGAGGTGTCGCTGGCGCACAATGGCGTGCTGTTCCTCGACGAGTTCCCCGAATTCTCGCCGCAGACGCTGGATGCGCTGCGCCAGCCGCTGGAAACCGGCGAGTGCATGATCGCGCGCGCCAACCACCGCGTCACCTATCCGGCGCGCATCCAATTGGTGGCGGCGATGAACCCGTGCCGCTGCGGCATGGCCGGCGAGCCCGGTTTTCGCTGTGCGCGCGGCGAGCGCTGCCGCGCCGACTACCAGGCGCGCATTTCCGGCCCGCTGCTCGACCGCATCGATCTGAGGATCGAGGTGCCGGCGGTCTCGACCCGCGACCTGATCCGGTCGGACCGGGCGGAAAAGAGCGCCGCCGTCGCCGAACGCGTGGCCCGGGCGCGGGAAATTCAGCGCCGGCGCTTCGAGCGGCTGGGTGCCGCTGGCGCGACGACCAATGCGCATTGCCCGCCGGCCCTGATCGAGACGATCGCCGCGCCGGATGCCGCCGGCATGGCCTTGCTGAGCGATGCCGCCGACAAGCTGGGCTTTTCGGCCCGCGCTTACCACCGGCTGCTGAAGGTGGCGCGTACGCTGGCCGATCTCGACGCCAGCGAGACCGTCGGCCGCCTTCACGTGGCGGAAGCGATCGCCTATCGCATGAGCGCCCAGAGCATGGCGCATGCTGCGTGAGAATATGGAGCGGTACCAGGCTCTTGGAGCGTCCGAAAGGTCCGCGCTATGCTTGGGCACTATCTGGCGTCCGTGAACGGTCGCTGCGGGGCCAGGTGTTTCTGGTTTTCGCGGAATCGGCAGAACCGTTCCAACCGTTTGTCCTGGCCGCATTTCCGGACGCAAGGCCGCTTCGCGCTTTTGCTGGAAATGCTCCGAACGGCGTGCGGCGCTACGCCGTCTTGGCCGCCTTCAGGCCGAGTTCGGCCACCATCTCGTCGCGCATGATGAATTTCTGCGGCTTGCCGGTCACCGTCATCGGCAGGCTGTCCTTGAAGCGGATGTAGAGCGGGATCTTGTAGTGGGCGATCTGGCCCTGGCAGTAGGCCTTGATCTCCTCTTCGGTCGCGCTCTGGCCCGGCGTCAGCACGATCCAGGCGGCCAGCGCCTCGCCGAACTTTTCGTCCGGCACGCCGAACACCTGCACCTCCTTGACCTTCGGATGCCGGTATAAGAACTCCTCGACCTCGCGCGGATAGACGTTCTCGCCGCCGCGGATGACCATGTCCTTCACGCGCCCGACGATGTTGCAGTAGCCTTCGGCGTCGAGCGTGGCGAGATCGCCGGTGTGCATCCAGCCTTCCGCGTCGATCGCTTCGCGGGTCTTTTCCTCGTCCTGCCAGTAGCCTTTCATCACCGAATAGCCGCGCGTGCACAGCTCGCCGGCCTCGCCGACGGCGACCGTCATGCCGTCCGCGTCGACGATCTTGACCTCGACATGCGGCTGGATGCGGCCGACCGTCGAAACACGCTTTTCGAGCGGGTCGTCGACATTGCTCTGGAACGACACCGGGCTGGTCTCGGTCATGCCGTAGGCGATGGTCACCTCGCTCATATGCATGAGCGACACCACCTTCTTCATCACCTCGATCGGGCAGGGCGAGCCAGCCATGATGCCGGTGCGCAGGCTGGTAAGGTCGAAGGACGCGAAATCCGGGTGGTCGAGCATGGCCACGAACATGGTCGGCACGCCGTAGAGGCCGGTGCAGCGCTCCCCGGCGACCGCCTTCAGCACCGCGCCCGGGTCGAAGCCCTCGCCCGGAAACACCATGGTCGCGCCCTTGCTGACGCAGCCCACCGCGCCCATCGACATGCCGAAGCAATGATAGAACGGCACCGGGATGCACAGCCGGTCCCCGGCGGTGAGCCGGATCGCCGAGGTGACGAAATTGCCGTTGTTGACGATGTTGTGATGGCTGAGCGTCGCCCCCTTGGGCGCGCCGGTGGTGCCGGAGGTGAACTGGATGTTGATCGCCTCGTCCGGGTCGAGTTCCTGCGAGATCGCGTCCAGCCGTTCGTGTTCGTCGAGGCCGCCGCTGGCCAGCACGTCGCCGAAATTGGCCATGCCCGGCGTGGTTTCCTCGCCCATGCGGATGACGAGCCTGAGCGTGGGCAGGGCCGCCGCCTCGAGCCTGCCCGGCTCTGCCGTGGCGAGCTCGGGCGCGAGTGTCTGCAGCATGCCGATATAATCGGAGGACTTGAACGCGGCGGCCGTGACCAGCGCCCGGCATCCCACCTTGTTCAGGGCGTATTTCAGCTCGGTCAGCCGGTAGGCCGGGTTGATGTTGACCAGGATCAGGCCGAGCCGCGCGGTGGCGAACTGGGTGACAAGCCATTCCCAGCGGTTGGGCGACCAGATGCCGATGCGCTCGCCCTTCTTCAGCCCGAGCGCCAGAAGGCCGGCGGCGAAGGCATCGACCGTCTCGGACAGCTCGTTCCACGAAAAGCGCTTGTCCTGGCCGAGGAAAACGGCGGCGTCACGCTCGCCATGGGCACGAACCGTCTCGGCAAACAGGGCAGGGATGGTCTTGTCCAGGAGCGGGGTCGATCGCTCGCCCGAGACATGCGCGATGCCGTTCAGCGGCGCGACGAAGACCCGGCCGGCCGCGTGCCCGCGCTGATGGCTGGCATGCATCAGGGTGTCGAGATGGATCGCCATGGCAGCCTCCTCTGTGGCTGGCAAAATCCTACCAGTCTGCAGGCGCGGTGAAAACCGTTACGTGCGGCAGCCTCCGTACCTCGGTCGGGCCATGGCCTAAAGACCGAGTTCGGCGCGCACTTCGGCGATGCTGTTGAGGTTGAGGGCGCCGTCGGGGCCTTCCATCGGCCTTTCCGGCCAGAAGATGGTCTTCATGCCGGCCGCGAGCGCCGCCTGCGCCCCGGGCCAGCTGTCGTCGATGGCAATCGCCTCGCCGGGCTCGACGCCGGCGAGCCAGGCCGCGCGCAGGAACGGCTCGGGGTGCGGCTTGCCCTCGCGAACGTCGTTGCGGCTCACCGTGCGCAGGCCGGGGTAAGCGAGGCCGACGGCGCGCAGATTCGCGTCGACCACCATGCGGTCGGAATTGGAGACTACCGCCTGCGCCACGCCGCGCGCCCGCAGGTCATTGAAGGTCTCGACGGCGCCGGGGCGCGGCTTCAGCTCCGCCACCAGCGGCCAGTAATGGTCGTATTTGCGCACGATCCATTCCTCGAACGGCAGGGAAAGGCCGTGCTCGTCGCGCAGCATCTCGTAGACCGGGATGGCGGAGACGCCGAGCACGCGCTCGTGCAGGTCGGTGGGCGGCGTCACCCCGGCGCTGGCCAGCGCCGCCACCAGCGCCGCCTCGTGCAACGGCTCGCTGTCGGTCAGCGTGCCGTCCATGTCCCAGAAAACCGCTTTCGGCGTCATTGGCTATCCTGTGGCTGTCCTGTCTGTCGCTTTCGGCCGAAGCCGGGCCCGCGTTTCCCGGCCGATGCCCTACAGGTTTTTGCCGCGCGGACAAATCAATTCTCGCCTTGGCCCGCCCGAATGTCATAAGCTGCGATTGCGATTTGAATAATTGACACATTTATCGAGCAATTGCTCTCAAAAAGATTTCCTGCAAGAATGATGGCTGGAGGAACGACACGATGAGCGCCCGGTCCGAGACAGGCAGCAGGCTCGACGACGCGGCCCGCGCGGGCTGGCTCTATTACGTCGCCGGCCATACGCAGGACCAGATCGCCTCGGCCCTCGGCATCTCGCGGCAGACGGCGCAGCGGCTGGTGTCGCTGGCGATGTCGGAAGGGCTGATCAAGGTCCGCGTCGACCACCCCATCGCCAACTGCCTCGACCTCGCGGCGCGGCTGAAGACGCGCTTTGCGCTCGACCTGGTGGAGGTGGCGCCCAGCGCCTCGGATTCCTCCTCCACCACCATCGGCATTTCGGAAGTCGCCGCCGTGCAGATCGAGAAGTGGCTGCGCCTGCCCGAACCCATCGTCATGGGCATCGGCACCGGCCGCACGCTGAAGGCCGCGATCAGCCAGTTGACGCCGATGGAATGCCCGCAGCACAAGATCGTGTCGCTGACCGGCAACATCGCCCCCGATGGCTCGGCGGCCTTCTACAACGTCATTTTCACCATGGCGGACCGGATCAAGGCACGCTCCTTCCCGATGCCGCTGCCGGTCATCGCCTCCTCGCCGCAGGAGCGCGAAATGCTCCTCAGCCAGCCGATGATCCGGCAGACGCTGGCGCTGGCGGCCGAGGCCAGCGTTACCTTCGTCGGCATCGGCGACCTTGGGCCACGGGCGCCGCTCTATGAGGACGGCTTCGTTTCCGAGGCCGAACTGAAGGCGCTGCAGAAGGCGGGCGGCGTCGGCGAGATCGTCGGCTGGGTCTTCGACCGCGACGGCCGCATGATCGACGGAGTCACCAACGATCGTGTGTCCTCCGCACCGTTGCCGTCGCGGGAAAAGTCGCTGGTGGTGGCGCTTGCCATGGGCGAGCTGAAGCTGCCCGGCATCCTCGCCGCCGTGAACCGCCGCCTCGTCAACGGCCTGATCACCGACGAACGGACGGCTGCCGCCCTGCTTTCCGGCGGCTGAGCCGGCACCTGGAATCCGCATCGACATTGGGTCGTACCCCCACCCCTGACCCCTCCCCACAAGGGGGAGGGGGATTCCGGCACCGCGCTTCCGCTTCTCCTCCCCCTTGTGGGGAGGGGTCAGGGGTGGGGGTATTGAAGCTCTCGCCGTACGCCAGTTCCCCGAAGCCGCTCGCCCGCCCTTCGTGCTGCGGCGCAGCGACGAATCCGGCTTGACATAAATCATGTGCAGTGAATAATTGCCCAAACTAGAAGCAATTGCTCATTCGATCTTTGGGAGGAATTCGATGAAACTGCGCACGCTTATCCTGGGCTTGTGCTCCGCCAGCGCCTTTGCCTTCGCCGCGCATGCCGAGGCCATCACCATCGCCACCGTCAACAATGGCGATATGATCCGCATGCAGAAGCTGACGGACGACTTCACCTCGAAGAATCCCGACATCCAGCTCAACTGGGTGACGCTGGAGGAAAACGTGCTGCGTGAGCGCGTCACCACCGACATCGCCACCAAGGGCGGCCAGTACGACGTCGTCACCATCGGCAATTACGAAGTGCCGATCTGGGCCAAGCAGAGCTGGCTTCTCGCGCTCGACAATCTGGGCAGCGACTACGATGTCGACGACCTGCTGCCGGCGATCCGCGGCGGCCTGTCGGTCGACGGCAAGCTCTACGCCGCCCCGTTCTATGGCGAATCGGCCATGGTCATGTACCGCACCGACCTGTTCGAGAAGGCCGGGCTAAAGATGCCGGACAAGCCGACCTGGGAATTCATCGGCGATGCGGCGCGCAAGATCACCGACCGCTCCGCCGGCATCAACGGCATCTGCCTGCGCGGCAAGGCCGGCTGGGGCGAGAACATGGCCTTCCTCACCGCAATGGACAATTCCTTCGGCGGGCGCTGGTTCGACGAGAAGTGGCAGCCGCAGTTCGACCAGCCGGAATGGAAGGACACGCTCGACTTCTACGTCAAGCTGATGAAGGACGCCGGGCCTGAGGGGGCTTCCTCCAACGGCTTCAACGAAAACCTGACGTTATTCCAGCAGGGCAAGTGCGGCATGTGGATCGACGCCACGGTGGCGGCCTCCTTCGTGTCCGACCCGAAGAACTCCACCGTCGCCGACAAGGTCGGCTTCGCCATCTTCCCGAACAAGGAAGGCGTGGACAACCACGGCAACTGGCTGTGGTCGTGGAACCTCGCCATCCCGGCCTCGACGAAAAAGGCCGAGGCGGCCGAAAAGTTCGTGTCGTGGGCGACCAGCAAGGGCTACACCGAACTCGTCGCCTCCAAGGAAGGCTGGGCCAGCGCCCCTCCCGGAACCCGCACCTCGCTCTATAACAACGAGGACTACAAGAAGGCCGCTCCCTTCGCCGGGCCGACGCTCGCCGCCATGGACGCCGCCGACATCACCAAGCCGAGCGTGAAGCCGGTGCCCTACACGGGCGGCCAGTTCGTCGCCATTCCCGAGTTCCAGGGGCTCGGCACCACGGTCGGCCAGCTGTTCTCGGCCGCCCTTGCCGGCCAATCCAGCGTGGACGACGCGCTGGCTGCGGCGCAGGCGGCGTCGGTGCGCGAAATGACGCGTGCCAGATACATCAAGTAAGGCTCCTCCCGGTGCCTTGGCCGTCCGGGTCCCAGCCCGGGCGGCCGCTTTGAACTCGATGAACGGCCCATTCTCAACGATGCAGGGCAACCACCATGGCTACTCGACAGACGGGCACGCTCGCGCGCTTCATGATGGCGCCTTCGGTCATCCTTCTCCTGATCTGGATGGTCGTGCCGCTGGCGATGACGCTGTGGTTCTCGTTCCAGGACTATAACCTGCTCAACCCGGCGCAGACGGGCTTTGCCGGCCTGTTCAACTACCGCTTCTTCTACAGCGACCCGGCCTTCTTCCAGTCGATCTGGAACACGCTGGTCATCGTCGTCGGCGTGCTTCTGATCACAGTCGTCGGCGGCATCGGGCTGGCGCTGCTGATCGACCAGCCGATCTTCGGCCAGGGCATCGTGCGCATCCTGGTGATCTCGCCCTTCTTCGTCATGCCGCCGGTTGCGGCGCTGGTGTGGAAGAACATGATCATGCACCCGCAATACGGCGTGCTTGCCGACATGGCGCGCGCGCTCGGGCTCAACCCGATCGACTGGTTCGGCCAGCACCCGCTGCTGTCGATCGTCATCATCGTCGCCTGGCAGTGGCTGCCCTTCGCCACGCTGATCCTGCTCACCTCGCTGCAATCGCTCGACGGCGAACAGAAGGAAGCCGCCGAGATGGACGGCGCCGGCTTCGTCAGCCGCTTCATCTACCTGACGCTGCCGCACATGGCGCGCGCCATCACCGTGGTCATCCTCATCCAGACCATCTTCCTTCTGTCGATCTATGCGGAAATCCTCGTCACCACCAATGGCGGGCCGGGCTACGCCTCGACCAACCTGCCGTTCCTCATCTACCGCACCGCGCTTCTCGGCTACGACGTCGGCGGGGCCTCGGCCGGCGGCATCATCGCGGTAGTGCTGGCCAACATCGTCGCGCTGTTCCTGATGCGCGCCGTCGGCAAGAATTTGGACAAGTGAAAGGGGATGGAGATGTCTTTGGCGTTGCTTACCCCCACCCCTCGCCCCTCCCCACAAGGGGGAGGGGAACCTTGCCGCCACCAAGCTGCACGAGAACTGGCTACGGGATTCCCCTCCCCCTTGTGGGGAGGGGTTAGGGGTGGGGGTAAATCCGCCTCATCGAGCAGGCTGGAGATCTGATCATGGCGCGCGCAGTTCCTACCCGCACGAAGATCGGCTGGACCGTCGCCGCATGGGCGGTCGCGCTGCTTCTGTTCTTCCCGATCCTCTACACCATCGTCACCTCCTTCAAGTCGGAGACGGAGGCGATCGCCGGCTTCAGTCTGATCCCCTCGGGAACGCTGGAAAGCTATGCCGAGGTGCAGTCGCAGTACAATTACTTCAAGCCGTTCATGAATTCGGTGATCATTTCGGTCGGCTCGACCCTGATCGCGCTCGCGGTCGGCATCCCGGCGGCATGGGCCATGGCCTTTTCGCCGACCAAGCACACCAAGGACGTGCTGATGTGGATGCTGTCCACCAAGATGATGCCGGCGGTCTCGGTGCTGGTGCCGATCTATCTGCTCTTCC
>Ga0182735_1001160_pt1 | contig 18266 bp, 14 predicted proteins | sample eDN5th30CKraftMG_FD_128524 | JGI IMG/M metagenome (GOLD analysis project Ga0182735, IMG submission 128524) | Enriched Miracle-Growth compost microbial communities from Emeryville, California, USA - eDNA 5th pass 30_C Kraft MG (version 2) (version 2) ... | reverse complement strand
TAGGCCTCGTGCGTGGGGTAATGCTTGTTCGGCTGGAAGGCGGTGACCAGGCCGGGCGATGCCGCGTTCATGAAGCCGCGGCCGCCGCGCCCATGCCGCTCGAGGGCCGACTTGAAGCGGCGGATGTCGGCCAGGCAGGGCTCGAGCGTGCGCAGCTTCACCGGGCCGATGCAGGCCGCCCGCACGAATTCCTGGCTTCCCATGATGGCGCTGAGCTTCTTCCGCAATTCGGGGAAATCGGCCAGGTCTTTCGCGGGCGTACGGTCGACATGGCCGCCGAAACCCTCGAGCCGCTCGGTAATGTACGTGGCATAGCCGACCTTGCCCAGTTCGCCGTCGCTCATCACGCCCACGCCGGCTTCGACCTGTTTCTGCACGGCATGGTCGATCGCGGCCTGGACGACCCGCTCGAAGTGCTCGCCGTCGACCTCTTGGCCGTGATCGCGCGCCAGCAGCAGCTGCGCCAGTTCGTCGCCGCGCGGAAGGCTGCCGACGTGGGTGGTTGGAATAGGCATCGCGTTCCTTGTTTATGTTCTTATGAGAAACCGCTAGTTTATCCAACTTGCCGGGCTCGAGGCGGGGTTGCGCTTGCGCTGAGGATCATTGCCGGTTCAAGGCAGGATTGCGCATGCGCTGAGGTTCAGTCTGACCGGACCCTGAAACCGTATTGCCCCTTGTCGCCATTGACGATGACGGCGTCTTCCTCGATCGTGAAGCGCATGAGGTCCTCGCCCACCACGACGGGCCCGTCGTAGGTCTTGCCTACCTGCTCGAGAATAATGCTGGCTGCCGGCAAGTCCAGCTGCTCGCCGGCCAGGCGGACGACCAGGTGAGTAAATGCGGCAAGCTTGGGTTTTGCCTGGCTGAAGATCCTGCCCGCTTCTTCGGGGCTGGTATGGTGCGCCGCCACCGCCTTGTAGATGGGCTTTTTCTCCATCAGTTCGGGCGTGATGTAGGCAACTTCGTGCAATAGCAGGTCGGCCCCCATGCCTGCCTTGGCCACTCTTTCATCGTAGGTGGTGTCGCCGCTGATTACAGCCTTCTTGCCGTCGTACTCGATGATGTAGCCGAAATTGGGCTTGATGAGCTCGCCATGGTTCGTATCGAAGGCCGTGATCCTGACGCCGTCGTGTTCGTAGCTGAATCCGCCCTCGATATCATGAGCGTCGATTTCAATACCCGAAAGCGGCTCTTTTTCATCCGCGTGGCGAATGCGCGTGTTTTCCGAGAACGCCATTTCGAGATGCTTGGCCATGTTTTCGGTGCCCTTGGGGCCGTATAGCGCCATGGGCGTGGTGCGGCCGCCATAGCCGGTGCCGATCCATCCCGTCATCCAGAAATCGGCCAGGCCGTTCAGGTGGTCGGAATGAGAGTGGGTGATGAAGCTGGCCGTGATCTTGCCCATCGGGATTCCGAGCTGGGCCAGGCGGATGGTAACGCCGCGGCCCAGGTCGATCAGGTATTTGCCGGACCCTGCCTCGACCAGAATCGACTGGCTGAATCGGGTGGCATTGGGCGCCGGGCTGCCGGTGCCCAGCAGGGTGATGACAAGCGGCTTGGCTTGCGCCATGAGCGGCGCGGCGGCAAGCGCCAGCACCGCCAGGGCGGCAAATGCCGCCTTGCGAGCGGCGGCGAGAAACAGGCTTGGGCGAAGTGTCTGCATTGCGGTTCCCTCCAGGTGGAATTCGTCTTAACTTGTTATCCCGCTGGGCGCCGCGGCTCTCGCTTTGTGACACGATTCCGGCCGCGCGGCCTGTTCGCTTCCAGGCTCGGGCGCTTCCCGCGAGGATAGCAAGTTAGGCTGTACGTCCGCAAACTATGCCGATACCCAACGTACGATGGCTTCGAGTCCCCCTTCGGGCCGGTTCTGCAACGTTAATGTTGCTTGATTGTTTTCGGCTAGTGCACGAGCAATGGTCAACCCCAAACCTGCTCCTCCGGTTTCTCGCGAGCGTGAAGTTTCCAGCCGCACGAACGGCTCAAACACCTGCTCCAACTCGTCTTCGGTCAGGCCCGGCCCTTCGTCGCGTACGTAAACGGTTACTTCTTGGCCCTTGGCCTGGGCGGACACGCATGCCTTGTTTCCGTACTTGAGGGCATTGTCGATCAGATTCCCGAAAAGTCTTTGTGTGGACAGAGGTCGGAGCATCAACGTCGCACCGCATCCTTGCTTGAACACGGCATCACCTCCCATCTCGGCGGCGTCTTCGACAATGCTTTCGAGCAGGGAGTCCAGATCCAGCGCCACGGGATGCTCTGAGCTCGTGGCGCTGCGTGCCAGTTCCAATCCTTCCCGCACCAGGGCATTCATTGCGGCGAGATCGCCGATCAGGCGTTCACGCATTGCGTCGTCTTCGACATTCTCCAGCCGCAATCGCAATCGCGTGAGTGGCGTCTGCAGATCGTGAGTGATCGCGGCCAGCATGTGGGTGCGCTCCGCCAAGTGGTGTTGCAGCCTTTTTTGCATGACGTTGAAGGCCTGCGCCGCGCGTCGAACCTCGAAGGGACCGTGCAATTTCAGCGGTTCGCGAGCCAGGTCGCGGCCCAGCTCATCGGCGGCAGCGGCAAGCTGCCGCAACGGCCGGCCGGCCCAAAGCGCCACCACAAAGGCGAGCGGCCCTATGCACATCAGCAACAGCGAAAGGTAGACTGGGTCGGCCACCAGCGGTTTGGCGCGGACCATGGGCGGGGAGCCTAGCGCCAGCGTCAGAGGCGTGCCGTCCCTCAGCTGTATATCGACCAAATAGCAGACGGGCGCAACCATGCCGGCTTCGGATGATCGCTTTAGGCCGGGGGGCGGCGCAAATTCGGGTAGGGGCGGCCGGCAGTGCGTTTCAGGGACGATGCGCACGTTCGGGCTGAAGAGCCTGTTCTGCGCGGTGAGCAGCGCAGCGAAATCGGGATCCATTACCGCGGTGGAAATCGGCGTATCGGATGCGATGTGCCGTATTCCCGGTCCGCCCAACTCGATTAAGCGCGCACGCAGTTCGAGCGGGCTGTTGTCGAGCAAATCTACATAGCCGGCCAGGCGGTCGGTCAGACGCACCGCGTTCTGTCGGTCTGCATCCTGCTGGCGCTTGGCTTCCGCCAGCAACGTCGCCAGCACTGCCGCCGCGCACATTCCGAGCACAAGGGTCAGGAACAAGCGGCCCGTCATGGTGAAAAAAAAATGGCGTACAGCGTTCATTCCAGCGTCACCGGCGCGGCCAAGACGTAACCCTCATTGCGCACCGTCTTGATCAGTCCGTGGCTGCCGCCCGCGGAATTGAACTTGTGACGCACGCGGCTGACCTGCAGATCGATCGCCCGGTCTTGTCCATCGTAGTCGCGTCGAGAAGTCAGCAAAGCAAGCTGCTCTCGCGAAAGGATTTTATTGGCATGGCTGACGAACACCCGCAGCAGGCGGAACTCGGCGCCTGAAAGCATGATGACGCGGCCGTTTGGATCTACGAGATGGCGACGCTCCAGATCAAACAGCCAGTTCAGGAAATGCGCGCGCCGGATGGCCAGCGGTTCCAGATTGGCGGGCAGGGATTCGGTTCGGCGCAGTACGTTGCGGATGCGCACCAGCAGTTCGCGCGGTTCGAACGGCTTGGTCAGGTAGTCGTCGGCGCCCATTTCCAGTCCGAGCACACGGTCAAAAGGCTCGCCGCGCGCGGTCAGCATGATGATTGGCGTCTGCGACCGTGCACGCAGCTCCCGGCACAAGGTCAGCCCGTCTTCACGAGGCAGGTTCAGATCGAGCACGATCAAATCGATATGTTCGCGTTCCAGAGCGGCGCGCATCTCGCTGCCCTGGCTGGCGGTACTGACACGGTAGCCCGCACGGCCGAGTTGTTCGGCCAGCAGGGTCCGGATATCCACATCGTCATCGACGATAAGTAGGCGGTGCATGTTGAAATCCTTGCTCATTACATAGAGCATCCATTTTATTCGGCCGCCTTGCAATAAGGTATTTGAGTCGCTCTTTGTCTGAATAGACGATTGATACATGCCGACATATTGAACCGGCCGCCGGATACGCTGGGACATGTTTCGTGTATAGGCAGGCTTGTTCAGGCTCTTCATAATCGCTCTTCCTGAACTACTTGGGCTGTCCCGCCTGATTCGAACAGCGTGAATAATTCATCTTCCAAACGCCGGCGTTTTTGGTTGGCTACCGGTGGGCTGACTGTGGCGGCTTTGGTCGCTCTCGTACCCATCGTGCTGTTGCCTCGCCATCCGGCATCACAATTTGCCACGTCCTCCGTGACCCGAGCGGATATAGAGAGCGCTGTGGTGGCCACCGGCATTATCAAGCCCTCAAGCCTGGTCAGCGTCGGGGCCCAGGTCTCGGGGCGTATCGAGTCGTTGAAGGTGGAGTTGGGTGATCAGGTCAATGCCGGTGATCTCATCGCGGAGATCGATTCGCGCACGCAAACGAATACATTGGACAGCGCCCAGGCCAATCTGGCGAACGCCAAGGCCTCGCGGGATGCGCAGGCAGCCACCCTGCGGCAGTATGAACAGGAGTTCAAGCGTCAGAAAACCATGCTGGCCGCGCAGGCATCGGCTCAGGCCGACTACGATGCCGCCCTGGCCAACTTGAATGCAACTCGCGCAAAGATCCGGGCACTGGAGGCGACGATCAAGGTCCAGGAGACTGCCGTGGCAACTGCCCAGACCAATCTGGGCTACACGCAGATCACCGCACCCATTGACGGTACGGTGCTGGCCGTGGTGTCCAAGCAGGGGCAGACCGTCAACGCCAACCAGAGCACGCCGACCATCGTCATGTTGGGCACACTGAGCACCATGACGGTGTACGCCGAGATTTCCGAAGCGGACGTCGTCCACGTAAAGGAAGGGCAAGAGGTGTACTTCACCATCCTGGGCAATCCGACCAAACGGTATGAGAGCACGCTGCGCAAGGTCGAACCGGCGCCCGAATCCATTACGGACGAGGACACGTCGAGTTCGTCGATGTCTTCAGGGTCTTCCTCGACCAGTAGTACGGCCATCTACTATAACGGTGTTTTCGACATCGACAACCGCGCCGACGAGTTGCGTACCTACATGACGGCCGAGGTGCACATTGTGTTGGCCAGGGCCGAGAATGCGCTCGTCATCCCAGCCGCCGCACTTGGCGGGCAGGACAGCGATGGCAATTATCTAGTACAGGTGCTTGGCCGCGATGGACGCCCTGAACCCCGCAAGGTCAAGGTAGGCATCAACAACCGCGCCGATGCGCAGGTATTGTCCGGCCTGGAGCTCGGAGAGCGTGTCATCGTGGGCGAAGCAACTGCGGCTTCATCCGCGCCGAGCGCTCCGGGTGCACGTCGCGGTCCTGATGGCCCGGGTGGCCCCCGTCCTCCCATGGGCTTCTGACATGCAAGAGGCATTGCTGCAGGTTCGTGGACTGGTCCGTAGCTTTCCCGTCGGAGAAGGCAAGCTGGATGTGCTCAAGGATATCGACCTGGATATCCAGGCCGGTGAAATGATCGCCATCGTGGGGGCGTCGGGCTCGGGCAAGTCGACGTTGATGAATATCCTGGGCTGCCTGGATCGGCCCAGCCAAGGGACGTACCATGTGGCGGGGCGCGAGACGGGCTCCATGGGTCCGGATGAACTGGCCCGGTTGCGGCGCGGACATTTCGGTTTCGTATTCCAGCGCTACCATCTGTTGGGAGACCTGGATGCACTGGGAAATGTCGAAGTGCCAGCAGTCTATGCCGGCTACGCTCGCAATGCTCGGCGTACCCGGGCGCGGAAACTTCTTGAGCGACTTGGCCTGGCCGACCGCGGCAGTCACCGGCCAGGCCAGCTTTCTGGCGGCCAACAGCAACGTGTGAGCATCGCTCGCGCACTGATGAATGGCGGCCGGGTGATTCTAGCTGATGAACCTACCGGGGCGCTGGACAGCCGCTCCGGTGAAGAGGTCATGGGCATTCTGCAGGAACTGCACGCCCAAGGTCACACGATTATTCTGGTCACACACGACATGTCGGTGGCGCGCCATGCCCAGCGCATCATCGAACTGCGTGATGGTGAGCTTGTCGCCGATCATCCGAACGAGGCGGTCTCGGTGTCGTCCACCGAGCGCATCCCCTCGGGCAAGCAGACTTCCCCCCATCGTCAAGGATGGTTGCCGGCCTGGGACCGCTTTGCCGAAGCCTTTCGTATGGCGCTGCTAGCCATGATGACCCACCGGTTGCGCACGCTGCTGACTATGCTGGGTATTGTCATCGGCATTGCGTCGGTCATACTGGTGGTGGCGTTGGGGCGCGGCTCGCAAGAGGCGGTGCTCAGCAACATCAATGCGCTGGGCACCAACACTATCGATGTATATCCGGGAGCGGGGTTCGGTGATCTACGCTCGGGTCGCGTCCAGACCCTGCGCGCCGCCGATGCGAGCGCGCTGTCAGGCCAGAGCTATGTGGACAGCGTCACGCCCAATGTTTCCGCCTCGGTGACCGCCCGTCTGGGTAATACCGCCGTGACCGTGCAGGTCAACGGCGTGGGTGAGCAGTACTTCCGCGTCAAGGGCCTGAAGCTTGCCCAGGGCGCGCTGTTCGATGCCGACGCCGTCGCGCACATGGAGCGCAGCGTCGTGATAGACGAGAACACGCGCGGACAGTTCTTTCCGAATGGCGAAAACCCCGTCGGTCGCATCATCCTGCTGGGGAAAGTGCCGTGCATGGTGATAGGCGTCACCCAGAATCAAACGACCGGATTTGGCAACAGCAGTGATTTGCGGGTCTGGGTGCCCTATACCACCGTGATGCACCGGATGCTGGGGCAGTCCTACGTTTCGAGCATCACGGTGCGGGTCGATGACGACACGCCCATGGATGCCGCGGAGCAGGCCATCTCCAGGGTGCTGCTGCTGCGCCACGGCGCGCAGGATTTCTTTCTCAACAACACGGCTGAAATCCGCGAAACCATCGAAAAAACCTCGCAGACCATGACCTTGATGATAGGGGCCATCGCCATGATTTCGCTGATTGTGGGCGGAATCGGCGTGATGAACATCATGCTTGTGTCCGTCACGGAACGCACCCGGGAAATCGGCATTCGTATGGCGGTCGGTGCGCGCCAGAGCGACATCTTGCAACAGTTCCTCATTGAGGCCGTCATGGTGTGCATGCTAGGTGGCATCCTTGGCGTGTTCGGCGCGCTTGGCGCGGGCTGGCTGATCCGCACCCTGGGCAGCAGCTATACCTTGTCTTTCTCCGCATCCTCGATCGTCGCGGCCTTCGCATGTTCGAGTCTGATAGGAGTGGTTTTCGGATTCCTTCCTGCCCGCAATGCGGCACGACTGGATCCGGTGGAAGCATTGGCGCGCGAATGAATCATTCTTATCTTCGTCTGGGTTCAGCACTTGTTGGCGCTCTCTTGGTGGCCGGCTGCTCGTCAATGATTAAGCCTGACGCCAGGGAGCTATACGTGCCTGCGCGCTATGGCCAGGACGGTGCATTTGGCGATTCGACGCGCAAGGCTGTGGACTTGAGTGCGACTCATCCGGCCATCGATATTGGCTCGCAAACGTGGTGGCATGGCTTTGGCGACGAACGCCTGCAGCGCATGATACGGCAGGTCTTGACGGTAAACTCCGATCTCGCCTCGGCTGGCCTGGCCTTGCGCAAAGCTCGACTGCAAGCCGGTCTGGCGCGCAACGACCAATGGCCGCAACCTAGCGCAAACATCAATACCAGCGCGAGCCGTTCGTTAAGCGGCGAGGGTGCGCTTGAGCGCAGCAGCAATGCCAACTTGTCACTTTCATGGGAAATCGACCTTTGGGGACGTTTGCGCGCGGCGCGTGATAGTGCGGAGTGGGAGGCCCGGGCCAGCGTGCAAGATCGGGAAAGCACGGCGCTGGCCCTGGTCGGCGAGATTTGTGAACTGTATTGGAACTTGGCCTATCTCAATCAGAGCATTGACGCGGGTCAGGCGCATCTGGAACAACTGGAGCAGATTTTGACTCTTGTGCGTGTCCAGTTCGAGGCAGGTCAAGTCTCCTTATTGGAGGTTCGGGAGGCGGAGCAGAATCTGCAAGCGCAACAGACGGCTCAAAGCCAGTTGCTCCAACAGCGCGCAGAAGTGCGTAATGCCATGACCGTCCTCTTGGATGGTCAGGCTTGGCCGCGGGACGATGAGCCGCAAGATCTGAATGCGGTGCGCCGCCCGGTGGTTGTGCCCGGCATCCCCGCTGAACTACTGGGTAGGCGTCCCGATCTGCGTGCGTCGGAATTGCGCCTGCGCAAAGCCTTGGCCGGCATCGAGGCTACTGCTCGCAGCTACTACCCCACGTTGACATTGACGGGTAGCGCAGGCGGCAGCAGTGCCTCGCTGTCCAATGTGCTTGCCAACCCTGTCGGCGCACTGGGTGTGGGGCTCGTGCTGCCATTTCTTAATGTATGGCGCATGCGGCTGGATACCGACATCGCCCGGACCGACTACGAAATTGCGGCCAGCAACTTTCGCGGTGCGCTTTACACGGCACTTCAGGAGGTGGACAACGCGCTGAGCGCTCGCGAACAGCTTTCAACTCAGTTGGCCGCCGCGCAACGCTCCTTCGATGCTGCAACAGACGTGGAACGAATGTATGGGGTGCGATACCGAGCTGGCGCGGCGAGTCTCAGAATTTGGCTGGATGCGCAGCAGACGCTGCGCAATGCGGAATTGGCCTTGGCGCAGATAAGGCGTAACCAGCTTCAGAATGATGTCACGCTTTATTTGGCGCTGGGTGGCGATGCCGCTCAAAATGGTCAAACTTCCATCCGATAGCCGACACCATAGATGGACTTGATCCATTCTTCGTTCCCGCCGTATTCGGTGAGCTTACGGCGCAGATTCTTGACATGGGTATCGACGGTTCGGTCTGTGACGACGCGGTGGTCGGTATAGATGTGATTGAGTACCTGATCGCGTGAAAACACGCGTCCTTGGTTGTTGTACAGCAAGCACAGCAGGCGAAACTCCACAGGAGTCAGGTCCAAGACCTTGCCATATAGATGCGCGCAGTATGTTGACTCGTCTATGGTTAAAGGATTGGGAGAGGCCGGCTGCGGAATATGACGATGGCGGCGCAAGACGGCGTTGATGCGCGCGACCACCTCCTTTGGGCTGAATGGTTTGCAGATATAGTCGTCTGCACCGACCTCCAGGCCAAGCAGGCGATCGATTTCCTCCACCAGCGCCGTGACCATGATCACGGGGGTTTCACTTTGCTGCCGCAAGGCGCGGCAGATATCGATTCCACTCATGCCTGGAAGGATGAGGTCGAGCAGCACCAAATCCGGCCGTTGCCCATGAAAGGCGGGCAAGGCCTGCAGGCCGTCCGCGACCCAATGATGCGTATAGCCGGCGGCGATCAGGTACTTGCTCATTACCTCAGCAAGACGAGGCTCGTCTTCGACGATCAGGATGTGTCCTTGTCCGGGCATACTCATATAACCATGGGTAATTCAATAAAAATATCAAGGCCACCAAGCTTTGAGGCGGTGGCCGTAATATGGCCCCCGTGTGCCTCGGTGATATTTCGGCAAATGGCTAAACCCAGGCCACTGCCACCGCTGGCCCGGTTACGGGAGGCCTCTACGCGGTAGAACCGTTTGAACAAATGTTCGAGCTTGTCCTGATCCACGCCTGGAGGGCCGTCTTCAATGTGAATATGGATGGTGTTGAGGTGCCTTGCGCAGCGCACTTGCACTTCACCGCCGGCTTCGCTATAGCGCAGGGAGTTTTCCAGCAGGTTGGCAAAGAGCTGCTGCAAGCGAATTTCATCGCCCAGCACCAGTAGCGGGCCGTCTTCAATCGCCATGTTAAGCCGCAGCCGGGCACTCTCGAAGCGCCGTTGCATGCTTGTCACCGCGGTTTTCAACACGGCGGACAGATCAATGGGGACTCGACGATAGGACTGCCCGCCAATATCGGTGAGCGACAGGTCATGTAAATCGTTGATCAGTTTGCCCAATTGGCCGACTTCCTGGTGTATGACTGCGAGCGATTCAGCGGTGGGCGGATTGATGCCGTCTTGAATGGCCTCGACTTCCACGCGAATCACCGCCAGCGGCGTGCGCAACTCATGGGAAATATTGGCCATGAAGGTACGTCGTGCGCGTTCATTGTGCTCCAGGGCTTGTGCCATCTGGTTGAAGTCCTGGGCCAGCGACCCAAGCTCATCGCGTGGCCCCGGGTCGATTCGTGAGGAATAATCGCCTGCCGCCAGGGCCCGCGTGGCATAAGCGAGGCTGCGTACCCGCCGCAATATCGTACGCGTGACCGGGTAAGTGAACAGCGCCGCGAGCAGTACCGAGGCCGCTGCGATGATCCATAGCATGCGCAGTTGTTCGGAAAGAAAACGTGCCTCGCCAGGGGCCAGGGCCTGCTCGAAAGGAACCATGGCAATCCAGCCGACGGTTCGACCCTCGACGACCACCGGCAGGCGTATTGAGCTGGCGTCGATCATGGGATTGCCGACGACCTGGGTCAGGTCCTGGTCGAGCAGGCCCATTCGGAGGCCGGCGCCGGTCAGGTCCGCCGTCGACATGGGTATGTCGGCGTTATGGTCGAATGGCGGCCGGATGACCTCTATCCAGCGGGGGATGTTATCGCGTAAATAGTCCCAGCCGCCATTGTCGCGATAGGCGGCGGCCACACGCGGCAGGGCCTCTTCCATGCTCTGGCTCCCCTGATCGTTCAGGTAGCCGAAGAAGCCATGCTGGACGCTGACTCGCATGGCAATGGCTTGCATCAGCATGATGGCGCTGCACACAGCCAGTACGGCAAAAAACAGTTTAACGATAATGCTGATTTTCATAAAAAACTCGGTGGCGGCCAGCCGGTTTTCCGGCGCTTTTTGCACAGTATGTCAGTAGTGTAGCGATCTCGGCTATGGATGCGATCATGTCCTGCCCATACTGCGTAATCTTCATATTTGCCTCACATTTTCTGCTCACCATACTCAAGTCAAATTTTCATTGGACTTTTTTATGCGGGCTTCGTCTACGATTTGTCGCCGGCCATTACGGCTACCACTATCTGCGCTGCTCATTTCGCTAACGTTGGCGGGTTGTTCCGACAAGGGCGAGATGCCGGCAATGCCGCAGGCCGAAGTAGGCGTAGTCACGCTTCAGTCAGAGATCCTACCGATGGAAAGCGAGTTGCGGGGGCGCACTCGGGCTTATGTGACATCCGAAGTGCGGCCGCAGGTCGGTGGCATCTTGCGCAAGCGCCTCTTTACAGAGGGCGCAGAGGTGCGCGAAGGCGATGTGTTGTATGAAATCGAAGCAGCGAGCTACCAAGCCGCCTACAACAGTGCCAAAGGTGCACTTGCCCAGGCCCAGGCTGCTTTGCGCGCTGCGCGCCCCAAGGCGGATCGCTATCGCAAGTTGATGGAACTGGATGCCATTAGCAAGCAGGACAGCGAAGACGCGCTGGCCAGCCTGCAACAGGCCGAAGCCTCGGTCGTGGCCGCCCAGGCCGATCTGGACAGCGCGCGCATCAATCTGGATCACACGATAGTGCGCGCACCGGTCTCTGGGCACATCGGGACGTCTACCTACACCCCAGGCGCACTGGTGACCGCGGATCAGGCTACCGCCATGGCCACGATCAATCAGCTTGATCCCATCTATGTGGATGTGACGCAGTCCAGTGCCCAGTTGCTGAGCCTGCGCCGGCAAGTGAAGGACGGAACATTGAAATCCGTCGATGGCAAGGTGCCGGTGAGCCTGATTCTAGAAGACGGCAGCCGCTATGCCCACGAGGGCGCGCTGCAGGTCGTCGTGTCGGAGGTGGACGAAGCGACCGGCACGGTGAAGCTGCGCGCGGTCGTGCCCAATCCGGATCACGATCTGTTGCCGGGCATGTACGTGAATGCCATGCTCTCGATGGCCGTCAATGAGCGGGCCATTCTGGCGCCTCAGCAAGCCGTATCGCGCAACAGCAAGGGTGAAGCCACTGTGCTGGTGGTGGATGATGCCGGAACGGTACAACTGCGCGTGGTGCAGACTGGCCAGGCCGTCGGGCCGCGCTGGGTGATCACCTCTGGGCTGGCAGCTGGCGAAAGAGTCATCGTCGAGGGGGTGCAAAAGGTCAAAAGCGGCGACGTGGTCCAGGCTGTGGAAATTGCGCGGGGGGCCGCCGAAACGGATCAGAAAGACATGCCTCCGGCGGCGCGGCAACCGGGCCGAACGGCCCTCGTCAGCGCTCAGGCGCATCAAGGGTAGATGATGGCGCGCTTCTTCATAGACCGGCCGATCTTCGCGTGGGTGATCGCCATCGTGATCACCTTGGCCGGCCTGATCTCGATTTTCACCTTGCCGCTGGAGCAATATCCCGATGTGGCGCCGCCGTCGGTTTCGGTGCGTGCGACCTATACGGGGGCATCCGCCGAAACCGTCCAGAACTCGGTGACGCAGGTTCTTGAGCAGCAAATGACGGGGCTGGACAATCTGTTGTACATGTCGTCCAGCAGTTCGACGGGCAGTGCGCAGTTGACGCTGACTTTTGCGTCCGGCACGGATCCCGACACCGCGCAGGTTCAGGTGCAGAACAAGGTATCGCAGGCTGATTCCATGCTGCCGCAGGCTGTTCGGCAACAGGGGGTGACAGTCACCAAATCGGCCATGGGCGATATGTTCATGGTGGTCACCTTCCTGTCGGAAGATGGCAGCATGGACGCGACGGATATCGCCGACTACATGGCCTCGTCCATCCAGGATCCCATCAGCCGGGTCAATGGTATCGGTAGCGTCAACGTCTTTGGGTCAGAGTACGCCATGCGTATCTGGCTCGATCCCGAGAAGCTCAGCCATTATGGGCTGATGACCTCAGACGTGATAGCTGCCATAGAGGCGCAGAACGCCGACGTATCATCCGGCGAGCTCGGCGGCCTGCCGGCAGTCGAGGGGCAACAGCTCAACGCCACTGTGACCTCGCGAAGCCGGCTGCAGACGCCCGAGCAGTTCCGCAATATCGTGCTCAAATCGGCCAAGGATGGAGCTACGACCTACCTTCATCATGTTGCCACGGTCGAACTCGGCTCGGAGGACTATTCGTCCGTGGCCAAGTTCAATGGTGTGGCCGCCGCAGGCATGGGCTTGCAACTGGCGACAGGGGCCAACGCGTTGAACGTGGCCGAAGCCGTCGGTGCGAGGCTGGAGGAGTTGCGACCCTACTTTCCAGATGGCTTGACTTATCAGGTTGCCTACGACACCACGCCATTCGTGCGCCTATCGATTACCGAGGTGGTCAAAACCCTGGGCGAAGCCATCGTCCTCGTTATCTTGATCATGTACCTGTTTCTGCAGAACTGGCGCGCAACGCTTATCCCCGTGGTGGCGGTACCGGTGGTGCTCATGGGAACCTTCGGCGTCCTGTCGCTGTTGGGTTACTCGATCAATACATTGACGCTGTTCGCGATGGTGCTGGCCATCGGCCTGCTCGTGGATGATGCCATCGTGGTGGTGGAAAACGTCGAGCGCGTCATGTCCGAGGAAGGACTGTCGCCGCGCGAAGCCACCCGCAAATCCATGGGGCAGATCACCGGGGCGTTGGTGGGCATCGCCATGGTACTGACCGCCGTGTTTATCCCTATGGCGTTATTTGGCGGTGCTACGGGTGAAATCTATCGCCAATTTTCCGTGACCATCGCCGCCGCGATGATTCTGTCCGTCATTGTCGCATTGACCTTGAGCCCGGCCTTGTGTGCCACGCTGCTGCTGCCCGTCGAAAAAGGCGGGCATGCATCGTCCAAAGGGCCATTAGGCCGTTTCTTTGCTTGGTTCAATACCAAGTTCGAACGTACCGCAGACCGTTATCAACGTGGCACCGCGCGCGTCGTGAGCCATCGGCGGCTTGGCATGCTGACGTATGTCTTCATGCTGGTCGTGATGGGCCTGTTGTTCTGGCGGCTGCCGACCTCATTCTTGCCCGAAGAAGATCAGGGCATGCTGATGGTCATGTTCAACGCGCCGCCCGGCGCGACGCAGGAGCGCACCTTGCAATCGATCGACAAGGCGGCCCAATTCATGCGTGAACAACCGGAGGTCGACAGTGTCTTTACCGTGGCGGGCTTCAGTACGGCGGGCAGCAGCCAGAACTCAGGCATGGGTTTCTTGCGTTTGAAGGACTGGGGCGAGCGCCAGGCGTCCGCCCACGAGCTTGCGGATCGCATCAACGCCCAGATGATGGCTACGATGAGGGATGCGCAGGTATTCGCCGTGTTGCCGCCCGCCATCTCCAGCCTGGGCCGCAATGCGGGTTTTTCCTTGCAGCTGCAAGATTTGGCCGGCAATGGCCATGATGCTTTGGTCGAAGCGCGCCAGCGGCTGTTGACCTTGGCTGAGAGCAACGCGAGCCTGTCCGCCGTTCGATACAACGGCCTGGAGGATGCGCCGACATACAAAATTGATCTCGATGACCGCAAGGCAGGGGCGCTGGGGCTATCCATGTCCGACATCAACAGCACGCTATCGACCGTGTTGGGCGGCACTTATGTGAATGACTTCATTCACAATAGCCGGATCAAGCGCGTGTACGTACAGGGCGACAGTTCCACACGCATGCTGCCGCAAGATGTCGAAAGATGGCAAGTGCGCAACAGCGAGGCGGAAATGGTGCCGTTCTCTGAGTTCTCCAGCGGCCGATGGACCTATGCGCCTCAGACGATCACGCGCTTCAATGGATCCGAATCGATGGAGATTACGGGCACCCCCGGCGCCGGCGTGAGCTCGGGCACGGCAATGGATGAAATCTCCGGGCTCGTCGCCCAGCTGGAAGATGGATTCAGCTACGCCTGGTCCGGCATGTCTTATCAGGAACAGATGGCGGGCTCCCAGACCTGGCTGCTGTACGCCATCTCGGCGCTATTCGTATTCTTGTGCTTGGCCGCACTGTACGAGAGCTGGTCGATTCCCGTGTCGGTCATGCTGGCGGTACCGGTGGGCTTGGTCGGCGCATTGCTGGCCACCTGGCTGCGTGGCTTGAATAGCGATATTTACTTTCAGGTCGGCTTGTTGGCCACCATGGGTCTGGCGGCCAAGAACGGCATCCTGATCGTTGAGTTTGCCAAAGAACTCGAAGAAAAAGAAAAGTCATTGGTTGACGCGACGTTGCAGGCCGCGCGTATGCGCTTGCGCCCCATCTTGATGACCTCTTTGGCGTTCATGCTGGGTGTGCTTCCCATGGTGCTGAGCACCGGCGCGGGTTCCGGCGGCCGGCATTCGCTGGGTACCGGTGTATTGGGCGGGACACTTTTTGCCACTGTTTTCGGCATCTTCTTTGTGCCCTTGTTTTACGTCATCGTGCGGTCGTTGTTTCCGGGCGGAAGCAAGCATTCGGCCGTTGTCGCGGCGCCGGAGGAGCAATAGTGAGACGAACACTTTTCATGGCGATCTTTGCTGTGGCATCTTTGGCGGGTTGTGTGAGTATGGCGCCCGACTACGTGCGCCCCGAAACGCCTGTTTCCAAGCAATGGCGCGGCGCAGATGGCGCCAGTCTCGCCACGCAAGATACGGCGGCCTCGGCGCCGCTCGCAGACATCCCGTGGAAGTCATTCTTCCATGATGAGCGCTTGCGTCAAGTCATCGGGATGGCCTTGGAGAACAATCGCGATTTGCGTATCGCCCTGTTGAATATCGAGAAGGCTCGTTCTCAATACCGCATCCAGCGCGCCGATTCGCTACCGTCTGTCGACGTGCAGGCGAGCCAGAGCGCCTCGCGCAGCCCCGCTTCAGTGAGCTTTGCCGGAGAGTCGACCGTCAGCCGGCAATACGCTGCGGAGGTGGGTTTCAGCAGCTATGAACTGGACCTGTTCGGACGCATTCGAAGCTTGCAGGATGAGGCGCTGGAGACTTTTCTTTCAACGGCCGAAACGCAGCGCAGCACGCGCCTGAGCTTGATCGCCGAGGTCGCGGGTAGCTGGCTGAGCTTGGCGGCCGACAGCGAACTGCTGGCACTGGCCCAGGAAACATTGCAGAGCCAGCGCAAGACGCTCGCATTGAGCGAGCACCGTCATGCGCTGGGAGCCGCTTCGGGCTTGGATCTGGCCCAGGTTCGTACCAGCGTGGAAAGCGCGCGGGCCGACGTGGCTCGCTATGCGGCGCAGGTCGATGAAGATCGAAACGCCCTGGAACTGGTGGTGGGCGCGCCCGTGCCGGAGGCATTGTTGCCGGGAGGCACGCTGGGAAAGGCGGTACAGCTGGCGCAGATCCCCGCAGGCCTGGATTCATCCGTGCTGCTGGCTCGGCCGGATGTCGTGTCGGCCGAACACGCGCTTAGAGCCGCCAATGCCAATATCGGCGCCGCGCGCGCGGCATTCTTTCCCACCATTTCGCTGACCGCGTCGGCCGGACGCAGCAGCGACCAGTTGTCCGATCTGTTCTCCGGCGCCAACCGAAGCTGGTCTTTCATGCCCAGTATCCAGATTCCCATCTTCAACGCCGGCGGCCTGCGTGCCTCGCTCGACGTATCCAAGGTCGAGCGCGATATTGCGGTGGCCGAATATGAGAAGAGCATTCAGACGGCATTTCGCGAAGTGGCCGATGCCTTATCCGTGCGTGCATCGATGCAAGAGCGCTTGGCAGCTCAGCAAGCGTTGGTGCAGGCCAGCAGTCGCGCTTACCAACTCGCCGACGCCCGATATCGCCTTGGAGCGGACAGCTATCTGGATGCGCTGGATGCCCAGCGGTCTCTGTACAGCGCGCAGCAGGCGCTTATTTCCTTATCCCTGACCGAGGCGTCCAACCGGGTGACCCTATACAAGGTCCTGGGCGGGGGCATGAATACAGAGGGGCAAACCGTGCTTGCAGAGCGCTTGGAGCAATGATGATTCTGTTTTCAATGGCAGGGCTTATTACGGGAGATATGCGATGAAAATGTTCGTGTCCATGCTTTTGTCATTAACGCTATCGTGGTCGGGTGTGCTGCCCAAGGCTTACGGCGCGCCCGGCCATCCTGGACCGGGAGGGCCGGGCGCGGGGTTCCGTCCAGCGTCCGCCCCGGCACCCCATTATCGCCATCCAGGGCCACGTCACGGCTACGGCCTGCCGGATGGGGCTCGGGAACTCTGGATCGGAAGTGTGCTGTATTTTGTGGCAGCCGGTACCTATTATCTTTGGAGCGCCGAGCGCAGCCGCTATGAGCCGGTTCCTGAACCCGCGAATGGCGCAAGTTATGACGTGATCGCTTATCCGGCTCAGGGGCAAACGGATGACCAGCAGGCGCGAGACCGTTACGAATGCCATAGCTGGGCCGTGCAGCAAAGCGGCTTTGATCCCGCTCGCGCGCAGAGTGCTCCCGCTGAGTCGGTGACCGGCAGCTATCGGCGGGCGCTGGCTGCTTGCCTGCAAGGACGTGGCTACAGTGTTCAGTAGGAGATTTCTCGATGTTGTATTGGGACAGCCCGGATGGCCCCAACCGATGGGTATTTTGCGATGAATCTTTGGGAAAAACACATATGGATCCAACGGTCGAATAGCTGGCTTTATGTCGATATGCTGGGAATCGTACGAGGTCGCGTGGACAAGGTCGACGGCGCTGTCAATGCACCGTGGTATTGGTGGCAGACCGCGAGAACCACTGATTGCGAGCGAGATCTGAATCTAGCCAAGCGGTTCGTGGAGCACACGATAGGTAAGCGATGAGGCGTTACTGGGACGTTTACACCATCGTGAAATTTCTGTGGCTACATCGTTTCTGATCTCGACCGCATGCCTCGGTCCGCCTGTGTTGTGCTTCGGGAGAAAAATGAAATGCCGGTGAGTAAGACTGATGCCCATGAGGCTGGCCAAGCCGTCCGAATCCTGGAACGGGCCGGCCTGGCGGCGACGATGCCACGTCTGGCAGTGTGGATGGAGTTAGAGCGATCGGACACGCCTCTGTCGGCGATGGTCCTTCATCGCCGCTTGATGGCTACGGGCGTCTCCACGTCCTTGTCGTCCGTATATGCGGTTTTGAAGCGTTTGAGGGAAACGGGACTGGTGGCGGCGTATGCCTTCGATGACGACAAAATAAGCTATATGTTGATGTCCCGGCCATTCCGGCATCGCATCTTATGCCGGAACAGCGGCGAAGAGCATTGGGTGTCCAGCCCTGAACTGCACCGAGTCATTGCTGACTTTTGTTGGTCGCGGGGTTTCGCGCTGTTTGACTATACGGGCTCTTCATCATTAACGGGGGACAGCGACATTCATTAGACTTGTTTTTGCGAAGAAACACGTTTAATGGAAGCAATGCCGATGTCCCCCGTAAATTCTATCTTAGGAATCAGAGATCTAGTA
>Ga0182735_1001159_pt1 | contig 18270 bp, 16 predicted proteins | sample eDN5th30CKraftMG_FD_128524 | JGI IMG/M metagenome (GOLD analysis project Ga0182735, IMG submission 128524) | Enriched Miracle-Growth compost microbial communities from Emeryville, California, USA - eDNA 5th pass 30_C Kraft MG (version 2) (version 2) ... | reverse complement strand
GCGGTGGTGGTGCCGTCACCGGCCTTGTCGTTGGTCTTGGAAGCGACTTCGCGAACGAGCTGGGCGCCCATGTTCTCGAACTTGTCTTCCAGCTCGATCTCCTTGGCGACCGAAACGCCGTCCTTGGTGATGCGCGGGGCGCCGAACGACTTGTCGATGACGACGTTGCGGCCCTTCGGGCCAAGCGTCACCTTCACCGCGTCGGCGAGGATGTTGACGCCGCGCAGCATGCGCTCGCGGGCATCACGGGAGAATTTTACGTCTTTAGCAGCCATTATTGTGCTCCTGGGCTCCAGGCCCGAAATTCAGTTGATGGTGCGGTTGAAAAAGGATCAGCCGATGATGCCCATGATGTCGGATTCCTTCATGATCAGAAGGTCTTCGCCATTGAGCTTGACTTCGGTGCCCGACCACTTGCCGAACAGGATGCGGTCGCCGGCCTTGACGTCCAGCGGGATCAGCTTGCCGCTCTCGTCGCGCGCGCCGGAGCCGACAGCGATGATTTCGCCTTCCTGCGGCTTTTCCTTGGCCGTGTCGGGGATGATGATGCCGCCAGCGGTCTTTTCCTCGGACTCGACCCTGCGAACCACCACGCGGTCATGCAGCGGCCGGAATTTCGACTTTGCCATTTTTACGTCCTCAGTGGGAATGTTGATTGGTTCCTCCGTCCGGGTGAGGCCCGGACCGAAGTTAGCACTCGCTAGTGGTGAGTGCTAACGTGCCGGTGAAATAAGCAGATGGGGCCGCAGAGTCAAGGAGCCGCGGCATCGTGGCGGCGAATGTTTCCGCGCCGTCGCAATGCGCTTCGTCAATGGTCGCTGGTGACATGCGCCGTGCCTGGGGCGGATACACGGTTTTGTGCATTTTGATGCAGCGCAGCATCTTGATTGATAAGCATGCTTATTATATATGCCGCTCATGGTTACGAACGGCACGGACAGGCTCGGTTTTCTGGTTCACGACGCGGCGCGGCTGATGCGGCGGCGCTTCGAGGCGCGGGCAAGCGGCCACGGCCTTTCTTCGGCCCAATGGCGGCTGCTGGTTCGCGTCGTCAAGGAAGAGGGCGTCGCCCAGGCTCGGCTGGCAGAACTGCTCGAAATCGAGCCGATCAGCGTCTCGCGGCTGCTGGACCGGATGGAAGGGCTGGGCTGGATCGAGCGGCGTGCCGATTCCTCCGACCGGCGGGTCCGCATGATCTTCCCGACGGCCAAGGCAAGCGACGCCTATGCGCAGGTGAAGAGCCTGGCCGGCGAAGTCTATGCCGAGGCGCTTGCCGGCCTGTCGCAGGAAGAGCGCGGCATTCTGGTCAAGGGGCTGTCGACCATCATCGAAAACCTTTCGGACGGCGAAACATCGTCTTGTCCGACTGTCAAAACTGCAGAAAGCGCAGCATCATGAACGCCGTAACGAAGATCGACGAGAATGTGACCACGCTCGAGATGGAAAGCCCTGCCAAGCCGACCGCGCCGGTTTCGGTGGCGCTTGCCGAGAAGCCGGAGCCCGCGCCGAGAAAGAAGGCTCGCCGTGGCGGCCGCTTTGCGCTGATGGTGGCGTTGCCGCTCGCGCTCGCGGCGGCCGGCACCTATGTCTATGTGACCGGCGGCCGCTACGAGGAAACCGAGAACGCCAATCTGCGGCAGGCCCGCATCACGATTTCGTCCGATACGGCCGGGCGCGTGGTCACCGCCGACATCGCGGAAAACCAGGTGGTGAAGAAGGGCGACCTGCTCTTTGCCATCGACCCGCAGCCCTACCGGATCGCGCTGGCGCAGGCCGACGCCGCCGTTGCCGCCGCGCGTCTCAACGTGGAGCAACTGCGTGCCGCCTACAACCAGGCGATGGCGCAGGAACGTTCGGCGGCGAGCGAAGTCGATTACTCGCAGTCGCAATACGACCGTGCCGCCGATCTCGCCAACAAGGGCATCAATACGAAGTCCTCGCTCGATGAGGCGCGCAACGACCTCGACAAGGCCAAGCAGCAACTGGCCGTGGCCAAGCAGGGCATCGAGAGCGCCAAGGCGGCGCTGGGCGGCGACCCGGACATAGAGACGGACAAGCACCCGACCGTGCTGGCGGCGCTCGCCGCGCGCGACAAGGCTGCCTACGACCTGGAGCAGACCACGGTGCAGGCACCGGCCGACGGCATCATCGCGCAGGCGTCGTCCTTCAAGGTCGGCCAGTTCGTCGGCGTCGGGACGCCGCTGTTTTCACTGGTGGAGACCGACGACACCTGGATCGACGCCAATTTCAAGGAAACGCAGCTTACGCACATGAAGCCCGGCCAGAAGGCGGACGTCGTTCTCGACACCTATCCCGACAAGACGTTCGAGGCCACGGTGCAGGCGGTGGGCGCGGGTACCGGTGCTGAGTTCTCGCTGCTGCCGGCCCAGAACGCCACCGGTAACTGGGTGAAGGTCACGCAGCGTATCCCCGTGCGGCTGCAGCTCACCGATCCGGATGCGAAGCTTGCGCTGCGCACCGGCATGAGCGCGACCGTAACCGTCGATACCGGCGTTTCGCGCGGCTTTCCGCATTTCTTCAGCCATGCGGCCGCTGCCGAGTAAAGCGGCCGCTGCCTTTTAGACGACCTTAGATTGGCGCTGCCATGAGCCAGGTTGAAACCCATCGCGAGGTGCCGCATCGCGGCCTGATCACGCTGTCGATCATGCTGGCGACGGTGATGCAGGTGCTCGACACCACGATCGCCAACGTGGCGCTGCCCTCGATGGTCGGCGACCTCGGTGCCTCGACCGACACCATCAACTGGGTGCTGACCTCCTATATCGTCGCGGCCGCGATCATGACGCCGGTCACCGGCTGGCTGGCGGACCGCTTCGGGCGCAAGGAGTTGTTCCTCGGCTCCGTCGTCGGCTTCGTCATCTTCTCCATGCTGTGCGGCATCGCCACCAGCCTCAACGAGATGGTGCTGTTCCGCCTGTTGCAGGGCGTGTTCGGCGCGGCGATCGTGCCGCTGTCGCAGACCTTCCTCCTCGACATCAACCCGCGCGAGCGCCACGGCCAGGCGATGGCGATCTGGGGAGCCGGTATCATGGTCGGGCCGATCATCGGGCCGACGCTCGGCGGCTGGCTGACCGAAAGCTTCAACTGGCGCTGGGTGTTCTTCATCAACCTGCCGATCGGCATCGCCGCCTTCCTCGGCATGGCGGCCTATCTGCCCAGCATCGAGCGGCGCCTGCGCGGCTTCGACTTCTTCGGCTTCGCCATGCTGTCGCTGGGGGTAGGGGCGCTGCAGCTCATGCTCGACCGCGGCGGCGAGATGGACTGGTTCTCCTCCGCCGAGATATGGATCGAGCTTGGCCTCGCGATCACCGGCTTCTGGGTGTTCATCGTCCACATGCTGACGTCCAGGGCGCCGTTCATCGACCCGCGCATCTTCCTCGACCGCAATTTCGCGACCGGCCTGGTGTTCATCTTCGTCATCGGCGTCATCCTGCTGGCGAGCCTGGCGCTGCTGCCGCCGATGCTATCGACGATCTTCGGCTATCCGACGATCACCGTAGGCGTGGTGATGGCGCCGCGCGGCGTCGGCACGATGATCTCGATGCTGGTGGTCGGGCGCATCGTCCACCGGATGGACGCGCGAATCCTGGTCGTCGTCGGCCTGATCCTGACCGCGCAGTCGCTCTACACGATGGCGGGCTTCTCGCCGCAGATGGACAGTTGGCTGATCATCTCGTCGGGCGTGGTGCAGGGCCTTGGCCTCGGGCTGGTGTTCGTGCCGTTGTCGACCGTTGCCTTCGCCACGCTGGAGGCGCGCTATCGCACCGACGCGACGGCGCTGTTTTCGCTGGTGCGCAACATCGGCTCGTCGATCGGCATCTCCATCGTGTCGGCGATGCTGGTGCGCAATACGCAGATCAACCACGCCGAATTGTCGGCCTTCATCAACCCGTTCGACCCCAACCTGTGGGCGGCTTCCCCGGCGGCCGCGAGCGGCGACCCGGCCGCGCTGGCGCAGATCGACGGCTTGGTCAACATCCAGGCGCTGATGATCTCCTATGTCGACGACTTCAAGCTGATGATGCTGGTCACGCTACTGGCCTTGCCGCTTGTCTTCCTGCTGCGGCGGCCGAAATACGCGCCGGCTGGCGATTCTGCGCCGGCGGCCATGGAATAGGGCCGCCTATTTCCCCAGCACCAGCGCCCAGTAGCGCCAATCGGCTTTTTCGCCATTGCCGGCATAGGCAAGGCCGAAGCGGGTGAAGCGCGGATCGAGCAGGTTCCGGCGGTGGGGCGGGGAGTGCATCCACATGTCGAAAAGCCTCGTCAGGTCCATCCGGCCTTCGGCGATGTTTTCGGCGGCCGCCCCTTCGATGCCGTTGCCCTTGACGCGCGAGGAGAAATCCTTGCCCCAGCCGGTGGTGTGGACCATGCGGCCGGCACCCGCCATGTAGCCCGCCTGCTGGAGAGCCGCGCGCTCGAGTTGCGTGTCGGGCGACAACTGCCCGAGCCCGTTTGCCCGGCGAATGTCGGCGACGAGGCTGGCCGCCGACGCCGATGCGCCAGAGCCGCTTCCCGTCGTTCGCACGGTGCCGCAGCCGGCCAGCCCCGACAGCAGCGCCAGCGTGCCGGCCACCAGCACGGTTCTGCGGTCGAGCGAGTCGAGGGGGCGTGTCGGGGCGGGGAGGTTTTCAGATTCGATGAGGCTCATGGCTGCCTGAAATAACTGCGATCATGGCTTTTGCCGGGCAGGTGCCGAACAAACACGCCAGCGAGGCGTGTTCAAACCTCTGCGAGGCCAGAGGCAAAACGGCGACAAGGCGAGCATCATTGGCTATACTTCCGGCACGACTTCTACAGTGGCAGCCATGGGCGGCCATCCCGGCGGTGACCGTTCCCGACAGCAAGGGAGAAAGGTTATGGCCAGTTTCCATGTCATGGCGGATGCGCACGGAAGCCTTGCGCAACCTACGGTGCGGCGGATCGACCTGGCGGATTTGGGCGACGTGTTGCGGCTCGGATTCGAGGATTTCTGGGCCAAGCCCTCGCATTACGTCTTCCTGTGCCTGATCTATCCCATCGTCGGCGTCATCCTCGCCCGGTGGACGACGGGCGGCAATGCGATCCATCTCGCCTATCCGCTGATGTCCGGCTTTGCGCTGCTCGGCCCGCTGGCGGCCATCGGCCTGTACGAGATCAGCCGGCGGCGGGAACTTGGGCTCGACAGTCGCTGGACCCATGCGCTGGACGTGCGCCATTCGCCGGCGCTGCCGTCGATTCTTTTGATCGGCGCCATGCTGGTGGCGCTGTTCCTGGTATGGCTCTACACCGCGCAGTCGATCTATACGAGCCTGTTCGGCGCGCAGCCGCCGGCCTCGATCGGCAGCTTCCTTGAGGACGTACTGACCACCAGCCGTGGCTGGACGCTGATCGTCGCCGGTAACGCGGCCGGGCTGGTTTTCGCCATCATCGCGCTGGCCACGACCGTGATCGCCTTTCCGCTGCTGCTCGACCGCGATGTCGGCGCGGTGGCCGCCATCGAGACCTCGGCGCGCGCCGTACTCATGAACCCGTTGCCGATGGCCGCCTGGGGCGTCATCGTCGCCCTGTTGCTGGTGATCGGCTCGATACCGCTGTTTGCCGGGCTTGCCGTGGTGATTCCTATCCTCGGCCATGCGACGTGGCATCTCTACCGCAAGCTGGTCGAACCGGTGGGCGGCGAGCGTGTCCGCCGGCCGATGTAGGGCTTCGTGCGCCCCGACCGCGTGAAAGCGGATGACAGGGCGAGGCGGTTCGGCTAATCCGGGCGGGCCGGCCGCCTGCGGCCGGGTTCATGAAGCCTGACCCCGGATTGGCATGGTGCATTTACCCGATACGATTGCCTCGCTCTCTGAACTGGACGGCCGCTACCCGGTGCTCTTCTGCGACGTCTGGGGCGTTCTCCATAACGGCGAAACGGCCTTTGCCGAGCCGGCGCGCGCCTTGGCGGCGGCGCGGGACCGGGGGATCGCGGTGGTCCTGCTCACCAATTCGCCGCGCCCGCATGGCGGTGTCGAGGGTCAACTCGATGCGCTGGGCGTGCCTTCCGATGCATGGGACCGCATCGTCACCTCCGGCGACGTGACGCGCGACCTGATCGTGGACGGCCCGCGCCGGATTTTCCATATCGGTCCCTATCGCGACCATCCGATCTTCGATGGGCTCGATGTCGAACTGGTGGAGGAGTTCGAGGCCGACGCGGTGGTATGCACCGGCCTGTTCGACGACGACACCGAGACGCCGGAAGACTATGCGGAGCAGTTGATGCGGCTTCGCGCCCGCAACCTGCCGTTCATCTGCGCCAACCCCGACGTGGTGGTCGAGCGCGGCGAAAAGATCGTCTGGTGCGCCGGCGCGCTGGCGCGCGACTTCGCCCAGCTTGGCGGGCGCACGCTGATCGCCGGCAAGCCGCACGCGCCAATCTACGAGGCGGCGCTGAAGGCGGCGGCCTCCGTGCTTGGCCGGGACGTGGCGCGGGCCGAAATCCTTTGCATCGGCGACGGTGTCATGACCGACATCAAGGGCGCCTGCGACAACGGCTTCGATGCGCTCTACATTTCCGGCGGTATCCACGCGCGCGAACACGGCGAGCCGCACGAGCCGGACGCGGCGCTGATGGCGGCCTTCCTCGGCCGGCACGGCTACCGTCCGGTCGCGACCATGCCGAGATTGCGGTAAGGCTCGCGATGGCAACCTTCTGCGAGCATCTTTCGGGGGCCGAGCCGCTGCCTGAGCCATTGCGCGGCGGCGTGGTGGCGATCGGCAATTTCGACGGCGTGCACCGTGGGCACCAGGCCGTTCTCGGCCGCGCCCTGGAGGAGGCGCGCAAGCGCGGCGTACCGGCCCTGGCGCTGACCTTCGAGCCGCATCCGCGAAAGGTATTCCGGCCCGAAATGCCGCTTTTCGTCCTCACGCCGCCCGCGGTGAAGGCGAAGCTGCTTTCGTTCCTCGGCTTTTCCGCGCTGGTCGTGCAGCCCTTCACGCGCGATTTCGCCAGCCTTTCGGCCGAGACGTTCGTGACCGACATCCTGGATCGCAATCTCGGCATCTGCCATGCGGTGACCGGTTTCAACTTCCACTTCGGCAAGGACCGGCAGGGCGGCCCCGCCTACCTGATGGAAGCGGGCAAGCGCCACGGCTTCGGCGTCACCCTGGTCGACGCCTTCCGGGACGAGGGTGCCAACGTGGTGTCTTCGAGCCGCGTGCGCGCACTGCTCGACAATGGCGAGCCGGCGGAGGCCGCCGCCCTTCTTGGCTACCGCTTCACGGTCGAAGGCGAGGTCATAGGCGGCCAGAAGCTTGGCCGCAAGCTGGGCTTTCCCACCGCCAACATGAAGCTGTCGCCCGAGGTGACGCTGAAGGAAGGCATCTATGCCGTGCGGTTCCGGCGAGCCGACGGCACGCTTTACGACAGCGTGGCGAGCTATGGCCGCCGGCCGACGGTCGACGAAGACGGGGCGCCGCTGCTGGAGACGTTCCTGTTCGACTTCTCCGGCGATCTCTACGGCGAGGTCTGCGACGTGTCGTTCTTCGGCTATCTGCGCGGGGAAGAAAAGTTCGATGGGCTCGACGCTCTCGTCGCGCAGATGAAACGCGACGAAAGCGCGGCGAGGGCGCTGCTGGCCGGCGTCAGGCCACTTTCGGACCTCGACCGCCAGGTCGCCTTTTAACGGCTCACGCCTTTTTCAGCGCCATGCCGAGGGCGATGAACGCCCAGCCCTGGAAGATCAGGTCGATGGCCAGGAACAGGCCCAGGACCCAGAGGCTGTTCACCGGCCAGCGCAGGGCGATCAGGACGCCGGCGAGCAGGGTGATGACGCCGGCCGCCACGACCCAGCCCCAGCCATTCGACCCCTTCTGCTGGAAGCCGACCCAGATGCGCAGCACGCCGGCGGCGATGAGGGCCACCGCGAGCAGGAAGGTCAGCACGGCCGAGGCGAGCAGCGGGTTGTAGAAGGCGAAGAAGCCGGCGACCGCATAGAGGAGGCCGGACAGCAGCCAGTAGAAGAAGCGTCCCCACGTCTTCACGCCGAAAGCGTGGATGATCTCGACCACGCCGGCAAACAGCATCATCCAGCCGACGAGGTAGACCGAGGCGACCGTCGCGATGAACAGGTTGCCGAATGCGATGATGCCGAACAGCAGAAGCAGGATGCCCAGCGCAACGAACCAGCCCCATTTCGCCCGTGTCTGGTCCACGACCTCTCTCAACGCGTCGCCACTGAGTGTCATTTCAACCTCCTGTTGCCTAAACACCCGTCCCGCTTGCAGAAACGATAGACGCAGCCGGTGATTTCGTCCAGCGGCTCCCCGTTGGCGGGCAGGTGCGGAAAGCAGGAAGTCGTTACCAATTTAAATCAAATTTTACCGTAGGCGCAGCATGGTCCGGCCGACCGCAAGTTGCAGCATGGTATGGAGTAGCAATGCGCTCGGTGAACTCTTTCTCGGCGGCGCTTGCCGCCGCTCTTTTCCTTCTGCCTTTCTCGGCCGATGCGGGCGAGGGCGCCTTTGGCGGGCTCTCCGGCGACTGGTACCTGAGCGTGGGCGTGGCCGGCATCGTTGCGCCCAACTTCGAGGGCGGCAAGAAATACCTGTTCAACGCCTCGCCGCTCATTTCGCTGGGCAAGGCGGGCAACGCGGTCCGCTTTTCCTCCCGCAACGACAATATCTCGCTGGCGCTGGTGGATGACGGCGACGTGCGTGCCGGCCTGACGGGCAAGTTCCTGTGGGGCCGCGACAATGGCGACGATGCCTTGCGCGGGCTCGATCCGGTGCGCTGGGGCGGCGAGGTCGGCGGCTTCATCGAGGTTTACCCGCTGGACTGGATGCGGCTTCGCGGCGAACTCAGGCAAGGCATCCGCTCGCATCACGGCATCGTCGCCGACATCGCGGCCGATGCCTTCTACGACGTCACGCCGGACATCCGCATTTCCGGCGGGCCGCGCCTCTCGATGGCGTCGGCGGGTTATTTCGATGCCTATTACGGCGTCAACGCGGCCGAGTCCGTCGCCTCCAAACTCAGCCGCTACAATCCGGGCGGCGGCCTGAAGTCGGCCGGTGTCGGCGGCGCCGTCACCTGGAAGGTCACCGACCCGGTGACGGCCAGCGTCTTCGGCGAATATTCCCGCCTGATGGGGCCGGCCGCCGATTCCAGCCTGGTCAAGGAGCGGGGCGACCGCAACCAGTACATGTTCGGCGTATCGGCAACCTATCGCTTCGATTTCACGCTTTAGCGAAATCCGCCGGGAGTGGCTTTATTCCCGCCGTTCGATCCGCTAGAAGCGCCGCTATGCGCTGCATCTTCGCGATACGAATTACCAGCCCGGTGTTTCAGGCGGCCTGAGGCCGCCGGAGCCGCCGGGCTTTTGCGCGTAAATTCCTCGCGCTTTTTCCATATCATGATAGTTCAACGCCGCAGGCCGCATGAAGCCGGGCAACGCATATGGCAGACCCATGAACGATACCGCCGAGAAGATCGACTATTCCAAGACGCTTTACCTGCCGCAGACGGAGTTTCCGATGCGCGCGGGCCTGCCCGAGAAGGAGCCGCTGCTGGTCAAGCGCTGGCAGGACATGGACCTTTACGCGCGGTTGCGCGAGGACGCCAAGGGCCGCGCCAAATATGTGCTGCATGACGGCCCGCCCTACGCCAACGGCAACATCCATATCGGCCATGCGCTGAACAAGATCCTCAAGGACGTCATCACCCGCTCGTTCCAGATGCGGGGCTTCGATTCCAACTATGTGCCCGGCTGGGACTGCCACGGCCTGCCGATCGAGTGGAAGATCGAGGAGCAGTATCGCGCCAAGGGCAAGAACAAGGACGAGGTGCCGGTCAACGAGTTCCGCAAGGAATGCCGCGAATTCGCCGCGCACTGGATCGGCGTGCAGGGCGCCGAGTTTCAGCGGCTCGGCGTCGTCGGCGATTTCAAGAATCCCTATACGACGATGGCTTTCCATGCCGAGGCGCGCATCGCCGGCGAACTGCTGAAGTTCGCCATGTCCGGCCAGCTTTATCGCGGCTCCAAGCCGGTGATGTGGTCGGTGGTCGAGCGCACGGCGCTGGCCGAGGCCGAGGTCGAGTACCACGACTATGAGAGCGACACGATCTGGGTGAAGTTCCCGGTGGCGAGCGGTCCGGAATCCCTCGCCGGCACGCATGTCGTCATCTGGACGACGACGCCCTGGACGATCCCCGGCAACCGCGCCGTCGCCTGGTCGCCGCGCATCGCCTACGGCCTCTACGAGGTGACGGCGGCCGAGAACGATTTCGGCCCGCAGCCCGGCGAAAAGCTGATCTTCGCCGATGCGCTGGCCGAGGACTGTTCGGCCAAGGTGAAAATCAGCTTGAACCGCCTTCGTAGCGTCTTGGCCGACGAGCTTGAAAGCCTTACGCTTTCGCATCCGCTCAAGGGCCTTTCCGGCGGCTACGAGTTCGCCGTCCCGATGCTGCCCGGCGACCACGTCACCGACGATGCCGGTACCGGCTTCGTGCACACCGCGCCCGGCCACGGCCGCGAGGACTTCGATGCCTGGATGGACGCGGCCAAGGAACTGCGCGGGCGCGGCATCGATGCGGCGATCCCGTTCACCGTGAACGATGCCGGTTTCTTCACCAAGGACGCGCCGGGCTTCGGGCCGGATCGCGAGGGCGGACCGGCGCGCGTCATCGACGACAACGGCAAGAAGGGCGATGCCAACAAGGCGGTAATCGACGAACTGATCAAGCGCAACGCCCTGTTCGCGCGCAGCCGCCTGAAGCACAGCTACCCGCATTCGTGGCGCTCGAAGAAGCCGGTCATCTTCCGCAACACGCCGCAATGGTTCGTCTACATGGACAAGGAACTGGGCGACGGGACGACGCTGCGCTCGCGTTCGCTCAAGGCGATCGACGACACCCGCTTCGTGCCCGCCGCCGGCCAGAACCGCATCCGCGCCATGATCGAGGAGCGGCCCGACTGGGTGCTGTCGCGCCAGCGCGCCTGGGGCGTGCCGATCTGCATCTTCGCCGATGCCGACGGCAACGTCCTGAAGGACCCGGCGGTCAATGCGCGCATCAGCGAGGCTTTCGAGAAGGAGGGGGCCGACGCCTGGTTCGCCGAGGGCGCGCGGGAGCGCTTCCTGGGGGCTCGGGCCGGCGAGCCGTGGGTCATGGTCAAGGACATCCTCGACGTTTGGTTCGATTCCGGCTCCTCCCATACCTTCACGCTGGAGGACCGGCCCGACCTCAAATGGCCGGCCGACGTCTATCTGGAGGGTTCGGACCAGCATCGCGGCTGGTTCCATTCCTCGCTGCTCGAAAGCTGCGGCACACGCGGCCGCGCGCCTTACGACACCGTCGTCACCCATGGCTTCACCATGGATGAGGAAGGCCGCAAGATGTCGAAGTCGCTCGGCAACACGGTGGTGCCGCAGGACGTGATGAAGCAGTCCGGCGCCGATATCCTGCGGCTGTGGGTGATGTCGACCGATTATTGGGAAGACCAGCGGCTCGGCAAGACCGTGCTGCAGACCAATATCGACGCCTACCGCAAGCTCCGCAACACCGTGCGCTGGATGCTGGGAACGCTGGCCCACGACGACGGCGAGAGCGTTGCGCTTGCCGACATGCCGGAACTGGAGCGGCTGATGCTGCACCGGCTTGCCGAACTCGACGAGATGGTGCGCACCGGCTACGACGCCTTCGAGTTCAAGCGCATCACCCGCGCGCTGCTCGATTTCATGGTGGTCGAGCTTTCCGCCTTCTACTTCGACATCCGCAAGGATGCGCTCTACTGCGAAGGCCCGTCGAGCACGAAGCGCAAGGCGGCGGTCGAGGTGGTGCGCCGCCTGTTCGACTGCCTGGCGAAGTGGCTGGCGCCGATGCTGCCCTTCACCATGGAAGAGGCCTGGCTCGATCGCTACCCGCAGGCCGCATCGGTGCATCTCGAGCAGTTCCCACAGATTCCCGCCGCGTGGCGCAACGAGGCGCTGGCGGAAAAGTGGCGGGCCGTGCGGCAGGTTCGTCGTGTCGTCACCGGCGCGCTGGAAATCGCGCGCGCCCACAAGATCATCGGTTCCTCGCTGGAAGCGGTGCCGGTGGTCTATCTGAACGATCCGGCGCTGGAAGCCGCGATTGTCGATGTCGACATGGCCGAGATGGCGATCACCAGCGGCTTCGACCTGCGGCAAGGCGAAGCGCCATCGGACGCCTTCACGCTCGACGACGTGAAGGGCGTCGCCGTGGTGGTGGAGAAGGCGGAGGATCGCGGTCTGGTGAAGTGCGCGCGCTCGTGGCGCTATACCGCCGATGTCGGCCGCGATGCTGCCTTTCCGGACGTGTCGGCCCGCGATGCCGCCGTGCTGCACGAGTTGCAGGCGCTCGGCCGGCTTTGAACGATACATAACGACGCGCGCGGCCATCGGTGGCGCGCGCGTTGCCCTTGGCGTGGGGTTAAGGTAAAAGCACTGGACGACGGAAGACAAATTCTCGCCGGATTCCCCGTACAGTGAGCGGAAAAGGGACGCGCTGGCCCTTGTTCGGCAGCGATCAGAGGTTTTGTAGAAGTGGGACTTTTTGGCATGACCGGAAGACACCCTGCGCGCATTGCGCTGCTGGCACCGCTCGTGGTGTCCGGACTGGCGCTGACGGGTTGCGTGAGTTCGCCGACCTACGGCACCGACAAGACCGCCAGCGCGCAGCTTGCGGATGACATCGGCAACGCTTTCTCGTTCGCGCCCAAGAGGAAGGACCGGATCGACTACAAGCCGCGTGCCGCCTTGGTGAAGCCTGCTCCCGGGCAGAGGGAAACGTTGCCGGCTCCGCAGGACAGCATCACGCAGACGGCTTCCAACCAATGGCCGGAATCGCCGGAGCAGCGCCGCAAGAGGTTGCGTGACGAGGCGACCGCTCACCAGGGCGATCCGACCTACCAGGCACAGATCGTCGATGACGTGCAGGTGGACCAGGCGGCCTGGAAGCAGGCGATCGCCGAATCGCGGTCGAACCATCCGCCGCCGCCCGGCAACATGCTTGGCAATTCCGCCGCACGGCGCGCCGAGATCGCCCGCCGGACCGCCGAAGGCAAGCAGGGCGACCCGACGAGCCGCAAATATCTGAGCGAACCGCCGCTGTCCTACCGCGTATCGGCCTCCACCGCGCCGCAGGGCGAACTGGGTGAGGACGAATACAAGAAGGAGCGCCGTCTCAAGGCGGAAGCCACCAAGAGCAAGGGCCTGTTCGACTGGTTGCCCTGGTAAGGGCAATCCGGCCGGGCTGACGCCCGGTCGTCAGGGTACGCGGCGGTCTTCGAAGAAGGCCTTGAGCATGGCCGCCGACTCGACTTCCGCCATCCCCGGGTAGACTTCGGGGGCATGATGGCATGTCGGCGCGGCGAAGAAGCGCACGCCGCTGGTCACGGCGCCGCCTTTTTCGTCGGCGGCTCCGAAGTAGAGGCGACGCAGCCGCGCGAACGAGATGGCTCCGGCGCACATGGTGCAGGGCTCCAGCGTCACGTAGAGGTCGCAGCCCGTCAGCCTTTCTTGGGAAAGGACCTCGCAGGCGTGCCGGATCGCCAGCATTTCGGCGTGGGCGGTCGGGTCGCGCAGTTCGCGCGTGCGGTTTCCCGCCGCCGCCACGGTCGCCCCGTCGAGGGCAATGACCGCCCCGACCGGAACTTCGCCGCGTGCGGCGGCCGCCTGCGCTTCGCCGAGCGCGAGCGCCATGAAATCGGGCCGCTTCATGCGGGGGTCCTTATCGCTGCATTCGCCACTTATTGCCTCGCCACTGGGGCATGATCCTGTTATCTACAGCATGTCTCCCGAAAGTGTGCAGCGGTTTCGGGACAAAGACATGCGCAAAAGCAAAAGCCTACAGCCTGTCGCGAGAATCCTTTTCACGCGATAGGCTGCAGGCGCGCCAACGGGCAAAGGCCACCATGGACGACGACGACAAGAAATACCCGCGCAAGCGTGGCCCGAAACCGATGGGGCCGCGTGGGCGTGGTGCGGATAGCGAGCCGAATGGCAGGGGCGGCGGCAAGCCGGCCTTCGGCGCCAAGAAGCCTTTTGCTAAGCGCGACGGGCCGCGCAAGCCCTATGCGCCGCGTGGCGAGCGCCCGCTGGCTGCCGAAGGCGAGCGGCCGAAGCGGGATTTCGTCCCGCGCGAGGCCCGGGAAGGGGAGCGCCCGCGCTCCGAGTTCAGGCGCGAATACAAGCCCCGTGACGGCGACGAGGCGCGCCGGGGCGAACGGCCGTTCGGCAAGGGGCCGCGTTCGGAACAGAAGCCTTTCGTCAAGCGCGATGGGCCGCGCAAGCCATATGCGCCGCGGGGCGAGCGGCCGATGGCGGCCGAGGGCGAGCGCACCGAGCGGCGTTTTGACCGGCCACGGCGCGATTTCGAGCGAGATGGCGGCGGCGACCGCGCAAAGCCGCACGCCTCGGGCGGGTTCAAGCCGCGTCCGCGCCCCGCAGCAGCGGACCCGGAGACCGGCGAGCGCATCGCCAAGCGGCTGGCGCGGGCCGGCCTTGCCTCGCGCCGCGACGCCGAGGAACTGATTGCCGCCGGCCGCGTACGGGTCAACGGCCAGGTGCTTTCCTCGCCGGCCTTCAACGTCATGGCGAACGACATCATTCACCTCGACGGCATGGAGATTCCGCCGATCGAGCGCACGCGGCTGTTCCTGTTCCACAAGCCTGCTGGCGTGGTCACCACCAACCGCGACCCGGAAGGGCGCAAGACCGTTTTCGACGTTCTGCCGACCGACCTGCCACGGCTGATGACCGTCGGCCGGCTGGACATCAATACAGAGGGCCTGCTGCTGCTCACCAATGACGGCGGCCTTGCCCGCGTGCTCGAACTGCCGGCCACGGGCTGGCTGCGGCGCTACCGGGTGCGTGTGCACGGCAAGGTGGAGGAAAGCGCGCTAGAGGGCTTGCGCGAGGGGATCGCCGTCGATGGCGTTTTCTACGGTGCGGTGGAAGCGACGCTCGACCGGGAGCAGGGCTCCAATGCCTGGCTGACGCTGGCGCTGCGCGAGGGCAAGAACCGCGAGGTGAGGAATATCCTCGGCGCCCTGGGCCTTGAGGTCACGCGGCTGATCCGTGTCTCCTACGGTCCGTTCCAGCTCAACGAATTGCCGGAAGGGCATGTGCTGGAGATCAAGGGCCGCATGCTGCGCGACCAGTTGGGCGAGCGGCTGGTGGAAGAATCGGGTGCGAATTTCGATGCCGAGATCGCCAAGCCGTTTTCCAACAAGCCGGTGCGGCGTGCCGAACGCCATGCAGAGGAGCCGCAAAGGCCAAGGCCGGCGAGGGAAGGCGATCGCCGGCCGATCGGCGAGGGCGGGCTGATCAAGAGCCGCAGGCGGCGCGAAGACAGCCGCGACGAAGCGCTCGGCAAGCTGTCGACCCGGCCGGAAAGAGGCGAGAGGCCGGAAAGGGGCGAACGGCCGGCTCGCGGCGGGTTCGCCGGCAAGCCGGGCGGCAAGCGGGGCGAGCGCGAGCAGCGGCCGATGGAGCCGCCGGGGCAGCGCAAGGCCAATGTCTGGATGGCGCCGGGCGCGCGACCGCAGGGCAAGGGCCGGGCGGAAGCCGAAAAGGCCGGTGCGCCTGAGCGGAAGGGGCACAAGCCCGAAGGACACGGCAAGCCGTTCGCAAAGCGCGGCGGCCATGACCGTCCGGCTGGAAAGCGCGACGGCGGCGGGGATAACGGACGGCTGCGTGGCGATGGTCCGCGTGGTAATGGTCCCCGTGGTCCGGGCCGGGGGGGAAGCGGTGCGGATCGTCGGCGGTGAATTTCGCGGCCGCCCGTTGGCGACGCCGCGAACCTCAGCCATTCGCCCGACCACCGACCGCACCCGCGAAGCCGTCTTCAATATCCTGGCGCACCGCTTCGCGGAAAAGCTGGAGGGTGCGCGCGTGCTGGACCTGTTCGCCGGCACCGGGGCGCTCGGCCTTGAAGCGTTGTCGCGCGGGGCTTCCTATGGCGTTTTCATCGAGGAATCGACGGAAGGACGCGGCCTGATCCGCACCAATGTCGAGGCCTTCGGCTTGACTGGGCGCTCGAAGATTTTCCGGCGCGACGCGACCGCGCTGGGCGAGGCGGGCACGCTTGCCCCCTTCGACCTGGTCTTTGCCGATCCACCCTATGGCAAGGGTCTCGGCGAGCAGGCCTTGCGTTCGGCGAGCGTCGGCGGGTGGCTAGCCGCCGATGCCCTGTGCGTGGTCGAGGAAGCGGCTTCAGCCTCGTTCGATCCGGGGCCGGGTTTCACGGTGGTGGACGAGCGCGGCTATGGCGAGACGATCATCCGCTATATCCGCGCGGCCTGACTTCGGCCTTGTTTGCCGGGCAGATGACGAACAATTCACTTTCCGCTGCCAAGACCCTATCGTTGCCGCGCAGAACCGTTTCGGAGTCACGATGAACCTTCAGGTCGATTGGCTGCGCCTTCCCGCCCTTGCCGCTTCGGTGGCCTTCTTCCTGGCGGGGCCGGTACTGGCCGACAGCCTGCCGCAGACTGCGCCCCGAAGCACCGAGGTGGCCGATTTCCGGCTCGACAACGGCATGGAAGTCGTTGTCATCCCCGACCGCCGCGCGCCGATCGTCACCCACATGGTCTGGTACAAGGCCGGCAGCGCCGACGAGCCGCCGGGCAAATCCGGCATCGCCCATTTCTTCGAGCACCTGATGTTCAAGGGGACGACCAATCATAAGGCCGGCGAGTTCGATGCGGCGATCGCGGCCATCGGCGGCTCCAACAACGCTTTCACCTCGTATGACTACACCGCCTTCTACGAGACGGTGACGCCCGAGGCGCTGGGCGAGATGATGGGCTACGAAGCCGACCGGATGCGCAACCTGATCCTCAGCGACGAGGTGGTCGCCACGGAACGCGACGTCATCCTGGAGGAGCGCCGCTCGCGCATCGACAACAGCCCCGACGCGCTGCTGGACGAGGAAGTCAACGCCACGCTCTACCAGAACCAGCCCTACCGCATCCCGGTGATCGGCTGGAAACAGGAGATAGAGCAACTGAACCGCACCGATGCGAAGGCCTTCTACGATCACTATTACACGCCGAACAACGCGGTGCTGGTGGTGGCGGGCGATGTCGACGCGCAGACGGTGAAGCAACTGGCCGAGCAAACCTACGGCAAGCTCGCGCGCGGGCCTGACCTGCCGCCGCGCATCCGCCCCGTCGAGCCGGAGCAGAAAGCCGCGCGCACGGTGACGTTGCGCGACCCGCGCGTCAGCGTGCCGAGCTTTTCGACGCAGTGGGTGGTCCCATCCTATCACTCGCAAAAGAACGGCGAGGCCGAGGCGCTCGACCTCCTTGCGGAGATACTGGGTGGCGGCAGCCGCAGCCGGCTCTACCAGCAGCTTGTCGTCAAGAAGGGCATCGCCGCCAGCGCCGGCGCATCCTTCCAGGGCACCATGCTCGACGACACCAGCTTCGTCGTCTATGGCGCGCCGCGCGGCGACGCCAAGCTAGAGGACGTGGAAGCGGCGGTGAATGCGGAAGTCACGCGGATCGCCACAGACGGCGTTACCGCCGACGAGTTGGAGAAGGCGAAGGACCGCCTCGTCCGCTCGATGATCTTCGCTCGTGACCGGCAGGCGGCGATGGCGAACATCTATGGCGCTACGCTGGCGACGGGCGGCACGGTGGCGGACGTGGAGGAATGGCCGGAGCGTATCCGACGGGTCAGTGCCGACCAGGTGAAGGCCGCGGCTGCCCGCTACTTCGGCATGGACCATGCGACGACCGGCTATCTGCTGCCGCAGCCGCGGGCGGAGAATTGAGATGACGGCAAGCCTCACCCTGCTGCGCACGCGTTTCGCCATGCCGGCGGCCACCCTTTTGTTGTCGATGCTTTTCCTTGTGCTGCCGGCCATCATGGCGCGCGCGGCGGTGACCATCCAGGAGATCAAGTCCAATTCCGGCGTGTCGGCATGGCTGGTCGAAGACTATTCGGTGCCGATCATCAACATCCAGTTCGCTTTCGACGGCGGAAGCTCGCAGGATCCGGCCGGCAAGGAGGGGCTCGCCAACCTGATGACCGGGCTGTTCGACGAAGGCGCCGGCGACCTCGACAGCGAGGCCTTCCAGATCAAGCTGGACGATGCGGGCGCCGAGATGAGTTTCCGGCAGACGCGCGACGGCATCTACGGCACCATGCGCATGCTCGCCGACCACAAGGACGAGGCCTTCGACTTGCTCAGGCTCGCCATCCAGGAGCCTCGCTTCGACCAGGCGCCGATCGATCGCATCCGCGCCCAGGTCGTGGCGG